>Ga0065711_1000064_pt1 | contig 107673 bp, 73 predicted proteins | sample Hoacrofraction12_FD_59098 | JGI IMG/M metagenome (GOLD analysis project Ga0065711, IMG submission 59098) | Hoatzin crop microbial communities from Cojedes, Venezuela - Epithelial fraction 12 v2 (version 2) | ecosystem: Host-associated > Birds > Digestive system > Esophagus > Crop | place... | reverse complement strand
ATTTCAGTGCTCTGTGAATTTGGGGCTGCATGCTTTCCAGCTGGCTGTCCTGTAGGGAAAAGAATTACAGAGCAGAGCAGCCACACGTAACCTAACAAGAGTGTTTTCTTAGCCTTCCTGCAACTGTCACCCAAGTGACGCTTCTCTAGCTTGGGGTGATGTAGCCACCAAGCCCTTTCTCAGACATATAGAGAAGGAGAATGTTTCTCCACAGACCATGGTCCCCTCTCTTGATGAATTGCCAGCAGGTTTTCAGGAGCAGGTCCCAGAGCAGCACCTTGTCAGAGGTGGTAATAGGGGCAGGAGGGAGAAGGTGATCATAATGAGGATTTCGGTAACACTTTTCAACACCACCAGAAGAGTGTAATAGAGACTAGACCTTGAGTAATTTGCTTCGCCTAGGAATAATACCTACAGGGGATGGTGCAGAGTCTGGGGTGACAGCTGGATGTGGATGGGAATGCATATGGTTTAAATTAAACCAATACAAGGATTCTGAGGGTGTGGAAGACCTTTGTCTCATGCTGATGGGGACAGAGGGGCTGCCAAACCTATTCAGGGCAGACTTTAAACTGCCTGAATGATCATGTCCCATATTATCTTCATGTTATTTCATACCACGGTAATCACTTCCATACCCTGCCTGTTGCCCAGGACAGAAATGACCCAAGAACTCTGCTCAAATCAGGGAATATTGGCCCATTTCAGCAGCCAGGGACAGTAGATACACATGTGGAGAGGCTGCACAGCTCTTTTTTGTAAATGAAGATGGCCATCACTAGAAGTTTTTCCTTCTCTGGGGAATATCTAAAGCTGGCCGGAAACCTCTTAGCAGAAAAAATTCTAGTTGTTTCAAAGAAAGGGGAGAGGGAAGGAAGAAGGGAGAGAGTGATGGAGGGGTTGTGAAAACACATCAATTTAAACAGAAACTTGTGTTCAGTAGTGTTAGAACTTCTTATTAGCTCTTGTTCTGATTCATATCAGCTTTTTGATTATATTACAAATCTAAATTAATTTCTTATTAGTGTTTTAGTTATGTTGGTGTTATTTAAGCTGTACAATGTTTTACAGAAAAAAAAACTTAGCTACCTGCCCTCTTTTGATATGTTATTGTTACCCTGAGTTCTTTCAGTTGCTGGTTTTAATTTCTTTCAGGTTAACCAAATTGTCCAGCTTTCCAGGGCAATGAGTGCAGAACAGTTTGTTTATCTGCCAGTTGGCACTATTTACACTGTGAAACCTGGATCCTATCTGGTGCTTCACTTGTAAAGTTTTGTAGTACACTTCATGAAGAAGAAGGGTTTCACTAGGGCCTGTCATCTTGTCCTGCAGGTCCCTGGGGGTGAGCAGATGTTGTTTGTGAAAGGCTTTTGAAAGGTTTTTGAGTGAAGAGGCTAATCCACACATAATAGTAAAGAAATAAAAAGTGGCAAATTCAAAAAGGATCAAAGGAAACACTTTTTTAACCAATGTGTCATCAAGATACAAAACTCATTTCTCATAATATTATTAGACAAAAAAAAAAATTGGCAAGATCCTAGCAGGAATGGATTTCTCTATAAATAACAAACATATCCAAAGTTGTAAATAATGTATGGTAAATTTGTTTTAAAGGGTTATTAAAACCTCTGGTTTCAGGGTTGAGACTAGTCTTTAACAGGACATGTAAGGAGACCTTCTTGAGAGCGGACCATTTCATTATCTCCTGCTGTGGAGGGTGTCTTTCCAGAAAGCACTGCTTCCTGCTAGCTAATGTAAGAAAACGAGAAGCCACACTACATGAACTTTCTTATACAGTGTTGTCTTGTTCATATTCTCCAAAACTGGGTAGACATTGAGGTAAAATATTTGGCAGTATTTAAATAGGAGTGGATAAATCTGAACCTCATTGAAGGGGAAGACAAGACCTCTCTTTTCAGGGCTGCGATTCTGCAACTAGAAAAATCAGGATCTTCCTATATACATATTTTTATAGAGCAGAAGACTCCCTAAGTGGTTCAAAGATGGTCTATATATTTGCAAAGCCCTGTGGCAGTCTATATTTCCAGTATATAGGCAGAGAAATTGCAACAGGAACAATTTAAGATTAGGATACGATTAGGCTGAAAGGGGTTTCATTTTTTGCATGGTGTACCCCAAATATCAGAGAACCTAAAGGAAAGACTAATTTCTTTCCACGGGCCTTGGCGCCATAAAAACGTGTGATCAAAACGTGTGACCCAAAGCCTATTATCCCTGTCAATGTGGCACGTCCACACTCACGGAGCTGATATGCTAATAGGCCTGATATTATTTTACATTATGTGTGATGTCATCTGGCTGGTCTAATTGGAGCTGACTGGGTCTCTGATCTACTGAGACTACACATTCCTGTCTTCACACCTCCCTTGGCCACGGCAGCTGCTAAAAACAGCCCTAGGGAAAACTGACATTCTTGACTGCCAGCCCAAATGTCTCAGCAGGAAAGAAGGCTATTTCCCAAATGACATTCCCTCCACCATGGAGCTTCTGGCAGTCACCCTGTTGCCACTTCCAGTCAAGAACATCTGGCCATTGGATCAGACAGAGGCAGAGCTCTCTGTGACCCCTGATCCTGGCTACTCTGTCCTTACCCCTAAAAGAGGGGATGCCATTGTCTATCAAAGCTGCCAGTGGCCTCAGGCTGGTTCCCATGACCATCCTTCCACCTGGTGCTGGCTAGCCTCGGGGCTGGCAGCCCTGGCTGCAAGGTCAGGGGCTGAGAGGGGCACAGAGCCACCCACGAGGCAGCATCCTCTCCAGGATGCTCCAGGGTCCCCTCCCTGCGCATTGGTGGGAGCGGTACCCAACCACCCATGCTGCAGGATGCTCTGTGCTGCAGCCAGGCAGTCCCTGGGGCTCTTGTCCTGGCCAAAGCATCAGCAGCCACTTAAGACGTTATAGTGGAAAGGTGACACTGAGTCAAACTCTTCTGTTGATAGTGTTGGCAAAAAGCCAGAGCAATTTCACTCAAGTCACAAGAGTCCATTCCTGTGTGACCGGGAAATAAGGTTTGTACACCTGGACTTGTGTCCTTATCACAGAGGAATTTCTGTCTATGCATCCTCACCCAGGAACACAAGAGACAAAGGAATTAATGTCACTTTCCAGACGGCTAACAGAAAGCAAAATTCCCTAGTATATCTTAGCTTTCATCCAGGCTGCATTTAAGCAATTATGCATCAGAAAAAAAAAGTCTGCTTAGAGTCCTTAGCCGCAAAGTTTCCTCCAGACCCCCTTCCATTTTATGTTGGGGGCTCTACATCTCTCCCATCTCTTTGCCTTCAATAAAATTGGAGTCCATCTGCTCTGTCCAGCCTGCTGCAGCTTGGGGAATCTCACATCACTCCTATCTCAGTTAGAGATGAGCCTGAGCTGCACATTTTTGGACGGAGAAGCCTGTTTGTTTCCCAGTTGTAGATGTATGGGAGGTGGGAAGGGGACTCTTCTCAACTTTGCCCCAGTTCCTTAAAAACAAAAAGCCATTAAGGAAAGGTGGCTGTGGCTGTGGATTGGGGCCCATCCCTGCTCTCCATGGCTTGGGCTGCTGTGTCATTCTCGGGGAATTATGACATCACTGCTGCAACGGGGTAATGGGGAATGAGCGTTTTCTCAAAAACAGGCAGCTCACAGTGAAAGCTCTCCTCCGCTGTAGCACAGCCTCTCTGCTGCCTCTCCTGTCTGCACTGACCAGTGCGTGAAGAGACCAGGAGACAGACAGCTTCCCCTGGCAAACAGCTGGAAAAGCCAAAGTGAGGGTGGATGGATGACCCAAGTAGGTCAGGGAGTCAGTGCCCTCCCTAGTTCCATCAGAGACTGTGTGGCTGGGGCACCATGATGCCTCCAGAACCATGCTTCTGCGATTCCACCTTCTGCCCACTCTGCTAACCCCCGGCCTTCAGAAGAGCATAAAACAGAGGGGGAAAGCAGTCCAAAGAGGGAATGAGTCTGAGAAATTGCTGTGGAGCAGATGTCTGGGAATCATTACAAGAACACTCTCAATCTTCCTGAAGCAGCTGAAAGCTTTACTGCCAACAGCACTTGGCTGCCAGTCTCCCTTTGCTGTACAAATGATGATAATGGTCTTTGCTACTTCTTCTCCACACATTCTCCTCATCTCAGTGGGGGTGGGCTCTCCTTGGCAACCACAAAGCTCTTGTTATACGTAAGGAATTGTTGGCAGCGAGGACTAGAATTGAACAGAAGAGGGAGAGGGGGTAAGGTCCCTCCTCAAGCTAATAACCACCAGTGATTAGCCCCTGCTGTGGCATTATGTGCTTGTTACATAGCTACTCTGGGTGCCTTCAATAAGCATCACTTGCCTATTCACAGGCCCTGAGCATAGGGAGTGAAGGGTCAGAAGCATCCAGTGCTTATAGGAAGAAAAGCTATGAACCTCTTTCCTTGTGGTAGCACTGACCAGAGTCCGTTGACTCAGTCCCTCACACAAAGGTCTAAGAGACAGGCACTCTCTACCATGGTCCATCACTTACCTTTGCAAGCAGCATGTTCCTACAGCCCTCTGGTTACTCAAGGCCTGTCTCAACTTTGTACAAAGGGTCCTTGCTCCTAGACTTAAATCCATCACTTTGTATTTCTTTTGACAGTACTTAGCTGAGGCTTAAGATTCACTTTGCAGGAGCTCCAAAGAGCCCTTTCTACATGGTACTCTGCTGATGAAGGGTTATCTGCTCTCACTGAGATATTCCCAAAAGCACACTGAGCAATAGTAATGCAAACCCACCCACTAAACCCTTTGTGGCCATGCAAATATTCCTTACTGCAAAACAATAAAGTAGAACTCCTTGTCCTGCAGCACCTTTTTCTCTGAGTGCATGTGGAGTTACAGTGACCCACCAAGCTTCCTAGAGGTGAATTTCTCCCTGCAGCAGTAGTGTTCCTACACTTGCCTGATGTATGAGAACAGACCTACAGGATTTCAGGCTGTAGTGCTTATATTTCAGACACGAAACTTGCCAAATAATAGCAACAAATAAAGAAATACACAGAGATTTGTGGACATGTTTAGATTGTGCCCCGGTCCATGTGCCTGGCAGACCTAGCCCAGTCGAGAGGAACCTGGATTTCGCAGATGGCACCTCTGAAGATGAGTTTTCTGTGTCTAGAGACGGTATAAGGACACAAGAACCTTCCATTGCAGAGGATAGGGAGCTATTCTGACTCCCAGATACAAACACAAGATATGGATGTTTCAAGTTTCCCATTTTCTTGGATTAAAAAACTCCGGGCTTCTCCAGAAACTTTCAATGCTCGTACACAGGTCTGCTGAGCACATGTGATAGCTTTAACCTCAGCCCTACTGAATACATAGAAAATTACTATCAGAGCTACCGAGCAGAAACCTAGCAGATCGCAAAGAGAAAGACAAGAGTAAACCGGTGAGCCCTGAAATCTCTTTCCACAGTAGCCCTTTCCCTGGTGCACTGGTGGGGTGTTTTGTGTGGATTTTTCTCTATCAGCCACCCAGGCTTGAATACTAGGCCTCTGGCTCCCTGTGGGATGCAGGATTGTTGGATTTCAGTAGACTCTGGCATGAGTAAAGGGCAAGTGATTCCTCCTTTGACTTAGTCAGAAATGAGAAGCAGCCACAAGCAGGCCTGCACCAGCCAAGAAACATTTCTTTGTAAATATTTCCATGCCTTTTTCATGGGATTAGTAACAGCACAGAACTGTTTTGCAACACAAATGCTCGTGTACTCATTTTGGCCGCTTTCAAGCAGTGGAAATGTGCAGATGGCTTCATTACACACAGAGAAAAGCAGACTCAATGCAATTACTGGACTTCTTTCAAATCAAAATGGTGCAGTGCAGCAAACAGATAAACCCTGTGCCAAAACATTTCCTAAAGAAAGCGTTATTATAGGCTCCATTCTCAGACGCATTTCATGTTCTTTCTATTACAAAGTCATGGGGTGACTTATCCAAAATGACTTGCACTCTAGAACTGCACTGCTTCTCTTTTGTTGTTCAGTTATAAAACCTCGAGTTTCCTAAATATGCTTAATGAAAGTTCTCAGGGCTTGACTGGAGAAGATGGGAGAAGCCAGCCAAGTGCAGCATTCCAGGACCAGCTCTCCCTTCACAGAGAAGAGACTTCAAAAATGAGGTTAAAGGTCTGGCTCAAGCCAACTGAGTCTGCCAGATACAGAGCTATATGGCCAAAGACCTACCACAGCTTGTGCTCCTTTGTCCCCACACTCCCTGCTCTCACCATGCCAAGCCCATCCTTACTGGGTGCTGACTAGGTTCTGAGCAGAGCATGTTTGCTCTAAAAGCTAAAAAATCGTGTAGTATTTACTGAAGTCATGGGAGCAACTCAGCAGTTCAACTTGCACGGGTGTTTGCAGTTAAGGAAGGACCTAATCTTCTTTATGGTGGAGGTGCTGATCGGAGTACTAGTTCAATTTTTTTTCACAGAAAATGTCCACCTAAAAAAAAAAGTCAATCAATGAACATTCTGAATATTCAACAGGAAATTTTTCATAAATGACAAAAGGGTGAATTAATCAGCCAAAAGACAGACCATTGCTGATCTGAAAATCTGTCATGAAGCCTCATGGGAGTAACAGCTTGAATGCTTCAGGCTGCTCCTCTCCTTCATGGGCTGAGACACATGGGTGGACCTCATCCCTCAGGGTGCAAGGTAGTGTGGGCTCCCAGACTCATCAGGGAAGCTGCACAGTCAAATATGATTAGGTATGAGTGTGCTTGGATTCATTTCTGAAGACTGCAGGGTCATCAAAATGCAGTGATGTCAAAGGAAAGGCAGGTGGGTCACAGGCAGTGGTGATGCTACATCCATCGTTTTGCCTTCACATGAAAATCCTCAGCTTTTGCTGGAACATAGAGCAGCACAGTAGAACCCAGGAGTAGGAAATAATTTGTTTTTAGATGTCTGTGTTTTCCTATTGTTTGTCAAAACTCATTTCCCTTCTCTGGCTGCCTGGACCTAAATAAAGCACACTTAAAAATACAGACAATGCATATTGCACATGTTAAAGCTGTATTAGATCATCCCACATGGCTCTGCCGCAGAACCAGTGAGGCTGCCTGTGTCCTTGGGGGTCACCCCCAGTTCTTGCTCTTCCCGCTCCACTGCCTCTCATTTAGCCCGCAGTGAAGTGCATCACTGGACAGCCACATGGATGCCACAGAAAGGCAGATAAATGCACACAAAGAGCAGGAAAGGAGAAAGCAAGCCAGGGGAATATATTGGTGTGCTGATCTGCCTGACAATTCTCTGAGGGCTTTAAATCTTTTGTTTCAAGTAGGGGCTTTCTTTGAACGACAATGTCTAAGGCAGTTATCTAATACACAGGTGTAAAAATCTCAGCAATGACATATAAGGTATAAAAGACACCTTCTGCTTCCCTCAGGGCTGCAAGTAACAGCTGCTTTTGCAGGGCTTCTTGTGACCATGTAAGTCATAAGGCTTTTTTCCTAAGAAACACTACAGAAAGCTCTGTTCTGTTCGATGAAGGGAATGCTAGAGTGATGGTTTTCTCATGTACCCAACACACTTTCAGGCCCTGAGGTGGTACTCACTGAGTTGTCTCTCCCAACACGCAAAAAAAAATCAGCACCAGGATTTCAGCCCTGAGCTGAAAGATGGCAACCAGCAAAACAGCAAAGTGGACCTGGGGAGAAATTTTGCCTGTAGCCTTTGGGATGGATCCTTGTGTTGCAGGGTTGTACTGCTATTCAGCAGTTGTGGGAGCAACAGTGATGTGGGAGGGTGTTGTGGGTTGCTGTTTTTTCTTTTGATGTTTTAGAGGTTTGTGTGATTTATATTTCCTGGTGGTGGTGAATAGTCAGGTTTGGCCTGATCTGTAATGAAACGGTGTCAAAATTTTTGACAAACTGAAAAAAATTAAAACCTGTTTTAAATCATACTTTCAATTATTTTTAAACAAAATTAGGCTTTTCGAAGATGAAAAACCCTTTCAAATTACCTTTTGTTTTGAAAATGCCAAAAATTATTGGCTTTGTTGTGAGTGATTTTTAGAAGTGACCAATTCTGTGAATATTTTCTTGAAATATTTTGGTACTACTGAGTATGTGTGTCTTGCCTCATGCAGAAACAAGTCAAAAATTTTTCCAGTACAGGACTAATCTGTGACTATTTCATAAACAGTTCATTCACTTGCTGATACTACTGAGAAAGCTGAGTAGCCTCCATGAAGACTTAAACGAATATCGCAGAAGAAATAAAGTGTTTCGAAACTGACATTTTTTACATTAGAACGACCACTGTAGCCCTCAAAGAACCATCTCCCCATGCAGGGAGCGTGCAATAGCATCACCTCACTGTACCACAAGAGTTTCAGAAAACAATTGTGCTCGTTACCCACATGTTGCATGTAGTTCTTTCTACCCAGAACATCACTTGTTGTACTCAAGTCATAAGCATTTTGATTTATTGCTTCATATTTATATCTCATTTAACCCTGATTTTCCCATCTGGCTCCTAGGCTTAGGTGCTACAGTAGATGTACAAGCAAAAAGTCACTGCCAGAGAAACATGTCAACAAGTCTCCTGTTCTTTGTGTCCTCAAAATCAGCATTTACAAGCCTTTATCGTTGTTTCAGCACTCTGTTTGGTACCTGCATTTACTCCACCTCCTATATTTCTGATCTCATCCCAAGTTTATTACTACGAACCAGCTGATCTGCCAAGCACATTCAAAAGTACTGAGAATTTTAAAAATATTCCTGGACCAAAAAGCCCTGCCTCCTCATTTAAGTTATCAATGTTCCGCTGTTGAGAATTTTCACCTAGGGGTCTTCTGACCCTTTGTTTTGTTTATCCTTAGTGCAATTTTCGGTTTCTGGTGAGATTTAAAACTTTTCTTGGCAACAGTATCTAGAAATATTTCACAGCTACCCACCCACACCAAAACACTTGAGACCCAGATGCTATTTGGACAGATAATGGCTATTATTTTTTATTCTAGTGCTCCATTTATATAGTGAGAAGAACAGTAATTCTCTGGCTAATGGAGAGTAATCTGACAAGCATGTTAAGCCTATACATCCGTAGGTCTGCTTTCTTGTACGTCCACTCTATTCTCCCCAGTTTACATGTGGTCTCATTAACAACCTTTGATCAAAAAAATGTTGTGTGATATGTTCTAGAGCTGGATCCTGGCCTGACTCATGCAGAAATCAGTGTGCTAAGTCCAGCCCTGTTTTTTTTTTTTGTCTTGCTCCTCTACCGCAAGTTTTGAAGATCAGGCTTTTATTCAGAAGTGTTGCACTGTGTGATCCTCATGCCTGAGTTATTAAAGCATCATTAACACAGAGGGTCTTGTTGCCTAATGACAGATCAGTGCTGGAGCACTTGGCATGAGAAGGATTTTCTGAAGCAGAATATATCGTATTGGGACTAGGAAAACCTGCTTTCAATTCCTTGTGGAACAGTCACATATTTCCTTTCTTTGGCTAAATCACTTCATCTAGCGCGTGTTTCAATTCCTCATCCGTGCAGGGTGGATAATGTTTCCCCCTACCTCCAACAAGTACAGTCTTCTAAATCTTTGCAGGTCCAGGGTATTTTGATATCACGAGGATGAGGACAAGGACCAGGGGGTTACAGACCCATAGAACCACAGGTCACTTTCAATGAAATAATACCTGAATAACCTGTAAAATACAGAGCTGGTAAATACCACAAAAGCAAGATGCAACTGATAACTAGGCACATCTGATCACTGTGCACAAGGATCAGTTTTCCTAAATCTGAGAAATTACTACGTATTGCACAGGACAGGACAATCTCCATCAGAAAGCAAGGACTTTACTGGATTTCTTATCTTCTGTTTCCTTGGGAGCCATTTAGCTTAAACAGATATAAAAGTTCAGTTCTTCCTGGGTGCGGGAGAGTGTGAAGGCAAGGAAAACACATGTTAATACTTGGGAGTTAATTTTCACATTAACACCTCCCCCTCTTCTAGAGACACCCACCCCTTCTGGTTTGTACTCACCGTTAGTACACATCATTAATTACCACATGCAGATGGATTTCTGGTGCTGTGCAAAATGTGGAGTTTCCAAATAGGGAGAGGACCTGATGTAGGTCCCTTTGGGATCAGAAGGATCCAGCTGTCACCTTACACCACAGCTACCCATGGGAGTGGGTTAATATCCTGGGGAGATATGACACCATGCTCAGTACACAGCAGGAAGGGACCCTAGGAATCACTTTCCTAACCAGATCCACATCCCATCATGCGCTCTTTGAATTGTTGTTAGGGCTAGTTTTTTGTAACTCCAAGTTAATAAATATCTCTCAACTTCAGCCTCGTCTCCATAAAGTATAACAAAAGTTTCACAGCTTCAGCCTCATGTCCATAACGCATAATCCTTTGCAGTGACCTGTGTTTTTCCTCATAGTGATATTTCTCCTCTGCTTGTGCCTGTCGTGTTTGACTGCACAGCCCATCAATTAACAATGGTGCCTACAAAGATGGGGTTTTATATGTCAAGTTAAAACAGAGTCATCAGGTGTGGGGGTTTTAATCTCTCCTTGTGTTTCTGTACAAGTAGCACGAGGTGAAAGTGGCAGGAAAGGATGTTCTCAAGGGGTGGGCAGCCAAGATAAAACTCTTCATTTAACACTATTTAAATGCAAATTGTAGTGAGATATGTTAGTGACACAGGGGAGGTTATGACGTATCAGATACGAGGCTTTGAATCATCTGCCAAACCAAACTTCTTCTAAGTATTTTCCTTCTTTCTTTTTCATATTCTTCTCTTCTTGCCACTTTTGATCGTGATATATACAGTGATGGCCACTATCAGGCAGTGAACAAACAAAGCTGCCCAGAGCAGCAGCAGGAATATGGGATACAAAAGGAAACTTCAGCATATCAAAGATATTCGAGCACAGGGAGAACTTCAAGGGTTTCTGTCCAGAGATAATGAACAAACTAATGCAAAGTGAAACTGAAGGCAAAGAAAAAAGTAAGAAAGATCTGAGAATATTTCTGCTGAGGAGGAACAGATTTCTGTTGAGTGAAAAGAGGATCAAATAACAAACCGCTTTCAAAGCACAAAGACCAAACACAAGCAATACTGGCTTTTTGCTTCTATTCACTTCAGATGCAGATCTTGAGTTTGGATGAGATCTTGAGCCACATTTCTACAGAAAAACATCCAAAGGGTTCATGCAGTGGAGATCTGTTCCACTAAAAGACCTGATATTCTGATGACAGCATGAAGAGTAAAATCATCAGATTTGGAATGAAAGATTCTGAGAAAGTGGGGTTATAAATGTCAGGTTTTGAACAAAATATAGCTCGTTTTCGTTTTGCTGTGTCATCATATATCATATTGACATTAGAAGTATTTTACTGTTAATTCCCTCTGGTGAAATCCAGAACAAGCCCTTGTTTAAACTGGAAGATTTTTCACAATGAAAATTTTGAAGAGCTCTGCATGTAATGAGTGAGGTCATCTTGCTAATTTGCACAAGCCACTCTATACCTGTCCCGCTGCAGAGAACAAGCTCTGGACTAAGCTAAAATTGTCTGTGGGTTCTTCACATTTTTCATGACAATCCCACAAGAGGGATACATCTGCAGAAAAAGCCTTAGCTTGGGAGGTCCATATAGGTACAAGGTAAAAGGGTAGACTTAGGTGTTTATGAATGTAGACATCACTTTCCAAAGTTTGGAATTATTTTCACCAGATCTCATAGGACAGCAAGTGTGATGGAAAATAGAGATCACGGACTTCCACATCTCCCAGTCTACAAAAGTAAAGCAAAGGAAAACATAACTGGCAGCTCTAATTTGGTGTCCTTGAGAATGATGTGAAGGGCTATCTAGACTGTTTTGCCAGCAGAGAATTGAAATCTCTCTTGCAAAATGGAGTAATGATGTACGCACAATAGATCGGAAAGTGAGGTCTTCCGAGATCTGTCCAGCTGTCCATCCTGCTGAGCCGCCTAAGGGTCAAGTGGCACCTCCTGCTCTCTCTCTGTGTTTTCAAAACTGAGAAACAGGAGTCTGCTGCAGGCTTCTGGGTTACTCTGGGGAGAACCTGGTTTACTTCATGGATGATATAAGGATTCAGGATCCAAAAGTCCTGAATAATAAGCCCTCACTTGCTGTTTCCTTGAATTTAGATACCTCAGTGGCTCCTAAGTCTTCTGCAGAAACTACCATGCATTCTCTGAATGTGGCCTTATGTTCATCTGTGCTGCCTATCCTGATAAGGACCTAATCTGTGTCAGGATGCTGATCTCTGACTGCTAATGATGCTATGCGTAGATTGATCTTGAAGTAATTAGTTTTTTACACATTCAGTAAATAATATACTCCAGTGACAAAATACGCAAGTTATCAGGTAGGGGTGAGTCAGGAGTCACTAGAATCCATGAAATTTTTCCATATTTGTGTGTCTCTACATAAGATCATGTCTTGTATCTTGGGTACTCTTGGCTAGGCCCGTACAGTTACTGAGACATTCATCTGCCACTATTTCAACCAGTTGCCCAACTGCGGCTTGAAGTGTCAGGTTACTAAATCCCACAGTCACCTACTTTTCTGGTGGCTTGAATTTACAAAGGCACCAAAGTCCTCTTCCTAGACTGTGTCTAGTGCATTACCTTTAGCTCAAGCTTGCACCAAAGGATGGAGATGACCAGGTTCAGCAATATAATCATGTATCCACCACAGACTGGCTACTCGTTGAGATCATTATCATAGATATTAAACTAGAGGGCTGTATTATAGTATTTCTAAAGATCCCACATGGCTCCATGTCCCTACATGCCTGAAAGACTTGAATGAAGTTAAAATCTGGTCCTTCCGAAGCCTCCCTGTGCAAGCAATAAGATTTCCTACAGATTTAAAGGGATTTAAAGGATTTTTCTAAGGAAGCCATATTCATGTGACTTCAAATCGTGGCTCTAAATGATTAAAAAATTCTAATCCTGATCACAGGTATGTTTATGGTCTATTCAGTTAAATGGGACCATCCCTGAAGAAAACTATGTGATTCACAATTGCACATTATTTTGGAGTTCGAAAAATTTTCAAACTTCAATAAATGGTTGTGATAAAATGCAGTATAAGGTAATGGTCTGCAGTCAAAACATGGAAGCTGGCACAGAACAGTGTAAACCCTACCTACCCCATGCAATAATGCTAAAAACACCTGATCAGATCTTGACCCAGAAACACACATGCAGCAAGATAACAAATAACTCGTTCCTGGAGAAAGGCCCAGTACTGATTTATATCTTGCAACCCAAATAAATATAAAAGGCCTGCCAGAGCCGATCATGTAAATCTTAACCACCTCATATGGTTTCATTCTATGAAGTGAAAAATATGAGGAAGAAGGTGTTTTTGCACTGTGAATAAGCTATTCAGGAAAAGTGTTATTTATTGAACTGTATGGGAGGGAAGTTAATTTCAGAAGTTATAAACATGATGAATTATAGCTAATATCTTGGAGGAATTAAATGGAATTAAAAGAAAAGAAAAACGGTCCCTATTTTCACTTAAATAAAAATTGGCACTGAGCAATGTTAAATATGGGCTTACACCTGCCTTACTACACTGGCTGACTAGCAATCTTTGAAACCATCACTGATTAACCAGAGTGGGGACCATGCCACAAATCAGCAGCACTCATGTTTTGTGTGTTCAGTCCTCATGGGGATTCATAGGACAGTGCTGGGTAATAATTTCAGCCTATGTGTGGTTTGTGACCTATTTTCTTTCACTTATTCCTATTCCTACACTGTGGATGATTGCCTAAGAAATCTGGCAGTGTTCCTGTTCCCAAAGGGAGTACTTTCAAGCTAGAAGCTGGAGGGAAGGTGGGAGAAGAATGGTGAATGTCAGGCTCAGTGCAGTGCAGTGTGGTGCCTTGAATTTGTTAATACAGGTCCCAAGGCTGTCAGATTGGGTCACCAAGGACAAGCCAGCTTCAGCCCCATTTCTGAAGTTCCCCCTCAGCTTGGACACCTGATTTGAGATGCTTTGGGTCTGTTTTTCAAGGGGGGTAAGTACTTGTAAGTCTCTACACACTTCTGAGGTCTCACACACTGAGAAGGGCAAAGGGAGAGACTGGATATCTGAGCGCAGAAGTAAGGAAGTTGCATTAAAAAAGTGGGCATAAAGACATGAGATTGGGAAGAAGCAGCACTGGAAGAGGAAGGTAGAGCAGAGATGGGCAGAGATGTGCTGTGGGGCTGGACAATGCAGAGGACATGGGGATACTGAGGTAGGATTGTGCTGTAAGCAGGTGGTATGAGGGGGTAAAGCACTGCAACAGGAGAGCAGAAAGGTAGAGGCATCTTAGTGCTGAAGAAAGTCACTAAAAACACGCCCAGTCATTGGATTTGTGAGCTGCAGGTCTTGCATTCAGGCTGGAGAGTGTTAGTGTCTCCAAGCTACATTCCCTTGTCCATTCACTTTCTATTCCCTGTCCACCACTGGGCGCATGCACAGGTACCTCGCTATTCAGACACCCTACAACACAGCAAGCACACATCACCAATGTTTACTTCAATAGGCACTAACGCGCACAGGCCCTCAGACTTGCTAACATACAGATCCCATTGCTCACAGCACGGAGAGACCTGCAGGTGTTTGTTATAACTTTACTGCCTTTAACAGCAACTTTCTGTAGCCCCCAACACACAAAGATGTCTCAGCCTCACATAACCTTGATGTCGCAAGCCTATGCTAATAAATCTGAATAAGTAATGGACAGACACAAATCTTGGTAACAGAGTTAAATATCGCTTCTTAACTCAAACACAAGCCAGATGTTTTCCTTCTAGCAGCAGGCCTCCACAATTATCCACACTGCCCATGCCATCCCGCCCCCAGCTCCCTGCCGGCCTATTTCTTCTGGGAGATGAATATGACGCATCGCCGTAGCTAGCTCAGGCATCAAGTTGCATTAATTCAATAGTACTTTTGTCAGGCAGGTTTGGTGTGTGTCTTTATTCAGCTGCTTTAAAGCACCTCCTATTTTGTTTTGCTTTGTTTTGTTTTGCTCCCCACAATCACAACCTCTGCTTGGAGTCAGGGCTTTGCTGGAGAACTGGAATAATATTTTGCATTTTTTTCTGTAAGTGATCTTTGCAGGCAGCATATGAGCAGTAATTAATACTTGACATACACTGTGAGGGAGAGCTCTGCTGCCAGGAGCTGAGACAAGGTGTAGTTGTTTGTTACACAGTCCTTCAGGGGCAGAGTTGAGATTCAGACACGTGCTCCCTTGCATAGCCTCTTGGTTTAATGCAAACCCATCAGCCCTTCCCGCCATTTGAGCAGCTCAGAAGAGCTTCAAGCAGGTGAAAATTGTCATGTGGAGGCCTTCATGTACAGTACAATCCATATTTTTTATTGTAGCCCCATATATTTTACTGTATAACTATGTTATAATCAACAGTGAATTCTCACAATGCTCTTAGGAGCTACTGTGCCAAAAACCATCACTGCAAGCGTCACCGTACAGCACTTGGAGAGCTTTGGCAGCCCATGCTACCTCCTCACAGGCAGCACTCCATGGAGTCTTTCTGGCCAGCAGCTTATGACTGCGTCCAAGGGTCCATCTTTACCTGCTGAAGTGGAGGAAATGTCTTGATCTGCACATCTGGGATCACCACGATGCAGATGAAAAGATAATGCTGAGCTGAACAATAATCTGGAAAGAAGCTGTCAAAATCAGGCTTACTTATTTATTTTTAATTAAAAACCCACTTTTTTTTTTCTCTCTCTCTATCTGGAACAAATTGAGAGCAGTCTAATCTTGTAATTGTATTTCCACAACTTTGTGCCAAGGCAATCAGTGTTGTCAGGACCAAGCTGTCTTCTTTAAGAGTTGAATTTTATTAGAAAGCTTGCTTGCAAGTCAGCTGCATGAACTTCAATTTATCCTTTCGATCTGCACAGCAGAGGCTGAGCATGAGCCTCCTGGTCGCTCTACATGGAGAACCTGCCCAGCAGGATGATTAGAATAATGCGTGTGGAGACAGCACCAAAATTCAATTAAAAATGACACTTTTTGTTGGAAACAGACTAGGGAGAGCAGCTCCCATCTCAAAAGCCAGCTTGCTTCACTGGGCCAGAAAGCACAGTTTTACAGGAAAGGCCTGTTACAGGAATTGCGTGACTTGGACAGTTGACTATGGACGATATGGGGTCTAAAATCTGGTACACAGAGAACATTTTCTACCAAATTCATTTTTTGGCTCTCAAACACTATTGATGGCTTCTTTGCCACTCACCCCCTCAAATTCTTTGGAACTTAAGGGGTGATCTTAATTGACCTTTAACCATGAAATCTTGGCTGGCAGTATAGCCAATGCCTTCAGAAGGTCAAAGTTGGTTGGATGCAAGCCAGATTCTAGAGCTCTGACCTCGCCATACTTAGCAATCTCTAAAGAGAGTCCAAGGAAAAGTGAAGAGTGAACGTGCTGTTCTCCAAACAGAAATTCCCCCCAGGGCAGGATTTAGGACAGAAAAATTTCCATTGCTGCAGCTTTAGTTGGACCTGTCCAGCAAATATTTAGAACCTCAGGGTGGCTTCCTGCCTTCAGCTGGACTGGAGTTTGATCAGTGCTCCTGTGCTGTGTATTTCAGAGATTTCTCTCCTAGCACGAAGTCCAAAGAAATGAGTAACATTCACACTTAAAAAGAAAAAAAAACCAAAACATGAACATCTGGAAGTTAGTCCTCACAAATGGCTGTGTATAATCAGGATTAAGCCATTACTGTGTCTTGCTTCTTAAATGATGGAAAATTGAATTGTTCAGAACTACAGTTCTCTCTGCTAAGAACCTGCTACAGACAGAGAAGAAAAGAAAGCATTGCTTAAACAGCAGCAGAAGAAGAATTTTGGCTTTTAAAAAACTCAGGTTTCCCCTGCATAAACCACTCAAACACTGGAATGTAAAGTAGTGATGAAAAATGAAAGTCATGTCAGCCCAGATAGGTGATATATTAAAGTAAAGTGTTTGGGAGTCAAAGGCCTTTAAATAAATCTAAAATACATACTTTATTCTAAGCTCTAAATCTGCTGCTGCTAATCCTCATATTTAAAACCAGAAAACTATTTTCCTGGAAAGCAGCTGAAGAGGGATGGAATTTGATGTGACTAGCCCAACACTAAGTTATTTTCTTTGACATTTGTTGTGTCCATCACTACCATCATGATATCTCTGATATATTTCAGAATTACTCTAGTCATTTATTGTACTCCAGTGAGTAAAATATAACCCTGGAACTAAGAGCCCAACTCCCTGTCTCCTGCTGCAGTAAGTACAGAAGTTGTAGGTGGTACGCGAACCTGCTAACCCACCCCATTTCCTCTGCTGACAGCAGTCAGCATTCACACCTTGTCTTTTCATCAGACTTTGCACACGATTAATCCTGCACCTATCACAGGACTCGCAAGTTGTTTTGTCACCCTTTTATAGTGGAAGGAACTGGAAGAGGGAGGTTCAATGAAGTGCCCAGGGGGATAGAGGGATGTGATGCTGTAATAAAAGTTAAGAATTGGAGGTGACGTGGTCCCATGTCTATGGCACATGCCACACTGTGAGCCAGGAAATCTGCGTTTGGTGCTCACTGCAGAAGAGAGGTGATGGCTTTTAATGCGATCTCTGCTTTCCTCTGAATTCCAGTTTTGTTTCAGGCTGGCACCTGCCTCATCCAGAAGCCCCTGGAGAGGAGGTGTGAGCTGAAGAGGACATAGTGCAAGAGAAATTTCCTCCAAGTGCCTCTGGGTACTTCCGTGTTACAGATGCAGAAGTAAGGATAGATGTAGTGAGAACAGCCATTTTGAGTTATTACTCAGAGATTTATAAATTATCTTCCTTACTGTGTGAGCAGCATGGAGAAGAAAAATGATGTGTTGCTGTGAGATTCTGGTACATGAATTTTGGGCTCTTCTGTGCCCAGCAACACAAGTGTTAGCCATGAGCAGAGCTGCACAGAGCCCTTCGGATGCCACGGCCAGGAAGGGCAGCAGGGACCTCTCTAGTCATCAGTACAAAATAGAAACCTGTCTGCAATGTGAACCTCTAAATACAGCGTGCAGCTCACTCCCAGAACAGAGGGATTTTCTAAATTTCTGCAGGCGGAAACCTTTTGGGGAAGAAAAGCCCAATCCTTCTGGAGAATGGATGGAAGTCACAGACTGCAAGCACTCCTCCAGCAAGAGCTAATGCCTCCAGGTTCAGTCCACATGCTTCAGTCTCACCAGATCTTTCAGCCTCTGTTTCTCCCTTTTTTTAATAGAAGACCCTATTGTTTTAAGTTAAAATCAGAAAATCCTGTTGTTTTATGTTAAAATCAGAAAGTCTCAGGAGGTTCAGTGGGGTGGGACTAATTAGCCAGCATGCACATAATCTGGTCTATACAAGCAGCACCTAACTCCTAACACACTGCTAATGAATAGGCCTGACCTATAAATGAAACAGGGCAAAGTTTTCTCCTGCCAAGTAATACATTTTTCTACCAAAAATATTTGAAACAAAATAATCCAAATAATTCTGTTGACTTTCTATCCCAGGATTTGATTTTCACTTTGTTTTTAAACTTCTCTGATCTTTGCGGAGGGGAGGTGGAGGGACCAAGGCTCATATTTCTGTTCTTTTTCCCACAGATAAAGGAAATGGAGAGGAGACAACAGGAGAAAAATGTCAATTTTCAGGTCTCTCTCCATATCCTCTAAGACATTTTATTTCTCCTGCTTTTCTGGGTGGGGATTACAGTAGGACAAAAAGAGAAGGGAATGTGTGAAATGAGGAAGGAGCAAAGAATTCTTCCTTGTATCACCTCTTGTTTGGTATCTTTGCCCCTTTTTTTTCAAGAAGGTAAAGGACTGGACAAAATGATACTAAAAATTCACAAATTCAAATACTGAAAAGCTAAATCCAGTAATCTAGTCAAAGACTTGTTAGGCAACACTGAATTAAAATGTTGAATTTTGATTTATTGAAAATGTTTATTGGAACTGAACATTTACAAATTTTACTTCGTAATAAAATGCATACTCCATTCGTAGAAGATTATAATTAATAAAGGAAGGGGATAAAAACAGGGGATAATCAGGGAAGCCTAAAATGCAGAAATAAATTATTACAGAACCGGATTCTGGAATCTCTGATGCTTCCCATAACACAGAGGAAATCTAGAAATACCTGTCAGTCTAAACCTTCAAGGCACTGAGTTTTCTCAGCACCTTCTCATTTCCACTAGCATGAAGGATCTTCAATATATTGCGGTACCTACCCCCACTCACTTATGTCTGGTATGAAACTTCCACCCTCCATATGGGATTGCAGTGCTCTGGTCATGGAAAAGATGTTCCCTGTCTCTGGCCTTGCTGTGTCACTTGCTATAAACATGATTGATGAATGAGTGTTATTGCTGTATGAGAAACTTAGCCATCCTCTGTCAAGTGTGAAAATTAAAAACCTTGGAACAAAATAAACCAACATAAATTCTTGCCACAGTTGCTTTTGTGTAGTCTAGGGAGTATTCAAAATATGTTTCCAAGTACAAGTTTCCCAACATCTCACCTCCAGAGCTTTGTCTCACAGGCCTTGGCTACAAATCACAGCCCTCCACCCAGGGATGCTGATGGTCTATTTTATACTGAGACTTCATCACTGTATGTTCGAGAGTCTCTGTAGCACACACCACACAAGAACTGCTTTACGTAGTTAGAGAAGCCTGAGGTATTCTTTGATGTGTCCTTTGTGTGACTGAAATTACTCTTTTGTGCTTGAACCAGCCAGCTGATATTATCCTTGCTGGGGAGATAAATGTCAGCTCAGGATGATATTTCTTTTTTTTAAAAGAAATAGAGGGAACTGCCATCTGAAATTATTCATCTATTTATTAAAATATGAGGAAAGGGGAAGAAATCAATGGTTTAGACACTCTTACCAGAAGACCACTTTGTCACCTAGCATCTCCCTGTTTGGAGGCAAGGTCTCAAAACTGGGATCACAGCTCACCACAGATACTGGGAAGCATCTTTTGTTGTTCTTAGGAAGTTTTTGCCTGTATTTGGTAAGCTATGAGATGTTGAAACATTTCAGTTCCCTTCTACTGAGTAGGGACTTCCCTAACATCACATTCTTGTCCCAGAGATTTTACCTGCACTGAGCATCTGTGTGTCACCCTGGGGCGAGAGGAGAGGAGCCAGATTTTCTCTGTAATTGCTTCCCAGCTTCCCTGCCATGCTCTGGCTCACGTTGGGCCAAGCATGCCAGCTTTCTGGCCCCTTTCCCAAGGAGTCTCTCTCTGGAGAACTGGATTGAGCTGTTTCTTTTTGGGAGGGCTCCGTAAACAAGCACTATTGGAAGACTTGAAACAAACAGAGGAGATTTCATGGTGTCTCTTCAAATACTCAGGATTCATGTGCCAGGAATCACCAGCATCTCTGAGGAGCCAGAATCACAGGGAATCGGGGAAGCTGAGCCCAGGGTGGCAGCCTAGGGAAGCAGTCTCCGTTGTGTGGACTCTCTGTGAGTATCTGTGCTGCATGGAAAATGCCACTGAGCAAAGGAAGTGTCTTCCTGTGCGGTGAGACCAGCAGGAGATGCTGTGTGATTTACATGCAACTTCTTTAGCCCAGTACTGCATGACTTGCACCTTGACCCTTCAGGGTGTCCAGAGAGACACTTCCTCCCCGATGCTCTAGAGGGGTCAGGGCTTTGTAGTGCCAACACAGAAACTGTGAAAAAATATCCCCCAGTGTCCTCTGCACCGAGGAGACGCGCTGCCTTCCTCATCCTCAGGCCTGTACACAGCTTTGATGGCTTCGGTGCCAGCTTCTGTGGAGCAGAAATCACTCTTTCGTTCTCTGCTCAATGCAGCTGCTCAGCAGCCCCAGGCACCAAGGCAATGCAAGGACTAACTACTAAGCCATGCTAATGTACTTTCCCACCCAGTTTAGCTTTGCTAAAATCCAGTTTCCAGAAGAAATTGCTGTCTTCTCCACCTGCCTTCCTAGCAGCCCATTTCAGAGACCCACAAGCCTGTGCTGGCCTCTCCTTTGCAAGGTGCCTCCCCTCATCAGGAGCCTTTGCGTAAGCCTGTACAGCAGTTCTGGTCCCACTCAATCTACAGAGGACAGTAGGGGAGAGGGGCCTCCTTGGGTTATTTTTTTTAGCAGTAGAAAGGGAGAAATAACCCCTCCTTCTGGTGAATACAATGGGAAAAAGGAAATGAAGGCATATTACTTCGTCCCCTTTCCTGTCCCCCTGCATTCCTGGTCTGAGCTAGGGGAGTGAGAGCACTAGATATAACCTAAAGCCCCTACTTTATTTTGCTGTTTCTTTCTTTTAGATATTTTTGGAGGGAGATGTTGCAGGTGGCCTTCTCAAAGCTGTTGACTGTGCGTAATAGCGGGGAGAAGTGGGAAGAGGCATGATTAGAGTTTCAGAAAGCAATTGATAGTCCTCTGGAGGGTTGGTACACTTCATAGAATCAGACACCACCATCCTGAACAGTCAAGGAAGACTTTATGAGTTAGTGCAGTGGAGCCCCATGAGAACGCAGGATCAGCTCACAAAGAGCAAGAAAGTGGGCAGAGAAGAAATGATCAAATTGATACCTGTTGTCAAGCTTTGACCTCTGTGCTGCCACTTTGTCTACCCACGTATTGTGGAAATGCACCTGATGATACCAAACCTATTGATAGTTCAGCCTATGCTCTGACTGAACTTTTTAACCAGCCCTACACAGCACAATGCACGTGCTGTAGGTGTGTAACACTCTGCAGAACTGCTTAGTATTGGCAAAGAGAGGGAACATCATGTCTTCTCCAGCTGTAACTCCTGCAAATCCATGGGAAACTTTTCCTCTCAAACATATCCACTAGTCTGCTATATTCTTTCTTGCTGGCTGGCTTGTATTTCCGTGTGCAGATAGTTCCGACGTGGTTGCTTTAGCTAGCCTCCATTTTGGTATCAAGCCACATATTTTCAGCCCTCTAATATTTGTAATTAATATAAACAGAGGTTGCACATGTATTTATACGTGTCAAATGCCAAATTGGCACGTGTTGTCTTGGCTCAGCCAGGGTCTGGAGACTTCCTCGCACAGCATCCCTCCAGGCTGCAGGGATTGCTTCCATTTCAAACAACACAAGTCCGTGCTGTGAGAGCAAAGCAACACGTGCTGCCCCTTGGCAAAGCCTTCCAGCACTATGGGATCTGGTCTACTGCATGCTGGCTCCTGAGCCCCCATTACCTCGCCTTTACATGGTATTCTCACTGTCAAGGCCAGAGTAGCTCTGCTTGTGCTGCGATACTGCCTGAGCATCCAAAATAGACAAGAAGCTAGACATACCTCTTTCTGTCTCTCCCTCTGCCTCTCTCAGTCCTGCTCTGGCTTCCCCTGCCGAAGTGCCTGAGCACCTCCCAAACCAAACAGCTGCCTGACAAGCCTTCTCCCCAGGGCTGCTAGGTCTTAGATGATTTCGGATCCACTTCCTTACTCTGTATTGCTCCTCACACATCATCTCACAGCAGCAGACTCTCTGCAGAATCCAGCATGCAAGCAGTAAGTGACAAAGGAGTTGATTGCAAACAGATCTTTTTGGTATGCGTACATGTGAATGCATACTTATGTTCAAGACTGGAAATCTAAAAATAATGTCCTTGTATTTTCCCTACTCATTCCATGTTCCATTTTTAGCTGTGCTTGCAACTTATTTGGAACCTGCCCTCCTAAGTCACATGGATGAATTATCTCTTTGCTTTTTCTGGGAAAATAATACTATATAATGGTCACTCCAGCACACACAAGTACTGCTGGCAAGGAATATGTAGGTAGTTTAGATTTATATGGCTGTAACTGAAAGCAGAACTTGGCTATATTCTGCCTGACTGTAATGAAAAGAGATAGTCACAATGGGCTTTTGTATGAACTTGGCTCCTAGAAATTATGGCAATAAAAATAGCAATGCCATCATTTGTTAATTCTAATTATTTCAAAAGTCAGACATGCAAGCCTCTTCTTAATAGGATGTGCTGAACTGAAATCCCTAAAAAGAAAGTAGCAGTTCTTTTCCCAGCAGAATAGAGGCAACATCAAGTCCTCCAGGAATTTATGTCATGGTCATCAGCACTTGGTTTGAATACTACAGGTTCTTCTAGACAGCAACAATAAATGTTTCTGCTCCAACATCCTTGGTATTAGCCTTTTATTCATGCTTGCAGATTTTCAGAAGCAAGGTACTGTTACTAAGGTGAAATGTATGTAAACATAAAGACGCACTGTGTGGCTGACCCATGCCTTGGTCATCTGCACACAGAAATGCCACCAGTCAGGCTGTGAGCCTCATATCTTAGCAAAAGATGGTCAGTAGACCACAGAAAACAGGAATTAGAAGCAAGAAAGCAGTTTTAAGAATTTTTGTCTTTTTTATTATAATTTTCCTGTAGAGTCTCAGGAGTTTTCTCACAGCTTTGACCAGTATCCAAGCCTTATCCATCTGCTCCTCTTGATGTCTTACAGAGAGTAGCGGCAGTGATTTACCTTTTTGTGTCTGTCAATCTCCAATTAACAGTATGTCAGCTCTAAGAAATTCTACGCAGGTCCTGCTGTTCAGTCTGTCCATTAACAGCTCTGAAAACTAACAAAATATTTCACTCAAATGCCACACGCAACTGCTATATCTTCCATTTCTAGAATGTATGTGCTTACATTCAAGCTAATTTAGGTCTGATGACAAGTACCATACTGACTAGCCCGAAGTTCAACACAAATTCCCTCTATCTGTCTTCATCATGAGGGAACCTGAACATCTTCCAGTTGCCCGTGAATCCATGTGGTTATCCACTCCATGTGAGGTTTCTTCCCTCACATCCTCTACCTGGGGAAAGTTGTGCGCACAAAGCTGACATGTTTGGGTAGTATTTTTCTGAAAACATGATTTTTTGCAGCCAGTCGTGCTGCACAGTTGTCATGCTGCTTGTGCTCTCAGTTAGTTCTGTCCTCCCTCAGCTGCGTCCTCCCCTGCAATTTCCAAATCCACTGGTCACTTTCAGTCACATTTGTTAACTTGGTGGAGATGTCAAAAATAAGAAGTTCCTATAAAGTAGCCAGGGCTACTGGGGGCTGGGTAGAGGACGAAGACCCCAGTTAGTGTCCTGAGTGAGGGAAGAACTGCAAGGCGAGAGCAGTAATTATCCATTCTGATTGATTACCAGCTGGCAAGGAGCAAACATGTCCCAGAGAGCCAGTCAGCACCACATGGCTCAAAACAGGCCTTGGTATGGGCTGCTTTTGGCTCTCCAGGAGCCAGGAGACTACTGGAGAAGAGATGAAGGTCTGTGAGATATTTCAGGCAATGCATGGAAACAGGAGATCATGGGAAACAGTTACATTGGTTGTCATTATATGGAAGAAATACAGAAGTCCCATAGAAAAACAGGCTACACCAATTCGCATGATCAGGAAATAACTTGTAATACTTGCCCGTTCGTTGTTCACTGCAGAAAAAGTGGGTTATGCCGAATTCCTGGCACTGGGAGACAGAAAATACTGAGCTGGAGGATGACCGCGGGCCCTAGTGCAGAACAATTTGTCCTCTGTACAGAGGAGTCTCCCTATGTGGTGCTGTCATGAACCTCATACTCCACAGCAGATAGAAGGCAACTGAAATTAGTTCAGCTCCAAAGACAGCTGACGAAACTCATTCAAATTACCTTCTATTCTTGGTGGGTAGAGGACATGTCCACAGGCTGCTGCCACAGCCAAAGTTTTGTTAACTGCAGTGAATGAGTTACTCTAACTTCACTGTGATGCTGGAAAATACAGATGAGATTTAGTAGAATGGTAGTTTAGCAAGAAGAGCACACCTGCTGGGACATTAATCACAATACCTCTGCAGCTTCTCATCTCTTTTTGTTCAAAATGGTCTAATCCCAGTAATGATACATTTTTCTTCTGATGTGCTTATCTTGCTTTTGCTTTTACATTTCATCATACAAAGAGTAGCAATTGCAAAGAAATGAGTGGAGAATCAGGAGAGGAGGATGAGGTGGCCTATATATATACTGTGACAGTACTGCTCTAACCAAATGAAAAGAAACATTCCCCTAAAGCAATCGTGCTATGTTCAGGTACACATGTTACCCCATCATGGACTCCCTCTGACTGATCTTCAGTCAAAATCAGAGCTCTCTCCTTCCTTGCCTGTGTTTCTACATGGAGAAGACACATTGGTAATGAAGATGACTGCCTGCACTGGTTTTGCATGTGACCTTCCTCCCAAAGCAATTCTTTTTCATCAGTTTCACATAAAATCCATCAAAATCCTCCTGTCCAGCTAATTCCTGTGTGGCAACCTTAGGTGTCCCAGCTGGATGGCTAAAGCATTGGCCTGTTCCCTGACCTTAGCATCCATTTTATTATTAAACTTGCAAATGCAAGCAATTCTTCAGACTGGCAGGCCAGGCAACAAACCCAGGCTTTAAGAAACCACACACCATGCACATGTTTCTACTAAGATCACTGGACTTGGCCAGCTGCTGACTCCTGGATTAACGACCAATGCCTCCTCCCCTCAGGTGTCGCACTTAGCTTTTCCCTGGAGAAACCAGGCAGCCATCAGACTTTCTGGGATCTGAATCCTGAGCTACTTTGGGCATTGACCTTTCAAACACTGCATGAATTTTTAAAAGCAGTTACTGAAAGTTCAACTAACAATTTATTTATTTTTTAATTAGTCAGCCCTTAGGAAGACAAAGGGATAGACTCTGACAGCTCCTTGGTCCCCGAGCTGCTTATCAGCATGTGCAGTAAACAGGGAAAAAATCATAAACATTACATTTTCCCTCAAGATAAGGGATTTCAGAGTGAAGGATTGCTTCCCAATAGCAAACTTCAGACTTCAGGGCAATGTCACAGACACGGGTCACAGATTCCCAAAATGCAAAGTAGACTGTGGGTGTTCCCTGCAGCAAGGGATTCTCTCCCACTCCTGCACAGCTCCCCTACGGCTCCCAGGCAGCTCCACTTCAGCATGGAAAGGCAAGGCTGTGGCCTGAAAGTGTCTGCATCAGCACCTGTATCAATCACCTTAGGAAAGGAGTGGAATGCCATTTTTTTTCTCATTTCAGAGAAACATAGAGTTCTCCAGCAAAACTACTGGTGTGCAGGTCTTATGCCTATGTAGATATGAGGTATTTTTGCCTGCTTTGGAGAGAAGGGTATCTTGCAGGCCAAAGAAACCATGGTCCCCATGGCCCATGCAGTCCCTGACCCTGTCAGGGGCTCTTGCCAGCACCAGCTGCTTTGCAGTGGGAATTCAGCAAGGCCCAAACCAACCTCACCAAACTCAGCCAAGTGGGAGAGAGGAGCTGGCAAAGCCCATCCCACCGCAGGGCCCTCAGGGCAGCGGTCCTGCAGCTGACAGCAGGAGGTGGGTGACGGACCACCTCTGGGAAGGAAATGATGCTCTCCCAACACTGCGGGAAGCTGCTCTGGTTCCTGGCAATGTTAGCATTCACAGTGATGACTTGGCATGTTCATGCTCTCTACATAAATCCTGATAAACTCCTAACCTCAAAAACATCCTGTAACCAGGGGCTCACATGTCTAGTTGCCATAATGTGTGAAAAAGTGCTTCCCCTTACCACTATTACATTTGCTCGTGCTGCAGAGTTTCACTGGATCTCTACGCTCTTGTTTTAAAGACACTATGAATATTAATTCCCCTTTCTCATATCTATCCCACCCACTCTTTCAACATTTATCATGTCCACTCTTATTAGTCTCCTCTTGGCTGTAAAATCTTCCAACATTTTTCAGTCTTTGCTTATGGAAGTTTAGCTTTTCCATATCAGTAACAGCATCAGTCACTACCTACCTGCCTCGAATAGGGACCAGCAGCCAAACGATCAAGGTGGCTCTGTATCCCATTATTCGAAAACTGGATCAAGCACCACTTCTTTTAACATGGCTACAGAAATAACTTAAAGTTTTACAATATCATCTCCTGTCTCTGTTTGTAGCATAATTTTACTATTATCATATTCTGTACAGAAGGGCATATGTTTTATTAATTGTCAAAAGCATAAGTAGCTTTTTTAGCTTCTATTTAAAGAGCTCTTAGCATATTGTATAAGGGCTAAAAGAACACAGTTTTCTTACATGTGTTTAATCCCTTTCTTAAACAAATGCTCTGACTTGAATTTTTTACATTTTAAAGCCACTTGGGTTTATGGTTTGCTGTGTGATGCTCACAGTTGATGGGCACCCATCACATTCTTGCAGTACCAACATTGTCTGTTTTCCATAAACTTGCCACTATAATTCGAAACAGCAGCTTTCAAATATGTTTTGCCTCTGCCCAAGGGAGGTCACATCACATTTTTTTACACTCTTGGCAGCAGTGCAATAACCAAAGTATAATTTTCATGGCTGTTCCAGTCTCCAATGTTTAATCAAAGTGCCCTGGCGCGTTGTTTAAATAGCTATTAATTCTGCTAATTTTCACTCTGTCAAGTAACTGCAGCTGCTTTACCATGAGACTGCATTTCAGCCTCTTAACAGAAAAAGACCTACACCTGGACCACTGCTTCAGTTTGCAGAGCCACCTTGTCTGTTCTGTTATAACACTTCCCTGCAGTTCTGCCTTTAGAGAGGGAGAGAGGAATTTGAGGAAATTCTCTTTATGTTACTGCACTTCTCTCTTCATTATGAAAACCAGAGCCTTCCCTTCTTCCTCCATCCCTTCCAGTCCCTTCCCAGCATAAACTTCACTTTCTCTACAGAGACATAACATAAGGCAAAACAGAAGAGCCCCAGTCTATCTGTGAGCTTTAATTGCAGTGATTCAGTGTAGTTTACCAATGCAAAAGAAAATGAAATATATACAGGTTTTTGGAGGATGTATGCTGTTAGCTCTGCAATGAGGAAGACCCCCTGAATACTCTCAAAAGTATCCTTCTTCCCTCTAAAATAATGGTCCTTCTGAATTCCTGCTAGGAGTCTTTGCATTCCCAGAAGTCACACCAGGACTAAAACTATTAATAGAAAATCTTCTAGGCAAAGTCGTCACCTTGAAATTCATGTTTGTATCAGAGTCACTGCTGAGAGTAAACACAGTCCCCTGACCTGATTGTGTTCATCCCCATTCTGTGGCCCAAAGGAGTTTATTTTTATTGTTTCTTTAAAATAAAAAGGGCACAATTAAAAATGATATTCTATGAAAACACAAGCAAAGAGGAAATGAATAAGCATTAAGCTCACAACAATGGGATGGGTCGCTTACAATGCACCAGGCCAAACAAGAATTGCAGTCTTGGCTCCAGCCCTTCAAGGGCTTCTGCTTGTGCTTAACTCTATTTCCCCTGGCCTGATCCTGAATTGATTATGTCATTAGGGCCCCAAGTTCAGTAAGAGCAAGAGCAAGCCCTAATGAAACCATCTTGCACAGGCATGTCTGTAACTTGAGGAGCGTAAGAGCACTTCTGAAGTCATGCTGGTGTCCTGCTGAGGGAGAATTTAGTTTCTCCATGGGCTTGGTGACGACTTGGGGGATGACCTTCCAGAAGGAGGTTGGTGAAGGTAAGGGTTTCATGGTTTCTCTCTGAGATTATAAAGAGCTAATGTCCCAGCAGAGCACCAGGAGACAGCGTATAATGATGGGTATCAAATTTTTACCTATCATGGTGTCTCTGGGTATTTTTCTTTAAGGTGAGACTGCTACAGGCTGGAGTGGACTGTGCTTCAGTTTTGCCAACAGCCGTATTGCATCCCGCTCTAGGAGTCTGTGCATCCTGTTACAGTTTCAAGAAGGCATTAGGCCAAATTGCGATCAACTGATCCAGGCTGAACTACATGTTGATCTAGAACAGCCCCACAGAGGTATGGAGGAATGCCTATTGCTGAGATTATACCAAACTAGGGTGAAGTTATCCCAAACTATTAAATAATCTGACAGTGACCTCTTCAACAGACTCAGAGCAGTCTGGTTGCAGAAGCCTTTAGCTGGCTGAAAAATGTGTTGTCCTTAGCTGCCGCCTGAGAATCGGAAACATCAGTTAGAAAGCAGACAAAAATGTAAATACAGGAGCAATGTGTAGACCACTGCAGGCAAATGCAGGGAGCCAGGGGAACAGAAAGAACTGCAAGTCTTTGTTCAGATGCTGTGGGACAGCTGACCTCGGGGAAGCTTAGGACAGAGATCTGCTATGGGCCATCCAACCACTAACAGGAAGTAGAAGCTTTTACGAGCATTTGTACGAGATATCCAAACAATAAGATACGGTGGTAACAGGAGATCTTGGTTACAGAAAATTGTGCAGAAAAAACAATAGGGTAAATAAAACCTCAAAAGTAGATAACCACAGTTTTCAGCAAGAGTAGAAGTGTGAGCGGATCCTAAAAGACGGCGATGTTAAAAACATTAGAGCAAGCAACCCCTATGCAGAAGACCACCAGGCACATAGAATTATGATTCCAGTTGCATCAGTAGCTTCCTGAGGACTTTAAAAAGTGGATACTACGAAAGGAGTAATGCAAACATATAACTAGGATAAGGGAATATGACAAATTACTGGGTACAGAAGCAGAGCTGCTACAGCACAGAAAGCATTTCAACTAGGAGAGGACATAAATGGGAACTGGGAAAAATTCTATAAATATATTTTAATTAGAGGAAGAAAAAGGAAAGTCTTGATCCATTGCTGAACAGGAAAAGTGAGCAAATAACAAATGATGCAGAGAAGCCTGGTGTGTCTCTTTATCCAGCCCTTATTTTAAAAAAAGCTGTTTGTGACAAGTTGATTAACTAAATTATTTTTAAAATTAGGTAGGACTGCACGCCAAAACAGGAAAAGACCAAGCTGAACACTTGGATGAGCCAACTGCATACAAATCAGCAGGGCCTCAAAAAGTTCACCTGAATTTATTCAGGAATAAGATGAAGTAATCTGTGAATTGCTAACAATTGTTGTAAAGCAATTATTGTAAAGCAGTCACATAGAACAGGATGAGCACTAGAGCACGGGAGAAGGGTGACTATAGTGCTGGTCTTTAAAAAGGAGTAATAAGACCCCAGGAACCTATAAACCACTCACCCTGATTTCCAAAAAATCTGGAATTAGTTATTAAACAATCAGTTTTTAAATACCTAGAAGATGGTATGGTGATAAAAAGCAGTCCACTTGAGTTTGTCAAGAACAGATCATGTCAAACCAGTCTAATTCCCCCTTTTAACAGAGTAGCTGGCTTAGTGAATAAAGAAGAGCAACTGGATGTGATTTATCTTAGCCTCCTGACTTGGTCGCATTAGGTATAAGCTAAAATGTAATCACAACAGGATGGGTGCACAACTGGGTGAACTTCACTATAAAAACACAGTTATCAACTGTTCCTATCAAACAGGAAGTTGTTCAAGTGGGATTCCTCTGGGATCTTTTCTGGGCCTGTTTCCATTCTTTTCACTAATGACGCAGATGGTGAAATCTGAGGTTACCATTAAACTTGGAGAGGCTACAACAGAATCAAAGTCAGAGGATCAAAGTGCAGAAATGACCTGGGAAGATGGTCCATAGCCAACCTGATTAAGTAATCACTAGGATAAAGTGCTACTTTCATGAAGGAGAAATCAAATTTCCAACTATAAAGCTGGAAGAAATTTTTAAGCAGTGGGATAGCAGAAGAAGGTCTGAGGGATGTAGTATAAGACAAGCTGGATTTGTGCTGATGGTGCAGTGCCCTGGAAAATAATACAAATATCTGAGTTGATATATGCAAGCATGACATGTAAGACAAAGAAGGTGATTAGTCTGTTCTGCACGTTGGTGCGGAGGTCTCAGCTGAAAGGTTTTATCAAGTTTTGGGCACTGTACTTTAATAAAGATGTAGATATCCTGGAGACAATCCAGAGGAGATCGACAAGTATGGTCAGAGATTTGGAACATACAGTTAGTGAGGTAGAAAGAATTGCATTTGTTTAGTTTAGAGAATATTGTTTAGCTGAAAGAAGATGCAGGCAAGGCAAGACTCTGATTCCTAAATGCACACAAAGCTCTAATAAAGATGAGAGCAAGCAATTGTTCTGGTTGAAAGTAAGGACAAGAAGAAATCAGCTAAACATGCAGCAAAAGGCTGCTTAGGCTGGAGCCTGGGGAAAGTTTTCCATCCATCAGTGCAGCAGATTGTCCAATCTCCTTCACTGGAGAGGCTTAGGTACAGGTTGGGCAAATGCCTTCTAGGAAGGGAGAAAATAGACTAGTTTGGGTCCCAAGAGACCTCTCTCTCTGGAGACCCTTCCCTGCCTGAGGTTGCTGCAGCTTTGAGGCTTAGTAGCTGAGGATGCAGGTGTGTAACCTCTGATACTATAATGCAGTAACTCCATTAGTACTTCAATAGTAATTATTTTATATAAGGTAATGACCAGCCCAAACAGCCCTGCTCCCCCCTGTCAATTATTCCAGGCTATCAGATTTCTTCTGCTGCTGGGGAGGTAAGACATAAATAATGGAATAAATAATGCCCATCAATTTTCTTACATCAGCACAAGGAGTTCTTGACAGCAAAAAAAATCAGTTTTGGTTACTGTATAAGCACTGAGTGTATGTTCATTTTTATGGCCCCATGTATATAGCCCATCAGCGTGACAAACCCATATTAGGGCAAAGCCCAGGTGTGCTTCTGCCTCCATTTTCCCCAAATGCAATGAGAGGGACTGGGCCACATCCTGGCCAGGATTCACAGCATGCTCTGCCAGGCCGCCAGTCTGCACCACCAGACCACAGAGGGACTCAGGTGGAAGCACTGGTAGGTCAGCGCAGGTGGACCCAGGCAGCCAAGCAATCCTTATCCTCAAGGGCTTGTCTGGGCAAGAGCAGGGAGGGAAACAAGGCACGTGGGAAGGAAGAGTGTATCCATGGTCACATCTGCGTCCAGGGCGGTTCCTACCCCCGTTGCAGCCTCTCATGTTGCCATCACTCCTTTGATCCTCTGAGGGGAACTGAGACCCCCTGAGATCCTAACCCTCCCAGTGGCTGCTTTGCTCAGCTCCCACCACTTGGGAAGGGCTCAGTGTTCCCCAGCTGTGCTCTGTATGTTACAGGGTGGCACCTTTCATGCCCAATTGCACACAGGAGGGTCCAGAAACCAATACCACCTTCCAGGCGGTATATAAAGGCGGTGATACAAAAAGGGGGGGCGGGGCGGGGAAGTCCTGCCTGAACCATCCACCTTCAAGAATTCAGAATTCATACACACAGCCAGACATAAGTTGTCTCCAGCATTTGCCATTCCCCATACGAGAAGAAGAATGTTCAGAAAAGATAGGGTAAAATAAATCAATTAATTGAAACTGTCTTTCTCCTCTCTTTTTTAATATGCTTCTATTTATCTCCTTAAAATTTATGGCCTAACATAATTTTTTAAATTTTATTTTCAAATTTCAGAGCTGGAATTTTGCTGCTAATTTATTTCAGTGCCACCTTTTGTTTCCTTAACTGCTTGGGTCTAGCACATTTGGTGAACAAGCAACATTTTGTGGGGGCCCAGCTATTTCCTGTGAGGCTATGTGTTTTTTCTGACCACCACACCGGTCTGCAAGTGACATTGAGTTAAGGTACTTGGGCTGCTTTCCTGTCCTGAATGCTGCAAATCAGTGCCAAAAACCAAGGGCGTCAGGAAACTAATGAAGAGGAGAAGTGGCAGCAGTCATTAGAACAGATGTGTCCAGGTGATGGCCAAAGATAGCAGCAGGGAAATGATGGAAATCTCTGCAAGTGAATCAAAAGGCAGAGTATCATCAGCAGATAATTGAATTTTATAGTTAAATTAGAACTGTTCTAATCCAGACACTATTTTGGATTTCACAGTTAACACACAGTTCCGTTTTGCACTGAAAACAGGAATTCAGCTTCTTTGTTATGTTTGAAAAATATGGTCTCCTCCTCAAATTGGCAGCACTTATCCCTCTGGGTATGAGATGAATGGTCTGGTAATTTGTTGGTCTGTGATTTGCAATTAATTAGAACCTTGATCCTTTAAGAAATCTGTTCCAATTGTTCCTTTGTTTGAAACATCTCAATCATGAAATAATGCAGACCATGAAAATGTTCCATCTAGTCAAAATTCATGGAAACTTTGCACACAGAGAATAGCTGAATAAACTATTTTGCAATTAAAAAATTTTGTAAGTAATTGCAGACAGGGAATACTCTGACTTCAGTGAAAGCTCATCCAATCATCTGGTTTCCTGTAAGAAGAATTTGCACACGCTAATCCCATTGGCTGTAACAATTTACATTCATTAATTGCATCAACTTGGAGAGGGGTGAAAATATCAGGAAGACATTACTTGGCCAGTTATTTGCAAGTTTTTGCATTTTGATTTGGTGCATAAAATGCTCCCCTCAGCACTGCTGATCCGGTGTATATTTAAGAGGCATTGCTGAAGAACCTGAGGCAACAGAGCTTTTAACAACACTGAAGTAGTGGGTCCTAAGGTCAGAAAGTCATCTTCATCGAGGGCCCAACTTAAATGCCTCTATGCAAATACACACAGCATGGGGAATAAACAAGGGGAGTTAGAGACTTGCACATGCCTGCAGGGGTATGATCTTATTGGTGTCACGGAGACGAGGTGGGATGGCTTCTATGACTGGAGTATTGGAATGGAAGGATACACACTTTTCAGTAAAGACAGGCAGGGAGTGTCGCCCTCTATGTCAACGACCGGCTGGAGTGCATGGAGCTACACCTGGGGATGGATGAGGAGCTGACCAAGAGCTTAAGGGTCAGGATTAAAGGCAGGGCAGGGACTGGTGACATCATAGTAGAAGTCTGCTACAGGCTACCTGACCAGGAAGACTGAGTAGATGAGGTCCTGTATAGACAGATAGGAACAGCCTCACCTTCACAAGCCCTGGTCCTCATGGCGGACTTCAACCACCCCAATATCTGTCGGAGGCACAACACAGCAGGGTACAAGCAATCCAGGAGATTTCTGGAATGCATTGATAACTTCGTTCTCCACGTTACAGAGGAGCTATGCTGGACCTTGTTCTCACCAACAAGGAGACACTGGTGGGGAATGTGAAGTTCAAGGGCAGTCTTGGCTGCAGCGCCCAGGAAATCGTGGAGTTCAAGATCATTAGGGCAGTGAGGAGCATGCATAGCAAGCTCACTACCCTCAACTTCAGCACAGCAGACTTCAGCCTCTTCAGGGATCTGCTTGGCTGACTACCATGGGATAAAGCCCTGGAGGAAAGAGGAGCCCAAGAAAGCTGGTTAATTCAAGGATCGTCTCCACCAAACTCATGAGCGATGCATCCCCACAAAGAGGCAAAAAAGACAGGAGGCCTGCATGGAGGAACAAGGAGTTCCTGGACAAACTCAAACACAAAAAGGAAGTCTACAGAGGGTGGAAGCAAGGATAGGTAGCCTCAGAGGAATATAGAGAAATTGTCCAAGCAGTCAGGGATCAGGTTAGGGAAGCTAAAGTCCTAATAGAATTAAATCTGGTCAGGGACATCAAGGGCAAAAAGAAAAGATTCTATAAGCATGTAAGCGATAAAAAAATTGACTAGGGAAAATGTGGGTGCTCTCTGGAAGAAAACGGGAGACCTGGTTACACAGGATATGGAGAAGTCTGAGGTACTCAATGACTTTTTTGCCTCAGTCTTCACCAGCAAGTGCTCCAGCCACACTGACTAAGTTGCAGAAGGCAAAGGCGAGGAAAAGGAGAATGAAGAACTGCCCACTGTAGGAGAAGATGAGGTTCAAGACCATCTTAGGAACCTGAAGTTGCACAAGTCCATGGGACCCCATAAGTGCATCCGCGGGTCCTGAGGGAACTGGCAGATGAAGTTGCTAAGCTGCTATCGTGGCAGTCTGCTTTACTATGAGGGTGTTGAGGCACCGGCACAGGTTGCCCAGAGAAGATGTGGATGCCCCCTCACTGGAAGTGTTCAAGGCCAGGTTGAATGGGGCTTTGAGCAACCTGATCCAGTGGAAGATGTCCCTGCCCATGGCAGGGGGGTTGCAACTAGATGATCTTTAAGGTCCCTTCCAACCCAAACTGTTCTATGAATCTATGATTCTATGACCTTGTGCCCTCTTCATTCAAATATCACCCTCGGTTCCATCACTAACACAACACGCTAGTTCATTGGTTTCAGCCTGTGGCTAGATCTCCCTAAGAGGCTTAAGAAACACAATTTCAAAGGGACCTACAAAAAGTAACTATGAATTAACCTATCGCAGGAGGCACAAATTCGCTGCATAGGAGTATATGCTTCAGAAATGTAGTTGTCCACAAACTGACAAGCAAAATGAAGTAAACCAGTGGCAGATTTGATTCATGTGTCTTCATTATCTGTTTGGTGCAGCTCTGGTGGTCTACATAAGCTGTAAAATCCTGGCACAGAGCCAGACAAAAAAGGCAGGAGTAAAAAAAGAGATATAGTAAAAAAATTAAGATGTAAGAGTCATGTCAGAAGACAGACAAAACAACAATAACAACAAAAATCTCACTGGATTAGCCTAGGAGAACAAGTTTAATGAGTTTCTCTCCCAGGACCTGTGGCTGACAACAGACTTGGTGGAGGACAGAGGTGTCCTTGGAAGGACCCTTTCCTGTTAATGCAGCCATGATGGTGGTCCCTTTGCCGCATGCTAAGGAAGAGTTAACAAAATGGATGCCAATGCTAAGAAAGCTGCTGCGGCAAAGAGAGCGAATGGCTCTCCACACCAACAGCAGTCTGCAAATCCGTACACCAAGGCCTCACTTGGGTTCTTGTAGGCAACCAAAAAAAGTATACAAAAATATCACAAAGACTCTGACTGAACCCAAAAATGGCTCTTTTGGGGAGTTTTAAGCAAGCTCTTCAAAAGTAAGTGATGCTAATTTATAAATGAAAATGTAGTTCAGAAGTGAAAGAATTCTTCTGTTCAGAGAAAGTAGAAAGCAAATATTGTTGAACAGTTAAACAGATTCATTTTTCTCTTTCAGGAAAACAGTTTTTTGTGTTTATCCCAAATTCATAAAGAACTCTGATTGCCCCTTATTTGTACAGTGGAATGAGTTCACCTGTGGAAAAAAAAAAAAAAGAAAGATCCCCCTAAATCTTAAAATAAGTAACATCCAAAAATACCAGACCAAACATTACCACTCAGATGTGAACTGCGTCCAAGGATTTAACAAAGATCTAATACAGGAATGACCCAGTGGCTGGGAAAGAGAGCAGTCAGCAGAATGGGCAGGATCCCTGCAGATCGCAAAGCAGAAGCACCCCAATAGTGACACCCACCAGGCAGCAAAGCAGCCTGCATGGAATGGAGACGCTGCTACAATCACCGACCAGGAGAGGTAAACATGAGACATAAAACATGAGGGAAACACAGACTTGCACAACTCCCATGACAGAGAGAGAAATCCCAGAGCCGCTGCCACTGGCCAGCTGAAGCCGGCGGGGGATGCAAACTGATTGCATTATCTGTTAGGAAAACACTGCTCAGCAGAAAGCGTGGGAGGAAGCTCTTGCCCCACGGCGGGAGGGAGGTGGGCGCAGAGGCTGCTCCATCTCTTGGGGCTGGCAGCAGGGACATGACCCTGCATCTGTGGGATGTGGCCCTTCAACACAGAAAGGGAGTGAGGGCTGGAACAGCGAGCAGAAAAGAGGGGGCTCAGGAAGCCCCAAGTGAGAGGCAGCTTGTGCAGGCAAGATGGTGAGAAGCAGCTGGGACACGAGGGGAGAGTCTGCTCTGGGAAATGTCATAGCCAGGAGAGCTGCATGGGGGTGTCCTGTATGTGGGTGCTGGGACACAGGCATGGGTTGGGAACCTCAGGAGCCCTAGTTTTCTTCCAGTGCTGGAAATGTTTATCCTGAGGACTAGGACTAAGAGTTTTGTTTTTTCTCCATGCTTCTGTTAGGAATTCCTCTGGATTTCCTATCCAAAAATAATAAAAGATTACAGAGGAAAATATATGAATGCTCTTTCTGCTCTGAGGCAGAGATGGAGTGGGCCAATCGAGAGGCACTGAGCTGGCGGGAGGTGTGTGTCCTCCCAGGGTTTCCTCCCAGCACCTTCTCAGGGAAGGACCATGGCTCTGCTTCCTCTAACTGAGCACCTCCCAACTGACCTTCCTGCTTTGGAGGGCAGGGTGGTCAAGGCAGGTGTTCCTCAGGTTGCCCCCTCGGGAACGTGAAGCTGCATCCAATGGCTGGAGGGGTGATTTAGGCAGCCATTTCCTGTGTGCATGGGTCTGGCAGCAATTCCAGTCTGCGCAGAATTCAAGGTTATCATACTGAGCAGGGCACTGTAGAGGCTTGCAAGCAAGACCACTCAAACCCAGGAGATTACAAAATAATGTAGTAATATAAAATAATCCCCTGGAAGAAAACCATGAGCTGATGTGAGTCTGCTTTTGGGTCTGGCAGCTGGACCAGTAGTGAGGAATCACACAATAAAGTAGGTCACAGGTTTCCAAAAGACCTCTTTTATTTCCTTTAAGCTTATGAGAAAATTTTTTCTTCTGAAAATCAGCTTGAAGCAAGACAGTCATTCTGATAATAAAACCTCAGAAGAGTATGGAGGGTTCTGTCATTACAGCAATGGGCCCCAGATAAGTGCTTCTTCAGGAAGACTATACATCATTACTACTTACAATGTGCTGAAAAGATGGGGCAAGGAGAGAATGAATGGCATCTGCTACAAAAATAAACAAGAACAGAAATGGAGCTCAGTGCTTTTATATTTTATACCATAAAATGCTCCATTTTGGAATTCAGTTAAGCCAAACGTGCATTTTTCACCTGCTGTCATCACCTCAGAGTGCTGCTAAAATGGAAAGACCTTAGTGCAACCTGTGGGTCGAACCTCCCACTGGTGAGGAGACTGCCCAGCCTCGGAGGGTCCCACGGCCGTCCCTCCACTGCATGCCCGAGGCGCCCAGCAGCCCCGTGCATTGGTGGAGCTCCTGCTACCACGCGTATGAGCTGTGGAGAGAAGAAATTTCCTGTCTTGATTAAAAGCATGGAGGTGGCCAGCACAATGCTGAGCAAAAGCAAACACAGCATTGCCTGGCACAGTTGAAAAAAAATTTAGTCTCTTCCCTCTTTTCTTCCACTCTGCCCATGCTTGAAGCTGGGACATACTACTGTGGAGGTCGGGACGTAACAAACCTCTGCAGAGCTTTGTGTTGCTCAGGGGTTTTGTTAGATTTATGTAAAAGAAAACACTTTTTCTTGAATTGCTGGGTGTCTGGCTCAGTTGTTGCCTGCTTTCCCGAGGAACCCCAGCGTGTGAAAAACTGCTCTCAGCTTAACATTGAAAGCTGTTCAGCCACGGAAGTGGAGGCAAAACAGAGGCTGAACTGTGGAAGGATGTGCTGGGGAGGGCAGGCTGCTGGCGAGCCCGGCTGGCAGGTAAGGGGCAACAGTCCTTCTGGGACCTCTGACCAGTCCCACCCCACCAGGACCCAAGAGAGCCAGTGTCCTGAGCCCCGCCTGAGCTGCTCAGGGAGAACACTCCCTGCTCCCGGGCGAGAGTGAGGTGCCCAAATAAATGGATAAAGACAGACAAAGCATGGGTTCAGGCTCTGAGCCAGACTGTTTTAGTGCTGCTTTCTAGTGTTTGTACTGGTCTAGCAGCAAGGAAATGGGAATGCTTGGAGTGACAATCACAGAGGGGTTTCCTTCTGTTATCAGGTATCATATAAACTAAGCATAGGTTCTCTTGCCAGGCTGCACCCTCAGTTGCATGCTTCTAGTTTCTGGCTATTTAAAATATTTCTTGCAATTGCTCATCTTCACTAGCAGCAAATTTTTATTCATAATTGATGCAGTGCTTTTACAACTTTCACACAAAGTAAAATAAATGTAACAGCTGGTTAGTATGTAGCTGAACATGGCGACAAAAAGAAGAATAAAGTATCTCTGAAATGAAATATCCTTTCCAGCCCATGCGCTGGGCCCAACATAAAAGACTCAACAGAAAGCCTAATTTAAAACTAATTTATTGGTAAAATGTTATCAGAATCTGAATGAAGACAAATCAACATGATACTGGGAAAAAGATCAGCTGGTGAGGTTGACAGCTACCAACACAAAAATCTGCAGCCAGGGGAAGAGTCACATAGACTGGAGTACATCAGCAAAACCAGACTGAAACGCACCCTCCACAGTTTTGGATTCCAAAACGAAATCCTTTGAGGTTAAAATGCTGATGGGTGCACATATTTGTTCCTTTTGCAAAAAGAAAATACTGGATTTTTGACTGTGAAACACTGCCTTGGTCCCATGCTTCTATTTCCCCCCATTCTGCAAAAAATACTGTCACCGTTTAGAGCAGGGTGGCAATAACCAGAGTGGCAGATGCTTTCTGTTAACCCCCATCCTCCCACCAGAGGAAGGGAAAAAAGAGGAAAAGGGAGAGAGACTTACAAATAGAGTATAAAAACAGCTTTACTAATAACACTAATATTATTAATAATAAGACAAATCATACAAAATATATAAAACTGATACTGAGTGTCCCAGAGTTGGGTGCTGGCAATGGTGTCCCCCCAGCAGCTGCCAGGCAGCACCAGGAAGTCCCAGACTGGCCTCTGCAGTAGACGAGGACTGGAGTCAGGAATGCACGGATGGGGATCTGGGTCAGGACTGCAGGCAGGACAACAAGCAGGGTTTTCTGAAGCCAGTCGTGGATGAAGAGAGTGAGACCCTCATGATCCCCCAGCTTCAAACTGAGTATTGCATGCATGGCTTGGAATACCTCATTGGTCAATATTGGGTCACCTGTTCTGTCTACTCCTGCCTGCAAGTCTGACCCTTTGTGACTCCTGACTTGTGGGATCTAAGAGGTCTTTCGGTGACCTTGGCTGCAATAGTAATAATTATGAACAGAGGCCTTTTTCTGCATTCCTTTCCTATTGTTAGGTCAGTAAAATTATAAACATCAGGTGTTATCAGCTTTGGAGCGGATACTGTCTGTAAAATACACAGCCAACTTCAGAAAAATGCAGTTACTTAGAAAAACTTAGCTATAAGGAAGAATCAGTTCTGTTTTAACCAAAACCAGGACAAGTACGACATTACATGCAAGGATCAGAGAAAAGAGAAATTATATTTTTGGGGTATGTTGACTGAACTTCACTAACACTAGATTTATATGTTTCTCCTTATTAAGGCAAAGGAAAGGGAAACTGGAACATATGCAGCTCCTCAGTTGCTCTAAATCAGAAGGCTGTGAATGTTTTGTTTTGTTTTTCTGAAGAGAAAAATCTGGATGAATGAGAAGCAAGAAACAAAAAAGGCTGACAAAAAAGCTTCTCTGGCTTGAAGTTCACCCAGATACTGTCTCAAGAGATGAGCTGTTGGCTGAGGACCATGCCAGAGCTCCAGAGGATGCACACAGAGACATTGACTCCAGTGGTGTGACTCCTCTCGCACCCAGGGAAGAAGGATTTGTATGTCCTTGTAAATGAGCAGAACTGAGGAAAAGATGCCTGAATCCACTGCCGATCTCCCCTCTGCTTGTAACATCCAGTGGGGTCCTATACTTTGGGTGGTCATTTTACATTACATGTTTTGCTCAGTACTTTGTGGATGTCTCAGTGGATGAGAGTCAGAGTGCCCAAGAAGACAATTTACTCAGTATTCCATTTGTGACCAGAGGCACAAAACGCTGGACCCCTTCGAGGAGACCCTACTGTCACGAAGTCTCCAGCCTACACTTGAAAAAAGGTTTTAATTTCGCATGAGGCACAACTGCTTAGTGAAGCATCCCACAGCTTACATTTTGAAGGATGCACTTTGTTTTAGGAATGGTGACTACAGAGTTATGAACAACAGTTCCAATTCAGTTCATGCACAGACACAATTGTATTTAATCAATGAATTCACTCCTATGTGAACTAGGGCTTCAATTTGGCCAGTGTTTTCTTTCCTATACTGTAAAAAACTATTCCTATTGACCAAACAATGCGTGCCAAAGTTTCTTATGCTCCGATTTACGTGAAATAATTAGCATGATATTGTCTGGGTTTGAGGTCACTCAGCTCTTTTTCTTGTACCTTAGGATCCACATGTGTTCCCATTCGATACCAATTAGCACAGAGGAAGCAGGATCCAGCCATAAAGGACAGCTCCTCTGCTTCACAACATCCACTTCATCCAGACTCTGCTTACACAGCTTCTTACTTTTCCAGAAGGGATGCTCCCCCAAAAATAAATTAATAACAAAAAAAAAAAAACTCTGATATATTGGTTTCAGAGCAGCAAAAACATTGACAAAAAGAAAAATTCCGCAGAGCACGACTTCCAATTAAAGTAGGAGGACTTGTTTTATTCTAAAAACAAACCACCCAACTCCATTGAAGAAAAAGAAAGACACCCCACACCTACTCCTTGAAGCACAACTTAATCAGTTCTAAGAGATAGTAACTCTCAGGGACAGCTTTTCACCCAGGGTAAATCAGCAGTTCTCTTCTACAGCATTGCTGATTTGTGCCAGCTGAACTATTTATGGAGCTAACTGGGCTCAGCTGCAAAAGAGAGGAAATTGCCATTGGCCTCATAACAAGAGGGTGAAATAAGAGGGACACAAATTGGTTAGGGAGGGAGTCCTTGAGGTTTTTTGAGAAAAACCCTGGGGTTTTTTTTGATAATGCTTCTTTTCTCCAGGTAGGCTGCATATACTATTGCCCTGTTATAAGAGTTTATGATGATTTTTCAGCAGCAAATAATACTCTAGGCTAAAAAGAGTTGAACAGGGTGTTTTCTGCAAGAGCTCCTCAGCTTAGAAGGCAGCTCTCTATTCTTTCCTTGGCATGATGCACACTGTCTGGTGGCCCTCAGGATTTCACAGCAAGCCCTGCTTGTGTAGCTAGTCTTACATAGGGGTTGCTGTTTGTGCAGAAGGAAAAGCTTAAAAATGCTGCATTAAAATTCTCATTGCAGGATAGCAAGGTGCTCTCCTCAGAGAGATGAGGGTATGTGCTCCACAGAGCAAAGTGTCAACACCATCTAACCAGACCAGGACATGTGTCATTAGCATCATTTCTACCAGGGAGTGGCATCCCTTCAGTATGTGTAGAAGTGTTTGTTAGAGCCAGAGGAGCAGAGACCTGTCCAGAACTGAGGGACCTAGTCTGGAGCTGTTGTTGGGCAGGTTTCACTCTAGGAGAAAAATGGAATCCTATCATAAATTTTCAGCATAGCTCATGTGCATCCCAAAGAATGAGTGAAAGAAGTCTTCTCTCCAAAGACATTATTTTTGAAAGAATGCACTGTCAGTAGCAAAAACAAACCTGGGAAAACCTCCCTTTTTTCTCCTGAAAACCAATAAATCTTAGGGCTAAGAGCTGTACTTTATCTAAATCTGTGGTTGAATTTGGTTTCTTTTTTAAAATAAACAGTAACAATCACCTTTCACTACAATTCCAGTATACCACCCTGCTAGAACACAAAGTCTGACCATAGCAATCTTTTGCCTGCTTCTTTTATAAGCATGATCTTGCATCAAAGTGGAAAGAAAAATAATGTGCAAGATAAGCTAATGCCATACCATGCTGCAAGCATTGAGCCTGAGCCTGAGCAGTTTCTGGAAGATGAAGTTCATTGAAATAGCAACAAGAAACATTTCATTTCAAAGGTGCCAGCTTCAAAACCTCTCCCCGATTATTAGGGTCAATATTTCTTCTAAATTTTCAGTAGAATTACTGCTTTGTTACAAACATGATGTGTGCCTATTTCTGGATCTGAGACATGATGGAACCTGAGGGAAGATTTCTTTGGTTTTTCTGCTGTTTTGCACAAAAGCCAACCAAATGGTCATGCTGAGGCGAGATGAGCATGTGTGAACCACAAACATTAAGCATTATGTTATTAGCAGTCCACATCTATCCTCACCATCTTTGATTAAATTTCATTCTTACCTCTGGAATAGTTTCCAGACTTCACTGACTGGTCGTTGCTTTCCAAATTCATTATGGTAGTGAAGAGTGTCAGGGGCGTGGACAGGCTTTTCATCGCTTTTGATGGAAAACGTGGTGAAATTACAAGCAATTAAGGAAAGACATTCCCAAAGTGGGGTTGAGAGGCTCACATGACACTTTTAGGCATTCATCTCCCAATTTTCACATCTTTTAGGACACCATTGTTAGAAGGAATAGATCACAGACAGCTTTGCTGGCTGCTTACTCTATGCTGGCTTTTTCCCAAGGAAGAGCAGGTGGCATTTTTGATGTTACAGTAATTCACAGTGAAAAAGAAAAGCCTGTAGATGGACCTGGCAAGGCACAAGTAAATTGCCTGCTAACAGGTTCATGTTCTCCATGCATCACCTAGGCACATGATGAGGAGAAATGCAGGACTGGGTTGCAAAGCGACCTCTTGTCAGGTGATGTCTCCTACTGATATCAGAGAAGGCTCCAGAGAATGAAACTTCACCTAATTTGTCCTTGGTGTTTTATTTCTGGTGAAGTTTAAATAGTGCATTCCTGGGGTGAGCTGTTCTGCACACCTGGTGCAAGCTGGACACATTGGGATGGGAGGAGAGCTGCCCATGGTGTTTCTTCTTGTAATGTGTAGCATGTTAGGGAACACACACAGGGGCCATGGGTCTGTTTAAGTTTCAGAGTTTTCCATTGTACTTTTTGGCGTAAACATATTTGATTTTATTTCAAACAAGAAATGAGTCTGAAGAGTATTTTAGCTCCAGATGCCACTGGGTCAAAGATCAAATGCTATATCACAGTGTCTCAGCCTGGACGCTTCAGACAGCCCAGATCAAAGTACCCCCAAAGTGTGAAGCTATGAAGTTCGACCCAGAAATCTGATCTTCCACTCCCAGCCAGGATTTCTATACCGGTGTAATATCATTGACTAGCTGCAGTTCCAGGGTTTTTTTTGAAAAGCTGTTTAAAAGGGGAGTCAGGTCCTCGTTCTGAATGCTGGGGTTTGAGTAGGTCTTTATCTCCAACCTTTTTCTCTCAGTTTCCTTTAAGACCTCTGTGGCCATTCTGCCACCAGTGGGAAATTTACACACATATCCAAGAGCAAGATTTGGCCTTATGAGTTTTATGAGACTGGGATAATGATATGTCTATTTTAAATCCTACAGACAAACTGAGAAAGAACACTCCTTATCCTACTGGTTACGACAGAAAATCTGCATACACACAAATCTTAGATGAGGGACTGAAATTCTGCTCTGCTTCCCAGACTCTCCTGCTACTCTGAAAACCAACGAAATATATGCATTGGCAGAGAGCTGTGCCTAGAGCCCATTATATCTCCAGTGAGACAGTTTTCAGCGTAGCCAGGAGTTTAAGAAACAATCGGTGATCTGATGTTCTGTTACAGGACGTCTTGCACCCGTACATCTCAAAGATGCCCATGTGTTCACCGCCTACTTAAAATCAGGCCAGCACAAGGTATCTCAAGGCAAGTGTGCACAATAAGTAATCCTTTTGGAGGAGCATGGTCAGTCTTGGCTCCTTGTTGCATCCTTTAAAACCACGAGTATCATACTGCCTTTTGCTCATTACCTCGAGAGGGTGGGAAGGCACCTCATTCCCCTCAAGGCATTGGATGACGTGACCTTCCCATATTACCATTACCCACACTCTCTAGTTTCTATGTATAGTTAGACTCTGCTTTCGCTGCCAGTTCAGCAAGCCGAACTTCTGCAGAGCGCAGGTTCCTACCCTTCAGAAGTACACAACACCAATTTGTCAGTGTCACTGGTACCCCACCACTTACTCCCTTCAGGGTTTCTCCATCTGGTCCTGGTGATTTACTGCACCGGAGAGTCTCAGGAGGCCTCATAACTGCTTCCCTTGAGACTCTCTTTAGGTCTTGAAGGGAGAGTATCCCAAAAGACAAGGGCAGATTTTCCCTTTGATTGTGAGACAGTGATAACACTGGCCCAGCTCACTGGTACCTCACAATTATTAGGGTCAGGGTTATCCAGTGTCAGTAATGTGGGGAAAAGTACCAAAGTGACAGAAAGCTCTTCCTGATCTGCAGATAAGTCACTTTCAGAGCCTGGCCATCCTGGGGGTGAGGGCTGGAAAAGGGACCCCTTGAATGTGCGCCATCCAAGCATAGCAGCAGGCTACCAATCTAACTGGTCTCTTCAAAGCATCCTTGTAACCTTTTTACTGGCAAGGGCTACTGGGGACCCTGTGTTCAGAGAATTAAGTGTGGCCTTTTCCTGCCTGACGATAAAATCTATTCTAATTCCCCGCACATGTACTCTCTGAAGGGCACAGGAAAGCTTTTGCCATTTGAGGTCAGCACCGAAAAATTAGCTAGTGTGCTCCAAGCGGGTGGACTCGAGGAACACCTGCTGTAAGAGGCTTTTGAGAGAGGAGAGATGGCAGGAAAATTGATGACAACCTTGCAACACACACTCAGAGGAGGGACCTAAGGATAAGCCAGGGTTGGGGTTTTGGAACTTGCAGAACATGCAGAAAACTCAGCACCATGTCTCCATCCAGCCTTGGTGGTGTGGAAGGAGCTGACAGTCCCCCGATTCAGCTGCAGGAATCATATAAGCAGGATGCACCTCCAAACAGCTCTGCACATCCAAACCCACTGCAGGGCAGGTCCTGACTTCTGATGGCTGGGGCTCCTTCTCCCAGCCGAGGCTTCAAGGGGTCCCGTGGGAATGGATGTAGCGTTTTTCCATTCTACACACTAAATTAATTTTTCACTCAGAAATTTTCTTTTTTCTTTTAAAATTCTAATGGGAAATCCAGAGGATAATTAGTCATTTTTACATTCTCATTTTGATTTAAAATGTTAAGAAGAAACTAAATTTTAGTTTGTTTTTTTTACCACTTTTCCTTTGGACAAATTTCTACTTTGGAACATAAAGAGTGGAGTAAAAGAGGGGAAATAAAATTAGAGCCCCTCAATCTTATTCATTCTATTGTAATTAATGGTAGAAATTGTAATCATATTGTAATTAATGGAACAGAAAAAAATTGAATTTTGACATATAAAAATATTTGAGTCTTTGAAAAAAATAGATATAAATCTATATCTAGTTTCATGTCAAGATGTTTCCAGCAGATTGGAACAAATATTTGAGAAACTTTCTCATTGAAAAAAACACAGATAATTTTCCAGCTGCTATTGCCATTAGATTATTTATCAGTTTGGCCATATGAATCAGACTTCAAGCAAGGAAAGGAAGCACGTACAACATTACTAGTTCTCACAGCAGCCCCTGATGTCATTTTTAGCTGACAGACCCAGCAGCTTCTGATAACATTTCAAGACATTTTTACAGAAAATATGTCTAAGTATTTACTATTCTAGACAAAGGAAAACAGAAATTCTATATAAATGAGCAGTACACAAGGAAAAAAACTGAAACATCTACAGTTTTTCTCCTTACATTATGTACCATTCCCAGATTGGAAGCCAATTGTGCAGTGGTTTTCTAGTGGTGAGAGCAGGATATAAGGTTTCAGGAGTCTTGGGTTAGAGTATCGAATCTGCCATTGATTTGCAGTGTGACCTTGGGCAAGTCATTTAAAGGGAAATATGTAATTATTAGTTTCAATTGGCCAGGCTCACTTACTGTCTATGGTTTTATAGCAATTGCTACCTTTTATAAACAGGGTTGGGAGAGGGGGATGTCTCTTGCAAACGCTTTTTCATGTTTTGAAGAGTTTGAGGGGTATTTTATCCTCTCTCACAACGTATGGAAAACCCAAACAATCCAACAGAGAAAACTAACAATCTGAATTCTACAAGTAGTTTTTCATATATGTCAAAGTATATTCACGAGTACTCAAATTGAATAGCATATCTTCGGTTAGTACATAATTGCATATGTACATCATTGCATGATCAGTGCTTAAAGGTACAGTAAAGGAAAAACAAACTGCATAAATATATGACAAGATGAGAAATATTGCTCTATTTAAGAATTCAAATAGAGATAGTACAAAAAAATAAATCCAGGGGCTTGGGGGTGAGAGAAATTTATTACGAAAGGCTTTCTTTTTTTAGAAGATAATATTGTCCAAAGTGAAGGGGGTAAGCAGGCATCATCTCCACATTTTCATAATAATATAAACTTTCCAATTTTACTAAATAAAAGTGTTTTTTGGATAAAAAGAGCTTCACACAAGTGGGTTAAAGAACTTTGTTACTTTTATTTAACACCGCAGCAATGTTTCAAAAATTAATTTCCCATTTTTCACCCCATGGAGTAGATTGGTTGAAAACAACATAAGAAGGGTTGAGGAGGTTTCCAAAGTATTGTCATGCTTTCTGACTCATCTTTAGACTTCTTCAAAATATTTCAAGATGGAAATTTTAATTCTGAAAAGTGTGTGTGTGGGGGGGAATATTTAAATTTTTAACAATATGTTTAGAAGAAAGTTTAAAGTTAAAGTAGTCCACAAGTTAGGATTTGTTCTATTTTTTCTGGAGCCTAATGACATCATACAAAATACAGTCTAATACTTACGTGTCCTGCAGGATTAATTTTTTTTGAAGCTTAGCTATAGCTTATAAAGTGCTCAGAGATCCTCTGATGAAAATGCAATAACTATGTCATCATCGTCATCATTATTATTATTGTGAATACCATTATTTTTATTCCCCTGGTGAAATAAGAAATCAGTTTGTAAAGATTACAACAGCTGCAGGGAATGTGCCGTGATAACTTCTCTGCATTTTGTACCGTTGCCAGAAGAAGTTTATAACCGCTGCAGGAGTAACTGTGTTTCTAGTTAACTGGCAGAAATTTGCTTGGACTCTCAAATGTTCACTCACTGTGACAAATAAACCTAATGGGTGCATGATGCACCATTTTTCATTCAAGAGGTGCATAAAATTCTTTATATAAGTGCTCTGGGATTCAGATTTTTAACCTCAAACATTGGTAATTTGTAGGGGTGTGTGAGGTACAGTTATCATGGGTAACATGTGGACTGTTAAGGGTCACATCTGGCAAATGACACAATGAAGAGGTCTCTTGTCATGAAAGCACCAGCTCATGGTTTGTTACTAACCCTACACCTGGGCTGTGGGAGTGACCTAAGCCACAGCCGCCATCATAGCTCCATTTCACCAGGGACTTGAGGGGGTGGTTTGTTCTTGCACAGGCATAGATGTTGCTGTCCTTTGGAGGGGAATGGATCTTGAGTACTCTTGTAGGAATGAAAAGAGCACAGAATTTCTCAGGAATTATGCCCCAAAATTCTTGATGGTACAAGTGTCACATCCTGGACTTCTCAATCAAAATTAACTTTTACTTAAGTGGACACTTATCTGAGAAGTTAATGTGGTCTTTCTTATATGGGAGGAAAAGGCTTATTTGAAAACATTGAGGGTAGGAAGAAAGAATGGTGGACCAGAAATCAGGGCAATAATCTGATTCTTGCATGACAACCTCTGCTCTGCCATAGACTCACCATCTGACCTTGGTCAAGTTCCTTAATCATCTGGTACACCAATTGTCCATCTGTAAACTGCGGCTAAAAGCACTGTCTGGCTTCCCTTCCAAGTGAGGATTCATGCAAGACACCTTCTGATGTGTTCAAACAAACTGCTTCTGCATGGATAGTGTTTTGCTCACCAGGTATCTGAATCAGAGGGCAGTCCTGAAGGCCTAAGGGATTCATTCAGGGGAAGGAACATTGAAGTGCCAGCAGATGCACAATTCTATTTCTTTTTCTAAACTACATGTCACAAACAATGGGAAAATTAAATCCACTTCTCAGGATACGTCCCTGCTCAGGAAATTAATTGGAGGGGTTTGTCCCTGTAAGAACTTTCCCTGGGAAGAAACTGAGCCTGCCTTTTGTAAGGCCCTCTGAAAAAGAACTCCCAGAATCCAGATTCTGTCAAAATTATCTGAAAACACTGGACATTTTACTATCAAAACATTTTGGCTTCAGAAACAAGCAAATCTTTCTGCCTCACTATGAAAAGACACAGGGAAATGAAGTGATAGCTCACTGCCACAGTCGTCTATAGCACAGAGAAAATCGTTTCATTTCCCTCTGTTGTGAGACCTCACAAGCTCCCGGCACCTCGCCCTGCGCTCCAACCACTGCCTCCTGCCTCCCGCTGGAAGACTCACCAGCCAGCTAAGAGATGCTTGCTGGAGCATTCCCCTTTTATAGCTGAAATTCTCTTGCTAGACTTATACCCCAGTGGCTCCCTGCAATAGTGTTACTGGGGACATGGCTTATACACTTCAATGTCACCTTCTGAGTTCAGTTGCAGTGATGGGACCTGGAGGGAGTGCAGCAAACACGCTGGCATCTCACCTAAGCGAGCATGTGGGAGCTCAGCAACGGCAACGCCAGTCCCTGCAGCTCTGTTTTTCATGCTGGGATACTGCTAGCTCGTACCTGGCTGAGCTTACCTGCCATGTGGCCAGCCCAACATTGTCTCATAAATAATTTACATGGTTTAGATATGTTTTGATGCCTTGACATGTTATTTTGCTGGTTTTAAATGGAGGATTTCTTAATTTCTTGTTAACATTTGAAAGTTTTTCTTTTTTAACTGAAGCTTAGAGCTATGCTTACTCCTAAATCCTTCTGTTTAAGACTGCATAGCCAGGTGTTTTCTCCTGAAGGCTTGTTCAAAAAGCCCCAGCGGGCTTCCCATGACAAAATTGTTTCCAGCAAGCACCTTGGAATGCTCAATCTCTGCAGAAGTGGGGAGCACACCAGCCTGATGCTGCCCTCCAGGGCCACCACCCTGCACCAGACCTGGGGAAGCAGCTTGGGCATCAGTTCTGCAGCTTCATTTGGCACATCCCCATGCTCCTGTGGGTGCCTATATGCAGGAACAGGCTTGCTTCAGGGCTGAAGGGTGGAGGAGGAGTGAGGCAGCATCCCTAAGACCTTGGAAAAGTCTAGCTTCAGTTCACCTGCCAATACCACTGCTGTTTCCAAGAGTTAGCAGGAAGCTGGAGGCTGCAACTTGCACATTAGCCCAGAGATGCTCACCAAGGGCTCTCACCATGCAGCCCTGGGACCACCCCTGCCTGCCCCAAGTGCGCTCAGCACCTTTGTTCACTTTGGGGTGAGCATGAGTGGGTCTCCTGCTCAGGTCTGCTTCCAATCACCAAGCCATGCTGAATAAAAGGCTGCTCACATCATAGCCAGTGCAGGTCAGGGGTGACCGGGGCAGAGTGCATGAGAACTTCCCTCCATCCGGGAAAACACTTTTAATAGAACAAATCTGGCTCCTCGCAGCAAGCAGCTAGCCCATGGCTGAGGGGAGGGGGGCAAAAGCAGAGGCTTCTCCAGCAGCTGTCAGCCTGCCTTTATAGCAGCAGCTATCAAAGCTGGTTAATAGGAACCACCCTCCCACACAGCAGTCTGTGCTCTCTGGCAGGTTGGAGCCAAGTCAAGGGAGCCAGGTGGACCATTCAGCAAAACTACACGCTGGTGTGATAAGGAAAAGAGGTTTGTATCATGAGGTGCTGCAGTTTTGCCCTCTTCCAGACAAGGGCAGCCCCGCCCGGGCACCCTCTGTGAAGCTACAGCAGCACTAAGAGCCTAGAGGATTTATGGGAGGGTGGATTCCAGGCCCAGATTATCTCTGATATAAGTTAAATCCCCAGCCCAATATTAAAAATTGGGTGGTCTGCAGAGCGAATCCTGCCCAGCAGGATGTGAGCGAGCTCCAAGCCAAGTCCCCGAGCTCCGGTTCACAGGGTATGTCCTGCGGTGCTGACAGCTGCTTCGGCTCAGGGCTCCCCTGCCTGCTGCCAGCCAAGCGGCTGCACCGATGGACCATCGCCTGCACAGGGCAGGAGGCTGAGTAAAGGCCACAGCTCCTCTCTGAGAGGCGAAAACTAGAAGGAAAAATGTGGCCAATCCTCACAGAAATCTGGTACTTAATTACTGTTCGTGTCACACTTTCTGCCGCTTTCTGGAAGGGCAAGCTGTGCTGGCTTAGGGACTCAGCCTGGAGGTGGGCATTTTCTTTGTAATTGACCGTTAGTTCTTAGATGGTTCTTCTCACCCGTCAAACAGAAGCTGCTGCCAGAAGGAGCTCCCTGATTGGAGGATACGGAGGTGTCATAGCCAAAGGGACTTGGACAAAGTCACTTGTCTGTGGACCACTAGAGAGGAACACAGATTTTTCAAGGCCTCATCAAGTGATGCAGCCTCTAGATCCGATTACATTTTCAATTTGTTCCTAAATAAACACTCATCTGGAATCTCTTGAACCCAAGAATCTCTTGAACCAGCTATAGCTGGTGATTTTCTCAGACCAACCCTGATCAGATAGCTGAGTCACTCCAAGCAACTTGCACTCCACCAGTGTGAAAGTTCAGCACATGGTCTTGGACATCTAAAACCAGAGGGCAACACGCACCCCCACGGGACTTTTCATCCCATCTCCAGGGGCATGCTGGGCATGTTATTTCAGCTGGCTATTGAGAGCAGCGAGGTGTTGAGATAACGTAGGGAACTGACATTTAGGTGGCTAAACCTGGGTGAACGCTGTCCAACTCCAAAAGCATTGCTACTGTTAGTAAAAAGACTCTCATCGGCTGAAGCAGAATGATGAGCACCATATCTGAGCCAGACTCCTACTGGCCACCCTGTTTTATCAAGGTCTGGGGAATTTTTCATTTTAGATATACAAATATTTTGTGGCCTTTTATACACAGCAGCTGGACTTTATCAGCAGGTTGCCACAGTGGGGAGATCAGGTGGCTTTTTCTCTCAGCGCCCTAATAGGAGCCTCACAATCCCAGGTTGGCTTATACAGCCATCAAAAATCCTGCTGAAATGGCTTTCACCTCAGCATCTTTCCATCAGGTCTGTGGTTCAGAAGACTCTTGTGCTAACAGAGGAAATGGGGCTTTGGTGGCTCTGTCACAGATTGAAGTATAGACGTACAGATACATCCTAAAAGATGCTTTTATTGCCTTTCACATAAATTTATAAGATGGGAGCTCATAAATTTGCCGTCACTTACTCCTGTGCCCACACTTCTCACACCACCTTGCAGCATGCAGCCCATCTCCAGCAATGGCCTCCTTGTTCCAGCAAAGATGGAAGTTTTAGGTCAGAGAAGCATTTTAGGAATTTCACTGAATTAGGTAAATTGTTTCTGTAAAAAGCAAGGAAAAGAAAGATGAAGGAAAAAGGAAAGAGAAAATGTAAAGAGGAAAAAGGAAAAAATTAAAAAGGAAAAGAGGAAATGGAAGTAGGGGAGGGAGTAGGAAAAGGGAAAGGAAAAAGAAAAAATGAAAAGGAAAAATTCCCCTTCTTCCCCTAACTTCAAGAGTTGAAATATTTTTCAAAGGAAATTTCATCATCGTTTGAAACCATGGGATTTTTTAGAGCTGTACTTATGAGAGGATGTATCCCAAACTCGTATATCAGCTTTTGAAAATGAAGACAAGGTGTTACATGGCTGGACATCTTGTAATGTTGTGCAGCTTGAGTTCCCAAAACATCTCAGAGATGTTTCTGCACAAAAATCTTTTCCTTGTGAGCTCTTTGTGTCTGACTGGGGATGTGAAATACCCTGTCTTCCCTCCGTGTGGCAAGGAGGGGCAGCGAGACATGTCCTCCATGCATGCTCCCCTCTACCAGTACTGCTACAAGTGGGACCAGTCACCGTGCACCCCAAAGCAGCTGGTGGGGAGAGCTGCAGCTGTAGCCAAGGCCACGAACCTGCTCTCCTCCACAGTGCCAGCAGAGGGAAATCAGCCCAAGAAGAAAATCATAGACTCTTCCTGGTGAAATGAATATTACAGCCCTCATACCTGTTTTAGCAGGACACCTGCATGCAAGGTCTTTGGGTTTAGTAAGATACAGTTGGGCAGAGATATCTTTCTGGTTTCCCTTCTTCTTCTTTTTTTTAGCAGCACATCTTCCAACAGTCAGCTCTCTATGCTCAGGAGTTAAAAAAAAAGCAACACAAGGCCTTTGGAAGACCAAGGAAAGTCACTGAAGCCCCCCCACTCTCTCACATCCCAAGGAAAAGAAAAGGAAAGGGAAATGAAACTCCTGTCTGATCTGAAGCGGAAAAAATTGGAGCAGACATTTTGAGGGCTTCCAGTTTTCTGAACCAAAAATAGTACAGCTCCTAAGAAAGCATGCGCTTTCCTCAAAACATCAGTGCTGGCAAACGCCAAAACCCCGCTCCCTTTCCTGCCGGAGCAGGCAGGGGAATGACAAGCCGATGGTGAGTGTCCAGACTGGAGGCCGGGAGGCTGGGCAGAGCAGGGGCAGCTCCCAGGGCCAAGCACCGGGTCGCTGCTGGGGCAGGAGAGCCGGTGGCCAGGGCCAGCCGCAGGCTGCCTGACCATGGACATTCACACAGTCTTTTGCCATGCTCCTCCTTGCAGCCACGGGGAAACGGGCGAGCAAACCTTCGCCTGCTGTGGTCCCGCTGAGATTGCAATGGCATGTGGGACAAAGAAGAATACTGCAGCCTTACTGAAACCACTTCCGCTGGCTAAAACACCACCTGCCTATTCCATATGCATGTATAGATAGTCCCTACATACTCATATTCCTCTATAGAAAACACTGTAGCTTGGAAAAGTTTATCTTGACTGCTGTCTGTCTAAATATTTCCTTACTCCATTAATAACAATTACGAGTATGTTTATATAGCAGCTAACATTTACAAAATGCCTTACCCATGAATACATATCCTAATTACTCACAGAAAATTATTTCTTTACCCAAAGTTAGCCCTTTTTGTTTGCCTGACCTGCTTCCAATCAGATGATAATTACAGCAACCCTAACGAATGCTTCACACAGGCACACTTCATCCTGCGGATGGCTGGTAATTCTGTGATTGCTGTGAGTCTCATTGCATATTCTGCATTTGCTTTTCAAAATCAAAGCACTTTTGACCAGGCAAATAAACCACTAGTATATGTACCTGTAATGTATCTGTAATGTCATGTTTTTCCTGAAGAAAAGGCAGATAATTTTGAATTGAAAATTGACTTTCCATAACTACCATGCAATCTTCAGGTACTATTCATTGCGTGGCCAGCTTTCCTGACTGTAGGACACTTTTTTCCCCTAACTGCCCAATACAGATCCAACTACATATACACACACTTTATACATACTTACAACAGTCACAGGAAAAAGCAGAACAAAACTCATTATGGAGAAAAGACCACAGTGACATTAGCTCACTTGCTAAAGTGAAATGTAAGGTGTTTAACACCAACCAGCCCTGAAGATATTCCAGCCAAAGGGCAGGAGCGTTTGGTGAAGTAGAACACCACTGACAACTTACGCTGAAATTTGTCCCGGATCACTAAGTCAAGACTGAAACAATGCCTTTAAAGCCTCTTGGGGGCATCCGATTCGTACATGATAACCTAAAATTGTGACCCTGCTGCTGACCACACTTGCCGGCAGCAGACCAGGTGCCAGCTGGGCAGGCTGCCTGCAAGCTCGGCAAGCCGTGCCACAGCCTCCACAGAGCAGGAGCTGCTGTAACGGGGCTTCAGTAAAGGGTACAGATCTGCGATTCCCCCAGAGGAGGGAGCTTTGAAGACCTACTTTCCAGAGATTTTGAGCCTCTCTCTGTAGATTTAAAAAGGACAGATGTGGAGGAGCAAAAGCGAAAGGGGGACAAGAGAAGGGAGCACATCCAGATGGAAACACAACCTACAGTGGTTACAGACACTGTTGGAAAGCAGCTTGTCTGAAGTCGAAAACAGGCAAAGACAGTGCTTCAATTCCAGAATGTGGAGCAGAAAAAAATCCCACCAAGTTGCACGTGCAGCCGCTCTGCATACAAACCCTTTCAACCACAGCAGCTTTCATCTTGGTTTTTGCTCTCGAGGATGGCGCTGCCAGTGAGAGGAGGCAGCAGGAGCAGAAAAACCGTCATCCCTCAAAACCCCTTCAAGCAAGGAAAAGGGGCAACAAGTGTGTCACTCTGTAGCTGGAGGGGACCCAACCCTGCCACCTCCAGAAGGAAGGTGGACAGGACTGGGCTTATTCTGTTGTGAGAGCAGCTCTCGGGGGAGATCAGGCACAGGACAAAGCTTATTGTTCAGCTGGACTTGCACCATCTATTCTTCTGTCCCCTATGTACAAACCAGCAGGCGCCCTGGGGGACACTGCCACACCAAGCCTGGCAGGACCCACGCAGCGCAGTGGTACGGAGTGGCCCTTCGGCACATCTCCAGCCTGGGAGGGCATGAGGGGACGAGGCAGCCACAGCGTGCACAGTCTTGTGCCCAGCCCTCCGGAAGAGAAGGAAACCGGCAAAGACAGGCAGCTAAGGGACAGGCAGGAGACAGGAACAAGGTCAGCACAAATGCAGGAACCCCGGTCTCAGCTGCAGACAAAGGCAGTTCGACAAGCGGTTTTAAATTCCCGAGTGAGTAAGGGTTTTATTGGGAGAGCTCCCAGCGGGAAGTAAGCAGAGGCTCCAGGTCTGGCACCACTAAGGCCATCAAGGCTGGGTATTGTCCAGATTTGCAGAAGGAGATCGCAAGCCCAGGCTTTGGGTGACTAGGTGGAGCCAAGCCTTGGGAACTGGCGACGCCGCATCGGGATGTCTGGCGCGTTGCAGAGTGGTTTAGATGTTTGTCACCAGGAAAAAAAAGACTTTCCTTGAACTGGGCAAACATGTCTCTCATCTGGACACTCACTGCTAAAAACAAGAAGCTTTTAGACCAGTAAGGATTGGATTTACTGTAAAGCTCCCTGTAATGGCTGTATGGGACCAGCACATGCGGTGCCAGAGCAGCTGTACAGCTGTGCAGCCCCCAGTATCTGTGCGCCAGACAGCAGTGGGATTAAACCCCTCGCTCCCCCACCTGGGATTAAGCCCACCATTTGTCAGAGGTTAGTTAACAGATTACTGGGAGACTGAGAGAGTCTTTTCAGATAGATAGTGAACTGGTCTGCCTGGCCCACAAACATAAAGCTATTGGATTCACTTTGTGTTCAGTGCTATTTCGCAGAGTGGTGAGAAGTGCGGATAATCACTGAAACTTGATAATTGGTCTGTTTTTCACAGATTTTCCCACCAGAAAACACTATATGGGCTTTAAAGGTCTCCTCCTTTGAAAGGCCTCAAGTAGGATAGACACAGAACTGTTGATACTGGGGTTTTACTGAAAACATGGTTTGCAATTAATAGAAAGTTTTCAAGAAAACTGTTTACTTTCTTCAGAAAAGTTTGGCTTTCAGTCAAAAGCAAATAAATAACTAAAATGGAATGGAAAGTTTTTTCTTCTTTTTTGTAATTTTCCAGTAGAAAAGAACATTTGCATGCAGTCTGGTGCTCCAGTGCCTCCTGGGAGAAGGAGCTGAACATCTTTGTGTTGCTCCAGCGGGGAGGCAGCAGTGGGACAGCACAGCAGGCATTGCCCTGGTGGGAGGTCACAGAGGAGAAGCCCAACAGAAAGGTCCCTGGGGCACCAGCAGGACTCTGGGCTGCATCAGCAAAAGGAACCAGCTGGGACGCCTGCTAGCTTTTTGTGACAATTCAAAATTATCTCTGGAGAAGGGGGGGAAAATGACCAAAGTATTTAAGAGAAAAAATAACAAGCCCCACTTTCCCTTCATTTTCTTGATGGAAGGCCAAAAATTTCGGTCACTGAAAAGCAATTATAGTAAATGCTATGACATCTCCTTTCCCTGCTTTGTCCAGACTGTCCACCTGAGGAGCTGGAGGGCCAGAGCCAAGTAAGGACTTTACCACCCAGAAACTCAATGTTCCAACACTTCTGTCCCTCAAGACACATTTATCTAGTGATCCATTGACATCCTAGCTTGAAAAAAAAAAAGAACAAGCCAACAGACATGCTCCAAACACCACAGGAAATCGCAATCTGGACCCCATTAAAAGACAAGAGGAGACGTTGCCCTGATTTTGGCAGCATTAGCATTCAGCTCAGAATAAGTGCAGCCTCTGCAGAATCTGCAAAGACTCACAGACAAAACCTGACCTATCCCCAACTCTCATCCAGGGCTGTAAAGGATCAATCTCCTTATTACAATTTACGAAGTTATGCATTGTAGGGTTCCACTGAGGAAAAGACTCTAAAATCCAAGCTACAGCTCCCCCGTGTGAAAGGGATGACCTTCATGCCCTGCAAACATCCCATTTCTTACAGCAGAAGGCGTTGCGGAAGGGCTGTGAGGGTGTTCCCCCAGTCACCTCACAGCCCTAGCAATGATGCTCAAAAGCCTGAGGTGCAGTGGTACCCACAGGGTCCGTAGCCAGGCCAGCCCGGCCTGCTCCTCTTCAGGCAAAGATCCCATGAAGAAGCTGCTTTGGGAGAGGGGAGTACTTCTACACTGGTCTCTGAGGAAGAAAGCTGGCCCAGCACAGAAGGAGTACTTCCCATTTGAAATCCTATTTTCCTTAAAGTTGGAACAAGACCCTCCCTGAACTCTAGTCTGCTGTTCTCCCTCTCCTTCCCTCCTTGCTTTTTTCTTTTCTTTTTTGATCACACATTTCTATTTTCTGAACCATTTTCCATTGCAAAGCTCCATAGCAAGCACATTAGCTGGGGTGCTGCTCCTGCAGACTTGACATCACACACAGGAGTGGTCCTTAGGTCTGTCTGGGACATCTCGGTACTGGCTGTCATTGCTGCAGGGCTGTGCAGGCTGAATCCCACACACCCTGGTGCTGGTGGTTTTAAAGCATCCTGTGCTCCCTCCAGTGCCCTTCAGCCAGCCTAGCTGTGTACAGAGGCACATCCTTGCAGGTCCACAGACTCCCTTTACAACTGCAGGGTGTGGCTGGCCAGGTATGTCCCGTTGCTGACAGACCACCAGAGTTATGACCTTGACCTGAAGAAGTCAGTATTTGGAGATTTCCCTACATACCAAGGCAAAACTCTCAGCCATGAGGTGGGCAGGGGACAGTGGATGGCAAGGGAGTCACAGGGGACCAACAGGCTCATTCCTGATTCACAATGAAACCTCTCATTGCTTCCAGGAGACAGCACCCACTTGCAGAGCAAGGGCAAAGGTTCAGGTAAAGAAGGTGACTTGAGCTAGCTGAGCAAGACTGTCAGGCCGGAAGCATCTCAAGAGTACGCTGTGCTGAAATTTCGGTCATTCCTCATGCAAGGCAGAGCTTATATGCAGAACTCCATAAAATAGGCTTAATCCTCTTTTAGAGAAAAATGTAGGTTTGGAGTCCACAAACTGCTTTGCAAACTTATGTTAATTCTGTTGCTATGGTCATTTAGAAAAGAGTACTGCAAAACACATCTAGAAAAAAAGAAGGACTCCAATTAATTCCTTTCTAAACAAGCCATTTGGGACTTTTGGTTTGCAATGGCTTTCCATTTTTTAAATGCCCTTAGGAATTTCATGCCACCATATTCTTATAATTGAAAAAGTATGAAGTGTTGCACAAAGTCGCTACAGAAATGCTCTGTTTCAGCCTCGAATGTTTTGTCTTTTACTTCTGTATGACTCTTTAAGAGATCAGCCTGTGTTGCTCCAGTCACAAACTGCTTGTTTCAAATGCTGAACCTCACTGCACCCTCATTTATCCTGCACTGCCTCCCTCTCAAAATGCTACTAGTAATGTTACAACTGCACCCAGAGATTTGCCCTGACATCAAACGCATTTGGCACCATGCTAGCTAAACTTCAGCAGCATTGGTGTTTGGTGCTAACAGGTAACCTAGCACAAAACAGGACCTGCTGGAAAAAACTCTGTTTATTTTATGAAGCCAAATTTTGGAAACTCTGTCCTGGTTTCCCCTGGCTATTCCTCGAAAAGAACAAAAAGGAGGGTGGAGGTAGAGCTGGGGAGAAGAATGTATCAACTACGGAGTAAACAGTTTGGAAGCCAAATATAATTGGCTGGTGAGTGCATATTGTGATTCATGAAGGGAAGGCTTTTTTTAAACTCCAGGAGCCACAGAGCAAGGACAGCCATGCAGTCATCTTCCTGTGCGAAACAAAAGCTCCGAGCTAGCGAGGTGCAGCACCAGCGTGCGGGGACAATGGGGATGCGGAGCATTACCTCAGGCCTGCAACGTGTCCTTGGTGACTGGCCTGATGTTTCCACAGCCAGGCTATTGCTTTTAGTATCAGGGTTTGGTGATGCAAACCCTGTTCCCTCTCAGGGGCTACAGATCATTCCTATTTGGGGAGCATACCTTATCTAAGCCCATTATTGCCTCTGCCTAATATAAACAGCATTTCACTCCATACAAGGTCTGCACATTGAAAGTTTTCTTAAACCAAGGAAACCTGGAATAAATACCTCATTGTCTCAAGGACTTTATCACAGTGGTATGAAAGAAAACCAGCGTGTGACTGTGTTTTCGAGCAATAAAGTTCTTCCAGCCTCAGGAAGGACAGTTTTGATTTGTGAATTTATTGCTCTCACAGCTAGGACTTCACACTTGACCGGAGTAGCTGATGTACCGTCAAGACTCTGATCTGGCATGCAGTCTGCAAACACAGTCTGTTTGTTTGACATAAAAAGAAAAGAGGGGGACCTTGTCACACAATTTTTAATGTTTTTAACTTTAAAAGATTTAGAAGTTTAAAACTTTGTCTTTTAAAGCAAGAAAAAGAAGATTCAACAACACCAATATGTTTCACAAACTTGTCTCCAAACTGCCGTCAGCGGAAATTAATTCTATTCTTGCAAAAGTCAAACACTGTTTTTTGAATGAGAAATAGCTGTTATGAAATGTTCTTTGCTCCTTTTTTAATAAAAAGTCCTTCAAAACTGACTGAATCTGAATGGAATGCTTTATTTCATTCAAAACTTTTGTCTCTCTTGTTTTACTTTCTGTCCTGCAATTTTGGAAGTGATGACACATACTCAGAGCTGTACAGCAACAGAGAGATGCAGAATTTCCCATGTCTCTGGCTGCATGTATCCTGGTGTTAAATCACAGCTAAGCCCACTGCCTGCTTCTCTGTGCTGCCAAGGGACAGGATACCAGGTGAGGTGGGTCTCCGGCTTTTCTGTTCCACACCATCCCTCCCTCTGTGTCTTCCCAATCATTGAGCCCAGGTTTTTGTCCCTGTTCATGAGGGTGTGCAGATGTGGTCTCACTGTCAGCCAGGAGCCCCTGCGCTCCTGCATGATGTAGTAACGTGGGCACCCCCAGACCATCCCAGGATGCATCTCCTTCCTACACTGACAAATCAGTCTCCTTGCCCAAACTCTGTCCCAGGCACTTTCCTTGCACAAAGCACCACCGATGCTGAGCTCCCCCAGCAAGAGGAATGAGCTGACACAAGGCCGTTAAGCACCAAGACTCTGGCATAATTTAGGAGAGTTTCTGAGCAGCCGTGATCACAAATCCAAGGCAGAGACCATGCTGGTGCTGCATGATCTCCCTTCAGGTCAGCAGGGGACCTCTCCTGAGAAAGGGAGTGGGCAAATTAAGTCTCTAGATGCAGGCTCATAGGTACTCCAAAGAGCCCAGGCCAGAAGCTCATTTGTCTGATTCAGAGCAGAAGTCATCCTCTGTAGATACAGCCAAAGGGATTCCTGGCCATCCTGCCCGTCAGACCACGCTAGGATACGTGCTAGGTATAACTAACATTTTGCATACTTTGTATTTTGCTGTGGCCTGCCTGACTCTGGCAAGAGCCATAATTCCAGCTCCGTGCCAGAGGGGCACAGTGCAAGCAGGCAAATGTCTTAAACTGTGCCTGAGCTAGGGGCAGCGGAATCCTACCCCGAAAGGGCAAATGAGGTCTGTCTGTCAGGCCTCCAGTCCAGGCAGGAATCCCGGCTGGCCAGAATGGGTTTTAGCTGAAAGATGTATCCTGGCAGTGTGGATAAACACCAGCGGTCCCTGGAGCAGGCAGAAGCACTGGGTGGAAGGGCTCGGGAGTGCCTGTCCTGCTGAGGACAGACTCGTGACACGAAAAAACAAACAGGGTGTCTGGTAAGCCTGGCGTCACACCCCAGGCATATGTGAAGACAGAATCGCTCTAAACACAAGAATGGTACCAGATGAGTTGATTTCAATGGTTTATTGTAAGAAAGCTCCTTAGATTACGCAGATTAAAATCTTCATGAAAACACTTCTGGAGACTGTGTGTTGCTCAGCTTCCTGCACAAGGCACCGCTTGGTCGTGACTACGTGGAACAGCGAACCCGGGAGAGGGGGTTTTATTAGTTTTTTATTATTACAAGGCTACAGAGCTCATGTGTCTCTATATTCGCTTCCTCTTGCACTGGAAGAAAGTAAATCTCCACTTCAGAATCACCAACAAGTGAAGGAAAAGATTAGCAGTAAAGCAAGGGGTAGGTGCTCAGAGAGTCTTTTCTCCTCAGCCCCTGCAAAACACAGCCCAGGACTACCAGGCTGGAGAAGGGGAACAGCCAGGCTTCAGTTTTTCCTATGAAACTGAATAACCTGAATTATTCAGATATGGGATCAGGAAAGAAGTTAAGACTTCACATGCCTGCTTCTCCTCCTGGGTGGAGATGTCCACAGCTAAACTGTGCAAAACACAGCGGAGAGGCCATGGAGAGCTGAGAGAAGAGTCAGCTGTTGGGCAACTGGGAAATCATGGGCAGAAAAAAAAGACAGGAGGAGCAGCAAGCTTGGACCGAAACAGAAAGAAAAAATTGTGATAAACGGAGGGGGGAAATAATTTTTACTAAATCCAAAATCCAAGGCTTCCTTTTGCTTTCATGTTCTTTAACTCTTGTAAATATGGCTTTTTATCATGCCTGTTTTTAAATGAAAAATGTCCTTTCAAAATGAAAAACCAAAACCCTTCAGTTTGCACCTATCCAGGGGAAATGGTCTGGTGCTTTAAAATCTCATGCTGTTGTTGTTCTTCCAAACTGCTTAGCAAATTCTGTATGATTCTGGAAACCAATCCAGCCACTCTGAAACTGGCTCTTACTTCCCCAGTATTAAAACTTTCTGTTTCAGTTACTTTCCCTAATATGCCCCCATTTGTGTCACCCTTTTGTCCTGCTTTTCAGACCTGCAGCCTCGTGGGACTGATTCACAGTCTCCAGGTATCCCCCAGCAAGGGGGGCATAACCTCACTGATGTCTGTAGGTGCTCCTTGGTCCAAATGCTCTCTAAAAACACAAACATGTTTATTTTGCAAGGTGCTGCTGGCAGCAGGAGTTGGCTTCAGTTATTAACTGTTCCTTTTATAGTTATCTGTTCCAAAATTTTGAACCCATCGAGCAAATCCTTGGGAGGTTATGTACTCTTTGTCTTCCTGAGGCAGCATTTTTCTCCCCCTGAATGGATGTCTGAAACTTCTGTCGTGGGGTGAAGTAACTGGCATTCATTTGAGGAAATACATGAATCATGCCTCTAAAGTATCAAAGCAGCAAATAAAACCCCAAACTCACTGCATCTCAGGCAAAACTCCTGTTTCAATGTTTTTGCCCCAAGCCATACCAGGGATAATGGGGAACTGTCCTTAAAAACATAAGGTCAGAAATTGAGATGCGTCTGAGCTGTCTCTGTTTCTTGAACCATGAAGACATTTGTGGGTTTTGTATTCAAGCACTGAAGCTCCTGTCTGCAATCACAAGGAACACGAAAAGTTGGGAGGGTGTTAATGGTAGGTGTGACATCACCTAACCCTACAGGAGACAGGCGTCTGCACAGTGCCAGGCACATCAGAAGCAGCACGTGATGGCGGGCAGCCCTGTCACCCTCATGTCATGCTGGCCCTGACTCCTTGCTCAGCAAGAAGGTCAATTTGGCCATAGGAGCACAAGGAGATCAAGAAATCCACCCAGGTCCTACAGCCAATTAGGAGCCCTGCAATATAAAGATGGTTTTCATCATCAAGCAGCAATCATGTTTCCTTTCAAGCCCCTTCCCCCACAAGAGTAGGAACAATTAAAAGGCCCAAAGATCTGTGCACATGAGCTGATGTTGCAAACTTCCAACAAAAACTTAAAGGCCTTTCCTCATTGCAGTTGTCATTCCAGAGATATTACCTGACACAAAATCAAAACACCAGCGAAACACTACATTTTAAAAAATAAAAAAAATAAGTTACACTTTTCCCAGAGAGACAACCACTTTTTGAGTGTTTTCCAGGAGTTCCGTGGCTTATAGAGTCAATGGAAATAGGAAGAAAATGATAACATAATTATGGTTAATGATTTAGGTTGGGAGAGGGGTGAGCAATTCATTTTTATTATGTTTATCAATGTTTTTGGTCACAATATTATGTAGCAAATGCTTCTTTTGTGACCCAGGAAATTGAAAAGCCATTTGTGGCAGCAAGTTTGAGTACCATAGGTAATTATATACTTGTACATGTTTTATGTTGCTACAATATTGTTATTTCCTAGCATGTGGCTTACACATTCTTGTAATTGTCTTATTAGGCCAGTTTGAGTTTCAAATAGCACCTATATTACAGTGTTTAAGATGTTTGCTTTGGAAGGAATTATGCGACACAAAAACATATGGATCGCTTTATCATATATAGAAAGCATATAGTAAAAAGCTGGCTTTCATTACTCCATTAGCATGGATCTAGATATGCACTCAGTGCTGAGACTTGGTTATTCATATATTTATGACATTTAGGGCTGCTTTGTATTATTGTGAATGTACATTCACTTTACTGGAAATACAACACGTCTCCCCACCGAATATTCCTTCTTGTAAATACTGAGACACAGGATAACTGAAATCAGGGCTTGTTACTGGTGAAACATATGCGCTTCCAACCAGCCAGTTCCCCCACCATCTCCCCTCATCTCCCTGCTTCACTTCGCTCCTCTATCCTGTTGTTCTGCTCCATGGCAGTGTTTCGCTGCTCTGACTGGATGACTGAGACCTTCCCAAAACAGCAAGACAAATCCAGTGAGACAGAGTGGCAAGGACAGAAAACCTTTTGAAGACCCCTGGCCTTCACTAACGAAAATGCTCCAGTTCTGTGGATAAGATTTTATTTGCTATCAACTTCTCATGTGCAAAGGAAACATGATGCTGTGGGTGCACTGTAAGTGCTTCAGCAGCTCTGCTTGGGTGAGTCCAGCCTGGGGTGGGTGAGGATTACTGCTCCCACAGACAGGGCACCTCACGGCAATGGAGGGCTGGTGGAGTCATGTCTGATACACAAAACAGATAGTCTGACTTTAAAAAAAACATAGAAAATTTGCCATCATTCCCTCTAGTGGTTAAATCCAGAAGAAGCTGAAAAAGTTTCTAAGCATTAAGCTTAGTTTCTCCTCTCAAATATGGCAGACATGCTTTCAGCACTGTAGGTCATGGTCCCAATCCCAGTGAGGTTCAAGTAACATCATTTACAGGATCACACTGCCCTACGAAATCTTTTGGGTGCTTCTAGTTTCCTGATAACATCCAAGAACTGAATGCCATACATTGCATTACAACAGCCAGCCTTTCTGAGGGTCTAGAAAAATGCTCTCCAGGATACTTCCAGGGAAACACTGGCTTTTGCAGAGGAGGCAAAAAGCCAGTAAGTGAGAATTTATTTGGTGCTGAACACACCTCCACAGCCAGATTAGAGCAACTGTGTTGCTGCACACCAGTTATGGGACGATGACAACAGCATGTGGCCACCTCCAGTGACAGCATCTGGCACCAGTCACTGCTGACAGGGAGGTATCGCAGATGGTGGCCTCAGCATAAGCAAAGCAGCCAGGAAGGAGAGCTTCTGAGCTCTGAGTTTCTCCCTGGAGACACGATGACTACGCTCACCTGAGCAACCAACCTTACGCTTCCCATAGCCCTTTCACTCACAGCAAATAGATGTAGCTGCTGTTGAGTATAATTACAGCTGGATGTTTCCAAACGTGGCTTGTGAACAAGCCTCCATGAATCTGAACTTTTGAGAGTTGGGTATCTTTCCATTACTACTAATATCTGGAAAAAACAAAATACGGTGTAGGTTCCACACACTTAATGGATTCAGATTTTAATTACTTTCATCCTATAACTGATTCAGCACATTTACTTGTAAATTCTCAGAGAGAACATCCTCTGCCTGTAGGAACAATGCTGAATTTGCAGAGGATGTGCAGTGTTTCTCCTATTTGACTAGAAGGCTCAGATCAGAATTTCAGGTGCAAAGTAAAGCTCTCTCTCCATGTGGAGCCACAAAAAAGATCTCCATGACACTCCTGTTATCAATGGTGCATGGGGACGGTGAAATGGCCTTTGCCCTACTTACAGCATGGGCCACCAGTGGTGTCTGCAAAGGATAGGATATTTATCTTGTTCCTGGCAGAACGTGTATGATAAAAAGCACAGCCATATATAGAAACCTAATTAATTCTGTAGAGAATCCAGTCAAGGAGTGAGGACATTATCACACTGACTGAATACCCCACCAACACAAACCAATGGTCCATGATGGGATTTGCTTCTTCAGCTAGGCCAGGCATCATTTTCACCCAGTCTGCTGCTGTTTGGTTGGATTTGGGGAGAAAGTTTTTATACCACAACAGATCATTTCTGGCGACAACATACCTCCTCCGAGAGCTTCAACATGCAATTCTGCTTCCTCCATTGCATACAAATGTAAATTTCTTTCTGTAGACTTTTAAAAAGTGAAATTAAGTGAGCTTTCCTTCAGTGCCCCTTTGCAGCCCTTGAGAGTGGCATGGGATCATTTCTCCTGCATAATTTCTAGCAACATCAGAGGTTGTGACCTCAGTAGAATCGTCTTTACTTACTTCTGTTGCCTTTACTGAAACAAAATTAAAAGCTTTAACCCCTCCAAGAATTCTGTGGTTTCGCACACTTTGGCCCACTCTGATTTCAACCTTTATTAATGCAATAAACATTTTTTCCCACTGCATGACTCTGTTGGCCCAATTCTTGGCTTTCACTTAGCTGTCCCAGTGTAACCATCAATGATAAATGCTTTGAAAACTGTCCTCAAATTCCTGTCTGCCTCTTGCCTTGAGGGCAGAGCTGTTCTATTCAGTAAAATAAGAAAAACACGATGCACAGCTGGACTTGTACCTCTTTGTTGTGTCATTTGATCTAATTCTGAGACCACTTTGCACACAAAGTCAGTGAATACCAGACTTTTAGTTCACTTGCTGTTCCAGTAGATACTTTAGCACATGTTCTTAACATGGTGTGGATCCACCTGATAAAAAACATTTTCATTTTAACTTCTGTTTTGGGGGATGAGATGAAAAAATAAAAATAAAGAAAACATGTTGGGATTGACCTCAAACAACCTTTTGTTTCATTCCTGATATGTCTTTTAAAGTATTTATTTTAAAGCAAATCATTTTAAATATTGACATAAAATATTTATGATGAAGGAACTCAAATATTTTGCTCCGAAAATGCCAAAAGAAGATGTTTTCCTTTTTTCATGAAGGGATGGACTTATGCAAAACAATTTTGTAAATCTGACACCAATTTATATGTTTCAGTTACTTCAAGCCTACAGTTGCCAGTGAAAAACCCAACTGTTTGCGAAGTTCACATGGCTCTATTTACACATCCATTCTGGTGGCACTTTTGCCTCTGGCTCCCCATCTCAAGCTTCTGTTATTCAAAAGATCTTAGCCATGACAGAAGAAACTATGATACTGAAGTTCACCACAAAGACCCATGGTCTTTGCTAGTCTGAAGTCTGCTTCCCATTCATAATTTATCTTACCCTCAAGACCACTAATTTGTAAACTGCAAATACAAAAGACAGTGCCCGAGAACTGTGTAAGAGATTCCAACTTTCAGAGCATGCAGGAGTTCACAGAGTCCCGTGAGATAGCCTGTGAACTCCGCAGCACAAGTTTAATGTTGCCCAATAGCTTTTACAACTTGCTTTCATGATCTTTTTTCAATGGCGATATAATAAATAATGTCAGTTTGGGATTTTTTCCCTGCCTTTTTTTTTGTTGCAACAGACATAGAGAAAATCATGATAAGAATCTGTTGTGTAGTACAATATGTACACACAGAACACATATTAGTTTCCCAAATCATCTTAATGATGGGCTATAAATATTTTTTTGGCCTGCCTGCAGGCATATTACTTTCGGCTGTGATCATGTCAGCTTCCATTAACAGAGCTGGATCTGTATTTTTAATGGACAAGTAACATAAGCATAGCTACAAAACAAGAGCTCTTTTTCTCTGCAGCACTGATCATAAGCTGCACCATATTTCATAAAGGTGTTGCGTTACAGAAGAGTCACCTGTCTGACGGAAGTATAAAGCAGATGTCTTATTTTCAGTGAGGATCTCATGGCATTATCTTAAGAGTGCTGAATAACATGATGTTCTACCCAAATTGTAAGTCAAGATGTTAAATGTTTGTACTCTGCCTCCTGAAAGGCTCTGTTATGGCTTGGTTAGATCCATGTCCTGTATATCCGATGACTGGGGGCCAAATAAGTTTATGCAGCTGCTGTGCTCCTCACCAGAAGTGGCTGCATTCGTGCACCACAACAAATAACTTCTCACCCATCACAAAGTGCTGCAATGAAGCTTCTGTAGGTAAAACTCTATAGGGTCATCAGACAAAAATTGACAGAGTTGGAATTATCTGCAATGGTCAGAGTTAATTGTGTCATTAAATATTTAGCCACAGATGGAATTAAGCAGTTGGACAGACTCTAGATAAAGGGGAACTCCAGAAAAACATTTTGTTCCAACAACAGCATTTCATGAAAATTTCCAACTCCCAAGTAAGACTGAGATGACTGCACTTAATAGCACAAAATGTAGATGCTAATTCTTGAGCAAAATACATACTACAATGAGCAGCGATGGAATCACAGAGGGTTGGAGGTGGAAGAGAAGTGAATCACAGAGGGATAAAGTTCATACAGTGAGGCATCACTCAAAATGAATGGATACCGCACAGCAAGAAGAGCAAGAAGAGCAAGAGCAAAAAATGAAAATTAATTCTTCAAAGAGAAAAAGACATAGAAACAAAAGACAAATTAAATCTGTTAAATGAATGAGGTATTCACTTGACAACACTGGTTCTGGATTTCAATTTGGCAAGAAATGTGTGGATTGGCTTGAAGTATAGACTACACACCTTTAAGTCCCACTAACTTCAGTAGGACAATGCTTACACTTAAATGTAGGTACCTAATTAATTAGTCTGCTGAGACAAAGGCACAATGCACAGTCCTTGCCAATGGCAAACTCATGCTGTCTGTCTGAATCTGGTATCAGGAAAACAAGCCCAGATAAAGCAAAAATTCAATATTCAACTTTGCAGCAAGTTCTGATGATAATAATCCAGTTCCATAGTTTATTAATGAACTTTGTAATTTTCAAAGACATTTGCAAACTACTGGATAATTAAAACTCCCATGATCCTGCTACAGTATAGGTAATTATGTGATTGTTTGGGGCAGGGAGAGATAAAAGAAAGTTCGGGTTAACCAGTCCTACCCAGTGACCTCAGCTTGAGGCACCTTTCTTGCCTGCAGGGCCTGGATTAAGCTGACTTGAGCAAGGGCCCGAGTTCCCTTTTCCTACACTGAAGGAGAATCTGAAATATGTCAACAACATCCAAGGAAATTGGGGGAAGAGAAATGAGACCAACTGGCAATTTGCAGGGGCTCCCTTCAGGAATAGAGCAGAAAGGACCAGGGTGCTGCTGATGTCCCAGCATGGTGCTCCATCCCTTTTCTGCCAATGTTCTCTGCTGAAGGACACCCAAGAATGATTTCAACAAAATCCAGTGAGTGCCCAAATCGCAAACCAACTTCAGCTCAGTGTCAATATGGTGGTATCAACATGGAAGTACTTGTAAAAAGAGCTAAGTCACAGAGAACAGCATGACAGAAAAATTTACCTTCGTCTGTTCACAAATTACCCCGGAGAAAGCTGTAACTTTAAGTAGGGTAGTTGTAATTCCAGATAAATTGCCCACCAGGAGTAATGACCGGCAAAGGCTGTTTCATCTGGACTCGCGTGCCATATGCAGAGTTCCCCCAAAAAAAGGATTTCAAAATTGCTGTCACTGATGGCAGTATGTGAAGTAGAGAAAACTCAGCCCAACTCTGAAACACCAGACTGAACTGCCAGGGTTAGGGAGAAGTTTTAGGCAGACTTTTGAATCCTTTTGTCAACTTTGGTGGCAGACTCAAATAAAAGGCTAAGTTGGCACTTGGGTGTGAGACTGAGGTGGAGAAATGCATTTTCCAGTGCATTAGAGAAACAGGCATTTAATGCAAAGATCCAGGTGAAAGCTCTATCAATGACACTTGCAGGGGCATTAAACCACAAGAAGGGGGAGAAAGGCAGCAAACAAATTGCGAGTGTTTGAATATAAAGCCGTGCCTTGATTGGGGGGTAAATCATGTGTCCAGGAGGTCACCTTGTTTTGTTGCAAGTACAGACCGTGTCTGCAGCGGCCGTGGGGGTGGCAGACGCAGCGCAGAGGTGTGAATGCCGGAGGCATGCCGAGAGCCAGCTCTGTCCCCAGGGCTTCAACTGGCATGGAGACAAGCACATAGAAGAAGCTGTCTCCCTGATACCCTCAAAGCTCTGAATGGATTGAAAGGCAGCAGGAAACCCTGCCCAATTCCTGTGCTCGCAGGCAGTCGGGAAGGGAGAGGTGATGGGGGAAGCAGTGGCAACAACACAAGCAGAGGAGCACCATGGGCAGATACCAAGGATCACCCAGGAGAAAGCTGCCCAGCATTTGGAAATCACAGAGGCCAAAGAGATGGAGCCCCCAGAGAAGTGTTAGATGTGCACATGTGTGGTGGTTATTGAAGGGTGCTAACCCAGCCAAAGAGCAGGCAGTGTTTTGATACATAAAATGGAGTGGGATGTGATGTTAACACTACCCTTGGCACCCGACAGTTAGAACCCGGTGTCAAGATGCTCTGGGAGCAAGAGCTGACAGCCAGGGGTATGAGAAACCCAGCAGGGACATTAGGACCAATATCTTGACCCTGGTGGCAAATGCCAAGTGCATCAAATATTTGGCCTTAGAATGGCCTAAGGCCATTGCACAGAATCACAGAATCACAGAATGTTAGGGGTTGGATGGGACCTCTGTGGGTCATCTAGTCCAAGTCAGTCCAGACCTGATCAAGCTGGCTATAGCTATGGACAGTAGACCTGAAATGATTTCCCAGTGAATTCTTGCCTCCCCTTCGAACAATGGGACAGTAACCACTCCAGGCTGAGGGGCAGGAGAGGGGATCCCCCTCCTGGAAGGCCAGAGCCTGCCACATTAGGATGAACAAACTCGGCTTTCATTCTTTCTTTGCCCCTTTAGGAGATACCCTGATTGAAGTACGTGTGTAAATCCATCTCTGTCTGGTCCCTGTTGTAGGAACAGTCCAGTGGACAAGCCCTGGAGGGGTGCCCAGAGAGGACCTGGAATCTCTGTCACTGGAGATCTTCAGGACTCACCTGCTTTAGTAGGGGGTTGGACTAGATGATTTCCAGAGGTTCCTTCCAGCCTAAATTCTTCCGTGACTCTAATAATCACCATTCTGGCAAATATCAAATGAGCCTCCCCACTTAAGACAAGCCCAAAGCCAGCAAACAAGCTGGAGTACCAAGGCTTCTTCTCTAACCTCAGATACTTGGGAAAAAAAGCCCTGAAATTCTGGAAGGGTGGAGGAGTCCAGCTAGAAGCTGTGGCACACTGCTGCTCAGCCTTCCCTCCCCTCCTGAGCAGCTGCTAATGACTCACCTCAGAAACACTGCCAAGAGCCATAGGAGCCATAGGGACTGGGGGAGAATTCCTTTCTCTTCTGAGTCCAGTAATATTTATTGAATAACAATGCTACCAGCTCTGAATCACTGCTCCTGTCAGAGGTCAGGTGGTGCACAAACGTGCTCCTCCACTGCTTCCAAACCAACCTTCTTGGCACAATGCTGGTACTAAAGGGGTCAGTGATTGAACCACATTTCCCAAAAATCCATCTGGAGATTAAATCTAGAGCTGAGTGACAGTTTCAGACACCGAGCACATGAGAAATTTGGCTGGGTGGAGGTTTGAACAGAAGCGAAGCTGTCTGAACTGTGAAAAGAAGCTGTTTGTCAGAATGCATTTTGCTTGGGCCTTGAACAGCAAAATGTTGTACACGTGATGGTTTTTATGATAGACCCACACTACCAGCATAGGAAAACAATCATCTGTTTTTTTAAATAGCTCCAAGATAAATCACAAGTAGTGTACTACTACTGATTTATTTATATCTCAATGGAATATTTGAGCTATAAATTACGGTTGAATAAACACAAACTGTGCAGAATTTTGCATTGTTTGAACTTGTCAATGGCAGGTCTTTCTTGTGTTTTCATTCTAATGTAAATCAAACTGTAAAAAGTATGGATGCAATTTATTTCCAGTTATGTTTATTGGACTTGGGAATGACTTATTAACCAGGGGCTTTACTCAAACTCTCATTTGATTTCCGTGGATTTGACTGCCCAGCCTCTGTGGAGCTTTCATGGCTTGAGCACTGCAGACCCTAAATCTGATATAAGAGACAACAGTGGTTTTCTCACAGTGCCCTTGTGGAGTCCTGGAGTGAGACTCTAATGGAAAGAGTACACCCTGCAGAGCAGAGCGCTCAGAAGAAAGGGCTGATGCCTGGGTGAAATCCCTGCTTGGCTGCCAAGTCTTCCGTTCATTGCAGCAGGGCCAGGAGTTCAGTTTCTATGTATAATTTAACTCTGTGGGGAGACTCACCGTCTGCAATACACTGTAGATCCCCCTGGTGTAAAGGAAAAGACTGCAAGGATTCAAGAGAAGATGGTCTTTATGCAATTTTGAAATAAGGGAAACAAACCCTAATAACGCTAACCAAATCCAGATCAGTGAGGACAAAAAAGGTCAGTCCCAGGATGTGATGGTCTGTAAAAGCAGTGGAGATGTTTACAGCCAAGGTAGCCCATGCCTTTTCACGCCACAGCTGATGAGAGCTTCTTGCTAAAACAGAACAGATACAGTGGCAGAGATGGAAAGGCAAGAAGGACACAGGTTTTTCACCAACTGAAAAGTCCTGACCTGGCATCTTGCCAGTAGCTACCCTGATGATTCTCCTCCAACTCAACACTGAGTGCCTTATGGGCCTTGGGGAAGTCTAAGTGAAATCTTGGGCATGATGAAGTCCATAAGAGTTTTATCTTTACCCTACGACAGGCTTCTCCTTCCCCCTGAGGAAGTCTCTTCTCGCTGTGTACCTCAGTTTCTCCAGTGATTATAATGCCTTCCTGTCTGACAGAGGTGTCACGAGGACAAATTCCTGATGCCTAGGGACCTCTAGCTGTGACACTGATAACAGGCACAGGAAAGCCTGTGTGGGTCACTGGGCACATTCCATTCTTATGACACTTCAATCCAAAAGAACATTTAAATTAAAACATCACTTGTTAAACTCAATCCTTAGTGAATGGCAGCCTGTAAATTTCTTAGCCTAAATTATTAAGAGAACGTTGCATACTTTACAACTGCACGATTGAAAATACTCATGGGGTCAGGCTCTCCTTTTAGCCCCAACAACATAAAGTTGGAGTCATTGCCTGACTCGAAGGCAGTTGCTCCAGATTTATTTCAGGGTAACTCTGAGCAGGATCCTGTGTTTTGTTTATAACTTTTCATGTGTATTTTGTGAAAACTTCATAAAAATATTTTAAAACTGAAAAACGTGGTTACATAAACCCCACATATGGGATCTTTAAATTCAACCAACTTATGAACTTAACCCTGACTTGTCTTCATCCTCTTCTTCCTCTTCTGGAGGAAGGCAGGCAAGCAGAGCAATAGAAAAGGCAACAGGAAAGCAAGGACTCTACTGAAGACTATACAGCCAGAGCAGACAAGCTCAGCCTAAGCTCCAGGCATGCTCCTCTGGTAAAAAATAGCAAATGCCACAGCTCAAGGTGCACCTGGAGCAGATGTGAGGCAGGAGAGAGATGATTTTCCCCATGTGTGTAATAGTTCATATGCTGGGTCACTGCTGTCAGTTAGGGTGTCTTTCAGAAAATTACGCTGGATGTTTGGGAAGGAAACATAAAGGAATGACTGAAATGATTTAAGGGCTGGAGAAAACATTGTCCAGCATAGGTCCTGAGACATGTCACCAGAAGGTGAAGCCCACAGGCTGCAGCGTCCGACATTTCATTAACAAATTTTCTCCTATAGCAAGGCATCTAAAGAGTTCCACATACTCAGCTTCTCAAAAACAAGACTTAGTGGTGATTTCATTTTGGTGTCTAAGTATCCTCTCACGGAGGATATATCAGTCACTAACAGATTCATTTAATCCAGAATGGAAAACAGTAACACGAACCAATAGCTGACAAATGAAAGCCATACAAATTCCAGTTAGAAATGTAGCCATACTTTTTTCTTTTTAATCAGTGTCTGTCGTTAGATGTTGAAGTAAATGACCTAAAAAATTGGAGGATGTTTCCATCTCCTGAAGTACTCAGATCACAGCTGAAGCCCACCCTGGAAGAGACATTTTTCACTAACACACATTACTAAACTCTGTCCAGGCGTAACCTTGCAAAATGAAGTGGCCTCTGATGTACAAGAAATCAGACTCAATGACTCGCTTGCAGGCTCAGCAGTGTTGCAGTAATACCAGTGAGCTAAAGGCAACTGGGTTTTTTCAGTCTTTGGCATGCAGGAGTGGGTAGTCAAGAAAGTTGATGCTGCCCAGCAGGTNGGGTCACAATTTCCCTGGAAAGATAACTACCCCACTGTTGTCATAACATGCCTCTCGTAAGCTTTCTGCAAAGCCGGTTTCAAGCTACATTAGACTGACTTTGAGAAACAAATAATTGCTTCTCCAGCCTATGGTCTGTGGTCTGGTTTTGAATCAGTCAGTGCAGCACACAGGTGGTGGAGGGAAGCATTCTAGCCTACGGCAGGAGGACTCAGTGAGCACAGCCAAAATAATCTTTCATGTCCCAGCTGACATCTGTGGGAATAGACAGGTCTTTCACTGTGTGGGACATACACAATTTATAAGAAGAGATCCCTAAACACTTTAGTATTCATTATTCTTAAAAGAAGCTGGATTCTGCAAGGGGGAGGGAATGTATTTTCATACCTTGAGAACATTACTCCTTCACATGACACCAATGTTTTAATGACTCATATATTTTCTCTTGTCTAGTGGAACAGAAAAAAGAGAGGAAAGCGTTTATTTACCAGCAAAATGTTTATTACTTTTCTAAGGAATCAGAGAAGAATAACATTTCTTAATGATGTTGATTTTGCAAGATCCTCCACGTATGTTATTTTTTGAGGNANTTTTTTTTTCCCTAACAGTGGTTCACGGACATCTAATCTTCAGCTGAATATATAATGGTATTACAGAACTGCGGGGTGACATGGTCCAGACCTTAAGCCTTACATAATTCAGGCTGCATTGACGATTGAGTATATATAGTTGCAATTTATTTTGTACATGCAAATTAGGAATATAATGAAAACATTTCAAATTATGAGGCTGGAACAGCATTTTTACAGATGGCTTTTTCTGCCAACGGGCAATTTGTTCTCCTCATATAAACATTAGGAAAGTTTAAGCATCTGCTCCTAATTAGTTCCTTTGCACAAGTTACTGATGCACATAACTCACACTTCCTCATGCCCGTTGCTGAGATCTCATGATTAGTTTGTTTGCACACTGCTCCTTGGAATTAGACAAAGCCAAAGACCTGGAATTACAGCTGTTCTCTGCACTAGAAATCAAACTCAATTTTATTGGAATGATGAAAATTGCCAAGATCAGATGACCCTGGAAAGCTAACACAAGTTAATTGGGCCGTGGTTGACCCTAATGTAACCACATGAATTTGGGGAAAATCTGGCCAGTATTTGATTAAAATTTGTTTACAGAATATGTTGTTTGAATGATTTTTCAATACTGAAGTAGGTCTTCTTACCCAGGAAATTGTCTGTGTTTTTCATCCCTCAGCCATCATGGCTTCCTCACCAGAGTTTGGACAAAGTCATGGTACGTCTTTCAGAGTGCATTCAGTCCTAACCCTGCTCTGCCATCCAACACCTGAGCTTTGGGCTTGGAGCAAATTAGGGTTCAGTTCTGGCCATGGTACAAAAGTCTGTCTCACTGAAATGACATGGGGAATCAACAGAGCGACTCTTTCTCTACAGCTGATTAGAGCACTGTTTGTTTTAAACCTTTCCAGAAACTCTCACTTGAACTCTTCTTTAATGTCTTTAATGATGTCATAAAAGATTTATGCATTTCTTAAAAGCTTCCAGAAATGTTAGCTCTGGAAAGAATTTTCCTTGAACTTTTCACTCAAACAAAAGAAAAAGAAATTATTAGACTGATATGGAGAGACATAAGACATAATCCTGAGCCTCCTTATATATTAGTATCTGACAGAAATATCTCATATGCTTTGTACCAATATAGATCCTGTTAACAGAAGCGTAGCAAAGCTCAAAAAGCCTCCCATCTATAAGACTATACAGCCACATTCATCCACAGTACACGATTGTGTTCGTCAGCAACATATGCAAACTGCACTTGCTTAAGAGCTAAACCAAAAGGTTTCCTATGCCTTGCATGGTGTCTTTTGACTTTGTTGTTTATAAAGTAGTACAAAGGAGAGCATTAATGAGAAGCCCAGTCTCTTTGTGACTCTTCATGTTTTAGCACAAATTAAAGTGGCCATTCTTGTATACCTTAAAAAAAGTGTGATTCAATTATCTTACAGTCTAATGCCTCAGCAGCAAGAAACTAGATTTTAAAGTACATGGAGCTTTTAACTACACCTATCTCAGTGTCCATTTCTTTTGTCAAAACACTTTGCAAAGAGTTTAAGTGTTATTAACCCCATTTTTAAAACAGGTAATGGACCCCAAGAAGGGAAGAATGGAAGATACTTATCCAATATCATCCAGCATATTGTTATTGAATGCCAGTTACTCAGAGCCAGCTTCAATTCTCTGTTCACAGAAAATACTGCTCTCTTTCCAAGAATGCATAATCACCCATATGCTTAAGCCTTTTTTTCGAGACAAGGATTCTTTTATAATTTTACCCAAATACTTGAACGCAGATGAAACTAGGTACGCTGCAAAAACAAAAGCACCAGAATCAATGAAACCAGTTTCCTTCAGATTTGTGTCTCATGTATGAGTGACTTTGATATCTAAGATTTTATTGCAACTGAGACATCTGTAAGGGGTTTTCCCCCATATGGATTCTCTCATTTCTAATAACGTGCACTCTTGTTCTGCTCTTTTACTTACTGTCAGGTCCTCCCAACCTTATTTTCTTCCACCTGGACATCTGCTTTTAGCAGCCTGGTTATCTTCGACATCTTTACTCCTCTGACAAATCTGGTGGAACTCAGCCAATGAATTCAAGAGGTGTCAGGGACACACACAGACATACACATGTACACACAATCCTCCTTTCTGCAAGAAATCAGGGCTCATTTCCCTAGCCTCAACTGAAAAACCCCAAAAATTATACACAAATCAACTTCCCTTCTACAATTATTAAATCACTGTAATAATCAACTGCAAATTGGAGTGACTGGTATTTCAGTTTAAAAGATTCAAAACATGTTCTAAGCATATACTAGCATCTAGACTTGAGTTTATTAACACATCTGTTTAATACTGATGTGAACTCCACTGACATCACAGCAGTCATATATGGTACATGAACACAAAATCAGCCCTATTTGCTTTAATTAATACAGACAGTAGGACAGTAACTGCAGTGTGTAGCAATCTACTAAATATTTGAAATGGGAAAGAAAATGTACTATTCTTCCTTCTCGATAGACCAGGGCAAAGACCACGGAGTTTGTTTTTCCAGGATTTCAATAGTCTTGTGCTATTTATTTTCTCAGCAATGAGTTTCACGCTTTGTGTGTGGTCAAGTCTGCCTGGTGTGGAGTTGTGAAAAGGAGAAGAGGTTCTGATAGAAACATGGTTCTACCGCAGCTCGTTAAAGGTTCTTTGATTGTGAAATCGAAGGGGCTACACTACAAACACCCTCACAAAGGGCCAGAATTTCAAATATCATATTCACCTTTGCGCTATGTGGCAAATAAAAGTGTCGGGATGCGATCTGGACTGTGTCTATTAGAGATTAGTGGAAGTTTCTGTTACAAGAACTTAATTTAATAACACGAATTAACTGAGCACAAAATACTTTGTATGAAATACTTCTGGTTTAAAGACTTCTGCCCAGACATGCAATATTGGTGCATCTGGGGCCAGAGATTTCCACAACTGCTCAGTGAAATGGGTTCTTTTACAAATTTCACAGCTAAGTTGTCAGCAAAAATAACAGAACCTGTCAATTTTGGTGAGCGGATTCTCCAGAGCACTGGAAATATCTCTGAATTTGGGTTTTGGTTTGATTCAGACTGAAATCAACTTTAAAAATGTATAAACATTTTGGCAAAATGAAAAACTGTTTTTGTTCAGCTCTAGTGCCCACTTCCACCATGGGCTGGCCAACTCTTGTCTTAAAAATATCTCATCAAAGGCAACATCAGTATACTCATTTACCTCTTTCAGAGAAAATACAACGTTTGTTGCTGCAGGCTGCTATTCCACAGCCAAGAAATCCTCCCCCCTTCTCACTTGTTTTCCACACAGTGCTTATTCAGGCAAATGTCCCATTGACTTTGGTGGGTGACTGGTACACAAGTAGGAGCTTCAATATTTGGCCGACATATGTTTTGTAAGTAAACGCTAAGGGAACAGCAATTTGATCTAATTTCAAAGCCTGACAGAACACAATATAGCATAATCACTAAAAAATCTAAGACAGAATTTCATCAAGCAAAAACAAACACTGTTCAGAAACTCAGCAGGAGACAGCCAGTCCTGAGCCTACAGTAATTGCAACGTTGAGAATAGGAGTAAATTCCCTGAAGAAGCTCCATACAGTAGCAAACCATCTGTCTAAACACTTGCAGAAAAGGCTCATGTTTGAAAAACCTGGATCTTGCCAAAGCCTGTGCCATTGGCTTTGGAAGTGTAGTGACATGGGATATTCACAGATGTTCCTTCCAAATGTCCCCCACTCCCGGTAAGCAGATGGATCTTAGAGACTGTAAAATGAACTACCAGGAAAGACAACAAAACCTTTTTCCGCCTCCTGTTGCCTTTCTCTACAGTAGGTACAGAAGCTTCAAAAATCAATTAGCATTTTTCTGCTGATGGGCAACAGTAAGCAAAATGATTCCTTCAAGGACTGACCATCACTGAAACTGAACCCCACGTTGAATTTCATCAAGGCACCTTTATGTATGGCTCTGGACCACCAATCCTATCCTTCAGAACAAACATCTGTGATTCACAGTAACTCCAGAGAACATTTTCTAATGTATCTTGGGAAAATGATGACGGCTGTTGAGACCTAGCAAACACTGAGCCCTGGGTTTTTGCAGAACAATTCATCACTAATATATCTGAAAAATTCAGTCCACAGCAGGGTCTTTATATAATGACACAAGTCTGTAAAGCAGAAAATAATTCATATTACAGTATAAAAGCAATGACATTTGAAGTTAAGGGTCAGCTGCCAATTCTCTTGTGAGCTCAGTCTTTCAGGGCTTTAGAACTTGAATAACCACACACAACATCAAGTTGACAGAAAATGATGTTTCAAACAACATATTAACTTTCTTAAGCTGATTTCAACCCTTAGAGTAAGGTCTAATGGGAATTTTAGGCGTTGTGAAAAGAAAGCCCACTGAGGGCATACAAACTGAAATCTGCTTGTCCCTGTACTCATGACAGTGTTTGGTTTCCTCTACTGCTGAGCCACCAGGCTTCACCCCAGCGAAGAAAAAGCCAAGAGCAGGTTCATCCCCACAGTGTCCTGCAAGTGGCCCTTACAAACAGATAGATGAAGACTGACGTTACGGGAATTTCATGCGGTGGAAAATCTAAACAGAATATTTCGCCTGCAGTCATCTTTCTTCTCAGCACCTGGCTGAACTCCTTGAGCTGGGTTTTCAAGCCCCACCTACCTGCACCCACCTGCACAGGCCTTCCTTGGTGGCCCGATTACACCACCCACACTGCCTCGTGCTCTCTCCGTCTATTTCAGCTGCCACAGAATGCTAATTTTTGAGCTGCTCCACTCTACATTGACAAAACAAAGCTGTTGATAAATGCGGAGGCCTTGGTTCAGGAAAAAATTCCAAACAGACTTTTGCACTTCATTCCAGGCATGCGAGGAAGGGAAGGAGGGGCTTTGCTGCTGGGCTACCTCCCGTTATCATCTGGCTACTGTCTGACTAAACTACTCTGAAAGATTCACCTCAACCTCTACTTGCTGCAGTGTAGTTGTTCTGTTTGGGCCTAGCCATATGGCACCTATATATGAGTAACTGGTGGAGACAAATGTTCCAAGCATCAGCATTTGTGTTGCAATAAAGGAACATGAGAATCTGGTAGAGCCAGGCTGCAGGACCTCCAAGAGAACGGACAAGAACCATCTCGGCTCCTTGTGGGCTTCTAGGTAACTGCAGCACAGTATTTTCCCCACCTTGACAGCAGGAAGCTGTCATAGCTGTCTTATGGCCCTTCTCAATGTAGTATCTCTCTGCCTCCCAGTTTTCATTGATTGTTTCTTTAAAATACTGCTTTGAGGCAAGGAAGCCTTATGTCCCTATTCACACACCAGGACAGTGAGGCCCAAGTCTGATGCAGAGAAAGCACCAGGATCCCAAAAGGTGCATCCACACAGCTGTCACTTAGCCAGCATCAGTCTATGGCCTTCTAAGAAGGAGCATCAGCCACATCAGTGCATCTGTCATATGGTGGCCATAGGAATGTTACAAGGTATCTGACAAATGGTGGGAACCTTGGCCAAGACACTGTGGCCTCCTCTAAAGGCTGAGCTGGAGCATCTTCACAGGTTTACTCAAGGACTCACTGAAACCTGCTCCCAGATCATTTGGACACCAGGTGAGTTTGGGTTCAAATGCATACTCAAATTCATGCTGAAAATCTAAGCAAGGAATCATTCAGTCATGCTCTCTTGGAAGTTGTGTAGCAGATGAGAGATCTGGACCCAGGTTTCTCTCCTGTAATTGGTCTTTCTCGCTGTATCTTGCTTTACTCTTAAAGGTCTTTTGCTCCACTATTTGCTTTTTTCCAGTCACAGAAAAAAAAAAAAAAAAAGAAAATAGCAGGAGTGGATGGAGAAGAGGAGGAAAAATGGCAGAGAAAAGCAGGAAAAGAAAGGAAAACAAAAATTTAAAACTACGTTAATTCTAGGTAAAGTTAACTGAAGAGTTGCTAAAGATCAAATACTTAAAAATCTTGAAAAACATAACACCAATACCCTAATATTTTCATTACAGCAACCTTTGGGTTTAAAAAAAAAAAAGTGATAGAGAAAACTGTGACCAGCTGCCACCAAGAGCCTTTAAAAATACCTCATGACAAGGATTATAGCACATTTATGAGGTGGCCATTCCACATGCAATCAAGCCAACTGGCTCTTTGTGTTCCTGAAAAACAATAAATAAAATAAAAAAGAGGTGCTGCTACACTAGCATAATATTCCTGATGAGAGTGCTGAGATAAGTTTGCTTTCAGTAAGATCCTGCTCAAATAAATTTTATAAGCTGTGCTTGCCTCTTTTACACCAGACTGCATCCTCTACTTTATATCTGCAATGGAAAACATGGTTATAAAAAGTCTTCATTACCCTTGTTTTTATTTAACATAATACCAAAATCAGTAGCATGGAAAATAAGGACCCAGGTTACATGCCAGAAGCCTTGGAACATAAAGCTTGCTATGGGCTGATAATATCTCACTGATTCTTACCAGTCTCCAAGACTCTGTCCACAATCCTTCTGCAAAATAAACTTTATGAAATCAAAACCTGCACCATTCTCAGAAGTCCAGTCCCTTCCTGTGGTGAACACTGCTTTTGCGATAACCAAAGGAATTCTATATTTAGGGACAGCACTTGTTCTTGACCTTCAGAGGATTGTTTCCATTGACACATGCTGAAAAGAAAAGGGATAAAAATCCCCTTTGGGGTTTCAGTTCAGATCCTGGAGTCCTAATATGAAATTTAAACTGCCCCAAGCTGCTAGTGTTATAATACTGCCTGCTAAGTATAAAGCAGAAAGGGATAAGTCCAGAGGACAATACTTCATTACATGGAAATTCTTTGAATCTCAAAGCCATATGGGACACTAAAAGCTTTCCCCAAATCCCTCTCAGATCAATGAAATTCAATTGTTGTACAAAACCAATATTTGGAAGAAGAAGAAAATTCAGATTTTCTGCATTTCTGGGAGCTGACTGAGATTCATCAGTAACTAGAAAAATAGCTTTTATTTTAGAGCAAGTATAAGAGCCAGGAGACAAAATCTCTTTTAATCATTTAATTAACATCTTTCTTAGTGAATTAGGCTGTGTGCCCTTCTCCAGTTCAGCAAGATCAATGCTTCCCAGTCATAAAAGATCCTTTAAGACCTTTCACAAATCCTGCATTTTATGAGTACATTTTCACAAATAGCTTTAGTTTGTGAACATTCCTACGATAGCACATTATAGGCAGCCCTGCTTAGAGTTGTCTTGGTGTTTTTTTCTCTTCTGAAGAACAGTAGCTGTAGTGAACCCATCAAAAAGTCTGTAATTTACACAACTCACCAGGTGTAAGGTGCTAATTCCTTCACAGAAGTAAACAGGAGGTAGTTCATATACAAATAAATTTGCTGAAGTCGTTAGTCCATCCATTATGAGAAATTTAAAAATCTGGAAAGAAGATGGCCTTGGGACTGGAAAATTCATGGACAGACAGAGAGTCTGCAATTGAAAAACACACTATCGTTTTCACACCACCACCTCGAGTTCAAGAGCGTGTTCTGCTGGCTTGGGAAGAGGATGTGATCTCAAGCTCCCAGATCAGCAGCTGTTCCAGAAAGACACGACTCTGCTTTAGGGCTGACTTGAAAACAAAATTTGAAAAAAATTAATTTTCTCCCATGCCATCCTGAGGGGCTGGTGTTTATTTACATTAAAAAACCTTTTCACAGGACACATGGACTGTTTGTTTTCCATCCAGACAACAGAAGCCAGGATTAGGCAAAATACATAGTAACATACTAACTTTCCTGGGAATGCGAGTGACGTGCTTTTTACCACAAAAGGCATTAAAATGGCATGATATTTTAATGAAGCTTTCAAAGCACCTCTCTAGTAGTTCAGGAGGGAACGTGCTGCAATTTTTGCTTCCATTTAGCTGCAACTGCTTGCTCAGAGGAATAGCATACTGTGCTTGTTGGCCTCCTTCCATTCAAGGTTGTGAATCAGAGCTGTGTTAACGAACCCAGAGAAATCTCCTTCATGCTGAGCGCAGCAGAAGACCAACCAAGATTTAATTGTCCTTGGTATTATTCTCCTCTGCTAGGCTCAAGGTAGAGGCTTCAAGCCCTGGGCGGCACAACTGTTCCCACGACACATTCCCTGTTGCTCAGAAACCATGTCCAGCATGAAGGCAGAATGGAGCATTACCAATGAGTGTGAAGCAAGATCTCTGCTTGCCATCACCTTCACTTGGCAACGTGACACAGAGATGTTATTCATCCATTCTGTTGCACCCCGTGGGTTTGCATGCACCTACCATCATTGTACCATCTGGTAATGATTTTCCACAAGCAGCAATGTCATACGTTCTTGCCATGAGTTTATATGAACTACACGGCTCTTGCTGCTCCCCATTCAGGAAATACCTTCTCTTTGGTAAAACTAGGGGGCCAAACCTTAATGTCGATGCTCAGCTCTTTCGTTGTGCAGAACTCTGACTAGCCATGGTAAGCATCTTCCTCAGCCAAGACGAAGTAAAATACAAACACCAGACCCTCCCAAGTTGCATAATAAAGGGCTCTTAGTTTACGTGAAGCTTCTTTCTAGCAGTTTTTCCTCAAACATGAAAGGATGATAAGCAAATAGCAAAGTGAGTGAAATGCTCTCTGTGCAAAATTGAGCATTTCAGGAGACTGCATAACCATGCTCCAGTTTCTGTGGTCCTTTCCCCGTGGTGGGTATCAGGCTCAGTTTGCCATCACAGGCTGGGCACTGAGTGAGCTGGAAGCACCGTGACCGTCCAAAGCTTTCATTCTGTTCTGATCACCTCTCATACAAAAGCAGCATTCATATTGCAATAGCACATCTGGTGATACAGCAAATGAGGCTGAGGAGAGACAGGCACAGAAAACCCACCTCTGTGCCACAGGGGTATAGTGCAATCAGGAGGACCAGTGGACAGAATGATGCATGTTCAGGCAACTAGAGGTAATTAACCCTTGACTAGTCTAACTATGGGACTTGGTGGGTCTTCTGTCTCTCGAAGACTGAATCAACAATTTTTTAATTGTTTAATTTAAAAAAAAAAAAAAAGTACTTCGACTCTGCCACAACTCAGACCTCTTAGATGAATCACAGGTTATCCCAGATGCGTGTTATACAGAGAGTCCACATAGACAATCACAAAAATCCCCATGGCCCTAAACGCAATGATTCCGGCCTTGCTTAACCTACACCTGTGTTATTTCCAGGGCCAAAGCCAAAACACTTGCACAGCTCTAACACATTTGAACGGAGTTGTGCCTGCTTACATCTTGGGCCTGCATCCCATTTCCACGGAATATCTGCTGGTTTTTCAGCTTTTCCCAAACTTCTGAACAGATTCCAGGCACCATGAAGCTTCACTTCTTCCAATTGAATCAGAGATTAATGAATCCTGGCCAGAATCTCTCCATTAAACACCCAGATTTCTCAATTGTGCTGACCCATTTACAACCACGAGTTTATTTTAACACAGGTTTTTTTGCCTCCTTCTTGAATTTCTTACTTTTTTTTAAAAAAAAACAGAATTTAAAAAAATGCAAGAAAGTCCTTGCTAATATTTGATTACTCACCACATGCTGAGTTGAGTTTCCTGTTTAAAGAAGAGAGAGACTGTGTGTATGTGTGTGTATGTGTGCATGTGTGTGAGCCAATAGGCTTAGCAGACCCAATACCCAGGCATGAGATTTTTCTGAGATAACTTGACCCAACTATCACCAAACACAGCTTGCACACTGCAAGCACCACTGGGCAGAGGTCCCAACAAATGCAAAACAGTATTTTTAATATTTCCTGAAGCAAACCTTGGCATGGAAAGAGCAAGCTGCATTACAGCAAGCATGGCGACTTTCGTCTTTGAGGAGGATTTAGCCAGCGATAGACAGCTCTAGTGGAGTGCAAGTTCTTCCCAAAGTTTGTCCCTGAAGCAGGGGTGCACGAGGTGCAATGAGAGCGCCACAGAGCACGAGAGAGAGGCAATTTATAGCAGATAGAGGGAATAAAGGGCTGCTTTCAACAGGCCTCCTAAACTGTATAGAAAGTGGTGGGAAAGAGGGCTGCAGAGAAAGCTATCCTGCTCCTTGAAAAAGCTGCAGAAAAAGAAGCAGAGGAGAGCAGTGTGCCTCGAAAAACTAGATTTCCCAATATACAATATACACAATTTATACAGGACCCTGAAAAAGAGGGTCTCATGTAGAAGAAAGGAAAATATTGGAAGTAAGAGTCAACGGAGACAATACTGAAAAAAAATCCTTTCACATCCGAAGGGTCACCATCCCTCACAATCTGATTGTGGGTATTGCGAAATCTGGTGAATTTTTTTAAAAGTCCAGCTTGTGAAATCCCAGGATTTATGTGTGAACCTCATCCAGCATTCTCTTTCCGCTTCATGGAGACTTCTCGCCCCCATGCTTAGAAATGTAACTCATAGGTTACCTAAAGGCTTAGAGATCAGCTGCAAGGAACAGAATAGTCATGTCCCCACTGTTGTAAAACTCATTTTAGGCCAGGCTCAAGACTTTGCAAGGCTCATTATTTAGTAGTAGTGGAAAATGGGAAGCTGAACTTTGCTCCCTTTTGACAGTCAGGGGCTTGCATATCACTTTGGAAAAACAAAACAAGCCCGAAAACAATACGATCAGTTAAAGCCTTTTCTATTAATGTCCTAGCAAGAAATCCTCTACGGCAGAAACAATGTACTAATCTCTGATCTGCCTCTAACCCTATAATACCACTCCAGGCACTATATTAAGCCTTATTGTTCCCTTCAGCAAAAGGCAGTTCTGAAACTGCATTTCTGGGGACAGCTTCACACAATTAGAGATTGAACAGCTGTAAGCATGCCTCCTATAACTGAAGGGGAATGAGGATTTAGTACGGCTCTTCCTAAAAGACAGAAGACATGAGGATAAAGGTCAAGTACTCCGAACCAAATATTGGCAAAGAAAACCAGCTTCTTGCTATACTGTAGGCAATAATACCATCATGTCTGTTTTGTAGATCTGTTAAGCTCTCTCATAAATGAAAGCATGGTGCATGTGATAACTTGCATGCAATTTTCTTATGAGGTTCCAGTTTGCTTCATTTCTACTATACTTATGATTGTAACTGTAGTCCAGAAAGAAGGTTAGAGAAAAACAGACCCTAAAGAGTCCTTCCACATTTTTAAAGATGCATTTGTTGTAAAGCGCAGGAGAAGCAGCAATATGAATACAAAAAGAGGAGCTAGAATTCTCACTTCTAGAGCCTTGCTCTGGTTTGCACAGCTGCCTACAGTCAGGCATATCCGCCCCTTGGTGCCTCAGTTTCCCCAGAAATAATTGTACCTCTGTGGTAGGGAGAGCATTGAATCTGGCTACTGCTTGCAACCTGCCATGTACATCTGAAGCATGGTTTATTAAGTGATATTTACTGCTCATAGGAAGGGCTGTATTTAAAAACACAAACTAATTTTCAGATATATACAAGACTATTGTCATTTGATCCAGACTCTTCTGAAGTCCCTAAATATATTCCATTTTGGTGTAAATACAGGCAGGATTTGGTCAAACACCCTTCCCCAAAAGACACCAACTGTTTGCTGGTGCTGACTGCCAGTCAGGCCTTCACTCTGGGCATGTCTATTCTGCAGACTGCTCTAATCAGCACTACTAGATTTTGCACATGTATTTTCAAAGAAAAAAAGAAAGAATATGTCCTTTCCACTCTTTCAAGGCACATTTGCTTTGGAGAGAGCACACTGCTACAAAGGAAAAGGCTCACAGGTTTAAGACTCATGATTTTCCTAGTAATGAATCCTCGTTTGGACCCAATTTTAGATACGATAAGGAGTATTGGCAGGTAACATGAGATTACAGTTACTTCCTTGGGTAGCAGGAGGTAACTCTTCAGTTTTCTCCATGAGATTGACCAGAACGATGGCAAAGAGCCTCAAAACTTACTGGAATTAATTGCAATCAGGGATCACTGCAAAGCACCTTAAGTTCATGTCATTGCCAAGACACTCTCCATGATATCTGAAAGGTCATGGCAGTCAGGCGAAGACCCTGGTGATTGGAAGAAGGGAAACATTGTGCCCATTTTTAAAAAGGGTAGGAAGGAGGGCCCTGGGAACTACCGACCTGTCAGCCTCACCTCTGTGCCTTGGAAGATCATGGAACAGATCCTCCTAGAAGATATGCTAAGGCACATGGAGGACAGGGAGGTGATTTGAGACAGCCAGCATGGCTTCACCAACAGCAAGTCCTGCCTGACCAATCTAGTGGCTTTCTATGATGGCATGACCAGTGGACAAGGGACGAGCTATAGATGTGATCTGTCTAGACTTCTGTAAAGCCTTCAACACAGTCCCTCACAACATCCTTCTCTCTAAATTGGACAAATATGGATTTGATGGGTGGACTGTTTGGTGGCTAAGGAATTGGTTGGAAGGTCGCAGCCAAGAGGGTGGTGGTCAATGGCTCGATGTCCAAATGGGTGTCAGTGACAAGTGGTGTCCCTCAGGGGTCTGTACTGGGACCAGTGCTGTTTAACATTTTCATCAATGACTTAGTGAGATCAACTGCACTCTCAGCAAGTTTGCAGATGACACCAAGCTGAGTGGTGCAGTTGACACACCAGAAGGATGAGATGCCATCCAGAGGGACCTGGACAAGCTTGAGAAGTGGGCCCGTGTGAACTTCATGAGGTTCAAACAAGGCCAAATGCAAGGTCCTGCATCTGGGTTGGGGCAACCCCTGCTATCAATACAGGCTGGGGGATGGGGGGATTGAAAGCAGCCCACCCAAGAAGGACTTGGGGATACTGCTGGATAGAAAGCCAGACTTGAGCCACCAATGTGTGCTTGCAGCCCACAAGGCCAACCATATCCTGGGCTGCATCAAGAGAAATGTGGCGAGCAGGTCGAGGGAGGGGATTCTGCCCCTCTGCTCTGCTCTGGTGAGATTCCACCTGGAGTCCTGTGCCCAGCTCTGGAGCCCCCAGCACAAGAATGACATAGAGCTGTTGGAGCAGGTCCAGAGCAGGGCACAAAAATGATCCAAGGGCTGGAGCACCTCTCCTATGAAGAAAGGCTGAGAGAGTCGGGGCTGTTCAGCCTGGAGAAGAGAAGGCTGCAGGGAGACCTTATAGTAGCCTTCCAGTACCTGGAGGGGGCCTATAGGAAAGGTGGGGAAAATATTTTCAGCAGGGCTTGTTGCGATAGGACAAGAAGCAATGGCTTTAAACTAAGGGAGGGTAGATTTCAATTAGATATGAGTGGTGAAACACTGGAACAGATTGCCCAGAGAGGTAGTGGAGGCCCCATCCCTGGAAATGTTCAAGGCCAGGCTGGATGGGGCTCTGAGCAACCTGATCTAGTTGAAGATGTCCCTGCTCACTGCAGGGGGCTTGGGCTAGATGACCTCTATAGGTCCCTTCCAACCCAAAGCACTCTATGGTTCTATGATTCTTCATTTCCAATGCAAATTGGCCCAGTGCTGCCCCTTCAGCTAAAGGGATTTCCTATTTCTAATCAAAAAGCAAAATCCAGAACTCCAGCAGAGTAAAAAGCTGACAAAGTCTCAGTCAATCACCCATCTGCATTTTTCCCGTAAGTTCATCCATATCTCCCACAGAGTAATTGAAATATCACTATATAATGAAGCTTATAAAACTTTAATATAGGATTTATACTTTTTCATGTCTATTATTTCCAAAGATTGCCTCCAAACCTTGTCAATAGGCTTCCCCAAGGGTATGGGTAAGGATCCCTGCTGCCTCTGCTTTGACTATATTCTAATAAAAATGGTGAGTTGATCAGTGTCGGATATATCTGAGCATTCTCCCAAAATTACATTTGACATTTACAAGGAAATAATAGTATAAGCACAGCCTGAAGATCTAGTAGTTGCTTTAAAGCAAGAATTGACATTGGCAGGCTCATGTTGATCTAGAAATTTCAGGGAATATAAGAATTACTTCAGCAGAAAATATCTAGCTCTTTATTGGCAGTAGATTTTAAGCATCCAATGACAATCAGAAATGAAATGCAATGTAATTCAATCCCACCCCTTGAGATCTGGCCAAAAACGAAAAATTTCGCAAGTTGAAGAGTAGATACTAACCCATCCTCCCTTCTTGCATAATGCAACCCGGCTCACATATGGTTCTGCTCAGTGTTTATCAGACAACACAGACCCTTCCATGAGCAGGAAGGAAAGTCCTAGGGACAGACTGGGGCAGTAAAAGGGAGATCTGTGACAAGCTGCATTGCCTCAAGGTGAACTCTTGGAAATAGAGGGCTGAACACTGTCCCTTTCCTGAGAGCGGGTCAGGCAGGGAGGATCAGGGTTTTTTCAGGGTTTCACAATGCAATGGCATTTCATTACAAGTGCTTTTCTCCGTAGGAAAGAGTTTCTTGTTGTAAAGTTTCCAGCTTGAAGTTTCTTCCTCCTCCACATTGTTTTCAAAGTAGCTTTTAATTTCCAAATTTAAGCTGATTGTAGTGGCTAGAAACCCTTTATAAATATCCAGAATTAAACCAAAACATTTTAAAATTATCTAAACAACGTGCTGCACTTGACCCCAACCTTACTGCTCTTTTCCAGATTTTCAGTTCACCAATATGTTCCAGACTTTGACTTTCCAGCCTCTGTCAGGACAAAAAGGTTTTTCCAATAATTTGGAAATCCTCACAAAATGAGAAAATCATTTCCAGCCTAGATCTAGTGCCAGTCCCTTGCCCTGCTCCCTACATAATTCTCAGATTTGCTCTAGTGTCAAGGATGTTAAAAAAGAAGAGTTTTGGCATTCAAGAGCACACAAAGATGGTAGCTGCCGTGGGAGTAAAGGAGAGGGAACAAGAAGGGAGAGGTGTCAGACAGATTGCACCTCCTATGAAGCTCAGTCCTGCCCATTTCAGTTTTCTGTCCTTCGTCAGTAAGTCTCTGCTAGAGCCAATACAAAAAACCCCCAGGGCACTGTTGCTCCAGCCCATGCGAGGTCCTGGTGGCAGTTCCGTCTGTCTTCTGCTCTTGATCTCATGTGGCTCAGTCATGAAGCTCAGATCACAGTTAAGGTCAGCCTCACCCACAGACTCATTACTTGCTCTGGGTCAAATCCATAACTTTTGTGCCAATTCTTCGTCAGCCAAAACTCCCAACTCCCAGAAGACCTGACTGCGAAGGACATCTCTGCCATCACTCATATTTCTTGCAAAACACCTATGACCTTAGAAAAAATACTGGGTGCCCTTTTGGATTTAGAAAAATCCTGCTTCAGAAGAGAGTTTTCATTCACATCACCTTTGCCTCTCTAGCTGCAGTAGAACACCACGCCAGGCTTTCCAGCTATCACAAGCCTGAGTGGGAGCAGGAGAGGAGGACACAGCCACAAAAATTTGAAGTACTTCTCAGGTCAGATTAGTGCTGTCTCTGCTCCGCTCTTGTTTTGCCGCACTGGCCAGTATAAAAAGCTGGACATCAATCTTCCAGCTAGAGACATACAAAGCAAGGAAATCATGCAGAGATTGTTGTTCACACCCACGCATCTGCTCAGGTGACTACTGGCCCTTGAAATCAGTCATGGACCAAGCTGGCAGAGGCAGAATAAAGCATATAGCACGGACTGTGTTTTCTCCCTCAGCAGTCGAAAGAGAGGTAACCTCAGGAGAGCAGAGACCTTCATCTCAAAAACACCATCTCCTTGTCCACATCTAGTCATGCCTGGGACAGCAATGGAGCCAGGGTTTTAGATAACACCCCAACATCACAGTCTAGTGGGGAGAGAGGTGATGCCAAAGCTTCTTAAGGTGCACCAGGCCAGGGCCCCATCTCAGAAGCGGAAACAAAGCTAACTCCAAACCAGGGGCACCACTTGGCACAAGACCAGCCAGATGAAGATGCAGGGGTGGGCTGCGCTCCCTGAAGGCACATAAAGCACATACACACACTGCAAGCTGCACAGCCCAGCCCAGAGCAGGGCCATCATGGCTCGGACCGCTGTCAGCAGCCCACAGAGCTCATCTCTGCGCTGTCACAAGAAAGATCTGCCACATCTCCTCACCAAGCATGACTTTTGCTTACAAGCACAGAGCTGAATGCCCCATGTGCAATGCAGCCAGCGTGAGCTCTGGGAACCATCTTGTGTGACCAGTTCCTCCAGGACAGGACACACTGTTTCAGCAGTTAAGTGTGAGGGGGAACAGGCTGTTTGTTCTGGCATCTCGTGCACCTCATTAAGCCAAGGAAGCAGCAGACGCTGGAAGTGGCCTTTGTAGATGCCTAGAGTCTCTACTTCTCACCCTGATCTTTGTAATGACCAGAGATATGTCTCAGGCAAGCTGAATCTAAACAGACTGATTTTCATGCCAGACATCTTAATACTGCAGCAGATCTCAAGGCAGTGAGTGACTGTGAGTGTTATGAAGTGCCTGTGTGAGGTTTAGAAGGAAAAAGTTCTACAAGATCTGGGTGTGGAGAAGTATGTGTTTCTCACAAGTGTGGCCAGTCCTACCATTCCAAAACCATACATGAGATCCCCTGAAGGAAGCAGCTTACAAGTCACTGGATTTATCAGCATAACAGTAATGTTTCTGGAATTACTTTTATTTGCCTTCTGGTTTGGGGGCTTTTTAGATCATATTAATGTGTGTTTTTTTCTGCAACCATAAAGCCTAAAAACCATGTTGAGATTTTTATTGTTCCCATGAATCCAGGAGCTGGAGGTTCACAGAATGTTCGTGGGACTTACGGTAAAACTCATGAGCTAAGAACACATAGGCTTGCATGAGAGTTTGTTGTGTCGTGCTAAGCAAATTTAGTCTATATAACAATATGTGAAAGGAAGCATGTGAGGAGGATGTTGTAATTTAGTATGACGTGTCTGCGGGGGAGATGATGGGTACATAGGAGATTGTTGCACTTTAGGACCATAAGGACATCTCTGGCAAGCATGTTTTCTGAAGTGTGCCTGGTATTTTTCTTTGCAGAGTGCAGAAGTGCATGAACACAGTTTGCTAGTGATTTGCTGGCTGTATACGGGAGGCGTTAGAGAACACAGAAATGCAGACAGGTATCTGACGGCTACATGGACAAGGTGGTGACCAAGAATAGACATGAATGGAGTTGGCCTTTGGGTTAATCCAGACGTAGACTTTTCTCTCAGCACAAACCCACTATAGGACTGCATGGGCTCACTGAATTCAAATCACAGACAGAATTCAATCTAGTTGCATCACACAGTGCTGGCTGGTGGTGAATGAACTCCAAAGCTAGAAGGTAAAATACCAGAATCAGCTATTTTTGGCTGTTCTCCACCCTTTAATCCTCAATGCTGGCAAGCCCACGGCTTCCTCCAGTACGCCCACCTGCTAATAGGGAGTGTACGATACAAATTCAAGGCACCTACAGCCTTATGTTGACTCCAAGATCTGCCGATACGTGAGCCACCCCTGTCTCTGATGCCCTCCTGATTTCAGGAGCTCGCACATGCTGTGTATCACACAGGCGCATCCCTCACAACAGCACAGCGTTTATCTACGGGGGTAAATCCTGTCACAGTCTCACTGAGCTGCCAAAGCAGCTGCAGCCGGAGCCAACATTGTGGTGCTGCACAAGGCAGGGGCAGCCAGCCAAGACCACCGTGCCAGGCTTCCTTGTGAGCCCCAGAGCCACGATGCTCCTGAGGCACTGCTGGTGTGTTGGCTGCTCTGTGTCCCTGCTGCCCTACATAGCCCCACGGGCATCTGCAGCAGTGTCACAAATGGAAACATTCAGCATTCACGACTTACTGTAATCCCCTAAAGACCACTCCAACTTTCAAGTGAGACTGCCTGTTCAAGCCCCAGAGCCAGGTATCTGGTTACCCTTATCTCCGACATAACTACCATGTTATTATCAGCCATTACATTGTCTGATTATTTTTTAACACGCCGCCAAAACAATTGACCTGGTGACCCCTCCCCTGCAGCAAATACCACAGGCAAAAATCTTCAGGAGACCCACAAGAAACCCAGCACTCAGTAAACTGTCCCACTCTGGTTTTCTTGGCTGGCTTTACATTTTAAATGATGTCATGTCCTGCAAGACCTGTTCTCAGAAATGTCTGGCTCATCTTTCTATCAAGATACACTACCTGATCATTTATCATTTGTCTTCTCACAGTTTCATACCTGAGGGCCAGCAGCTCACTTGGAAGTTAAGTCCTAAATGTTTTTCAACACCTATCACTTTATTTAGTGAACTCAGATTTCTCAATTAGCTATCTTGGGGATTATCACTGGGAGCACATAGAAGTGACCACCAGGAACATAAAATACTGCAGACTTTCACATTACCCACCCAAGATTTACTACTCTCTTAGGCACATAGTAAAAAGGACTCTGTTGCTAATTAATCACCTGATTAAGGTTATGGGCTTGCAGATCTCATTTTTTCTGCTGAGCCATGCTTTCTTTCACTGCCTGTCAACATAGCTGTACTTGAACCCTTGCCCATCGCAAGCACAGCACAGTTCTCTACAAGGGCATTGCTTTAGCGGTCATCAGTGAAATAGTGGCTTCAGATCTTCCTGACCTAGAGGATTACATGAAGATCTTAGTTTCCACATGATGAACTGATAGTGTTAACTTAGAAACGTTCTAACAGATACAGTGATAACTTAGAAATGTTGTAACAAATACAGTAAGATAAACATTAGACAAAATAAGACTTGCATAAACACAACACTCCCAGAAGCTTCATCAAGATGTCACATGGATTTTACAGGGCTGGATGGTGAAAAATAACTATATTTTTTTCCCCCTACTTCTTTCATCCTAAAGTTCATTTCTGACCTTGCATGGGGACCTGAAGCAGAAATGTCAAAAAGACCATGAAATTCTGCTTCACAGGTGGGCATCTCGGTGATGCAGGCAGAACTGAGGAACCAGGACTTTTCAGAGCTGGAGACAGAGTTGTTCTGGTCCTGTTTAGCTTAGCCCATCAGTTTCAGAGATGAATTTGCACTTCCCAAAATTACAGGGGTGGTCTGTGCCAAAAATAGGGAGGAAGAGCTATATGAAGAAGTAATTTTCCAGTGAGTTACTGTTTCAGTGATTCAGTCATGTTACTGGTGAGCGTGGAATGGCTCTCAAGTGATTCCCTTAAACTGATGGGCAGCTGTTTTTCAGCATAAAAAAATTTCAATTACAGCAAAATTCCAGGCATGACCCTTTCCACATGTATTTTAGCTCCTATATAAATCCTTTTGGCAGCATCAGAAGGGAGGAAAAGGCTCTACAGTCAAACAGTTTAAAACTTATTGTTTTTTTTAAGTAAATACTTGATAACATCTATTTAACACAAGCTCTATGTGAATACGTGTATAAGGAAAAAAAATCTGTGTGTGGGAGATATAAGACTATAACTAAGCTGGTTTGCAAATTTCCAACTAAACAAAGTTTCATCAGTAAACACTGCTTCCTTGAACATTTCATCTGAAGCATCTCACATTTGATCAACCTTTGATGAAGTCAAGACAAAGATAAGTTTTAAGAGATTGATAATGATATAGCTCTGTACTGCTAAGCAGCTCCTCCAGATGACTTTCGTTCCTCAGACTTGTTTTCTGGATTTTGAGTACACAACAGTAATGAACAATTTGGAAAGTGAAAATAAGTGCACCCCAGAAAACTTTCCCAAGAGCCAGAAATGCTGATTTTTGGTCGTACTTAATGACCACATCTTCAGTTGTGATATGAGAAGTTCCCATTGTTGTTCTTGATGACTTACAAAGGTGAGATCAGATATTATTAAACAGAGAACAATTATAATAATAAAATACTGTAATTTCTGCCAGAAAAGTGAAAAAAGCAACTGGGGGCAGGGAGGAATAAACAATTTCTCAAGTACTTTCTAGTTCTCACCTCTTCAGTATCACTGTGCAGAACCAAGACAGACTCTGGTGTATTAAATGGAAATAGCTGCAAGCTCTTTGTTTATTTAGGTTTCTTATTTTTGACCTCTGACAAAGTGGTCAGTGATCTCAAACACATCGAAGTTCCCAAAGAAGAAGCTGTAGCCACACTTATAACAGTGACTGGGAATTTAGAGTGGCATGAAATTTAAAGCATAATATCCCAAGTACCAACTTTCAGAAAGCACTGAGAAGTCATGCCCTAGAAATCAGCCTCATTGCAGTATTCCTATGCAGAAGCTCAAACACCAAGGCATTCAAAATTGTCACCACATGGGCTCTTTGTAGTCCTGAAAGCTCAGTCTCTAATTAGTCTGATGAATAAAAACATGGTCAATTTTGCTATTTTTAGAAACCATTTTCTAAATACTAACTCAGTTAATCTCCTAACCAGATACTGGGAAATCACCTCCCTCTAAGTTAACCATCTAAAACACTGATAGAAACAACTTTGTGAGAATGTGCCTTGATCACTCTGGGAACTTTCAGCACTATTTCATGCAAATCAGCCTCAATGCCATCATTATTGCCCTGCATCATAGATTTAAGTGTGTATATTCATGTACACACACATATATATAACATGGTGCTTGGAAGAACTGAAATACGCCAAAAGGCCATTCTGGCATTACAAAAAGTCTTAGAACTATATGGAGCAACTGTGAAACAGGACAATTTTTCTTTCTCAATGCACTTCAGCATTCATACCTTTACTTCTTAAATACCATTTCAAGCACTGATTGTGCCTGTTTGTGTGTGCATATACATATGCTTTGTTTTCTTTTCTGTCTGGGTCATTAACTGGAGTAAGTCAGCTCATGTGCAAAACATCTGTTTTTCAGTAAAATCCTGCTTTTCCTCGGCTTAACAGTTGCATTGACTGAGTCATGAAGCTGTTGCTGAATTGTTCGCAAGCAGTGTGACCCAGGGAGAACAGCAACCCAGACTCCTTTCCAGCCTTGGTTGCTTTCTTTCTGGTGCCAACTCAGAAAAAATAGCATCTCGAATGATTGATAGCATGCAATCAGCTGCTGCCATGACTATTACCATCTTTAATTCAGTGAGCGAGGAGGTGGCCCAGCCTTGTTTATATTATTGAAATCTGGCTGGAGGGCTTTGGCTAGGCTGCAAAGGCTCAGTTGAGCCCATTTGGGGATTTATGTCAGCATTTCACATGTTCTGGGAAACCTCACTTGCCCTGTAGACAGTGCCTCTAGCTCTAGAAGTCAACCTGGGTTACAGAGTATCTATGACAACCACATCATTATCCAAGGTGGTTTCCATCTCAACTCTAGTTTATGGCTAGTGTTTACTATTTCTAGGGCACCATAGGTGTGCACAGCATGCTTTATGGCCATGCACAATATGGAATCTTGGGCTCAACTTGTGCAATCAGCTCTCACGCTAGAAGCTCTAGTGACCATGCTTTCTTTGGGAGGGCTCTGCTGGAACATCAGCATCTGGGTCTCTGAATCTTGAGGCAGGATCAGGGAGAGCGCTAGGCAATACACAGAGAAGTGTGGGTCAGGGTAGAGGGAGGCTGAGACTTCAGATCCTGGAGTGCAAAACACTTTGGTCACAGGTAGTTTTGGGTATTACTCTGATGATGCTGTTAAAAGAAATCTTCACATAATCCTTTTTTAGTTATACTAATGCCATACAGCCCAACTAACATCTGGGCTTGCCTTGTTTATATCTGTCTCTCGCCATGGATGGCAAAGGAGACAGAAGCAACAAAGATCCTGATTTCAGTACCTCAGCTAAATGTCTATATTTGGGCTGAATGGATGTGGTATGTAGTATTGAGGAGCTTGGAGAACGACAGGATTTCCTTTCAGAAAAATCAGTACAACTACAGATGATCCCAGTGGAAACAGAAAGATGGGGAGCAGGCACAAACACACAGAGCATTCCCAGGAACTATGAGAATGACAGGCAGAGATCTCAGCACACCATTATTTAATCTTATCAAGCCATCAACCCACATCAACCAAGCCTGGCCACTGCAGCCAAGGGCTTCTTGATGCAACAATATTATTGCAGAAGTTTTTTGCTCAGATGAACCAGAATAATGGTTCTGAACCAGAATGTTCTGGCTGAATTTGAACCATTCTGTTCCTCTCAATGCGAATATGAGCTAGCTGTCCTGTAATAGCAGTGCTTGTAACCTCTCAGGAAATGTGAGGCAACTGCCATCTGGTCACCTGTCTTTCAAAAGGCATATGTATATGAGACGAAGCAGGAAGACTAGGTGACGTATGACAATGCTGAAGCCCCAAAGTATTGGTGACCTCAGTGCTTTAAGATCTGGTTTTGCCCCACGTGTTCTGTCATTCTCCCTTGCTCGTGGGGTTAGCAGCCACATGCAAAATTACTGCTGGACTGGAGGTCCTTCCCCTCTTCGTTCGACATTAATGAAATTGCAAGCAGATATGGCTGTGCGAGTCACACTTGCTGCTCTGCTTTGGCAATGTTTACAAAGCTGTTACCTTGCTGGGCTCCCAGTTCAGTTGCAAGTTGAGGAAAAGCCTTTGAGGTTGCACTGATTATTTTACCTCCTTAGATAATGTTGTGTCTGCTGGCTGGGAGCTGGATACGAGTGCAGACAGAACCAATTTGTCAAGCCGTTTCACATCTGGCATTCGAGTACCTGCATGCTGCCACAGCTAAATGGCATTTGACTTGCGAGCCTGATCTTCCATAGACAGCAACTTTATTAAGAGCAGCTCAAGGAAATCCCCCTCCCAAGTTGTGCTGTGCTAAATTGCCGCCTGGTCAGTCACTCCTGACAAATACTGGATTGCTAACAAGGCCTGGGGGCATACACACAAAGCCACTACAATGGATTTTACTGGCATACCCAGCCTTCTCTGCTGTTGCTTATAGCCATCTTTCAGCACAGTGTCGTGGGATGTTTGTGTAAAAGGCTTAAATATTCATCTCTCTGGAGGTTCATTTGCACTGTAACATCTCAGACTTGGACTCTACCTTTTTTAATACATTCTTTGGGATTTGCAGTGTATAAGCCAATACAGAGTGGTTTATGAGAAGTTTCCTCTGGCAGTGTGTACAGCCAAAGTTTCTTGGAGCATGGGATTTTGTGTGAAGGGTGTGAGTTTTTCTCTCGAAGGGTTTTTTGTTGTTATTGTTGTTTGTAGCCTGCTTAGCCCAGATTTACATGGCATTTTACATCTGAGTGAAATCAAACGCCAAAATGAAACAAGATGGTGGAAAAAACCCAACTACGTAGTTTTGATATCATTGATGAGTATGACATTAACAGAAGGCTCCGGAGCTACACATCCAAGTCTTGTTAAAAAAGGCCCAAATATGCGTGACTCTGCTCTTATGTACTATCTACAGCATTCTTCACAGCTGAGACACCTTTCCAGATTACCTGACCATAAATGACACACCGAAAAAATGGTCCGTTAAGAGATGACCCATTTCAATTACTTATATGACTCCACTGTAGTAGGACATGAAAGTCTACAATGTTATTATTCCTAATGTGTTCTTCTCAGATGACAAGTGCAAACTGGGACACAGAGAAAGAAAAATGGCGCAGTCAAAGCCTCACAAACTGTTCAGGGCAGAAAATTGACCTTGAAGGCTTGAAGCACAGCTCTAACCTCCTTTGCATAGACTGGCTGTTGTCTCAAGAAGCTTCACCTGCAGATAAGGACAAGTACTCTCTCTGTATGTACAGCAGACAATGGGTTTGCAGTACTACAACAGAGTACAAAACAGACATTCTGTTAAAAGTTGTTTGAGGCTGAATCCTAAGGGATTCAAGATCTGGTGGTAAATCTCAACTACATGGTCTAAAGTGAAACACCACCTGTCTTCTGGATGTTGTTTGTTCTACTAGGCTGCTCCAATCCAACCAGTCACCTGTTTCCAAGGGCACCTTTGTCCACGAGTTCATGTCATTCTCCTTAAAAAAAGTGAATTTATATTCTAAGAAGAGAGGAGAAGGGGTAGCACTTTTCAGAAAATACTGTTTCAGGATTGGTTCCTGCTATGGGTAGACTAGCTTAGAAATAAAGCAGTAGGAAATATTCATCATGAACATTGCAGCTGTACTATTGATCATGATTTATATCAAGTTCTTCAAAGTTTGCTGACACTTTCAAGTGACACCATCCTCTCCCCAAAACAGAGCTGAGTAAAACTTAATGAGTTTATAACTCCAAGTCAGAACTACAAGAAATTCTCCCTTTTTGACCTCAAAGCAGTTGATTTTGAGTACGCTTAACCCTCAGACCTTGGATACGTGGATCAAAACCAAAGAAAGCATTTACAACAGAAACCATTTCATCATGAATCTGCACAGCTTTCCTTGGGAACTGCAGGAATGAAAGCTATTGTTCATTCAACTTTGAAGTAACAGCACAAATTGTTTAGGATCAACAGTGTCAGAGGAGCCGGATGCTGCAGTGGTTTATTAGTCAGCCTGGGATGCAAGATATGTGCCTTCATTTCCCACTTGTAGAACTACATAATGTGACTTTCAACTAGTTCTTTAAATAAGAAAGAGATTACAAGTGTGGTGTATTCTGACTACAACACTTGACACTGGTGAAGGAGGATTTTAACCTTGCTTAAAATGAGTAGGTGCTACAAGGGCAGAAACAGTAACAAGTAAAAAGGAACAATAATACGTGAAAATGCCATAACCTGTTTCTTCATTCATTAAAAGTTTTCAATTTAGAATATTAAGTCTCTTAAAACCTGAATGTGCAGAGGCAACATTGCTAATAAAAAGACCAACTTGACATGCTATACCTGATGTTCAGAAGACAGAAAATCACTACAGAAGGGCTTTTTTCACATATTTGGATGATTGTTTGATTCTGCCTTGTACTCTGCTTTCTGTTGCTAATTGATGGCACATCAGCTAGAAATTCAAAAAGTAGGTGCATTTACTGAGATCACATTTCAGGCAGGTATAAAACCAACAAAACTAGACTGGCAGCAAAGCAGCAGTATCCTGGGACATCCACCCTGCAGTTACTCAAAACTTCCCTTGCATTGCCTACCCTGGTTCAGAGCAGAGCAAGAGGACTGGGAGAGGGGCTCAGGTATCATTCTTACAGTCTCCTATGGGGATTCAAGGCTCACATGTGTCTCAGTTTTTCTTTCCCAGAAAGACTTTGAAGCACTTGGGACATCTAGGATCTAATATGTAAGACAGGATGAGCCTCAGTCACTACAGAAAAACTTGATTAGGAGTGTTTTCTGCCTTTAGATCCAAGAATCTTTTCCACAGGTTCTGGGGTTCTTTGTCCCATCAGGGTTTCAGCAGCTCTTGGAAGCCTAGGAACAGAAGATATCTCTAGTCACCACCCCAGACAGAAAGATCTTCTTTCAACACCACAGCTTCCATGTGAGAGAAGTCTGCAGTGAGACCCACAAACCCACAGAAAACCTCAACCTTCAAGACAGCTCTCTTAGATTAACAGTAACATGGATACAGGTAGTGAGAACCTGTCCCTGTGTCATGGGAGTGTCCTGATATCCCTGACAACTTGAGTAGAGAAAAGAAGCTGCCCTGGGTATCCAACAGCCCACACAGACAGCCCACTTACTTTGTGGACTGCCTAACTGGGTGTATCCTCTGCAAACCTACTATCTCTGATCCTGAGAATCAGCCCCCCATTCAGCCTCTGCCCTGTGGGAGAGAGAAAAGGTCACCACCAGACCTTATACCTCTGACAGCTGAAACAAAGGGAGCCGGAAGATTCGATATATATATATAAATATAAAAAATAAAATTTTGAAAAAAAGTACCAAGCTGTGAAACGCAAATGTTGGATCTGAAAAGAAACTCTGCACTACACAATCCAGCATGCCATGAAACCTCTGGAAGCTCCTTCCAAGGGAGAGGAGGGACTGTTGTCTCAAAAGTGGGATCATTTACCCAGTGTGCAATATGCCAATATACACACAGAGCAGAGGTATTGTCTTTATTGCATATTTGCGCAGATATGGGTGCTAGGTCATAATTCCACAAAGCTAGCACACAGCTTAGCAAAGCCACAAGGACTATATACTCTTACAAAACCAAGGAAATTATTCGTTACATTCTGATAGGTTCATCACGTTATACAATCATCTTAAATGTGTATTCCTTCTTTATTTAACCACAGATGTTCTCACGCTGGGGGGGTGTAGTCTTTCTGCTTCTGCATTGAGTTGGTGGTGTGATCTCCTCCTGCCGCCTCTACCTTTCCGCTAGTTACCCTGGATTTTTGTTGACTTCGTGCTTGTTTTGCAATCACCCAGCTTTCAGCACCTTCTGGACAGGATGGTCCCCTGTTATCAGTTTGTTAGCTCCTCTTAAAGTGCGTAGCCATTAGTAAGGCATACATTGTTTGTACAAAGCAGTCAGGCCTATATCAAAGAGTGTCACTATGGCCTAAGCATTTCTGCCCTATATTAGGACCATTCATTGGCATTTCCTGCAATTTCTGCATTTCGCCTAGGAAAAAGAAAGAATTGTTGGGCTTCCCTGTCTACCCAGCTCCCTACAAGTCCCATAGCAGTGAGCTTCTTGGTCTCTAAATCGGGTGTAGCTCTCCCACCTCTCATAGCACAAGTGAGTCTCCTCATCTGCTGAATGCCAAACAGGTCTGCTGCACTCATAAATACAAGGGTCAAAACTGCCTGCTACACTCAGACATGAGTCATACATGCCCTATCAATTAAAAAAAAAAAAGCCATTTCACAAGGCAATCTTCCTATTTTTTCTTCTCCATTGTTTATTCTCTGGTAGAAATTATGTGTAGAAAAGGCCATGCTTGCAAAATTTTGCCTTATTAATATTACTGCTCCTTAAGCACCATATACGTCTCTAGGGACATCTTCCATCCATCCAGTAGCACACTCGCTGTCTGCCTGCTCTTCCAAACAATAAAGCAACAAGCTAGACTCACTCTTAAAATAACTGAACTCTTTCTCTTCCTGAAAATCATGTATATATCAGTGCTTCACAACTGAAGCTTAGCAGATGATTGGGAATGATGAAATATTTTAGTGGGCTCAAATCTGTTTCCCCAGCTTGATTGAGTGGGCATTATTTTAAATGTTAACAACTGAAGAGAGACAACCTGGCTTGATCAGCTGTGGTTGGGCAGAGAAGTCACCTGAGTTTTTTTACTGGTGGATAAAAATGCTACATATGCCATTTACTCATGGAGATCAATCTATTAATTTGCAACTGGTTTGCACAAGCCCATGCCAGTGGAAATTGTCCTTCTGAAAGCTGAAAGCACACAGCTGCTCTCAGATCATCAAACAGTATTTAGCCAAACAAAAGCCCTGTGAGGTGACTGGTACAACCAGCATCCCCATCTTCACAACTGCTTAGAAGGATCCAGCTTGGAGAGGATCTACTCATGCCAAGTGTGCTCAATACAGCACAAAAAAAACTGGTTTGTGACTCAGAAAGCTTGTCTTCAGTGGTGCTCTCAGCCCTCCTCTTGTTTGCTGTGGCTCTTAAATCTCCTTGATCAAAAAAGCTGATATTGAATTCTGTTTCTGAATGAATAATTGCTGGTATTGGATGGAAATTTAACGGAGATTGCTCCTCCTCTCTTTTTTTTGTATAAGAGGACACCATTCAGATCTAAGGATCTGAATCCTTAAGGTTAAGGATCTTAAGATCTAAGGACTAAACCACTGAAACCCAGTGTGGTTTGTGTAGGAACACTGTAAAATTTGTGTGGGATATCCCATAAAAGTTTTCTTTAAAGTACCATGCCAAAAACTGCATTAAAAATGGGAATGATGGCAAAGAAATCCTCCTCGGAGCCACTCTTTCCTTTTTGGCTATCCTACCCCAGGGCTGGTCACCCCCACAGCTCCCACACTCATGTAAAATTTGCCACTGGAGACAGAAGCTCAGGTCAGGAGGGTCTTCTACAACCCTTCACAACCAGCATGTGCCCAACACCCATCCCTCCCTCCTCTCCAGTGGGTACACCATGCGGAGCACCCCTTGAAGCGAACAGTTTTGCCAAATTAAGATCTGCAGGTTCAAGCCCTGCATGCCATGAACAATTAGCCTTAAAAATATCCGCACAACAAAATTCACTGCCTGAGGACTTGTAAATGTGCATGGTAAAAATAATTCTCTTGCTGCCTGTAAAATGTGTTTCTTATTAGAGAGCTTGCCTGACCCCAAGAGTGCCCACACTGTATTTCTCTCTCTGCCTCTCACACTTACACGCATGCGCACACTTGCACACATACTTTGTTCATTTCTAAACCTGGCAGCTGTAGCAGTAACAGCAGTTGTAGACATTTTGAGTATTTATTCATCTCCCATATGTTGGGAAAGTCTTTGGGATTTCAAAATAAGATCCTTTGCTCTCGTAGAAAGAAGAATAAATATATTAAAAAGAATGTTACAAATTTGGCAAACATCACATCACAACATCAACCAGGACCCTCATCAGAGCAAAGCAAATAACAATGTGCAGATTTTATTAAAAGTACAAGAATGAAAAAACCGTTTCCCACAACTGAGGAACCTAAAGCCAAAAATAAGCAAGCCTGAACTCCAGCTTTGCCTGCGGTAATGAGCTATTCCTCCCTGGTGGACTGCAGATGACTGTTTGCTTCACCCTGCATTGCAGTCCTTTCTCTGAGAGTTGTCAGTTAAAAAAGAGATTGCTCTGACCAAAAAAGAAAACATTTCCTTCAGTAGCCAACGAATCCTGATCCCTCTCTGCCCAGCTTTACATGTTCTCTAAAGTAAAAACAACGTTTTTATGGATGAATGCTTTTCCATGCAAGGTGCCTTCTGTTCAGTTTCCCACTACACAATAGCTGTTCAGTTTCCACAAAGATGAAATATCACCTGGTCTTATCTTTAACCATTCCTGATCACAACTGCAGACCATTTAACAGCACAGCTGGGCACAGAACAAGCACATGTAAGTGACCATGTTCTGAGTGCAGTGATCACCACAGCCATCAGCACCACAACTCAAAACATTTTTTGAGGAGAAGAAAAAGTCTTTTCGCTGTCATTTGGATTGTAATCACTGAGATCAGGCATAAGAGGGAGACGTGGTCACATAACAAGGCAATTCAGAGTTTAATTCCATTCGTTCTACTCTTAACTGAGGATAGCATGTGATCAGAATTTCCCCAAATGAAAATATGGAATAACTATTGATTCTACTGAGGCTGCTCTGATTTATGCTGATGGAAATAAAATACTATCTGGCCTTAGGAGCTTTAGCTTTTAAAAAGGACTTATTAGAGAGGCAGAATGCAGCACAGGAGATTAAAAAAAAATAGAGTCAAGTTTCCTGCTTTGGATCGCTTTGGCCCAAACAAGAAATTCTGGGATTGATGCTGAACTCTCAGAGTGAGCTTTCAGACCTGTGCTCTGCAAGCAGTCAGATTAGGTGATCACAGTGACTCCTTCTGGCCTTAAAACGTCCATTATGTGAAATGAAACTATATAAACCAAGATAAACATTTCATGGAAAATCCTTTGCCTAGTTCCTTTGTTTTCATTTCTATTTCCTATTTGTTCACTGTGTCACTGCTGTGCTTTGTCTTTGCATGAAATGTTCTTTGGCTCATGAAAGAAATATCACTAAGGCAAGGCTCTGGCTAATAATTCCCAGCAGAACCCCTTGGTGGATAATACTTGTTTATCAAACTTGACATTGATTTGCAATTTCAACACTTGCAGCAATTTGATCTCTGCAGAAACTGGGACCTTTACATTGTCTTCAGAGCTGGAGGGTGTTTAGAATCATTCTTTAGATGTTGTAAACCAAGATCCTTATCCCACAAGAGGATTTTACACAGAACTTTGACTGCAAGTTTGAATCACTTCTATTAAACCTGAACATTTTTCAAGCAGTCAGACGAGTTTAAAATCCAGCGGAGCCAAAACATTTTTAGCCATAAAACAACTAGCTTTTAGTGTTAATAAATGTAATTTTTCTGCTGTCTAGAGCATGTCACCAGATTCCCTCAGCATGAAATGAAACTGCTCCCAAAGAATGCTAACAGAGACACACAATACATTTTACCTCTTTGGACTCCTAGAGTTGTGCAGCAAGGGTAATTCAGGGGTACATTCCAATCTCTGGTGCTCATAAAATTATTTTTATTTGTCCTCAAGACCACACTTGTCTTTCTGATGAGGTCAAAATAGTGACTGGGACAGAGGAACTCCTGAGTGCAGATCTCATTTCCATCATAGATGGGACTGCTAATCCTAGGCAGGTTACCAGCCTACTGAGGGCCAAAATCACGGACGGAGTCTATAACGTTGTAGCATCTATATGAGTGGCTCCTTTCAGCTCCCTCTATCATTCTAAACACAGTTCCTCTAGCTTTGTTCAGACTTGGGCTCACTTCCTACCTTGTAAATATATGACTTGCCTTTACAGAATCAACCCAGAGTGTGGTTAAACCAAGACAGTGCATATAATGGCATATGGCCTTTGACTGGCTCTCACTGTCTGCTTGCACCACTTCCCCTGCATATATGTATGGAATCACACACGCCAATAGCTTATACCAAGCACAGAGCGAAAACAGCCAGCAAGTGATGAAGAAAGTTGCAAATTAGGAGACCTACTCTGATGAATGTGCACCAAAGTAGATCCTCAACTGCATGGGCTGGGGATAAACAGATCTATGAGAAAATGAACATAAAGGAATCTAAATCAGAATGTTGCACTACCCTACTGAATGTAGCCAAAATTTATTTCTGTATTTACTGTCTGTAGCCTAAGCTAATAAGACCATATTACCTCACAGTGAATTAATTAGCGAGGCTGAGACTGAACCCGTACCTCACAGGACCTCTTGTTGAACTGTCAAGAGTGTTGCCCTGGACATACTATCCAATATAACCCTATTAACGGAGAGTAAACTGTGATGTATCAGAACAAGGCTCTTAATGCAGATGAAAAATCCACTTGCATTCACTAAAGGCATGCAGGCAAATTCTGGTGATAAGACTGTATAAGCTTCCAGGTGTAAATTCCCAGTAAAAAGATACTATGGTTTCTGAAAACATTAATTTTAATATTTGACATCTTCCAGGCTCAGTCACTTTCCCAAAATGACTTGAAAGTTTGACCAAAATGTTCAGGAGGTTCTAGAGCACAAGGATAATGACAGCCTTCTCCAAATTTATTTTCATTATTAAAATAGGGGAGGAAGGGGATATTTTTTTAAATTAAATCCAAATGCAGTAAAAATTTGCACCAAAATAACAAAAAGAAAGAATTAAAACTCTTCCATGGACATGTGTATTACAGATCCTGTATTTCATGTCCTCTCCCCCAGTCAGTCCCTGAGACAGACAGGAAAAACAAAGTAACACCAGTCATATTAATGGAGCCATGAAGCATGATAATTTATGGGCACGTAGCCAATATCCACTTGCCCTAACCTGGAACCACACTGTGCTCCCAGATAAGTATGTGAACCATGATCAAGTACAGTGGAGGTCACAGACAGTTTTGGGGGGAAAAGGAAATCCAGCTTTTTTCCTTCTGTTTAAATCTTCAAATATAAGAACATAGCTCCAAACTGGGGAGGTGGCTCTTTTCACTGGCAGCTAGAGGTTTGTGTGGGGTCACAGTGGAATTCAAGACCACCTCAAGGTAATAGGCAGCATGAACGATCCTGGGACTCTGGCTGGGCACAGATGCTGATTCATCCCTTGGCAATGACTGTCCACAGAGCCTACAAGCAAAAGGGAAGTAGAGGAAGCAATACAGGGAGAATTATAAAAGACTTCAATATTATACAGAATTAGCCAGAGGATGTGAGTTATATTGATCTTGATGTCACGAATTTCTAATTAGCCATTTCACATGTCACAGTGAGAACTATGAATTCAGGCAGACGTATTCATAGTAAATTTTTATTACACATCTTATGATTTTGCCCTGAGGGGGAAAAGAACTTGAATGTAATTTCAGAACCACAGTGTACACATATATAACACGAAACGGCCTTTGTGTCATCTCCTGATACTGTTGTATCACCTTTCTAGTGGGCGGGAGAAGATCCTTTCAGAAACCACAGCAGTCACACTAAGACATAAGCAAGAGTTAAGATGAACATGTGCTGGGGCCAATCGGATAGTACAGTCAAAAGTGGTTCTTAAAAGTGGTTCATGGGCCCTTTTAGCCCATGATCACAAATTTTAAGTATGGAGAAATCTCAGACCCATCATTTCCTACTGAATTTATATATCAGATTTCTCCAAGTGCTTCAATGGTCTAGTTCCTGTTGGGACTGGAGTAGACAGAGCCTAAAACTCCAGTCCAGATTTATGATATGCCAAATGTGAGTTTTGCAACACTGAGACACAGAGCAATGTTTAGCTCAAGCATTCTGTGTCCTAGTCCACTAAACTAGTCTCACTTTCTTTCTGACACTTCCTTACGTAAAAGAGCTGTAAACAAGTACAATATGACAGCTGTTACTGTGGTTTATTTACATCAGACTTTTTTCTTTGGAAATTTGCAATTAAAAACCATATTTAGAAGATGTCTCATCTTTTACTTTTTTTTTTTCTTCAAAAGCTAGTAATTAAACAAATCTAAAATGTTTGCCAAAATGTCTTGATTGGAGAAGTTGGTAGAAAGAGGCAGGTATGTGGGAGGCAGGTAGTAATTGGTAATGTCTGGGGGAGGGGAGCTATTTTCTGCCAAAAAATGATCAACTTTCAGAAACAAATGTATTTTGAGTTTTCAGAGTTTGAGAGAGATTTATGAAAACAAAAGTTTCCACAGTGGGAAAGAGACACACTCTTTTTACTAGCTCTACATGCTTTATCAGCTCATTTGTGTGTTAGATGAATCAGGAGTCTGAAGTTCACTGTACTACTAATCAGCCAGAGTAATGGGGGAAGGCTGATCTAAACAAAGCACCAACATGTATAATATAAAACACACATGGAGAAGACCAGAGCACTGTATGTGAGCAGGGTGTAGTTGAAAAAGGAAAGGTCATTGAGAAGAGATCTTCAATTTGGCAGAATAAGAAGGTATTATGAGGCAGATCTCATGTCAGTGCATTGGGTAGAGAGATAACTCACATCCAGAAGCTCATGTAGCATCCAAACAAGCCAGAAAATCCTTTCAACAGTTTGCATAGGGGCAGCCTCACAAAGGCACAGGTAGCCTGCTTGCAGGGCAGAGATGGACAAACTTAACGAGAGACGGTATCTTTGAATGCACTGCCTGTTTAAGTCACCACTGTATTATCATAGAATCATAGAATCATAGAAAGTTTTGGGTTGGAAGGGACCCCTAGAGGTCATCTAGTCCAACCCCCCCGCAGTGAGCAGGGACACTGCTAACTAGATCAGGTTGCTCAGAGCCCTGTCCAACCTGGTCTTGAATGTTTCCAGGGATGGGGCCTCCACTACCTCTCTGGGCAACCCGTTCCAGTGTTT
>Ga0065711_1000063_pt1 | contig 107709 bp, 48 predicted proteins | sample Hoacrofraction12_FD_59098 | JGI IMG/M metagenome (GOLD analysis project Ga0065711, IMG submission 59098) | Hoatzin crop microbial communities from Cojedes, Venezuela - Epithelial fraction 12 v2 (version 2) | ecosystem: Host-associated > Birds > Digestive system > Esophagus > Crop | place... | reverse complement strand
ATTGTTCATGGGAATGATCACACTGGTGGTTTTGGGAATACTTGTTTGCATGTCTCTCAAATGTTTCCTTTGGTGTTGTCAGGGCTCAGTTGAGACATACAGTGACTGGAAAAGGAACAAGATTAGGCAACAAGTAGAAACTGGAAAATACTTTTCCCAGAGCCTTGGTGTGAAAGACTAAAGGAATCTGAAAATAATACCTACAACATAGAATAGTGAGGATTCATAGCTTTCTAGCTACAAATCCTCAAAAGAAAAAGAGGGATTGATAACTGTAAATGTAACAAATGTAACATGTAGGGGATGTTATCACTTCAGGTGGTCAGAAACAAGTCTTGGTACTTTGTGAATAATTTGGACGGTTGCAAGACAAGGGACTCCTGAATAATCCTTTTAGGCGCCTGGGCCTTGGGAGAACAGGTATGCAAACTACAGAGATAAGGAGGCTGCAGGATAATCTGAAGACCCCTGCCGAGAGACGCCAAACAAACATGTGCAATGGACATTACCATATATGAATGAATTCTTGGAAAAGCCATTACTATGATAAACATTTCTTGGAGATGTAATGAATATGTATGTTAACATAGCATAAATACCTAGTAACTATGTCTCTTTGGTGCACACGTTTGGAGGAGAGATCCCCGGTGTGCCCGGCGCTGTAATAAAGAATACCTGCTTAATAGTCTGCCGACTATTGAGTCTTCAATTCCGGCTTTTCACGGCATCACCCAAGCTAGTTCTCCAAATTTGCCTCCCAGACTAGTATTTAACAGCACGCAGTGGCTTTTACAAGATCTTCAGATTCTGGTGCTGAAAGTGCTGAAATTTTGTGCAACTAGATACAGGTCTCCCACATCCACTGCTCACTTTATGTGGTGCCCCAATCGTCATATAAAAGTTTTAGGGGGCAAAGCACAGCTGACTGCCCTACTTTTTCTGGCCTTGTTTTAAAGGGCAATCATGAGCCCTCCACACTGTGTTTTTAAAGGATGGGTGTAGGTACCTCTCCTTTCTAAAATGTGGAGTGCGGGTGGTGGAAGCTGCCCTAGAGCAGTGCGTTTTGCAGCGCTGAGGGTGCCGCAGTTCATTGATGTTTTGGACACTGTGACTTTAGGGCCTTTCTGAGTGATGACGCTCCCTAGACAGCCAGCACTGCCAGGGCCATATGCCAAAAAATTAGGTTTGATGAAGTGCTTCTGCCTTGTTAATGATCTGGGCTTTTGCTGGTTTTGTTAGCAGGAGTCAGTTTTCCTCTGCCAACTGTAGAGGTGAGAAAACAGCCCCTTTTGGATCCTTCCTCCTTCTGAAATGATTTTCAAGAATTCAGGAATTTTGCTTTTGTAACTGTAGAGTAAGATTATAACCAATATAAATTTGTTGCAGTGTAAAGGATAGTACGGTCATACCAAAGAAAATCCTATAACAAAAGCGATGTAGAAGTAGAAAAGTGCAATGGTCAAGACAGTTGTTAAAAATAAGGTGTGTGCCCATACTTATCTGGTGTTTGTTGAAAACCAGGCTTTTTAACCATAGAAATTAGATACCTTTTGTGCAGAAGGCTTTTGAAAGGACTGAACCTGAAGCGGACAGTCTGGTTTTCTATGCTCCGTTGCTTGTGGCTGGACGTTATAAAGATGGTATAAGGCAACATTGGATTTGGACATTTATTAACCTTTTACCCCTTAGATACAGACAACAAACGTACGAAACCAGTGAGTGCTTCCAGTAAACAGCAATCAATATAGTACCAGTATTTCAAAATTAAAATAGCTTTCCTTGATCCTTTCAACCAAAATTAAAAAACTTATTTTAGTCAGCAAAGCAAAGAAATATGGAGACAAAGGAAGTCTGCACGTTTACACTTTGAGATCTATGTGGAATGAATGAGTATTAAAAGTGTTTTATACACGAGGTATAGAACAGATGGGATGATGTATTTGAGTGTAAGTAAACAGCTATCATACCTGTAGTGACTGGTTAAGAATCTCTTATCTATTTAGCAATCCTTTTTGCTGTTTATAAAACAGACTTTAATATAAAGAGTAGGGCTTCTTAATTTCTCCCCAGGAATCTACAATTTTTTGCTAGTATGGTGTTGCCGATTCTGTAGAGTAAAGAATGGTGTTTGCTGCAGCTTAACCCATATTAGCCATATTCCATTGTATTTCAGCCACCTCTTATTTAAAGATCACTTTTTATTAGTTAACTTAATGGCTGGTTGCATTAATCTGTGCAGCAGTAAGTGTGCTGTTGGCACAAACCAGTGGTTCAAATTCTTCCTTGGCACTAGCAGCTTTTTTAGAATGTAAAATGGCAAGATAGAGCAAAATCAGATAACTGTAATAAATTTTTTATGCACAGATCAGTTGTTATGTATCATAAGGTGATATAGATGTGGTTTAGAGAAAGAAAGGTGACTGGTTTTGTGATTTTAATCCAAACCCCCGCATTACATACTTCTCTAGAAAATCACTATCTTCTTTTATTAGTACAAACCAAATACCTTAGTAATACTTAGCTGTGCATTTCAAAATTCTGCAAATCTGGGCTGTGAATGAGAACTGCTCCTTATAGAATGCTCTTGACTCTGTATTCTTCTGTTTTAACACTGACACAAATGTTTTAACTATTATTAATTTGCGTACCAAAGTACTGCGATGATAATCTGGTCTCCATCACACTAGGTGCTTAGACAACTGCATGAAATGACAGTTCCTCCCCTCAGTAGCTCATGGTGGAAAAAGATAAATGCCATTCAGAGTACCTGGTAAGAAGAATATGATTCATCATGTATATAATTTTACATACATTGGTATATGCTTACCCTTCCATGTAGTTAGCATACCATCACTCTTTTCCTCATCTGAGCTGACACTGAGTTGCTGATTATTTATTGCATATAGATACCCAGGAATTAATTTAAAGAAATAGTTTATTTCTCTGTATGATCTAGCAATAGATCTTTGCAAATGTCAGTCAATGACACATCTAGTAGAAGGCAGCATCTTTTGTATAACAAGACCTGAGTCAAAATAGTAGTGTTGGTGCTCTATTTTGCTTTTCAGGAAAACAGGTGGATCGGATGATTTGAGTTTGGTTTTGTTTTGTTTTGTTGTAAATTTATGTGTGTGAAATTCTTGCAATTGTATTGTCAAGTGAAGGTCACTGTTGCAGGCAAACTGGAAATCTGAAGTCAGAGCAGCCTGAGGGCATAGTTTTGGCAAACCAATTACATCTGACAGAAAATGTATTGTAGTACATTACCACATATTTCATTATTTTACAGGCAGTACCTACAACTTTGAGGAAATACAAGTTCTGTTTGCTGTCATTGGTGGTTTGTTGGCTTACGTGTGTTCCTATCTGAAATGAAAAAATGAAAAAAAACCTGCAGTCTTGGAAAAAGTCATTGCCTTGCTAGCACTAGAATTGAGCCTCATGGTGTGGAAGGGCAATGAGAGTTTTAATGTTGATCACGTACTTGTTTCTACAGCAGGTGGAAGGTTCAGAGCTCACGTTGCCTCCAAAGCAGCTTTATCTAGTGGTGTGACTGCTACTTTGCCTTAGTCAACGGTGGCTCACTTAGGGTAATTTTACTGTCCCTGTCAGATACAATTTCATCAGGGCAGTTCAAAGAATGGTTACTGCTTGGTTACTGTCTTTTGCACTATTCCATTACTATTCCACTGTCTTCCATATCACTGAAGTTTTATTCATTTACAAGAATGGCCAAGAATAGTGATGATCTTGGATGACTTCTTTTAAGGTGAATGAGAATAGGCTTAAAGGTGTGCATGTGATGATATTAACACTGCTACGAAGTGCTACACTTAAGGGATGGGTAGATTGGTGCAAAATAATTTATTGTTCAAGGGCCAATAAAGATAGCAGGGAATTTTTACTGCATACTATACTGACAAAGTAATCATAAATTTTCTTCAGGAATTAATCCTGCTTTATCACCTCTTAGCTGCTTACTGCTGGGAGTCTAGTCTGAAGTCAGTGGTAATACTGGTGACGTTTATTGCATAACCAGCTAGTGTAAACTTTTCACCCTCTCACATTGCTGTAAAACAGCTCTAGCGGATACAGAGCACTAAGGAAGAGGCACATCCACTGTCACAGCCTGTGTTTGGTGACCTTCAGGGCATCGTTTGAGACCTGTCTTGTTATGTAGGTTTTTGCCTGAGAGAGAAGGTTGAAGTTTGCATGGTTTGTAACGCTAGAGGATGAGCATCTCTTTTGGGATTAATCAGATGTTAATTTTGTTGTTTAATTTGTGGTGCAAGCTTTTATCAAATTTTTAATTAAATCTCTTTTATTGCTACCAGGCACAACAATATGCTTGAGTGGAAAAAAACCCCATATTTTGGAACTCCAGAAATTGCTTTGCCCAGGAGTAGTTAGAAATAGTTCATGTTATTAAGTAACTTACACATTTTTAAAGCAGTCACATGAAGTAATTTGAAAGCATCGTGCCGTCTAGCGGCTATTTTTTGTTTCTTTATAATTTTATTGCTATTTAAATATTCATATTTTTCTGCTGTATTCTCAATATTCATTGTATTTATTTGCTACACTTTAATTTAGAATGCTTCTGGGTAGAGGCATATCCTGTTTGAAGGCTTCATCTTGGCTGGATTTTGAAATGCTGCAGTGATATAAGTAATTATTAAATACTCTGCAAAATTTGGATAAAGAAGTGGTTACTATTTCCTACCCGTATTGAAAATCATGCAAAATAGTGAAGTTCTTCAGTTCAGAGCGATTTGACCCCTATGTATCTTTGAAGCAGGCACAGAAATACTAATTTCTTTCCAGAAGTCACAGACAGAATACCTGAGTCTTCTCTTACTCAAAACCAATGGCAAAATTCCTCTAAAATTTAGCCAGAGCATGATCATGGACTAAATTACAGAGGAATATTTCCATTGTTTTTTGTGTTCAGTTTCTTAGATAAAATCTCTACTTGCTAGCATTCAGAATCCTACTCTACACACTATAATTAAGTGATTTTGTAAACTTTTAGTTGTCTCGTTCTCAGTCTGCACTGGAACCATTTACCATTTGTGTACGTGTGTATAGGTACACCTATGTATGCAAATGCACACGTAGTTATGAGTCTGAAAGGTGCCACGTAGGCCACATAAAAGGTCAGTGAGATACAGTGCAGATCCATAGGATGGTAATTTGCATGCTTCCTACATCAGTTCACCTGTACTGTGCCTAGTAACCCATTTCCGTAAGACTTATTCAAATACTTAAAACTTCTGAGCAGCACATTTCTCATAGGTTGTGTGTTGTTTTTTTTCCCGGGATTAGCTGTTCAGAGAAATATGTCTGTGTTTTCTCCTTAAGTTTGGACTCCTTCCAAGCAACAGATCACTCCTGCCTGAGGCTGAGGACATGGCGTACCGAGCGATTGACATATTTTATTATACCTTAATGTATCATATTAGTAATTCCTGCTGTCCTGTGCCTCTAAAGGGATAGAAGCAGGAGGTCTGCATTGCTGGAGAGGGAACATTTCTCACTTTCCAGTGAGGTAATCAGGACTTGATTCTATCATGGGAATGGCCCAGGGCGCTCTTCTTTACTACAGGACATTTTGTGCAGAGAAAAGGCTCTTTCTTATTCAGGGGAAAGGCCAACAGCTGGAATTACAGTCACTAAAATCTGTTACATAAACAAGAAACTGTGCAGTAAGTTGGGATGTGAATTTAAATTACTACTTTCTTCAGATAAAGTATCTCCCCAGCAAGCATAAGTCTTCTTAAATGAAGGAACAGATAAGTCACAAGACCCATTCCCTAACTCTTTGCAAAAATTTTACTACATACATTTGTGAATATGTTAGTAATTATTTGCAGATATCAATATTGAAAATCAGTATTTTAAAATATATTAGTATTGAAATGACTTATTGGATTATTTGGATAACTTCATTTGTCCACTATTTGCTTGAGAGCAATTCCATAATGGTATTTAGAATGTTATATATAGTGCATTTATATTTAGCATTCAAAAACATGCAACCTCTGCTTTCCTATTAAAGACCATGGGAAATAAATGTTGATTTATAATCTCACACATGGACATGCATAAAGAAATACAGACTCTCATCTTAAAATAGCAGCAATAGGCTCAGTAACAGGCAGGGACTGAATTGCAAACTCATGCCTTAGTTTTGGATTTAAGGGTCGAGATGTGGTTCTCTTTCATTTAATCTTCTTAGAAACCCGTGGCTTTCAAGCCTTGTAGAACGTTGTGCAGCGTGCTGTGGGAAGGTTAATTTCTGCTTGCTTGATTGGATTACTGTGTGCAAGAAAAACAATGGTCAGCATATTGACAGCAAAATGGTCTTGAGGCAAGGCAGACCATGTGGTGCTGGAGAGAAAGGTGGTAGATACAGCAGTGGTGAGGCTTGGTGGAAACTGGCAAACAAACTAGATGCCATATATGAGGCTCTCATTTAGTGGCATGCTATTTTTGAAACATCTTGGTAAGCATAATCTTGTTAGCAGCCATTTTTGCCAAAGTTTTAAGTGTTAGTAGATTTCCTGCTTAAGAATTCTTCCCATCATTAACATTATTTTCTTTCCTTATAGCGGGAGAAATAGTAGAGAAAATGAAATTGGACTTGGACAAACCTGTAGGTGTAGATTTTCATAATTTCAAGAATTATTTATTTTTTTTTTATTGTGAGGGAAAGGACTACACAGAATATAAGGTAGGTTTGAAGTTGATGGCAAGTTTTTCTGTTGATTTTGATGAAAGTGAAATTAAGCCCAAAAGTCAGGACACTGAGAATTATGATCTTGCCACTTCTCTGGTCTCTGTGCCACTGTGTAGTTCCAAGCCTCTGAGCTGCTCTTCTTCCATATTAAATCACCCCCAGCAAACAAACAAAGCAATTTCTTTTGAATTCTGAGCAAGCAAATCAGGCTTTATCAGCTTTCTGTGCCCTTGGACTTAAAATGGAAAAGGGGACTCCGTGTTTCACAACCTGATCTGTCCTGTCATGTTGATAGCTTTTGGACTATTAGTAAATCTTAAAGCAATTTTTATATGTTTGACCCATAATAGTCGTTTCTCCAACACCTCATCCCTGGAAACCACTAGTGCCTTCATCATTTTTAGGGGTCCATCTCTTTAAGGGGAATACTGGATACAGAAAAGTTACTGCTCTACAATTAGTTAATTACTACACGTACAGGCGCATTTTTGACTGATGCAGTGGAAGAGAGCTCTTCTCTGTAAGTAACCTGGTCTTCCTATGGAAAAATAGTATGCAAAAATAAAAAGGCAGACTAATATTCAGATTTACTTGATCAGTGTTTATAATTGCTAGTGAGAAGTTAAAAAATTAGACAATTGCAAAATCCAAATCTTGGCCTCAGATTCATCTGGCCCAGCTGTGCTGCCTGACCTATGAATATAGTCTCCTTGGGTTACTTCTGTGATCAGTACAGAGAAGTGGGCTTTTTTAAAGTGTGACTTGGATCTTTATCACAAAGATTAATCTTCTGACCTGAAATTGGGCAAAACTAATCTGGGCCAGCATCTACAACAATAGGTTGGTAAAATGTGAAAAGCCATCTCCTGTGCTTCTATTGCAATAGCCTGAATACATACTGTAGTGTTGCCTTTTCTAGTGCCTGAATTCATATCACAGTGTTGCCTTTTATGACACCTGAAATTACATCAGGTTGTGATGCGGGTGACAACGTGATGTCATTTGGCACAGCTTACCTTTAAGATAGGGGTGATTCAAAAATTACTTTTTTTTTCTGCCACTAAGCAAAATAAAATGCTTATTTAGGTGTTAATCAAGTCTTTGAACATTTCATTTGCTCCCTTGGTATTCAGGCCAGTATGTAGATATCACATTTGGTTCCAAAGAGGTACATGTGGCAGATAAGCCATTAAGTGAGTCTTACTGTTATTTATAGAAAAGTCACTACCACTGTAGCCACAGACACTATTAACATACATGATTCGTAGCAGATTTTTCTGGATTATCTTTTTGGTAAGATGAGGTGTAATTTTAACTTTCGGAGAATTATAGTATTGGTTAACTAATTAACCCACTCTTAATCAATCATATTTTCATTAGTCTTCAATGTGGATGACTGAACATATACAATGAATGAATTAAATTGTATACAGCTCCTAAAATAACAAGGAAACCCTTGTTAGGATTCTGCAACTCCAGCTTCCAAAGGAAAAAAGAGTGGTTAATTATCACAATTCAGATTACATTCTTCTTGCTCCATCTGCTTTTCACTGCCTTTGGAAGTTTATTCTTTACAATTACATGCTAATTGTTGTTTTCAAATATTTTACAATGTAGTGAAGGAATAGAGCCTGCTGTGGGGAAGCATATGTGCCCACAGTCCCTTAACAAAAGGAAATCAGGTTGCAGTCATGGCTAATGGCTCATTCAGACTTGTTGGTTGAATTTGGACACTCCATTTTTTTCACTATATTTCAGATCCTCTCAGACTTGTAAAATATTATGCATGCCTTATTTGTGAAAAAATACCTGGGTGTCCTTGGATGTCACCCAATTAGAATAACCAGCATTACAACGTCTGTGTAGCAGGAAGACAGTGGCATTTAACGTGTGAAATGTAGAGCATTGTCTGTTTGTTCTATTGCAGTGTGTTCTGACCCTTTTCTGACATCATCAGTGAATTGTCAAAGTAGTGATTATAGTGTCATCTTGTATCAGTATAAGGATAAAAGAGTAAGGCATAAGAATAGGAAATCAATAATGAGAAATGGGTGTTTTTTAAAGGCAAAATTCCTCTCATTACATGAAGAATTTTATGCCATACCTCATTCTTATGCATATGTTATTTCATAGTAACCCCAGATTTTGTACCATATCTACCACTGTCCATTTGCCATGGAAAACCTGAAATTGCCCGTCTTCGCTTTGCTGGGCACCCTTCTCTGACATGAGTAAATTCTTTTTAAGTGTAGGGGATGGGGTGCAGAGGACCAGCCAATGCCAAGCCTCAGCCTGTGCTCCCTGACCTCTTCTAGGGCCAACACTGGTTGCAATTTGTTCACCAAGCCTCTTACAGTAAAGGGAGAATAAAGAAAATCGGCAGGTGTTGGGCAAGGAGCCATGACTTACCTGTTTTCCTAATATCTTGACATTTCTGTTCTGATGTGTCAGTTTTGTCAGATGCTGTCAGAGGCTGAGGTTGTTGTGCAGAGAAACCCCTTCTGGCATCCTGTGAAAGACCATATAGCAAAGTGCTTCCTGATGACAAGAGCAGAAGGAGAATCTGTTCTTTCAGCTCCAAATGTTAGCCAGGGACTGCACATTGCACAGAGCTGACCACCTGCGTGGGGCTGGCTTTCTGTTTGCAGTAGATGGATATCGCTATTTTTGGTTTTCAAGGGATTTTAATAGATTCAGAGTGCTAGAAGAAGTTTATGTACTGTGCAGAAGTGATGACCATTAAGATGCTCCTTGGCAGCAAACATTGTGGAAAAGAGGAGCAGGATTGTCTAACTTTTGATGACATCCTGTATCTTGCTAACTTGCTGTATTGGAAGGGAGCTATGTTGCCCAATATTAACCCCCATAGCAAGGAGAACTTTTCTGGAAATTTAGTTTTTCTAGGCTTGAGAAAAACAGAACTACTGCTGTAGGATGTCTGCTGTGCTCCTAATGTAAGAAGCTTACTTAAGTTCATGAAACTACAGGGGATGAGTATAAAGCTCAGTGTTGAGCAGAACTTCTGATTTATGTGAGCAGAAATACATACAGAGTATATCTGTGTTTCTGAATTTTACTTTTGCTAAAATGCAGCACCATTTCTTGTGAAAAAAATCTGCTGCCTTACTCAGTGTACTTCCAGAATATCATGCTACTCTAGACAAAATTGTATGTCGACCGGGTGAATTTATTCCTCATAAAATGCATAAAAGCTTAAAAAGTAAATAGAGGAGAAATGTTTTTCTTGCGATTGAACTGTGTGTGGTGAGTGCTGGCAGTGCTCCCCCAGGCCTGTGGTGGCGTTTCTGTTGGTTTTGGTAAATTGCACTTGGGTATCATATGTCCAGGCCAGTGTGAACCCTCCAAACTGGAATTTAGGAGAAAAAGTTTAATTGGGATGAGGAGGTAAGATTAGATGCAATACTGAAAAGTTAGGCTTCTTGTGAGCAGAAACAGTTGTGTTTCTGATGTTTTCCAATCTTTTTCGTTAGCAAGGCTGCTAGCATCTCCAACACAGCATACATGCCAATGATACACTTGTTGTGAAGTAAACTTCTTTTGTTCATGCTGCTGTCACATGATACAGGAGGAGTGACTGTGTTTTGTCAGAGGCAGATCCAGTCAACTATGTGTGGTTCAGGACTTTTTGCGATGGTTGGCCGTTTCCATCACATGCTGAATAGTTCATGGCCTGATTTTTTTCACTGTTTCACCAGTTGTGATTTTGTTGGAGTATAAGATATAGTTCACGAAAAAGTGAATATAATGGGATATATGGAAAGCAAAAAATTTACAGAGTCAATTTCTTTGTCCTATGAGTCAGGGAAAAACTGATATGCAGCTCATATAAGGTTGCAACAAAGCCGTATCTGACCAAAGCTAAAAGAACCCTACAACGTCAAAGTATTAGCATGTCTAAGTCATTATTCTAAATTACTCTTCTAACATGCTATGGAATTAATCATGACTTGCATATCAGTGGATCACAAATTAGTAGCCACCGAAATGACCAATGGTTTGCTGTTATAAAATATACCTGCCAAGAGTGGCTCAGGCCGTTTGCCAGTGTCATGTCAATTAGGAGTCTTGAGGTTAGTATTTCTTCTCATGTTGCTAAAAGAATAGCTGAGGACAATCCAAAGAGAGGTTCAAGTGTCAGCTTTCACTGTCATATATGCAGTGTTTTGCTGACAGGTACACAAATGCATTTTCATTGGGTCCAAGATGCCACTTGGATATGCTGGCTCTCTCTCAGTATAATTGAGAAAAGTACATATTTACAGTATGCCTAGGGCATTTGATCTCTGTATAATGACAGCAGAGGGTTTCTGCTTACCAAAGAAGAGAAATCAGCATAGCCAAATGTGTGTGCATTCCTGCTGTGATGTGTTCCCGTTACAGATCTATGCTAGCCCTTGAGCAGAGGGAGACATAAATAATAGAACAGTCCCTTCCCTTTTTTTACGTCTGTATTTGAATCTGTGAAAGAGCATCTGGGTCTCGGAGGACAGCTCCTCTAGAAGAATTTGTTAAGGTTGCAGAGATTAAAACAGAGATGCTACTCATCACACTTGCCCCCAAAATAAATCTAGTGCTACAGTAACAGTACTACCAGTTCTTCCACAATTACAAACTTTTTGTGCAAATTAAGACTGAAATCGGAAAGACAATGTGTAATAGTGCGATCTGGTGACCTTCTTTCGGATCATAGAGTGAAAAAGTGTGATTCAACATTAGACATTTCACTTACAGATGCAAAAAGCCTTTAAACTTAATTTTTTAGATTCAAATTCCCTCAAAGTTCAGAGTTATCAAGAGAGGCTGTTATTTCAGCCCATTAGAGATAGCAAAGGGTGCACTGTTTCGGCATGGGTAAAAAATGCTGGAGGGTGTTTGTTTCCCTAGTGGTATTGACATTGAAAAAATAGAACAATTTTTACATATCCTGATAGGCATATGCTTCTTCTCACTGCAACTGAAACTGAGAACTGTGGTACCCAGAGAGTTTGATGATGAAATCAGGTTATTATTAAAACACTGCTTCCCCAGCAAGTGGGATGACACCTCTTCTAACAGGCCAGTCTCACTGTTGTTGATGAGACATATTTCATCATGGTGTTTGTCGTAGGGCTTGATCTCCCATGAGAGGAGCAGGTTCTCCGCACTGCTGCAAGCCAATGCACACACTCACTTGCTTGATGTGTAGCTAATGTGGCTTAAGATCCTGTTCAGCTTCTTAGCTGAAAAGAGCAAGAATAAAATATAAATACGGGCTCCTAGCTTTGCAGGTGGATGGCTTGGAAGTCTGTCTTTGTGTCCTGGCTGGGCCTACTCAGAGGAAAGACAAGAAACCTGATGATGTGTCTTGCTCTGCAGCAGCTGAGATAATGAAAGATCATCTTAAACATTTTTTTCTAGAGAAGTTTCCCGTTTTCTTCACCTTCTTGTTTTTAGAGAGGAGTAGGATAGGATATATGGTTGTTTTGGTTTGAGACCTAAGTAACAGAAAGCTAATGCCTGTACACTGTAATTATAATAGAATATGGTATCACATTTCCTTCCCAGTAATTATAGTCACTTGTAGTAAGAAACACTCTTCATCTGACTGTGCAGATAATTAGTTACCCAGACTTCAGGCCAGAAAGAAATAAATGCTGGCACAGATCAGGCATCGAGTACATGTACAACAAATAAGCTGATGTAAAGGCCCACGTGTATGTGGAATGATTTTCAGTAAGTTCCGAAGTTGCAGCTATAAACATAAATATATGAGTAAAGAAGTACTTTTAACAGGCACACTATACTCACAAACAGTATGATTTTAGTTTCTGGCAGTAGTAAAAGGAAATACTGCAAGGCACACACCTGAAAATGTATTTTGCACTTCAAGAGCTTAAATTCTAGAAGTCACATGCTGATGTTATATTTAGTGAGCTTGAAAGACAAGACTATTGTAAATTTCAGCTTTTAGCTTTCTTTTTTTATTGAAGGACCTTGATTGTATATGCATTGCTCCTCTGAGCACAGAGAATGTAAGCAAGCTTATTGAAATAAACAGCTTTCATTAAAGTACCTCTAATGAGGTTCTGCATTTATAATCACACCAGGGCTGAGGCTACCTCTGGAGATTGTCCAGTCCCACCCCATGTGAGGCAGACTCATACCTGGTTGGATTTGGATATCTCCAAGGAGGGAGACTCCACACTGCCCCTGGGAAACCTGTTCCACTGTTTGACCACTCTCACAGTAAAAAAAGATTTTCTTCCGAAGTTCAAGAAGAAATTTATTGTGTTTCAGTCTGTGCCTATGCTTTCTGTCCTTTCCCTGGGCACCACTGAGAAGGGCATGGCCCCTGTACACCCGCTTGTCAGTTATTTATGAGCATACATAAACTGTTCCTGAGCCTTCTCCCCTCTGTACTGACCAGCCCCAAATCTCTCAGCCTCTCCTCCTGTGCCATGCACTGGTCTGCATACTGCCCTAAACACCTGGAGTGGTCAGTGGGTAACTATATTTCTTTCCCATGGGCAAGTTCAGGAATTCAGACTCCTCCCTGAGACTGAAAACTGTCAATATTTTAGGTTGTTATCTCCATATCTGATTACTAATTTTGTGATCTGATTATTAATTTTGTGTGGGTTGTCTGAGATAGCCATCAATTTTATGCAGACCCCCCCTCACATTTGTTTTGTACATGAAATGAAAAGGAAGCAAGAAATTAGATTAAGCTAAGTCACATACGCAGTCCCTGCATCAAGGTAACTAACTGTGCATCAGCCAGAATTCTTGTTGGAACCTCAGAGTCCAGTTTTTAGCCACTTTGCAGTAAGAATGGGTAATGTGTATTTGTGTGCTGTGTAATAAGTACTCTTGTTCCAGATCAATGTTTCCGATTTTGCAGATTAAATTCTTTCTGATGTATTTCGGCTTAACTTCAGAAAGGGAAACCTTGCACAGCACTAGGTTTAAGGGAACGATTTGGATAGTTGCTTTGACGTTGGTCTCCTGCAATCCCTGCAGCCTGCTTAAGATACTTCAGAGAAAACACGTGAAAAAATGGCCGTATGGAGAGGAGATAAAAGAACTCATTAACTGATGCCCATGAAGAGCATGAGATAAGCCAGAGGAGAACCACCTGTCCTTCTGGTGCAGATGGAATGAGAACGAGTTGGGAATGGGGCGCTTTTCTCATGGGACTACAAAGTAAAAGGTGTTTATTGAAAATGCTTGACATATGCCACTTTGTAATAGCATGAACCTGTTCCTACAGATCAGTTTGGCTGTCTTGCACAGGACAGCCCTATGGCTACCTCTTACTGGAGAAACTTGTAAGTAGTGCAGAGCTGCCAGGGAAGATTAAGTCCAGGAGAACAAAAAGGAAGTTGTCCTAAAGCACCTCTAATGTCAGGTTCTGGAGAGTTGGTGTACGTTATAGAAATCCTTTAATCTCTTCGATTTCTGTTGGTGCATGAGCCTTGTAAAAAGTATCCTTGAGATTATGAAGAAACCAGGATAATGGGGACAAAACCTATTTTTATTTATGTGTGATTCTATCTGAAATGAGGCAGCCTAGCTTCAACTTTTCTGAAATTTTGCTTTCTTAATTATAGACTCAGTTTTTAAAGACTATTGACACAAGGGGAAAGTTTTTGAGAAGTTTTGGTACTTAGCAGGCATTGTCCATCACAGTAGGAGCATTGTGATCTTCCATCAGAAACGGGCATCTATACTCAGTCACCTGTTTTCTGGTAAGAACTTGCTTTTTGCAGTAGGTGTGTGGTTTTAGTATATTGTTTTTGTTGTTGCTTGATTCCTGTGAAGCCTCTTGTGTGCAAGATAAAAGCAAAGCACATAAGATTCGTAGGTACAAGTGTAAGTAAATAAATCATTCCAATGAGACATAAGGAAATACAGTTTTAATGATAATGAACTATGAACCATGTGAAAAATATTTATACCCAACGCAAATAATTAGTACTTTGCTTGTAGAATTGTACCTTAGTACCTGGCCAGCTGTAGGAGAGAACAGATGAAACAATGATGTGACTATGTTCCAGGAATTACTTCAAGCAAATGGTTTTCCCACTCTAAAGTCATATAGAGAAACATACCAATCTTTGCTGAACTTTTGTTCAGGCACAACATAAAGAAGATTAAAATGAGCTGTTTGCTTTAGATTGCCATTATGAGCTGGCAACAGTAACTTGTCTCAGTGCAAGCCAAACACCTTCTCTGTGAGCAACCTCTGAAGTATTAACTAGGACTAACTGAATGGATCTGTTTACCATAGGAGTGGCATCTCATCAAGAACTTGGGAGTTCCAACCAGCTCTCAAGAGCATTAAGATTCAGTTGTCTCCCCCATTTTTTGCTGAAATTACTAGTAACAGAGCCTGTTTCTGAGCAACTGGTACTTTTTTTCTCATGAAATGAAGTTTATTATCACCTTTATTTTACCAGCTGTTTCTTCCTCAACACTTTTATCCTATGTGCCTCACAGATTTTTGACATTTTCCCTCTTAGAATGAAAAAAAAACACCACTATATTTGCCTACGGTTACATCAGCATTTTCAGTTTGGAGGGCAATAAAAATGCATAGAAGGTTACATCTGCTTCCTTGCACTTGCAGCGAAGCGAGATTTGTCTGGCATAAGACTCCTCCAGTATGAGTATTGTGATCCGACTATAGCCCATAAAGAGAAGTAGGTACATCTATAGTGGATATGTAAGACAAAAATTCCTGCATTGCACCCAGGAAATGTTTTTTTTATCTATTATGTGCAGGAGGAAACTATACAACTTCACCAGAAGAAACTGATATATTTAGACAGATCCACCCCACCTCAGTCACCTGAATAAAGTTTTTTCTATATTCTTTACTCACTGTAGGGAATGAGGTTTCGGTCAATTTTAAGGCTGATTTGAGAGCAGATTTGCTAGTTAAACATTTAATTTTAAATTTTTTGTGTTAGATTTGGTGGCTAAACAAAAATAATAAATTAATTAAACAGCCCTAACATCAGGTGCTTTTCTTCCAGTTACTGAACCGTGTCTGACAGCCTCTGAAAATGAAGATCTTTTAAAAAGAGACAAACAGATGAGCAGGTATGTGAGACATGAGGTGAGGTGCAGTGGAGTGCTGCAAACCCACCTTTCTGAGGTCCACTTTGTTCAGTACCCCAGCAAGACTCTTTACATAAGGCAGCGCAAACAGTCCTCAGAAAAGTGACCAACGTTACTAATATGGGATTGACCTCTGTCTGGGAGCCTTTAGCTAGTAACCATGATGGGTAGGTAGGACATGGTTTTCTGCCTGATGCGTGGCAGGTATTAGGAGGGTGTTGCCATGAAGCCTTAAATCAGACTGAATTTCAGTTATTGCAGGAAACTGGTGAATACCTTCAGTGTCCAAATCACAGAGTCACAAGGATTTCAATTACCACCCCCTTCGTTCCCCAGCAGAAAGCTCATCACCACATCAGGAGGAGCAGAAAAGATTCAAACAATTGAATTGTAATGAGTGACTGCCAAGTGCACTGTAAACGATCAAGAGCAGGGAGAGGGAGTAGAAAAATCAGCTGGCAGGCACTGTAGCATTACCATTTTCTATCTACCATGCACCAAGGACAGAAAAATGTCCTAAATCTTTATAAAAATTGAACTAGTTTACTGAAGAGTTAAACAGGGTGAATGGCAGCTATCAAGCAAAAGGGTTAAATGCAGTTTTTAATGGGTTGCTTAGGAATGGGCAGGAATGGGCAGTGGCTGCTGTGGGCTTGACTGAAATAGACACACACAACAGTTTACTTATTTCAGGTTTTTCTGCTCATAGCTCTATGCCTATGTGCTAAACATAGAAGTATTTATAATAAATCCTCTTAAGATACACCAATGCTTTAACTTCCATAGGAATCACAGCACACTCTCTCATCACTAGGACGTCGTGTGGAGGGCAGTGAAAGGTGTGGTTTACTAGTGTCTGTCGCCCCAATATCAGTGCACGGCGGTGGTTTCAGTTATCTGCAGGAGCTGCTGTGGCATTGCAGTGTTCTTTGCATTCAGTACTCAAAGGGCAATTTTAAAGCATTTGTCTAATTCAAATGTGGTAAGATTTGAATTTTTCTTGCAAGAAGATTTATCTGTGTAGGAGTCCTCACTGAATTGCAATTAACTAGGCACTCTGCGTAAATTGTGGTGGGACTAAGTAGGGCTGTGTGGGGTTGTTATTCAGTAAGAGTGGCACTGTCGTAATATGAGCTGTGAAGCAAGAGCACTTTGCGACTAGGCATACTTGCTGTTTAGAAGACCAATCTCTTTTACTCTGGCAGCTTGTACAGCCAAAGGAAGGATGCTTCATGCTTCTAGGTAGTGTAAAGTCATTCAGTTAAATTTACTGTAATCTGGCTTCTTGCTGTAAAAGCCTGGCCAACAGCAGTGTGCATCTGAGGATGCTTTGGCATTTTGTCTTTGTGTCTCACTGTAAGATAAAGGCAATGGATGATGACAGTGGTGAGCTAAGACTATGTGATACCTGACTGAAAATGTTTGGGGAAAATTCATTCTTGGTCAAGACCTAAATATTTCTGGATCATGTGTTTATTTCTTCCTTCATGGAAGTACTCAAAATATCTGGAAAGAAAGTTCTTATAAATCCAGCTGGCTGTTTGATGGTTCTCTGAGTAGAAGATAATTTTGCTGTCTGTAAAAGCAGAGAGTGGTCTTTCATCCTGTATACAGAAAGGTGAGAAAAAACCAGAAGCATTCAAAGCAATACTACAAAACCTTCCATTTGTGATGCTATCACAGTCCCTCCTTGACTTCAGTATTTTTTGGTTCTTATAGGAGGCTATTAGGAGTTGTGTATGATAGCTTAGGCATAGAATGAAGAGAAACATAACTGTGAAGACAACTGTATTTTAAAGATCCTTTCCATAGGGAATCCTTCTCTCTTGGTACAAGAAAATAGTTTTCCACAGGGAAGATGTTTGAATTCTGAAATCAAGAGTGAATACTTCCTTTACATATTAACAAAATAAGATATTTCCTGGGATGCCAATTAATGTGTGGGAGCATGAATGGTTAATGTTTGCAGAAATTCTTCTGAAAAGCGGGTCACTAAGGCTGTGTATTTAGAGAAGCAAGGTTAGAGAAGGGAGCTGGAACCTCTGAGCTCATGTGAACAGTCTGCAAATTTCTGTGGGAACAAACCAAACAAATTATATTGTATGCATCCTTTGGAGCAAGGAAGAAATGGAGTAAACCTATTCTTGAGGTACTTTTTTGTTCAACATGTTTTACTGGGTGCTGTGTCGTTCTTCCACAGTGCTGTTGCTCAAAGTCTGGGGACACAGCCCAGTCCCAGATGTTTTAATCAGTCTTCAGACCCTACACCATCATCATCTTCTATGCAAAAATTTGTGAAACAATGGTGAATAATGGGCAATTAATTTGAAGGAAGCTAGCCACCAAGGATAATGTTTCCTATGTCTTATTAGAATCTTAGAAAGCCTAGTCATTACTTCAAGTGAGTAGCTACACGACAGCTAGAAATACAGAGTTGTATTGTTTTATTAACCATCGGCTAGCCACATACCTGACAGGTACCTGCTGGTTAATAAAACAGCTCAGCATTGTGAAGGGAGACAAAATCACATTTCACAGAATGTTCAACTCCAAGCAGGTCAGTGGGTCCTGATGATTCAAAGCAAAGCTGTCTTTTAACAGGCATGACCATGTCTTTCTGTAGAAACACCATTGTTTTCAGCCATCCATCAGGAAGCAGGAGTACTTGGTTTAGTATCATTTTACTCTTTTCCTACTTTAGGTACTGCTCTTCACCTTACACAGACTTAACATTTGGCAGCACTGTATTGTAAACTGTGCTACACCCCATTTTGTTGAGTGGAGCTCAGTTACACAGCCTGCAGCCACTGTTCCTGATATCTGAGCTAAGACAGCATTGTGTAGGTTGATCTCGAAATGGAATTTTTGCCACCATGAGGAGTGGTTACTTGGTTTTTCAATGAAAGTCTGTATTTGGCAGCACTGTTAATTGGCGAGGGTGATTCTTTGACAAAGTCAACCAACTGTTGAGTAACCACAGAGTCTCTCAACAGAAACAGTTACCTTTTTAATTATTACATTGCTGCATTATAGTATCTGTCATCTCATTTGGGTACTGTGCTGATTTTAGCCATCAGAGAAGCCAACAACAGCACTATGACTCATTTCTATTCATGAGTTGATTTTTCTGAAAACTTTAATGTCATTTGGTCATTCTTAGGTAAGTGTTGTTAGCCAAGATTGAATTTCTGAATTATAGTGTCTGTTGTTATGAGAGTTATTTAGGTAGAAATGACTGCATGTCATCCAATGAGGATTAAGTGCGTAAGTGTAGAATTTTGATGATTTTGAAAACATTTGCTCATCTTGGAAGGACCTAACACCAGTATTCCTGAACTGTGGATCTGCACACGTGTGTAGCTCTTCTCTTTTGGTAGGCTCAAACCATTGGGGCCACACTTCTGGTACTCTGGGGGAAGGTCTGCCATTTATTTGCCAATCCAGGGATAAAGCATGGGGTAGTGTGACTCTGGGCCTTGCAGCTGGGACTCCCCTGCCTGCTAGAGAGGGCTCCAGCATGACAGATGTCTTATACATTTCTGTGAAGAGTACTGCAATGAATTCTGAATTCTTCGTTTTCGTGGACCTGGACGGCTCTGTTTCTGAGCAAAGGAGACGCAGAGAAGGGGGAGAACCAGTGAGATGAACACAAGGTCAAGGGGCTACACACGTATTTTTCCTGGGACCTTCAACAGCAACAGCAGTGGTGGTTGTGTCACGCCTGTAAGCTCTGAAGTGGATTGTTGCGTGACAGTGTGGGCACTTCTTCACTGAAATGTGCGCAGCAGCAGTAGAAGTGGCCTTTCAGCAGGCAGGAGCAATGCCTGCCCAGCTGTCTCAGAGCAATTGTTGAGGAGCCAGCCATGAGCTGGGGCACATAAGCAAAGAAGTGCACCTTCCTGCCACCTGGGCTGGGGTACCAAAACCTTACTCTGTCCGTATCCCCAGCCTCACCATGTCCTACTGTCTGGCTTAGGAGGTTCCCTGCTCAGGGTCCTGTGCTGAGCAGGACCTCATTGTGAGGCACCTGTTTCATGCACTGAATGGGAAGCCTATGGGCTTTACTCAGGAATTCGGTTCCAGGTTCGTGTACCTAAAATGCATTCACTGGCTGGAAGACTTTTCCTGGAGCTGTCCCCAAATCTGTGTAAGTCTCTGTGATGTGTTTGCTCGATGTATATGGGAATACAGCTGCTTTGCTATCCAAACTGTGTCCTGCTAAGCAAGAACTATTGACAGAATGGTAGGGGAAGATGTAGTAAGAGGTTGGTGAGGGTGACATTACTTTTGAGAAGCCTGCAGAGGAAGAGCCAAATGGACAGAAATTATTTTTATTCCTTATTAATTCAAGTAGGATGGTTAAAACAGGCCTCAGGTAGCTCACAAGAGCATTTTCTGCTACACAGCTGCTGGCAAATTAGTTCTGTGCAGGATAGTTTCAATTAATGCACTTGTTCCAAGAAAAGAACAGGATGACATGTTTAACTCCAGAAGTTCTTGGCTCACCTGTGAGCTGTATCTTTGACTGAGGTTTTTCCAAATTCAGAAAAAGATTGTCAGTATATGTATTTATGAGTAACTTCTATATGTCCAAAGTATAAGCAGAAATCTTTGTAAGATGGGAAAAAGACTATGCTTCTATTGCATTTATAGTTATAATTTATCTAATTTTAGGATGTTTATTTTATTTTATTTTCTTGGTCTGAAAGTTGTCACTTGTAATGCATGAACTCAAAATTCCAAGTGAAAATTTTTCAGTTACCTAATGTTACTGTGTGCATACTCACTTTTTATCTACAGAATATTATAGGTGTTAAGTAAAATGAATTATTCAAGGTAAAATCATTTTGCCATAATAAGACACAGAATGCTTCATGTGATTTTCCAATTTATATTCATTGTCTGTAGTAGGTTTATGCAAGTAATGAATTTGATCCTGCTATTGAAACACTTGCCATTAAATATTCTTCTATTAATAAGAATACAATCTATTATATTGGACAATAAGCTGCAACAATACAGCTGATTAGGGTTTGACTTCTTCTATAAACAACATTCTTAATTAAATATTTTAATATCATTATGGAAGACTGATTCTAAATGAGTCATCTGCTCAAATTGTGTAAGCTATTTAACATTTGAAGAGAATTTGTGAATTTTTAAAATTGTTATTTAAATTTTTAAATGATTATTTAAAAATTTATTATTGTTTAGATTTTTAAATTATTATTTAAATTATTATTATTTAAATTAACTCCTCCCTGTTTACCAAGCGAATTAGTTTAAAAAGAATTAAAATTGATAAGATGACTTAAAAATTACAGTACAACAAACCCACAATAATCCGTATATTGCTAATCCACACAAAAATTGGCAGTGTCTCTCCTGTTCTCAGGAAGGACTTAACAACAGGTTTTTGTAGCCAGGATTCCTAAGCCATTATTTTTTACAATGTCTGTTGCATACAGTTAGTGCATTCTAAGATGTTATCATAAAAAATTAACATTCTGCTGCAATTGTGAAATGAGCAAAGCACATTTTGAAGTGCTTTATTCCTCTGACTGCATGCTTTTAACTTACATATTAGTACTATCAAACAAATAATTCTTTGCAGCTGCAGAGGTCCACTTGGCAATCAAAGTGTTGCCATCCCATAGGGACAGGATTGCCTAGCAGTGTATAGCCCCTCATGCCAGTGCTCTCTGTGGCACCGCAGTGCACCGGGTGGGTGTAGTGAGCTGCTGCTCACTACAGAGCTCCCCGTTAACAGCTCTGCTGATGCACTGGTTCACCTTTTCTTCTAGGAATGTAAAATGCCATTTTTGCCAACAACTGAAATAATTTTTGAGTATCCACATGAAAGGATCTCTCCCCTCTCTGCTCACTTTGCATATCTTTTCAGAACCCAGGCAGTCATGCTGAGAATTACTTGAAGCCTTAGGCTTTGCAGCAAAATATTGATGCCATTCATGTTCTGACCACAGGAGTGGAAATGATTTCCTGTGTGACTAAGCTGGGTCTGTGCAGTGGCAGGTAGTGCTTGGAAATGATTGTATTTTAACTCAGGTCATGCTTTCTTACATTCAGATTCATCAATATGCAACAGTTTTCATTAGTACATTTTATATCCCTTCTGTGAAATAACACTGATGAACAATTTGTTCCAGTGTTGCAACATCCTAGTGGATTTTGTGGAATAACAATATTAGGAGGTCGCTACAGATGGGATTGAGTCAGCAAAATGTCTCTTTGCCTGATCTCATGGAAGGTCCTAGAGGAAGGCAGCAGAGCAGGCATGATCAGAAAACCATTGCCCAATGGCTCATGTAGTTGTACCTGAAGACCTTTAAAAGTCATGAAATATGAAAACAGGGTCTCTTTCTCCAGTCCTTGAAAAAGAATAATAGACATTCTAAACCATTATTCTTGTAAAGAAACGTTCATAGGCCATGGTTTCTGCCTTGGGGATTTAATTCCTTCCTTTCCCTTACTCTAGAGACAGGACTATTCACTGCTACAAGCTGTTCTAGCTTTTTTTTCTGTCTCTGTAATAGCTTTGATACATGTTTTTTTGGCATTTTGATGGATGAATGTGAAGGTCACAGTTTTCTTGAAGTCCATGTCTCTGGCTAAGCCAAACATTTACTTACCTTATCATACCACCTTGTCATATTATCACATTGCAATGCTACTGCTGGGAAAAGAATCTAAAGGCAGGAGTAGTGAAAGAAGGAAATTGGCTATGCTTTTTTCTGAAGACTATAGAAGTAAATTTTAAGCAGAGATTTAGCTGCTATTCTTGCTTGAAGTAATTTTCAATCAAAGATTAAAAAGAAATGAATTATACATGGAAATAACTCCATAGGAATGCTGTGAAAAAATGAGCAGATTCAATCATCAGAAAAGCTTTTTCCCTAGGAAGTAACCTCTTTCTTCAAAAAACAAACCAAAAAAAGATTGGAAGAAAAGTAGTAGATACTGCTACACAGTGAAGTCTTGCAACACCTAATCTCTGAGCTGCAGGGGCTGAACTTTTGCTCCCTTATGAAGGGGGGTGAGGAGGAAGCAGGAAAAAAAAGGGAAATTTTAGTCTTAGCATAAGTTTTTCTTGATAAAACTTCACCCTTATTTTTTTTTGTCTGAGAGATAAGACTTAAGAGAACAGCCTCTGAAGAAGGGAAACAGGAGAGAAGAACATTTGGCAATGGAGGAAGGAATATTCTCATCAGCAATTTAATATCACATGTGTAGTTCTTCCCAAAGCTGTATTTGCTTGAATTTCATAGAAGCCACTTGTAAAGGTTTCAACTTCTGCCATATCAGAAGTTTAAGGGGAAATTGAATGAGGGGTTTTGGGGAGATACGAAGGTTTCTAAATCAGTTTTCTGTCCTGTCTACTTCTTAAATCATGAGCACCCTTGGATGAGACTGCATAAATGGGTGTGAAGAAGTTTAAGATAGTTGCTATGCAAGGCAAAATGCCAAAGTACAATGGGTTTAATGTGTCTTTAGCCACCCAGATTCCTTAAGGAACCAGAGCTATGTTTGAAGTTTAAAATGTCATATGATTTCCAGAGCTTGATGCTTGCCAGACCCCAGTGGTATGACTCAGAACAGTGTGTTGAATGGTTGCTTTCAAATATGAAATCCAGGCTGGGGGGATGGTGGTGTTTTTTTTTTAATGAAGGGGGATTTAAAGAAATTATGACATCTCTATTGTTTATTACTGTTTGAAGGTAAATTTTGTCAGTATCACTTAGGCTTGAATCTAAGCACCTTATGTTTAGTTAGGAGAAAGTCCTTGCATACTTTAACATTACTGGTTTTGAAGGATATTTCATAAAAGTGGATAAAATTAACTCATTAGAACGAAACAGGGTTTTGTGGGTTGGGTTTTTTTGGCTTTGCTATCTGTTTTCAAAACCATGGACAGTGGTGTGTGCACGTGCAAGTGCGCTAGGCCAAAGGAGGAGGAATGGGTTGCTACGTTGGACTTACAGCTCTTGGAAGGGTTACCTAAGTGTTCTCGTGTGCAAATACAGGTGTTCAAGGCAGTGTCCTCTCCTGTTGTTTTAGTAAAATGTTTTATTTTTTGTTTGCGTTTGAAGGTCATTATTTCATATCGTGTCACTGTGGTCATTTTGCATCCAAATTAATAGCTGCATTCTTACTGAGTATTACAGGAACTAATTTCCTTTATAAATTCCAAATTAAATAGTCTGGCTTTAAATTGAAGCATTAGAATAATATTTATTCAGACTTTTGTCATATAATTTTTATTTCTGCCACGTGAGATTATTTCACAAAGTGTGCCGAGTGGTTTTATTATGTGAACACAGTAATTCTATACTGTGTTGTCAAAGTATAATTTTTTAAGTAAGTCAGATTTCTATTTTAATTTTTCGTGTGATTTTGTAATATTTTATTAATATGGATAAGTATTTTAATGGATATAGGTTCTAAATACACTATTACATTTACACACTAGACTTACTGAATTACATTATTTCAAAGGGAATGAATGCTGTTACAGCTATCTACATACATACTGCCCTTAATTTTTGAGTGCTGTTATAGTGCAGTAAGGATGGCCTTTTATAATTGCTAGGGTGGGAGAATTTAAAAGGCAGTGATCCAAATATGGTCCCCTGTTGAGTCCTTGAAGTTAGTCACTATCTTCCATGGCTTAAGCACAAAATATCCCATCTAGGTACTAGCAGAATGAACAAGAATTTTATACAGCCATGAAATAGCATATAAGCTTGAATAATAAACTTGAATTAACTCTCCTATAATGGTTCTGCAGAATTATATCAACACCTATTGAAGTGATGAATCGCCAGTGAATTGTCTTGGCTAGAAGGCAATTCAGAAAAATTAGAAGGTTTTGCTTATTAAAATAAAATGCCTAAACGAGTCAAAAACAAATTCTGCTTCATCCTAAAGTGGAGTATTTTCAGGGGTCTGGGCTGCATGTGTGTGTGTTGAATTCGCTACTATGAATATCAGCAGTTTCCATTTTATAATGAAGGAGAATTTGACCACTTGCACCTAATCACCAAATGGATGAAATGCTCTTTTGATAAATCCTAGCAAAATTAAAATCTCCTCCTAGATTTTCATCAGGATATACTGCTAGTAATCCTTGCAAAACCTTACAATATAACATTGGGATGGACTTCTGTGTCCTGTTGCTTGCAATCAGAAGCAATTATGTTACATTATCCTTTGTATACACTTGCCAGAACCCCAAGAAAAAGGTGGATAGAAGTGCTCATTCTCAGGATTTCACCATTCCCACATATGGAAACCCTTCTCATTTCTATATTAATTGTTTCTGTGGCCACTTTATATTCTTTTGTTCTGTCCTTGTTTCCCTGATAAATTTTTAAAATGCCTTTGTGTTCCCATTCTGCTGTTTTTCTCATCTAGAGGAATCAAACTCTCATGTCTCTTTTTGTCTCCTGTTCACCTGTGTATCCTTCCCAGCATCTGCTCTAGTCAGAACCCATATTTCCTCCTGGCATGTGGCTAGAGCTGTTCACCATCTTGCAGCTGAGCCTTTGTCAATGCCTTTTTGAAGAACTACCAACCTGTTGGAAGTACTTTTATTATCCTAGCATTTAGCTTTTTGCACAGTGAAAACATGTACATAGCTCGTCATCATCCTGTGACAGAGTATGACATCATTTCTTACTGATAAGCTCCCTGCTGATAGAAGAAACTGTGGAACAGTTACGTTATTACTTACTGAACTGTGATTCTCTAGGTTTTGACCAGTCCCACGTAATGGAGGTAATGGAATGTCTTTATAAAACACCTTTGTGTATGTGGACATGATTGTAGAGACCTATCCAAAAGATGCAAGCTGTTACTTAATGTAATTTTGGTGATTTTCACTCTTCAGTCATAGTAGGTGACTTCTGAAAGCAGATCGATATTCTTTGTTTTAACAGCAAGCTCATGAAAGCAATGAAGTTCATCCATGGACTCATTAGAATTGATGCTAAAGAGTTCCATTATCATTCTGATAAATTTGAACAATCCTTTAATAAAACAAGAATACTAAGTTCACAGATTTGATTAGCCATCATGTTTGGCTTCATCAGTACTGAAGGGAGTAAAAATGGGTAGGAAGTGAAATAGGGACAGTATACCTTTATTTGCAGCTTTCTGCCCCAGTAAGTGTCTAAGGGCAGACTGCATGCACAGAATGGTAGATGTTTTTCCCATTGCCTTCTCATAGGCTGTTGTTGCTGATGTGTATTTCTTCACCAACATGTACTTTTTGTAGGGTTGAAATTATGTCCTATGAAATGCTTTGAAAGCTTTACAAACGTTAAAAAAAAAAGAAAGCTGACATCATCTGTTAACTCACTCCCTTTTTCATCAAGTCACAAAACAATTCAAGTGAAAAATACTAATACCTGAATATGTCTCTTTTAAGGCAACATTCAGTTGCTTTCTTTGATCTTTTCATGTCTGGTGGGGAACATCTGCACTGTTCTCATCAAACAAGAACAGATTTTAGTCAGTGTTATCAGCCTGGCTGCCTTATCTGCATAGTAAGAGCCATATTATGACATACACAGAGAAGGATGTGGACTGATTTCCAGTGCCTCGTTAGTACAAAGAACTCTTCAGTCAAATGAGTGATATTGCCAAATGTAGTATTTAAGCCTCAACATTCTTCATGGAGTTCGAGAAATCATAAGATGGTAAAACACAGGTGAAAAAAAGTTGAAAATCTCCTGCCTTGCACTGTTTCTGGAGAATGCAGAAAATATGTACTAAAACAAAACAAGACATTGCGTGAATTAAAATTCCACCAGGTGGGACTGGAATCAAGGAAAAAAAAAAAGTAGATGGAAGGCTATATAAAAATGGCAAGAAAAAGACTCTTTTGAACAAATCTTCCTCTGTAGGTTTGATAGAAAAAAGAAAATTCATGGAGTGCATACATGAAGGTTTCATTTTTTCTTGCACTGTATTTTGAGCCTTCTTGATGTGAAATCAGTAAATAAAGTCAAGAAACACTCGAACAATTGGAAAACGTGCTATGCATGCACGTGTAAGTATAGCCATTTTCTGCAGATCAAGAAACAGCTGTGACAATACACAAGTATTTTAGTCATTGAACAGTAAACGTAAAAAATGCTGGTACACCAACACCAGATCTAGGAGAAAGATTTAACTAAAGCAAGAACGTAACAGATCTTGAACTGATATTGGTAGAACCTGCTATTTTAGAAGTCTGGCCTCATGTGTACAACAACTAAGAAAATTTAAGCTATCCATGCCAAGGTTAGTGAAATGTCAACATGTCTCCCTCATATCTCATAATCCCTGCAACCTCTATGAAAAGACAGGTCCATACAAGAACTGTATATATGTTGATAATACTATTGTAATGACTGGAGATACCTTAAAGCAGTGTATTTTTAGAACTCTGAAGATGTCACACAGTTTCAATGATCGCCACAGGATATTTACTGTGACTTCATTTCTCTGATTATCATTAACTGCATAAGCAATAAAGACCAAGACTTCTAAAGGAGTTGATATGTGACTTCTACTAAATCTGAGATTTACAAAACTTCAGAAATGCTACCTTGGACCTCTTGGGCTGCTGAATGTCAGAACTCCTTCTTGTAGTTTGTCAGCAAAATTTGATTTGGAATTTATTCTTGTTTCATTCCAACACTTTAGAAGCAGCATCAGCAAGTGCACAGCCGAAGGACAGGACCTTGCTCTTCTGCAGAGTTCTCAAAAGAATACAGGGCAATATCAACTCTAGGGGTCTGTCACTGTTGCAATCAGTAGATGTTTTACTGCTGATTCCAAACAAATCAAGTTTCTGCCTTGATTTTGTCTGGAAGGGCTTGCTCATTTCTTGATAGGTTTTCACATTATCCAAATAACAGTGTTCTGGCCAAAGGTGGAATAAGAAAGTGTAGGAGCTAAGGACTCTCATGTAAACAGCATAAAGTGCCTGGCCTGGCTGACTGACAGAGCCTTGCTGACACAAGCACCATTTAGATGAGTGGAACAGTACACCAGAGAAGAGTTTTCAGGTGAACCTCATCCAGCTCATCAGCAGGCTTCCCTTTTGCACTACTCGGAAGATTCATGCCTCCTAGAGAATTAACTGGCAATTTTATTGACCATAGCAGCAAACCCTAGAAAATATGAAAGGAAGATTTTACACATTAATTTCACCGTCCTTCTGATGATTCCTCTTACGTTGATTTGGTCCCTGCTTATAACAGGTTAATATGTTGGTACATGCTTACTGTTAGGCAGACTTTCAGTACAGTATTGAAAGGATGTTTTCTTTTGTAAATTTCATAAAATCAGAAATAAATATTTACATTATGTAGGATTTAGGGTTAGACTAAGATGTACTTCGAATCTCTTGTGTGAATTTATATATGCATTTCAACAATAAAAAGCATTCGCAGCATCAGCCAGAAAGAATAGCTCTTCAAACGTTTGTTTTCATCACTGACTGAAAACATTGCTGAAGATGCATGAGATTTAACTAGAAGCAGATGGAAATAGAAATATTGGTTGACAAGGGAATAGTGAAGGTAGTGGATGATGGAACCAAATACTTGGCTCATTCAGTTGAGCTCATTCATTGAATTTTCCATGTGTGACTGGCAAAGCCCTTCACAAAAAGTCTGTATTATTATCTTAATTTTGCAGAGGAGGAAGCAATCAGCAATATAGTACATCAAAGGGGGAACCAAGAATACTTCTTAATCTTTTGACTATTTGTGTGAATAAGTAGTGCTTATTTGTAGGCATTTAAAACTTTGTAGTTTGTCCTAAATGTATGGCGATGGTGCAGCCTTCTCTAGAAGGGAGATCATCATGTAAGAGTAAATTTATGTCTTGGCAGGTTGCTCTCACTCTTTCCATATTTTCTGTGGCTAATCAAAAAGCTGGAGCATTCACTGAGGACCTACTTCACAAAGGTTCTTAAGCACACAGTTTAGTGGGATCAAAGGTACACTTAATCAGATTTTCAATTTCAGAATAGACTGCAGTTTTTAGCATGTAGAGAAATGCAGGCATTCTGCATGGCTGCAGAGCCTGCACGGGGGGAAAGGAATACGCCATTTGTGGGCAGAAATTGGATTCGTTCTTAGCTTCAACTCATGTTACCAGTATTACCTCAGTCCTAATTTTTTACCATTTTTTGCCAGATATATCACAAAAAGTGCTTGCAAGCATCTCTGTACTCATTCTTCCTCCACCTCTGCTAGGACTGCCAAGGTCATCCGTCACCTGTCAATAAACAATAAAGCTCTCAATGCAGCTGAGTTCATCCTTTCATTTAGGTCATCGTTATCCTTGCAAGAACTGGAACCAGTGGCTTGAAAACATTTTTAAACCTGCCTTATAGGAATATAAACATTGCTACACAGTGATGCTCATCAATGGATCAATAATATTTTTCCTTTTGTATTTTTAAGGATTAAATAAACTCGTATACAAATTCTACATAAGTGTCTTCTTCCTACTTCCAAACTGAAACATTTGAGCTTTCAGTGGCTTGTAAGGCCTTTTCCTGCCCTCAGCCTTGTAGGAGAAGTTCTGCCCCTGCCTTTGGTCGCTGAGTTTGAGAAGTGATAGGATGTGTGGGATTCAGTAGCAATAGTTGGTGCCATGCGGTTCTGTACCAGCATTTAAACCAGGAATTCAGCAGCAGCATCAAGAAAACAATTCCATTTTCTGTCTGGAAACACGAAAACTGGACCTAAATATAGCTCAGGAAGTCGACATCTTCTTTGTCAGGACTCACATTTCTTTCTAGCTCTTCTTTATAGAGCATAACTGAGACCACTAACCTGTCCAAAATGGAGCAAATGCTAAAACTTTCAAAGATTATATCAGACCCTCTGGAGATATTGGTATCCTATCAGGCACTGATATGAAGTGATGCTTGCTGCACTCCTTGCAGCCTCTTTAGGGCTTGTCTGGGTACTCCATTAGATGATAAATCTGGGACTCAGCCTTCACTTGGAGACAACTCTGACCAAAATTTATAGATTGGCAGGTAAGTAACCCCTCTTTAAAGAAAATGTTAATAAGATACAGTGTACCGAGCCAATTCTGTAATTATCAGATGGGAAATCTGGGGCTTCTTTACTGAGCTGAACAGAATTCCTTGGAGGCCCAATTTTCTGATATCTAAGTAAACTTTGGAATTAACATTGTTTAAATAATAATGGGGATGTATTGAGGGGAAGAGATATTTCTTATTAAGGAGCTATGGTTAGGCTCCCTCATCTTCCAGCAGAGTGGAAATCTAGATCTATAAGGCTGAAAGAAGGATGTTCTCACAACTAAGTGTGGCAATAGCTTTTCCTCTTAAAAAAATATGTGAAGAAGTTCTGAGGCTTTTGAAAGAAAAATGCTGCAGTACCCAGAGAGCTACATTAGTGCAAGCAGGTAGTATCCAGGGATGAGTAAAGTGCTTGTTCTTATACACGAAATGCAAGCAAGGTCGTGTTCCCTCTCTCCTGCTAGGGAAAGTTATGCCCCAGCTGTGTCCCAACAGCTCACAGGGAGGAACGAGATGTCACAAATTTTTCTGATCAAGTGCCAGATCCTGCTTATCCTTTCCGTTTGCGTAGGGGACAGCACAGCTGATCTAAGCTGACTGTAAAGCACCTCTGGTAAGAGTGATTTGGATAGCCTAATGATCTTATATTTAAATACGACTTATGTCTGCCACTAATTTTATTCCATTTGAACCAAAGATATTTATGCAAAATTACTTAAAACTTTTTTCTCTAACTTGTCAGACACGGCAAATTCCAGATACAGATGGAAGTGAAATTTCATCAGTGTTTCTGTGGATTCTTCAAGGGACTGTAGGGACAGCATGCAGTCTTCCCCACTAACCATGCTATTCCGCTTCGGTGCTTATCATCTGTGTGGTAGAAGCAGCAGCTCAGTGTTTGCCCCAAATCCCAGGGTAATCCATGGGTGACTGCCCTTGTTCTCACTTCAGTGGTTTAATGTCAGCTGCAGTGGAAGTCCCATGCAAAATTTCTTACATGTTAGTCTAATCTGCTGATCGGTATAAACATTCATTGTATTAGCTTGTAGGACAGGACACAACAATGAGAAGTCCCCAGGAATGATGGGACTACTGGTTTTGGTCCTGTGTAGCTGCACCAGGGATGCTATGAGAAACAGTACACAGCAAGGAAAGAAACCTCTTCAATCACAGCATGGAAGTGTTGGGCCTCCGTTGAGATTTGCCTTAGCCTTTCTGGGATTTGTATAAAAATTCTTCTAGTAATAAAATGTTGGAAGGATCAGCTGCTGTTACATGTTCTCCAGAAGAAAATTATGGGTGAGGAATACAGTAAAATACGTGAAGAGTATTTCATGAGCCACTTGACAGATGTGTGAAATGCAAGTGGAACACAGCAGCCATGTGGCAACATACTACAACAGTTTGTGACAATGTAAATAAAAATGAAGAAAAATATTATGCTGTTCAGTAAATATTTAACGTAGGCCAAATAGCCCCTATCACCCAGTTTTCCCAAGTGGTTTCTTGGTCTCTCCCTGTATTAAATTGTTGTGTCGTTTTACAGTGAACTGTAGCTGCCTTTCAGCCACATGTATTTCAGTGTTGAATTAAGTAATTTTCTTTGATGGAGAGAGAGAACTACCAGCATTAAAATCAGTATAAGCTTCTTTGTAATGCTTCAGGAGCAGGCATAGTGGTTTTCAGTCCACTTTGTGAAAAATTCTTTGTAAAATAATACACAATCATTACAGTTATTTACATGAGGTTTAGAATAAATGAAATGACTGAAATGTCAATGTAATAATCTTTCCTCCTGCAAGAAAAGTCTTGATGTTGGGATAAGGGTACTTTATTTCAGCTTATAACATAAAAATATTTTTATTAGTTTTGTGTCATTGAGACTGAACCTGGAATACTTGTATCTGAATACAGACGAGGAAAAATGTAAAACTCATCTAATTTTGCCCTTAACAAGTGCTTATAGTCTCTAGAAATCCAAGTTCACCATGCCCAGTCATTCTGAATAGTGCTCAGTCATTCAGGTAGTGAGCACAATTTGGTGAGAGTAAAAATTATAAACATGATGAAGGGAATGTTTCTGTGTCCTCTCAATTCATCCTACAAATACACTTTCTGAACCACCAGTTTTTGTCATTCAAGGCTTTCTCACACGTCTTCATTTGACATGGTGTGGGGTGATTATATATCACCTGGCATGAGAAAGTAAAGGGGAAAACCAACAAAATTAACATTACTTAAGAAGATCAACTCTGGCCTGTTGTAGGACTCAGGCAGAAGATGTCTTCGCTGCAGGTTCTGTTGCTGCTGCAGTACCTGTGTCTAATATATGTTACATTTTACCATGGAAACAGATGCATCTTTTTATTTCCTATCATAATCAGTATTGTTTGCTTTGCTTATCTGTAAATCTTTTCTAGTGTTTATTTTTTGATTATAATCGCAGATAGTCTTGGAAAAGTCTTGGAAGTAAAACTTTTCCAGGGATGGAAAAGGAAGGAAAGTTAAAGAAAATGTAAAGAAGTAATTTGCCAAAATGGGGACTTTGTAATTAAGTGAGAAACAGTACATTATCATATTGAGTGGCTTCAATTTAACCACATTTACTAGAAAGACAAAAGAATGGCATTTCCATGACTCTGAAATAGTAAAGTTTTGGAGATGAGAAATACTAAACATATTTCTGCAACTAATATTGGATGAATTGGTAAATGCTGTTGCAGAGTGTGATGAATGCATTACCGTTCTTTCTGTCATTTGATTATGGCTACTTCAAGATACGTGTGTGAAGTCTCACGTCTGAGAATACAATTTCACAATTATAAAACCAAGATTGTAAACCATTTGCATTCTGAAGGATGAAAGCTGGTTTTGCAATGTAGATTAAATAGACCGCTGCCGAGGGTAGCAAATGTGCACCTATTTGCATATGGCAGAAAAGCTAGGATTATTGCTTGTGATGTTAGCACATGACAATCAATTAAAGAATTTAAGAAATATACTATAAGCTAGCTATAGCTGTGTGTTTGGCCCTACTTGATGTACCAAAAGAATATGAAGTCTAAGGACCTTACGACATCACCGGTTAAAAAAATAACAAAATAGTTAGGATGCCAAATGGCAACTTCCAAAGAATATTAGCTAAAAAGTTCCATTTAGTTTAGTTTGATTAGGTCATGAACTTGCCTGTTATGATCAGTACAGAAATTTGTCTTTAAGCAGGTTCTGAATGAAAGTGAAAAGAATGAAAAAGAAAAAAATGCTTGTGGAGAACAACTAGCCAGTAGTGTGGAGCCGTAGTAACAAGTAGTAAGTGGAGCAAGGATGGCCACAGGAGTAGTGTGGCTGACAGATTTTGCAGCAGGTGGAACAGTTCAAACAAGTAAAAATATAGATAGGCTAGAGGAACCCATGTATTTTTTGCTTTGTCTTAAGAAATGAAAAATCTTTTTACCAGAGAAGATATTTTCTAACATTGAAGCAAAAAACACTGATATAAGATGTAGAAGTGGAAGAAGTTTCTGGGATTTATATTCTTTTCTAACAGAAGCTGAAACATAGAAAATTATCTTGTGGAGAATGATTTCTTCAGCCTTCCTTATATCACTAAGAAAGCTTCATGCTGAGCATTTAGATGGGAGACAGATCAAAATGCAGATGCTTTATTTGGTCACCTTAATAGCTTAATAGGCTTTATGGATTATTGCTCTCACAAGCCTTTTTGAGCTTATAAAATCGTAATGTATTTGCTCTTAGAAATTATGAGCTCAGTCCCAAAAACTCTTACCTGCATGAGCCCCTTGGTGAGTTGCCTGATTTAGTGCCATTAATCTTTAAGGGGCTGCAGGATCTCCATCCTGTGCTTGCCAAAATACTGCAGAAGACAGGAAATTGCAAGAAATGACCAAGGGGAGCCAGTTACTCTATAGAACTATCATATTCCACTTCACTCAGTCCTTCCCCAAGGATTTTTGGCCCATTTGCATTCATGCTATAGCTAACCAAAAAGCAAATGGGTTGTCAGTGGTAGACGTTAATCGAAACTGTATTTATTTAAAGACTGTGGGTTTGGGCAGCATTGATGATAAAGAGGACTTCTCACCTAAGGCAGGCACAGCGCAGGAGTTAAAAAAACCAGCCCCTCACCAGCAGGCAAGAATCTACTCAAAAATTAATCTCCCCTAGTTTGCCATGGCTTTCGCAGGGATTAAGTTACATTGCCTTTATCCCCTAAACTGCTGGGTGCCCATCCCTTTAGGTACCACAAGGTTTTCTAGGCTTGCTTTTTGGTTTGCCTTGTGATGGTTTGTTTTCATATTAAACCAAGTCTCCTTGACCATTAAGCTGACATTAAGTCTGTCTTTATACTGTCATCCATGATCCAGAATTGATGCTGACGGGAGTTTTGCTGAATGACTACGTTTCTGGCTGGAGCTACTATAGCTGTAGCCCTGAAAACATCTGTGCAGTTACTTGAAAAGGTGCAATTAAGAATTACTTATGAAAACTATGCACAACTTGATGATTCCTCAGTGTCTAGGGTTCTCCAGTTGACAGGCTGCATTGTTTTTTTTAACACTGACAACTGTCTGTCGTTTGGATATTTCCATAGATTTTTCCTCCAGATGCTTCTTGCCTTCAGTGTTGTAGTTCAGGGAAGAGATAATGACCAACTATCGCTGCAAGATTTTCTGGCTCAAGTAGCATAAATGTGTACATCTGGAGTGAACAGACAGGAGTTGAAATTGCATCTCTTCATGACTGACTCAAAACTGAGCCTGTTTCATCTGCAGCAGATGGATTCACTGCTATCAGCAGTTTTTTGAATAGCTCTGTTGATATCTTGCAAAGAAGTGAGATTTGCACTCCATGGCATTTTCCACTCTGGTACTGAAAGTCCTGTCAGATATTTCTGACCACAGCAAAGGTCATATGTAACGTTTAGTCCTGAGGTCGTTGGCAGACCTTACAGAAAAACTGGCAGTTTTAAAGAAAAATGCAAGACAAGATAGTGAATATGTTAGTGGTATAGACCTTATCAAAAGCAAAAAAGAAAAAAAAAAAAAAAGAGAGAGAAAGAGAAAGCAAGACTGGTTCAGAAGGTGTTGAGAAAAAAACCCCCACAATCAAATTGTCCTTATTCTGACAATGTCAGTCTGAAGACCAGACTGGAACCAGACTGAGAATCCCATATCAAACCTTTTCTACAGGAGGTTCTGAAACCTTGTTCATTAAGTGTGTGAAATGGAATTATTTCTGTTTAACATCCTAAAATTGTCATTATCTTTAGAAGATTTTATAAAGGTATAGGAAAAGTTCATTTTTTGTTCATTAGCAAGAGTGAGTCACCTACTACTTAAAGCTGAAGTTTCACTAAGATGAATGTAAGAAACAGCAGCTATCAAGAAGCTGATACCTTCTACCCGTGACTGTTTTAAGGAACCCTTATCTTCATGCAGTCATTGCAGAAAATTTTTGCTGATACCTTGGGGAAGATAAATACAAAAATATGAGATATAATGTGTAAGAAGGTTTGCTTCTCACTGTATGCTAGACTAGCTCTTGCATATGACCACATCAGTGCTCTCAGCCTTTTAATGCAGAAATGAAACTTGCTTGCTTTAACTCGTTTAATCCTACTAAGTGGCTTATGTCAATCTGTATTTACAAGGTCGTCTTCACAAGGATAAAGCGGTAAAAATATAATTTTATAAATGATATAGGGATTCATATTTATGTTTTCGTTTTCTCCTGAAATCAGAAGAATTTGTAGGTATTAGACACTAGGCATTAGTTTGCATAAGTGATAAATTAGACATATCTAGAGGAGATAAATGACCTAGCAGATGAAATACTGTTTGTCATCAGCAAAAAGCAACTCACAGAATTTACATCACAGAGCCAGATTTCTCTTCAACTAATGAAAGAAGGGAGCAAATGATGAATTAAGAAAATGTAATGTATTTTTTCTAAAGAAGTCAGGTAAACACACATCACATTAAACTCTGAGGTCCTAAATGACAGAAAACAAAGTGCAGAGATAATTCTAATTCTCCTTTTTGTATAGGTGTTCACGTTACAAGAGATAAAGTGCCTGTGATAATTAAACAAAATAGTGCTCCAGTTCCTAGGGGGAGGAATTGCATCAAAATTGAGAGTGAAAGATTTACTGCAAAGTCTTTAAATCACTCTGTTTCAATTCAATAGCAAACAGGGTATTATTATAGGAAATTTATAGTGCAGTGATGACAGTGAAGAACTTCATCTTTCTAAATAAATTTTATGTAGGTAGAATTCAAATTACCACATCAGACTTTCACAACTCTGTGTGTAACCCGACTTCTTTTTGCAGAACTTCTGACAGAAGTGATTGGGTTTTGTTTGTTTAGGACATTGCTGCTTACATTTCTTTGTTGTTCTGATTTATTTCATTTTCTTTGGTATAAGAGATGCAGTGTCTTTCTGTTATTAGCTTTTTCACAGTACTTTCATCAGAGACATATGAAAGTCCCTTTGCTGGGTATTCTTTCATGGTCCAGGAAGGTGTAGTTAACTTGCAACACGAATGTTTCATGATCACTATGATTTTCGTACAAGAAGATGTAGTCTTAGATCTCAGGATTAATTTTCTATGTCAAGTCACGTTTGGAAAGATTTAGCCAACAGGTCTACACTTCTCTGCAAGATTTCTGTCCCATGTTTCCAAGAGCTAAATAGCATAAATTCAGTGCCTTTCCCACAAAAAAATCAGTTGTAAGAGTTCGGTCTGCACCTGGGTCTGTGGCTGCTTCTTGCACAGAAAAGAAAGGCTTTATAAGACAGAATTTTCAGGCTGCCAGTGTATGTCCTTATTTAATAAAAGGATAGATAAGGGAAAAGAACCCCTGCTTTTGTGGGTAGAACACTATCTTCATGCTCACAAAAATTAGTACTGTCTGTATTTTGGCAGCATATTTGTCTTTTTTAGTTTTAGATCTCTTGACTTGTTTTCATCCAAGATATCTCATCATTCTCTGTGGTCTAAACCAAAGGATGAGCCTTTTCTGTATTAATAGAATTGTAGATAAGACTTGTGTGGTTGTGTTAAGTAACTTGTTTCCATCAAGACAGATAAGAGTCTGGAGAGCAGTTTTTCCAGAGGCTGTGTAAAATCTTTGACTCTGTGCTGACTTTTATATCCAAGGTCTTTGGTGAAACAACCAGTCTGTCCCCGTGAAAATCTGTACTTTGCTTTTATCCGGCTGTGCCCAGAAGATTGCTAGGCATTGGCAATATTGCAATAGATTCTGTTAGTACATCAAAATCTGCTATCACGCTGGTCGATTCTGCAGTCCTTGTTTCACAGATGGCACTATTAATCCAGCAGACAGGAGCAGCTCTCGTTTATTCCCAGCCCGAACGAGCTTTCAGATAGAAATGAGACATGAAAGGGTTTGCATCCTGTTTTAGTTCCTGCTTTGCCATCCTTTAATGAGCTCAGTGAGTAGTTTATAATGTTGTCCTTACTTGCCTGTGACTCTGAATGTGGTGGAGGCCGGGAGTGAAAGCAGCGAGGCAGGTGGAGGGTGACTGAGCTGCAGTGTGACTGCTCTGGTGTTGTGTAAAGCTCTGGGTGCTGCTAATGAGAGTGGCCAGACAGTCGTTTAGCTCTTTATGGAGAAACAGTGGCACAAATCACCATAATTTGCCACAGAATTAAGAATGCAATTTTAAATGTGTATTTTTTTTAAATGGCTGTTGATGTGAGAGCTGACTAACATAAGTGGGACATAAAGTTACTCAAATGCTTTTTCCAAAAATATTCTGGCAATTGATATGGTTGGGGCAGTTGAACTCTCCAGATCCCCAACTCAGTCTGACCTTGCTTGTCAGGGTAAGGCACTGCATCTATAGCCCCCCAGTCTGCACAGCTCTGGTCATTTCAGTGTTGCGTGGCAGGGATATGTGACTTTAAACTACACCAAGGTCTCAAGAGTTTTGCATCTGGGTGTGTGCTGGGTGACTCTCCAGGCTGAGCTGGCAAAGTCCTGACGACCCGCAGGGTGGAGGAAGACCCTGACTTGTGTGACTGAAAAAAGCACTTGTCAGGCAAGATCGAGTAGAAGATGTGAAATAGGAGCACCTCCTACGGGTGAATTTAGATATAACTGCAGCTTAATAAGCGAACAGTAACATCCAAAGAGATTTTTTATTTAGTAACATGTGATGGATACTCCTTTAGTGATTCTTACAGCTGCAAATGCAGTAGAATCCTTCAGTAGACCTCTGAAGGTGGAAAACATTTGTATTGCAAAATGCTTCTTTTATTTTCATAATTTTATTTTCATTTTATTTTTCTTATTTATTTTATTTTTTTAATTTTATTTTCTGTATTTTGCTTTATATGTAACAAATTATGACACTGACATCTTGCTTCAGTGTGCTGTGGAATAAATAGCACGTCTCTTCCTGCATGCTCGACCAGGTCCTGCTCTCAATTCATTTAGTTTTGTGCTAATCCCATGGAATTAATTTGCAGTGTTGTGAAATCAGACTTTGAGCCAGGCTTTTTCTGTTCTTTTGATCTGTTGGAGGTTTACCATACCAGTGTCCCCAGTACTTGTTACTTCTTTATTTACGTTAAGATCATGATTTTAGCTGGCCTTCTTAATTTTTTTCATGTAATTGCTAAATCTCGATGAACCAGAATGAAAAGGTTTCAATAATTCAGACTCAGCTAGAATATTGAAAAATGTGAATGGTTTGAGAGGAGATTTCTATGACTGTACATAAAGGAGTTCAGTCTGGGAATGGAACACAGTTAACAGGAATTGGACAGTAACAGTCCTTATGATTCTTTCCCATGCAGTAAGCACAGTTTTGAATTAAAAGGGAAAAAATATGGGAATGTAAAAAGCACTCTTCAGATATTGCCATAGACATCCAGAACAGGACTGCAGGAGTACTATTTATGAAGCTTATTAAAAATGTATATGCAGAGAGATAGCTACAGTAAAATTGCCAGTAAAACAAACAGACTAAGGGAGTTTTAATCTGTGTTTTTTCTCGTTCTGGCCACACAGTGCTTTATAAATGGAAAGATGATATTTCATTTGTTCTCTCTGACTCCCTTGGTCAGCATTGTAAGCACAAAAGCTGGATAACATAAAAGACCATGTATAGAGCACAAGATAATAAAAAGTGGCTTAAATTCATAAAATCCTGATTGGAGCCTCACAAGCTCCCACATGAGAGAGCCATGTTTATTGATAGTTTAGCTTGATAGAGGCTGCAGTTTCCTGAAGGTCAAGTGAATATTGTGAAGAGAATCATGTGTGCATTGTTTACTGAAGTTTTTACAGGCTTGCAGAATGATTGCAGAGTCATGTCAAAACAGAAAAGTGTAGATTCGTAGCAATAGGAATTTTCTATAGAACCAAATGCTAGCTTGTGAATTACTTCCAGACAGCTGAAGACTGCAAAGCACGTAATTATTTTTGGCTTACCTTATCTTACACTTTTCTTTATATGGCTGTTTAAGATGTATTAAAAGTTTATGCTAGGGAACTAGGTTGTTCCCTCTTGCAACAACCAGATTTTTGTAGATCCGGCAGTATGTGCATTACCTGAAAACAGGGATTTACATTGGGATGTCATTAAAGCCAAAAACATGCCAGCCGAGAATGGAGCCACGGGAACTGGACTTTGGCTGTTAAATAATCAGCAAGTATTTATGCTGAGGCTCAGAAAGTATTCATCATTGTTTTAATGGAATTCACACGCAATATATTTCATTATGAGGACCCAGCGTTGCTGTGCAAGTCCAAGTCTTGTTTTCATATCCCCTCTGTCATGGTGAGACTTCATTTAATGCAAGGGCGTAATTTTTGTTAAAGGCTTTCCCCAGTCCTTCCCTTTCTTGTGCCTTTTACAGTGAAGAAAGCCTAGGTGGAGCTGCACAGTATTGAAATCAGTGGGGTGTAACATCCCTCTCCTTGGTGAAGGCAGATAGTAATGATTGTACTTCTTAATGAAAGCAGATAGCTGAAACGGCAGGAGCATCCATCTCAGATGAAGAAATATGCCATTGCCTGAAACAGAGTTGTTTGTGGTGGACTAGATGTCCATGGGCATGGAGTGATGTGTCTGCCAAAGAGACGGGAGAAAAGGCAGCAGGAACGTCCAAGACGTGAAGAAAAAAGCACAGGTTCTGGGAGAAAAATCATGAGAGGAAAAGATGGGAGCAGACTGAGCATTTGGGTAGCAACTGTTGGCTAAATAGAGGGTTACACGTGGGAGTAATGGCGTGGCTGCCTGCTTATGACTCCTACAGTGCATAGAGAAACCAGACTTCAAAGTTTTTTGTAGTGGAATGGGATTACATAAAAGATGGATGGAGTTACTGCGAGTTTCTCTCTCTAATTGAAAGACCTTGCAGATTGTGATTTTGGCTGGTGTCCAAAATAACATATCTCAGCAAAAGTCTCTGAGAAATCTCATGATTTACAATGAATCTCACCTGGCAGCTTGGAGGTAAAGAAGTGCTTTTGTCTTAGGCTGCAAATGGGAAAGAGAGGTGGTAAGCAGATATGAGCCTGAGATAAGGCTGCTAGCTGCTTAGGCTGCCACCCTCACTACTTCACCATGAACTCTCTCATGTTTTCTTGTAGCTATGGTCTCCTACTATGCCCTTCCATGATTCAGTCCTTCCTAACTCCAGAGCATCTGTTACCCCTGCTCCCTTATTCTCTTTGATCACAGCGGGAATTCTCCTTGGAGCTGTACATTTACCTTAAATAGCAGGAAGCTATTCTGGGAGGACCAGGCTTTGCAGAGGAGAGCAACAGAGCCATTGCTTCTGCTTTATGTGTGACAATGAGTTATGTGCAGGCATCTGGTTCATAGCTGCAAAGACAAATCAGTAGTATGAAGGCAGTGTGAAACAGCAGACTGATGAAGGAAGGTGAGCACAAAGGTTTTCTGTCTATGCTTTGCTATGCCCTGTAGGACATAATTCCCCAAATGAGGTGTCCAAACAAAGAGACCCAAAATGGGGGAGGTCTGGTTTAATTTCTTAATGTTGTTACTCTGTATTTAGGAGCTGTGCCATTCAGATTTTTCTGCCTCAGTTTCATCTCTTGGCTCCAAAGGAGTTAAAAGTAACCTGGCACGTGTGTGCTGCAGATTCTGCAGAATACAAGCCTGGTGATCTCCAGAATCCCAGCATATGGAGATGCTCTTGGTTTCAGAGCCACAGGTACTCACTTTCATCTTAACACAAAGCAGAACATTATAGAAAAATTGTTAAAAAGCTGGAGGAATTGGAGTAAGACAGAAGGTGATGTGGTCCTTTTTTTCTTTACCTGGTGTGAAGAAGACAATTTGGTTTGCTTTATGGTTGTAGATGAAATTTGGAAATTCAGACTTGCTTTTCTCTCCAGAGCTCTATCAGGCTCACCGGCAGTACAGTGCTAGTGTCTTGTCTTCAGGTTGTCCTGTGAAATTTCTTTTTTCTGTTTCTTCTTAACAGTTTTTCTCCCTATCATTTCTTACATCCTCACCGGGCACAAGACAAACCCTTAGATGGCATTAGCAGGTTTCAGGTGATCAGAAAGACCTAGGAGGCAGTGGTGAAAATAGCTGAAAATGGTTATCTGAAGGATGAATATGGAGGCCAGTGGTATTCATTATCAGTTATAAAGACAGTGAGCCTGAAACACTGTTGATTCAAATATGCAAAATTAAGGTATTTGCTTTTAGTAATGCTTTGCTTTGCCTCAGACTTAATGTATAGTTTCCCATTTTAAAACTGAGAAAGTGTTAATTCAGTTAATAGGTGAATAAAAAAATAAAACCAACATCTTTTCACTGGTTTTCCTTTTAGAATGTTCAAGAAGTCTAACATCCTATTGGATGTAAAAAGTACAAGTGTTTTGTGTGCTCTGATTCCATTGATTGTAATATAATCTTGTAAACCCATAGTCTCAGAGCTGTTAGAGACATAAATAGTAAAAAAATTTAAAAAAAAGTTTTGTGTTTGTTAGCTAGCAAACATAAAGGTACATACAACAACAAACACAGAGGTACATTTTGATCCTTTGCCTGTAGGTATGGGAGATCCTGCTCTCAGAAGAGTTCTGCCGTGGCTTATTGCAATGAACATGTATGTTGTGCTCAGTAGAAAATGCAAAACCCGAAGAGCACAGTTAATTGCTGAAGAGACAGCAGTTGTATCCGGCAACCTGCCCCTAAAGCAATCAGCCCTCTCGTCAGAATAAAGTTCTTTGCAAACAATGGCTCTATTCCTAGTTTATAGATGGGGAAATGGAGGAATGGAAGCCAACTGCTAGAAGTTGCCTATTAGGCTGGTGTAAAACTGACACCCAGAGTCCTGCAGCCTAGAGCTCCAAGTGAATGAGGATTTTATGTTTTGAAGCACAGTTATTTGAAACTTTAGTACCTTAAGCATCATCCTAACTGTTTTGGTGATGCTTTCCTTTCTCCCTGCTCCCTCGTTTATAGAATGTGTGAGGCAGACCACTTTGAAGGTTATTACTGTTTCATGGAAATGGTAGTCCCATGGGATAGGTACAGCATGCCAAGGCTTTCCCTTTGTCTCATTTAAGGGCCAGCATTCTACCTTCTATTCTCTGTCCCATTCTGACACTGTGGGAAACATCAACTATTAGCAATACTCAGCTAGCTTTATCAATATCGTTCATTATTTTATAGGCTCCTCTCACATTTGATTGCATTTTTCTTCACAGTCGGTATCCTGAGAGCTAGATCTGACCTGAGTTTCTGCCAGCTGACAGTAAAGTCAACAGAGATGCTGGTGACAAAAAGTCACCTGAAGGAGAAAGGCAGCTGTGAAATGAGACAGAGAAGTGAGCAGTGCTTGGTGGAAAGGGGACATGACAAGGACAGCTGAGGATGCACTGATTCAGCATTTCCTCCCTACAGGGTATGCAGGCTGGGTTCTTCTCTGCAGCTGGAGCTGCCCACGTCCTTCAGGTTCTCCAGGGTGTTGGAGGCGGAGAAGCAGTGAAACTGAAGCCTTTTCGCCCTTGTGATGAATCCTCTGCAATGTACAGCCAACTTACTGCAATGAGATTTATTTGGTAGCTGCAAATCGGCAGAGCATCAGCAAGTGCTAAGATTTGTTGGACATCGTTGTCCTCTCTGGGAATTATTGTGACTTCTTCTAAGGCAAACTCTAAAACCTCCATAATCTGTAGCAGATCCTTTGTGTATTTAGGTAAGCAGAAGTCCTACAAAATGCTTTTTTGCTGGCTTCTTACTAAGCTGTTCACGTTTGATTGAGTTGTAAGAAATGAAGAACAGGCATCTCCTGTCAGTATTCTCTATGACGTAGTTGGAGTTCAGCTGGAACTTCCCAGCCCCCTGCCCAGAATTTGCAGCTTGTTTCGTGGGTGATTTTAATTCAGACATGTTTTAAATTTTGAGAATTTAATCTTGGAACACTCACTAATACTTTCCCATGTAATTTTGTTGAGGAAGTAGCAGCATATTTAAAACTTTAAATGCAGGTATTTTAGAGCTAGCCACATAAATCCATACTGAAGTACTTTAACTGTTACTTGTGAACAAATTTTTTGTGTGCATGAGTATCTAATGACCTCTGTAAGTGCCTAGCTTTGGTTTTTGGGATTTGGTTTTTTTTTTGACAGATTTTTTTGTCCCCCTGAATGTTACATAGACATACAGAGCTACAGTGCTGATTTATATCATTTAAAAAATAACAAAAAGTGACTTCATTGACAAGTCTTGAAGTGAGGGTGAGAGGACAACTTAAAACTGCATAATTACTTCTGACACTAAGGTGATTAAAAACTCATCAAGTCTTTAAGCTTGAGCTATTGCATTGCCATCCTAAGCCAGAGATACCTGACTTTAAGCAAGTTCACAGAAGGTAAGAGACATGGGGCAGACTCTGACTTTCTTTTACGTGTTGAATAGCTAAATATCATATGATTGGTCCTACAAGCTGACTGGAAGAGTCCTATTTCATAAAATGGTGTGCATAAAAACCTGGAATTAAATCAGTTGACCTAACATTAGCGTGTGATTTAGCAGCTAATACCTTAAACCATCCTTTTGTCACTGCTCAAATCAGCTAAGGTGCATCTCTTCTGAACATTTATGAAGATTCACTGTGTTTATGCACATTGGGTAATTGCATGAACAGACTGAAAGCCGTTCTGCTTTGCTTACGGGTACAACTTTCACACTAGGTGCCTGTAAACAACCAAGCGTAAATGCAGCCAGGTATCCCGATTTGATGGTCCAGCTCAATGTCTTTGAAAGTTCAATCTTAATTTAATAAATTCTTCATTTTGATGAGTAAAGCAAGCTTACAACCTCAGTTTAATTTTGGATATGGTTCTTGTGAACCATATTTATTTTCTTCACCAGAAGTTTGCTTCTTCAGGTAGACTCCCTGTTTTACTTTACTTTTAGGTAAGAATGATGAAGCAAGAAGGCAGGCAAAGTGAAAGGGAATTTTTGTTTATTTTTCTACAGTGTGCTTACTAAAGCTTTTTCATCCTCGGTTTTAAATAAGATCCAAAGTTCTGTACTCAGTGTTAGTTCACAGTGTGGATCCAGGTAGATCTACTAAGCAGTAATATGTAAGTTAAAATGTAAGTTAAAATCCTTACCATCAGTTTACTGTAGCTTAAATGTGGAAATATTCCCCTACAGCCACTTGCAGCCTCTGTATGTAATGAATCGAGAGAGTGGGGTGATAAGATGTGTCACCTTCAGTTAGGAAGCTGTACTGGCCCCATTGTAGCAGAGCTTCTGTAGACTACGGTGGTGATGGTGAACTTTTATTTCCATGAATACCTAGAAGAATTTTAGTAGAAGTATATTGAGACCACTAAGACTTGCACTTTTAAGCTTCCTGCCAATGATACAAAGCCTGCCCATTAAGCAAGCAAGGGTTATAACATGGGATTGTTTGGAGATAGTCACAGATAGGAGGTCTAATGGATTCTAATTTGGTAGAATCCAAAGATGTACATATTAAGAGAACTAGATAAAATAGTACCTTACTTCAGTTTTTTGTTCCGTCACTGAACTCATGAGGCTTATTTATGCAATCTGTCTAGCTGAGTTTGTTATTTTGAATTTTAGTTATGCATTAGCCTAACATCATATAATTTCAAATAAATGCAGAACAGTTTTATTCCAAGTACATTACTAGCACTCCTCAGGATACTGATTTTTAGAAATTATCTAGACCCTCTTAAGTTAACTAGAGTGACTTCAATGGCTGCCTTTGAAATGCATCTAGTTTTTCTGCAGTTCAGTTTAACAAAAAACCCACAGACCTTAAGCATGTCTTGCAAAGTTTAGAGAGCCCTGTGCACTGAGAAAACATCACCTGTAATTTACTTCAGGACTGACAAGCAGCGGCTCACTGATAGGTATAAAATTGCAGAGTCCAGATGCCACTGTTGAAAACAGGCGTGAGAGAGAGTAGCAGAACTCCTTCACTATAAAACATCTTGAGACAATTTAGGAAAACTCTATCTGGGCTCATATTCTGCAGTAATTAGGGACACCATATTGCATTCAGCACCACACTGCCAGCCACCAAACATCATGAACTTTCATTACTCCCACAAAAGCTGTTTAAAAAAAACCCAGCTTTTTAGTTATTACAGTTGGAAAAGATTTTGCGGGCAGGTAAGAGATGGGAACCCACGCTGTAGAAAGGATATTGAAATCCAGTTATCCAGTTACATTTTTACATGCTATTGCTTAATAGACTGCTCTTCTCATGTCAGGAGAAGGGGCCGGGCAGCCCAGTTCACTAATTATATCAGGCTATTGAACCTGTAACATGGAAACTTCAACTAAAGCAGCTACTCTGAGAGATGCAGGCAGTCAGCAATTTGATTCTGGTTTTGAAATACACAATCTAAAAGATGATTCAAGTTACTAGCCATCTTTTATTAATGAAGATATTCTGTATCAAATACCTAGAGCTTTTTATAGAATCTGCTCCTCATTTGACTGTCACGATGCCCATTATTTTAAAGGAAAGCATGAGGAGGTTCACCGCATAGTTACTGAGGAATCATCTCTTGCATGAATTACTTCAGGAGCCTGTTTCTCAAGAGCACGCATTCCCAAACAAGGCAAGGAACATGTCAGGCTTAGTCACAGACGAATTTACATCACTTAGAAAAAGAGATAGGTGAAAAGGATACCAAAGACCATTTCTTCATAGCAAGTAGATGTTTTCTTCCTGAAATATAATGTTTTAAGACTTTTAGCACAGGTGGAGCAAGCTTGAATACATAATCACCGATACAGGCAGGAGAATGAACAAACTTTTAGGTACTGCCATGGCATACAGGAGAACCACGAAATATTTTGGTGAATTCTCTAAAAAAAAATAGTGAACTGTCCCATAATTAATCTTTTTATTACTTCCAGAAAAAGCATAGTAAGGGGTTGTGCCCCAGATACTTTTGAATAAGAGAGTGTACTAGAATACATTATTTTTGTTTTGCAGAACTGTAATAAATTCATGTTTTTAAAGGACTTGTAACATGCAATTTCACAAGACAGTTTTTTACCAGTAATTCCTTCAGAAATACATGTAATGCACCGATGACATGGGATTTCCATCTCTTTCTGATCCTGAGGCAACTAATATGCAATGGTTGCCATGATTTAAGAGCAAATTTATCTGTACAGAAAATGTGTCTTTTCTTTAAGGAAATCACTATTGAGTATGTCCAAAAATACAGTATTCACTCCCAGTGCAAAGAAACACAACCATTTTAACCTTGGACCAGTTTTTAAGGATTATCTTAAATGAAGAGGTTGTATAAAATATCTGAATACGAAATATTTCTACAAGGGAAAAATGTTAGTTTGGAACACTTTGCCATGCAGTGTGTGATACCCAAATTACATAGCAATGAAAGTGTAAGTGCAAAACTTACTGTAAACAATAGGAAAATAGTTTAATTTACCATCCTACTGGGGACAGAATGCCATCAAATACATAATGTAAACAACAACACCACAACTGAATTTTTCACTGCCATAGTTTAAAACAATATTTTAAGGTGTTATTATTGTTAATCCAGGAGATAATCCAGGGATTGTAAGTATTTTGTATCACCTAACTGCCAAACCATTGTTTACATTCATGTTTTTACCAATGTGGAGGCATTTCTGCCTTAAAAATCTATTTCTATTCCAGTCTTCAATGTTTCTTCTAGGATTGAACTTGACTTGCAAGTTAAGCTCAGAAACAATTGCGTAACTAATCATGTGGAAAAAACAATTAGAAAAATCTGTTTCACGGTGTTATATCCCATTCTGCACTGACAAAGAATTAAATTATTTCAGATGTGTTTTTCACTTTTATTTCCTTAATGTATATGGAAAATGTATTTCATTATTCTTTCTAACATAATTGTCTTCTGCAAATTAAATTATGTGGTACAAATTACCATCTAGTTGTTTTTATACATTCAAGCAGCTTCATCCCATTCACTTTGAAGTAAATGGCAGTGTTTCCTTCAACATGAGGTGGTTTTTTTTCAGGAATGCCCTCATATTAAGCCTGGAGCGTGCTCAGTGTTTTTGAGGTATGCTGAATGCTCTCAACTCCTCTTGGCCATAAGAAAAGTGACATTCTTCAGGCCTTTATCTGATAGAACAAGACAAATTACTCAGATCTAGCGATTATATATTCTCGTGTCTTTCAACATTAAAATTAAGAAACAAATTTCCTATCTTCAAAAGTTCAAAGCACCAAATAATATCTTTTTTACTTTTATTAAAGTTCCAGTTCTGAACATGCATCCACATCTCACAAATTTTACTTCTGCAGCTATACCCACTGATATTTAGGACCTGACTGTCCTCAATCACTCCTTTGGAGACAAGAAGAACTTTTCCTGGTGTCATGGTTTAACCCAGACTAGCAACTATGCACTGGACAGCGGCTTGCTTGCCCCTCCCCTTCCATCTCAGTGGGATGGGGGGAGAAGAGCACAAAAGGGAAAACCAGTGGGTTGAGATAGAAATGGTTTAATAGGAATAGCAAAATGATACTAATATACTACTAATAAAATACTACTAATAACATATAAAATAAAATGCAGTTCCTCATGAACTAGCTATGAGAAAGAAAAGTTTCTAACTGCAAGAAGGCAATTAACTCGATTTTAGTCAAACCACCACACCTGGCTTGTCCTTTTTGCTTTCTTGCAAATTTTGCTGCAAGATAAATTTTCTGTCCCATGAAGGTGCCTCAAAGTATGTATAAATCATGGATTTGCAAGTGTGTGTGTGGATTTCTATCTGAAAGAGCATGTGTATGTGTACTATATACACACACACATTATGCAAAAATTTTCAAAGATGCATCCACTGTTTTAATGATATTTTAGATTCATGGATTTTGTATTTTCTTTTTCTTTCCTGTTCTTTCCACGCTGTTAAAAGTTCTTTCCATGACGGTTGTCTTCAACAGAGGCATAAAACTTGTTTTTCCTAACCATTTCTTACACCAGGGCAGTCTAATTTCAGAGGTGACAGGTAGTTCCTTTGTCAGAACAAAGATCTTTTCTTTGCCTCATTATCTCTTCTTCAAGTTAATATTAACAGCTGTGGGGGTACATCTCTGACAGATAGTTCAGTTCTGGTTATTCTTTTACTTATTACGGAACAGAAAGAATCTGCTCTATTATCAATAATGTGTTCACTCGTAACTGCTTGCCTTCCACTTCACCTTTAAGGTTAATTCACTAACTCTAAGGGTGTGTCCTGAAAGTTAGTGTTGATATGTGTCCAAATACTGGGTTTCATTTCAATGGGGAGATTGTTCCTTAGAACAGTTGCTGTGTAATTTGTTTTCTATGTAATGCACCAGACAAGAGCCTTGAGATGGAGGAAATTATTTATATGCCAGCTTATGGGGAAGTGGCATGATCAAATACGAATGAATGTGAAACAGCTGGAGTTTGCACTGTGTTCTATTTTAATTAGTACTTAATGACTGGAGTTTCATATTTCATGTATACTGGTGTTAACCTTCCTTCCTCAGGATAAGCAGAATGACTAGAAAAATAACATGAGTTTATCACACAGCTTTCAAGATATCACAGGAACATGTACCATGACAAAAGTTCTGTGTTCCTGTTTAACACAAGTGTTAGTTCTATTAAAGAAACAAACAAAAATTGGGTCTACAAATAGATACGAATTTTTGCATTTGCTTGTTTTAAGTGCAAATTCTGTTATTCCTCAGAAGTATCTCTTGGTGATGTGTTCTGCTGCTGTTGTCCTAAGGATAGGACACAGGAACACAAACCATCTCTAAGAAACATTATGTTTTTGGAAGTATTAATTACCTTCAAAAATCCATCCAGAGTCTCATTTTCCTTCGTGGCAAGGCTGTATGTGCCATGTTACCTGCCCTAAACCACAGCTGCCAGTATGCTGGGAGTGGTTAAACTGAAACAATTTTTTTCATTACCTTGCCTAGTCCCTTCCTGCAAAATACCAAGATAATGATACTCCTTTTTAGTCTTTTCATTGAACAATTGGTCAATCACGAGTTTCTTATTGCTTTTAGTTTTGCAGTCCTCACTCTCTCAAACTGGGTGATGTGCAGGGAGTTTGCCTCCCTGTGTAATTTGTAGGAAATGAACACTGGGACCTGCAGCCCAGCTGCTGTGTACCAGGCCCTGAAATGACAACAGTTCCTGTCCAAGAAACTGACAAGAATAAAAGACCCCTGCAATACTGGAGCGTGAATTTACTCTGATTTAGTTGATCACTAGAATGCTTTAATTTGAGTGGTTCAAAAACGTATCACAACAGCATTTGTAGAGTCAGGCATCTGTGGTATTTTACTGCATTTCTGTTTTGTGAATGCTCCATCTGACACTTCTTTTTGTTCTTTTTCCCATTCATGCAGTCACCTAATGCTGGCGACAAGGATGACCAAACACTGACGGTAGGCAGCAATTAGTATGTGCCTGAGCATTTGTTTTTCAGGAGGGTAGGGAGGCAAGCCTTACTTTGGTCTGGCACACATCAGCATTTTTCTAAATTACTGGCATTTCTTTCCCCCTCCTATGCTGCTATAGAATTTAGATAATTTGTTTCCAGTGATAAAGCGGTGAATTAATTTTGTTGTTCAGTTTCTATAATTTTTCATTTAGTATTTGTATGACACCAAAGATTAATCCATGTATGATGTATTATTGCAAAATACTATTTTCTTCAGGGTTGTTTTTTCCCCCTAATTGGATTTCGGGGTCTTATTAGTCAGCAGTCTGTTGGCTCTGATTATCCTTTTTATCGAAACAAGCAGACAGCCATCCACAAAGCAGTCTTACTCTATGGGATATATTAAATGCATGGATTATTGTACTAGACAATGACATGGAGAAAAGAACCTCAGAATATGTTTTAAATTTCTTTAAAAGCATCTAAAAGATGGTTGTAGGTCAGCTCCATTGCTGTAGGTGTCTGCACTGCCTTACCACACTTGCAAACATTTTTTTGCAATCGGTACTTAACGGATTGAACCAAAGCAAGGAGTATGTTTCACTCTGACTGAGCTTGAAGATTTTGTCATTAAAAAAGAGTACTCTTGGCCCTTCTTCTCCATGAGTTTGATAATATGTGTATTTGCAATGTACCAAGGCAAGAAAAATTAGAACTTTCTTCAGGGATTCAACCACAAGGTTCTGCAAAGAATTCCACAGAATTCTTCCTGATGCAAGTAAGAGGTTTTTATTTTCTGAACATTTTAATAGTTTTTACAGAGAAGGATTCTTTTTTTCTCTGCTCTTTACTTGAGCCCTTGGAGACTCCTAGCTAATCTGATGATCCATCCCCTCCAGATAAATTGTCTATAAATATGGCAATGTATAGACTGTGTAGTTTAATATAATCTGCTATATAGGTAATATTTGAATATATGAATATTTGAAAGTGTTTCACTGTGTAGTGAAATGTGAGGTTATTTCATAGTGTTTCAGACCAGTTTCCACACAAACAACAAAAAAACCCTAAATTCTTTCCCTTATTTTTCCACCTAGACCAAGCCACGGCTCCAGCGGGGAGGAAGCTCTGCATCTCTCCACAACAGTCTAATGAGGAACAGCATCTTCCAACTTATGATTCACACACTTGACCCGCTTGCTGAAGGTATTCCTATTAATTTTCTTTTTTTTTTTACGAAGGCAAAAAAATACTTTCCTTTTTCCCTGCTCCCTATGAGGCTATTTTTTGCATTTTTATTGTTTTCACCAGTCCTTTCTGAATGTGTCTGAATTTTCTGAGAGAGTTTTATGCTCTTGTGGCATGGTATACATACTCCCACCAAGACTTGCAACTTAAGAAATGCGTTCATTGAAGTGCTAACTAAAACTGATCGCTTGGTTGATACATATCATAAGTACTGTTTTGCTTTGCCTCTGGCTTCAGCAGCAATTTAAAAGTTACAAAATCTCTATCCTGTTCTACTTTTCTAGAGGTTTTTTTTGTTTTCTTTGCTGGTTATGATTTTAGTACATCAGAAAGAAAAGCCAAAATGGTGGGTAATTTTTCATATGGAATATAGAAAATAATGAGACTCTGCTGGTTTGACTTTGCGTGGTTTAATGCTGACATGAGAAAAAATGCAACAAACATCCCTCTGTGTTACATGCATGTTGAAAGTTTGCTTGCTTTATCCAAGTGTGGTGTAATTTTTTTTTTTCGTTGAGAAGTTAGCAGGAAGACCGTGGTAGCTTTGGTCTGCGAAGTTGCCAGGAAACCCACAATCACTTTGCAATTGTGAGGTGATTTGAACCTCAGCTTCTGATAGACTTCCAAACAAATTCAAGGCCAGGTGTTTATTTGGTGAATGTGTGTCTGTAGGACTTTTCTTGCTGTAGTAATACATGTCTTGAGAAATAGCACTTGTAAAGGAATTGTGAGGGACTAAAAAGATCTAAAATATTACTGACAGGGAGACCTTCCAAACTTCAGTGAACAAAAAGTATATGTAGCACTTCCTTGCATTTGAATTCCTTTATGTTTGTCATTGCAACATTGCATATAGCTTTTTAAATTGCTCTGTATCTCTTGGGCAAGGGAAATCTTTTCCATTTCTCTCTTCAAAAGCTGAAGCTGACACTCATTTTGTCAACACAAGTGCAACTTTAGTCCCTGCAATCTCCGCACCATTATTTCTACACTGATCATGATTCACATCACATCTCTCTTTGGTTAATGCTGCACTATTCAATGACAAAATCTGTTGCCTGTTAGAGTGGAGTCATCAACAGACTGTGCCCAGTCTACTCCCATTCAGTGCTGAAGAAGGACAGAAGAAATTTATTGCAGCTATACATTTTACTTCCTTTATTTGCATCACTACAGCAGGTGAGAAGGCTTTCTAACTGCTGCACCAAGTCTCATCTTTACCCACCTGGAAGCCAAGCTTCTCACTCTGCTGGAAGAATAAAAGACTTCCAATCTCAATTTGTCACTTTTTAATGAAGAATTACAGTTTTTCTTTACAATCCTTTGCACTTCTCTTTTCTCCTAAAGCAAAGCTCCTGGGCCACGAATGCATCTGTGGTGTCTCAAATAGTGCTAACACACACAAAAATAACGATCATCTGAAACAGTAAATAGACTTCAAAAAGTACTTTTTGAAAATAAGAGAGAACAAAACAGGTTGGGGAGAGCTCATTAGCAGGGACAGAACCATTGTGACGAATTGAAGACCACAGCAAAGCTAGAAATGTTGACTGGACTTCAGTTAGAACTTAATGAAGATTCAGAAATAAGATCAGCTCTCAGGTATTTTTCCATTGCTCAACCTTATTTCACGTGTTTCCTAGGCGTAGCTTGTTCAGCGTTCAGACCTTTTCTCACCACTTTTCCCCTGTAGCAAGCTTGCATCAGGTATTGTGATCCAGAGGCTTTCCCCTTCATGACAGCGTAGGAAAAAAGGGTTTTGAAATCTGAAATCCATCTTGGGAGACACAGAAGTCCAGCACTTTCGAAAATTAGGTATTATAATGAAGTTTATCAGGTAACTCGATGCTATTCTTCATTATGTCAGTAAAACACTTCAGATCAATGTGGACTGACAGAGATGGTTGAAACAGATAAATCTTATTTAAATTACTCCAGTAACATTTTCTTCAGAGTTTCTTTGCTCATAATACTTTACTGTTTGTTTGATTTTTTCCCTCTCCAAACTCTTCTATTTGTCCTGGAATTAATGTTCTTCAAAAAAAATGGAATATAAAGGTCTTGTGGCTTTAAATAAATGGAAGGCAGTAACCACATATAAGATTCATTAAAAATGGCACGCTGAGTGGGAGTCCCCCATTTACAAGGGAAAAAAAAGTCTAGCTACATTTGCAGTAAATATTGCATTTTAATGCACAACTTCCACAAAGAAATGGCCAAGAAGACACTGAAAAATAGCCTATGTATGTGCAGACATCTAAGTTAATATCAAAGAAGTGAATATTTCAAATTTGCATTGATGTCAGAAAATTCAAATTTTAATTAATGAGAGCACAGAAGTGCCAATATAGGAATTAAATTCAATAAATATTTTTCATGTGGAACTCTGGTTTTATTTTTTTTGCAAATAGCCCAGATGTGTAGGAGAAATGTGAAAAAAATCCACCCACTTTTCTGTCACACGTTATGCTCATTAACCTTTTCCGAAGCACCACTTCATTTGTAGGCAGGCTTGGCTTTCAAGATCTTTTGCACTGCAGGCAGTTTGGAAGGCAGACACAGGGAGTACCGGGTATCTCCACTGAACACTCATATTGTTTCTTGAGGTGTTGAGCTTTTAAGTGTCCACATTCATTATTCTGTATTCAGATAATTTTGCAAAGCTCCATAAAATAAAAAGTATTTTAGTTGGATGTAAATACTGTGGCTGACCAAGGTAGGTAATAAATTAGTTACCAAATTGTTAACTAGTTAACAAATTGGATAGCATTGTGCTTGAATCTTACACTAAGTTCAAAAATATGTATGATAATGGTTATGGGTACCTGCTGTATGCAATATTGATTATTCGTTTGTATGAATTTTATCTACCAAACACTCACCGTTTTCCTGTGTTTTAATCTTCCTGAGTATAGTGAACATGGAACAATCCACTGGTGCATCATGTTGTTATGTCTTTAATAGACCTTTACTGTGCTAGCTAAGTGAGCTGATAGTATTTCATTGTGAAGAATTGAAAGAACGGCTAGTATTTATCATAAGCATCTAGAAGAGCAGTCCTTTGCTCTGTAAACACATCATGTGGGGGTCGGGGTGTGTAGAAATGTAAAGGATTACCTGGTGGTGCCTTCTTTGGCCCACATGGCTTTCTCCGCTTCACACACCCTTTCCTACTGCAAAAAACCTGGACATAATGAAGAAATAAACAAGTGATTCATGTGAGTATTGAGTTTTGTGTAAGCGAAGGATATTAGTTCTGTTGCATTCATGTAGTGAAAGACAATGGGCCTGGTGCACGACCTGTGAGGCCAGAGGATTTCTTCCAAATCATTATGGATCAGACTCGAAGGAATACCAGAAAGAGGTTCTGAGCGTTTTCCTGTCCCATTTTAGTCAGCCTAGATCCCCTCAGTATTTCTGCCAGATGATGACTTAGATCAATAGGTCAAAACCATTGCGTCATTAGCCATATTTGTTGGATTTGCAGCAAACAGCAGTGTATGAGAACATTACAAAGTGCCATTCTCAAAGGAGAAAAGCGTGAAAGGTGTCAATCGGACCTGACACATACACAGGTACTCTGGCACCCCGTGCACCTGGGCATTACTCCTGATGTCCTCCTCTCGCTCTCATTTCATCTTTCCCCATTTTGCTACTGTTTACTTCCTTTGACTTTCCTCATACTGCATCTCATTCATCTGCACTCACCTTCTTTCAACCTCTTCCCATAGGATGGCTTCCTCAGCGCTTGCTCTCCTTCTGGACTTCTGGGTCCATCAGTCAAAGCACTTCCCAGGCAGGCACCAGCAGCCCTGTAGCTTGCACAGCCAGATGAGCTGGGTTTTCAATCTCTGGAAAACCACTCATGAAGTCTGGGAGCTCTGTGCCTGACTCTTCACAGCTTCCAGATCAAACGTTGCCGTTAGAAGTGAGATTGCTAGTTGTTGCAGTGCTGCTGGAAGATCCAGCTTTTCTTTCTCTTTGTGTCAATAATGAAGTTCAGTCTTACATTCTTTTGAATAATTGCAAGGAAAACGGGGGCATGAAAAGGCACACTGCTCTGTCAGTCAGACTTGTGTGGGCTTTGCAAGGCTTGACAGAAGTTCCGTCTAACTCCTCTTGATAGCATAAGCAGTATAGAATGTACAAACAGGCTGTGTGACTATTAAAGGTCAGCTTGACCTACACAGAGTTATTGTTTTATTAGCATGCAATGTATTTATAGAAAACCAGCTCATCATATTTACTCCTGAATAATTCATTTGTGAAGTCAGAGCCAACCTCTACTTTAACTGAGAGCCTCTTAAAAATGCACTTGGTTGTAAGCAGGAAAATATGAGATGAGAGAGAAATGGCCTTAAGAAGTTTTTACTTTCCACAAAATGTGGATAAACGGAACAGTCCTGATATATGATTACACACTTGTGAGCCTGTCCTTCCTTTTCTTTTTCTACACAAATGTGGTTTTGCCATGGCTTGTGCCTGTCTTGTGAAAGCCAGCTTGTAAACTCTCTGGAGTCAGTGGGCTTGCAAAATGTTTGGCCCACCTCTGATAGATGAGTAACATCCAAGATCAGTGGGAGTTGTTGGACATTTGGCACCTTGCATTCAGGCAGGTGTGCGGCCATGCTGTGGATTTAACAGTCTAAGACAGGGAAGGCTTCTTCTCTTCAAAAATCTTGGTCTCAACATAAAGCTTCTAAGAAGAGTTCTGCACTCTAGCAGGCAAATGTGTAGGGTGTTCATTAATGGGACATGAACTTTACATTACAGTTGAAAGCTCATCATTCATTAAATATATAAATAACTGTATGACTTTAGTTTTTTGTTTGCTTTTATCTCATTACAGAAATAATGACCTTGGTGCACATCATTTCCTCAGGATTAAGATTAATGACTGCCTGTACATCAGGATATCATCAACTCCCAGCCAGTCATTAATCCCCAGGAAATCCTGTGCCATGTTTGCTTCTGCTTAAGTGCTGGTCTGGCAATCCTTTATTCACCGAGTAGTGAGCTGGACTGTTCATAACAGTATTACCCATATGAATAAGGATGGCATTATCAGACCTGCTGTTGGTCAGGCCCCATTCCAAAATCCAAGCAATCTGAAGATAAATCGTGGCAATGATTGAGCATGTGTGCCTTTTTTTTCTTCTGAGTTATGTACCTCAGATATCTTTGTCCTAGTTTTGAAACTAACATTCCTGGGTTGTGGAAGTATAGGATTTACAAAGATGTCTTTGTATTTTTTGATAGAAGAGGGCTGTTGTTTTGCAGTGGGAGCAGGGAAAGGAAGAGCATGGAAAGTACTTTGTATAAAATTGTCTGGCATGAATAGTAAGCCTACCTTCTCCCTGCAAGCTGTAGGTTGCTTTAAAGAGTGATTCCTTCAGGGTAGTGGTGGGAGGCTTTCCTCTCTGAAGGCTCCTATGGGTGGTCTGTTGAAAAGGGAAGATACCATTGGTGAAATGAGGATTCAGAGCACCAGTGCAACCTGAGGCTACCTTGCTTTTCTTGCACAGCTTTAGCAGGGTACAGGAAGAATGAGATCTTTTGCTTATCACAACACCCCTTTTGTGTCTGCTGATAAGGTGCCACAGGCGAACCAAACATCTTCAGCAAGGGAGAATTTAACTAGATGCTGACTCCTTTGCTTCCCTGTGACAAAGATATAACTCATATGCAAATTACATCCTCTACATGAAAACGAGTGTGATACAGATCTCTGTCATGGCTCAGTCCCAGTCAGAAGCAGGTATCTTTGGCAATTCTCTCTTATTTCCATCTCTAGTGCTATTTCTGAAGTGGAAAACATCAGGATGTACTTCTGCAACAAAGTTGTTGTTTATCTTATATGCTTTACTTTTTTTAAACATAAATATGGTGCATGTATTGGTGAGAGAAGTAACCTTCTGTTACATAAAGCTGAGCTGACAATTCTGTCACTTCCTTCGTCGAATGCAGAAAAATACGGTACTGTCACTGTCTGCTCTGACAAAGAAAAAAACAGAAACCTGCATTCATACTTCTCAGGAAAATAAAGAATGATGTGACCCTCAAAGTTTTTTACATAGTAGTGAATTATTTACAGTTACACTCTATATCCTGTTGTGTTCCTAGATACTGATTTTAAGAATTTCCCAGCTTTTCTGTTCACCTCAAATTATTTTGCTTTATTTGCTGCTGCTACTTGTGTTCTTTTCTGAGATGTCATGAAAAATGTCAGCTTACCCCAAAGACAGCCGGCAAAGGTTGGGTAACCTTCACATGCCTCGTCACTCAGCAGGCTCCCAGCTTTGGTCTCATTTTGCAAAACACTTGTGCTCCTGTTCTTCCCTTGATGTAGGTAAGCTGCACCATCATGTCTGCGCTCACTCCCGTTGGGATCCTTTTTTGGCTGAAGCTGTTTATTAGTTACACCCTCGGAGAAGTAAGGCCAGGCAGCTCAGCTTACAACAGCTCGTGGGTAATGCTCAGCTCCTGCATTGCTGGAGTAACCTGCGTACTTCCACTTTCCTCAGTTCCAGCGTGTCGATGGTGCAGGACTTCAGTGCGCTTCCTAACACCGTGCCAGAGATGAAAGAAATGATTCTTCAGTGGTTTATAAGCACAGCAGCGCTTTATCTAACATGAGGAAATATGCAAATCTAGACAAAATTAATAAAGATGTGTATTTTATTAACTATCTCTGCTCTAGATCCCTGATCATTTTTGAGTGTCCTTTAGGCATACCTATGGGCTTGCAAAAGAGCTCAGCATCCTTCTTGCACACTTGCTCTTACCCAGCTTGTAACAGTCCTTGCTTCCTCTTCTGGCCCACGAGGGAAAAACAGCCCTCTGAGCAGGGCACTCAGGGCATTTTGGCTTTTTCCTCTGCTGAAGGCCGAAAAGTTTGCAAGGGACTTATACCAAAAGAAGATGGGGGCTCCCTGCCAGGCTCACATGCAAATTAATAGCAGCTAGGTGTAATCTAGTGTCTTCCCTTTATCTCCATCCCATGGTATCTCAGTCTGATATGATGATAGGAAACCAATAAAAAGGGCAGTTAGACTTACCTTCAAAATGGAGTGTCATGTCTTACAAAGGCAGATACTCATACCCTCTTTATGCAGCTAGCTTTCACAGAATTATTTTATTTTTTTTTTTCTAAATGTAGGTTAGAAGGGACCTCTTAAATTACAGAATTCAGCTAGTCCACACTCCTTAACCAGGATCAGCTAGATCAGGTTGCCCAGGACTGTGTCCAGTCATGTTTTGAGTGTCTCCACAAATGAAGACTCTACAATCTTTCTGGGAAACCCATTCCAGTGCTTGACCATCATCACTGTAAAAGGTGTTTTCTTGTGTCCAAATGGAATTTTCTAATTTTTAATTTATGTCCACTGAGTCTCCACCTGTCAGTGGGCACTTCTGAGAGAAGAGTCTCGTTCCCTCTTCTTCTTTCCCTCCCATCAGGTATTTATACATGTGGATAAGATCCCCCCCTACCCCTTCTCTCCTCCACACTGAGCTCCAGGCTCAGCTCCAGGCTGAGAGTCCCAGCTCTCTCAGCCTCTCCTCATATGAGAGATGCTCCAGTCTTTTCATGAGCTTTGTGGCCCAGAGCTGGACTTGCTCCAGTATGTCCATGACTCTTCTGCACTGGCGAGCCCAGGACTGGACCCAGCACCCAGCTATGTCTCACCAGCACTGGGTGGAGGGAAAGCATCACCCTTCTTGACCTGCTGGCAGTGCTTTGCCTAATGGAGCCAAGGATGCTGTTGGCCACCTTTGCTACAAGGGCATATTGCTAGCTCAGCTTTCAGTGGCGCGGTTCTTTGCGTGGTCATTAGCAAGAAGAAAGCTTTTTCCTAAGGAAGATTTAAAACAGCTAAATGAAATTGGTGAAGCAGTGAGGCACATCACGCTTCAGTGAGGCCTCCTTTCCCCTTTGTTTCCCTTTCAGCTGTGGTAGAGACCACAGAAACTGTTCCTAATTTACGTACCTGGGGTTACATGGTTAATGTACATGAGTATTTTTACAGATATCTCCAACATCAAGCTGCATTCAGAAGCTGTTGGTAGAACTTCCCATGCTGCCAGAGTGAACGATAGCATAGGTAGAGTAGAAACCGTGGGTTACATGCGGCTAAAGGCAGATCTATTTAAATAGGCAAAGATGGTATTTTGAATAGCCCTGTTAATATCTTTCAGAAAGCTGAGAAACAGAGAAATTAAATGGCTGTTTCCCCCAGTATTACTTAAGATTTCAAAGCCAGAAATGGATAGCAGTTGAATTTACAAACTTCCGTGTAGCACACATAAGATATAAATGTCACTGTAACATCTGTGGAACCTGAGCTGTCTACAAAGATGTGTGCTTTTGGCATAGAGAAAATGATATCTTACGCTAAAGAAGATAATTTTATTATGAAGTTTTGGTTCAGCTGATTTAGCTAAATGTCAATCACAAATGCGTATCTACAACCAACAAAGTGGATTTTGAAGTCTGAATTATTTTACTAGTGGGTTTATTTAGCATACATGCAGGGACCACTCCATTCTTGTCCTACTTTGGGGATGTTGGTCTTTTTCTAAAGACGGTGGCTGCACTTCCGTGACTGTAGGAGGAGTGGGCTTGCAACTTTTGTCTTATCCACAGAATGTGTCTGTAGTTAGTGACATGTATCAAAAACTGGGTATGTTTTTGTTATACATAGCTTGAGGTGCAAAGAAACTCTCAGAAATTTCTCTAAGAGTGGACAGTTCAATGGCAAAATGTAGCTCTTTGGTGTGATGCTCTTAAACTCTGCAGCAATAAATGTCAGGTCTGCTCAACTTCAGCTGGTCCCAAAATACAGAGAGAAGGCAGCTCTCTGTGCTAGTTTCACTGGCAGAATTTCGAGCTACTTAAAAATAGAAGAACAAATCTCCCTTTAAAATCAGTATTGCTCTTTGCAGGTAGCAAATATTAAAAAATGGAAGCTTTCTGATACCTTTTTAAATTTATATTTGAAATTCTGAAATTTAATTCTTGTGTTTGTTTTGTGGTAAATATTATTTTTCACAACAATTTATTTCTGCATGTCATGTTTTATTCTTTGTAGATGGAATCTACTCAAGTTGCTCATTGCAGGCAAAATTCTTGTCTCTCATCTCCATGGTATTTTTCAGTCATACCCTGTTCTTCAGACATCATATTCTTCTTGGGATTCCCTACAGAGTGTGCAAGGAAGACATAAATATTTAAATACAACTGTGATCCCAGAGCAGGGTACAGCTGTCCTGACTATGCATTTCCATGCTTAATGGCTTTAGCTTCATTTTAAGTTTGTTCCTAACTCTGAATTTCCTTGTTAAAAATAGTAACAGCAAAGAATAAGAATCATTTATAAACTTTTACAGATCAGGGAATAATAGTAGCTATGAGAGACTTTCTATTGAAGCTGAAAATGGAAGATTTCCTTTAGTACAGTTTACACATGGTGGATGACTTCATCCTCCACAGGCTTGTTGGATTTTATGACTGAATAGTGAGAGGAACGTATGCTGCCCTTGCATTATTCTCCTTGGACATGCTGAAAACCAGAATGGCTGGAATTTTTTACAGTTGGAGTTGTATGTGTCCAGTACCCCACCGTGCCTGGCCCCAGAGACACTTGGTGAAATTCTGATCCCATCAGAATAAGTGGTAAAGCTCTCAATATCATCAGTAGGACAAGGGTTTCACTTCTACATCTTGAAATTCCCATTTTTGTGAATATTTGAAAATTCTTCAAAGATAAATAGCCCCTTTGAAGTCAGTGGGAATTGTGTTTAATCCAAGCTGAGTCAATTGTATTATAAATTGGTTGTCTTTTGGTGTTATGATATTCTAGGGTATGTATGGCACCTGTCTTGAAGTATTGGGTGGCAGATGGCACGAAGATAGCTTCTGAGTGAAAGAAGGTGGAAAAGGAAACAAAGCTCTCGGGAACAAGCAACATCATGCTTTTCTTAAATAAATTTGAAAAAAAATCACCTAAAAATGTCAAAAGCACATCTGACACATAATAGTCATTTAAATTACTTTATTCCATGTTGTGTATGTATGTTAATAACATGCCATTGCTCACCTCCTTAAAAATATTTGCTCTTTAACCTGTATCAATTAAAACCCCATGGATCCTCTGACACATCTCCTTCTGTCACCACAGGAAGATTTGCTAGACAATATGGACTGCGAGAAGAGTGGGTTTTCAGTCTTCGTTTTAAATGCTGCACTAAGAGCAAAGTAATAGGCAGATCTTTCTTTTGGGTGTTGTGACTATCCTGAGCTACCCAGAACTCTACTGATATGACTGTATACATTTTAAATTATATTTCTATTCATACTCCAATTTGATAAAATTGCAATAAACTGATTATAATAAAAGCAGACCACTTTAATAAGATTATTATCAGGACAAAAACACCTACAAAAGAAAACAGTAAGGACACGTGAGGAGAGATCACAGGAATAGAAGGCTTGCAATTTAAAGACAAGATGAAAGGTGACCACGTTTTTTTAGAGCTCAGAGGCACAAAATATTACATAATTTAGTTACTCCCAATGTACTGCCTACTGGTCAAGTACCTGAAAGTCTTCATTTGTATGCTTTTCTTTATTTGCTTAGGAAGGTTAATAAAGCAGCACTGGTAGTACCATAGTCAAAAAGATGTAATTCTAAAATGCATGCAACTATTATTATTATTTACTCTATTACTCAGATCCAAAAGAGGTCCTTTTGTGTTTTCCACTGCACCAGCTCAGTGGCAAAGCCTCCATTTTGCTAGAACTAGCAGCTTGCAGGTCCACAAGTAAAAATGTAGGCTACAACATTTAATTAAAACTTGCATAGTTTGGATCATCTGGAGGTATTAGGAGAAAAAATATTTTGTTTTTCTAAATATCTCTCCTCTGCGTTCTGCAGTAATAATACATACAAACTCCCACAGCAGTCCCAGTCTATCCCAGATGTGATATAAGTACTCTATGAGAAAGTGAAGAGGTTTCTGGAGTTCAGAAAAGGTGGAAGTCAAAATTAAGATGAGATTCACTATTTTCAAAAGTGAAATCTTCCTTTTCAAGAAAAGATTATTTCAATAATCTTTCAAAAAATATCGCCCTTTTAAAAATTCACAATACTTGTTGTCCTTCAGCTAGTGGGATTTTTTGTGTTTTGCCTCAAATATCCTATGTACAAAGGCATTATTTTTTATTAAAGATCTGATACAGAGTAGGACTCTAAATTTACACCTGTAATGTTAATCTCCACTAGAGCTTTGAGAAGTTTTTAGCACTGAGAGTTCTTTGTTCCCAATCTGACATCACTGATGAAACCAAATCAAGCTTTGATTCCAATTTAGATTGGACAGCCATTTCAACTTACCAAGCAAGACTTTTGAAGTGGCCTCCTTTTTTCATTTATGGATGAATCTCTGATTGTCTAATTGCATTTTCTCAAGACCATGACAGCTAGCAGAAACGACAGTAAAGATTAGGGAAAGCCAACCTAGTCCTCCTTGATGTTATATAGTAATTTCTTCTAAGTCCTTTGGCCTAACTTGGCTGCATGCTCATTCTCAATTTCATTATCAGTTTTGAGCCCAGTTCTCCCTTATGTCTTACATATTCAATCTTTTGGAAGGTTGAATTTATGGGTATGAAAACTTGGGAAAAATAGATGTTCTCCAACTGCTTGTGCCAGAATGCCTCATCATTCCTTTCAAGGCAAGCTCCCATTGATGCTGCTAAAGGATTATGCCTTGACACCTTCATGGCTGTGAAAGTCAAACACAAGGAAGGTCAAGTAAATGCCACTGTGGAATTGCAGTAAAAATTCAGGGATTCCCTTCACTGATTTCTCTTTAGCAGTTTTGTTTTGAGTAAAAGATATGTCAACTCTGAAGCTGTTTAATTACCTTGGAGAAGTATGACATGATTTTACATACAAATACGGTTTTGATGCAAAGTGAAAATCTTATGCTTGTCAAAGAAACCCACAACTTATCAGTTTGTTTTGAGAGTCTGAGTTCACATTTTCATGAAGGGATACACCTTTAGCTATCTCTAAAGGTATCCTTTAGCTATCTCTAAAATAGTTATATGTCTTGCGAGTATTTTAAGAAACGGAGCCAGGCTCATTTCTGACATAACATTGGACAACTGCTGTCTGTATCTGAGACGTCTGTAGCAGGAAAGCAAAGAGAAATACTGGCTGTGCTTTCATTCTATGGCAGCCTGGGGAACTACACTTAAAAGGCAGAAATTAATATTTCACCACAGAGTCTACCTACAATACTTAGTGAGTGAAGATTGAAAATAAACAAATTAGGTATATTATTTCATAGAATCATAGAATAGTTTGGGTTGGAAGGGACCTTTAAAGGTCATCTGGTCCAACCCCTCTGCAGTGAGCAGGGACATCTTCCACTAGACCAGGTTGCTTAGAGCCCCATCCAAACTGGACTTGAACACTTCCAAGGAGGAGGCATCCACAGTTTCTCTGGGCAACCTGTCCCAGTGTCTGACCACCCTCCTTGTAACAAACCTCTACCTTATATCCAGTCTAAATCTACACTCTTTTAGTTTATAGCCATTACCCCTTGTCCTATCACAAAGATCCTACTAAAAAGTATGTCCCCATCTTTCTTAGAAGCCCCTTTCAGGTACTGGAAGGCTGCAATAAGGTCTCCCCAGAGCCTTCGCTTCTCCAGGCTGAACAGCCCCAACTCTCTCAGCCTTACCTCACAGGAGAGGTGCTTCAGCCCTCGGATCATTTTTGTGGCACTCCTCTGGACCCACTCCAACAGGTCCATGTTCTTCTTGTGCTGAGGGTTCCAGAGCTGGACACAGGACTCCAGGTGAAGTCTCACCACAGCAGAGCAGAGGGGCAGAATCACCTCCTTTGACCTGCTGGCCACGCTGCTGTTGATGCTGGCTTTCTGGGCTGCAAGCACACATTGCCACGTCATGTCCAGCTTCTCATCCACTGAAATCCCAAAATCCTTCTCATGGCTGCTCTCAGTCTCTTCATCCCCCAGCGATACTGGGGGTTGCCCTCACCCATGTACAGGACCCCACACTTGGCCTTGCTGAGCCTCATGAGATTCACATGGGCCCAGTTCTCGAGCTTGCCCAGGTCTCTCTGGATGGCAGCCCATCCCTCAGGCGTGTCAGCTGCACCACTCAGCTTGGTGTTGTCTGCAAACTTGCTGAGGGTGCACTCAATCCCACCATCTATGTCATTGATGAATATATTTATTAAACAGTACTGGCCCCAATATGGGCTGCTGAGGGACACCACGTGTCACCAGTCTCTATCTGGACATCGAGCCATTGACCACTACCCTCTGGATGCAACCATCCAACCAATTCCTTATTGAACAGTCCACCCATCAAATCCGTATCTCTCCAGTTCAGAGAGGAGGATGTGTCAAAGGCCTCACAGAAGTCCAGACAGATGGCAACCGTAGCTCTTCCCTTGTCCACTGATGTAGTCATTCCATCACAGAAGGCCATTGGGTTGGTCAGGCAAGACTTGGCCTTGGTGAAGCCATGCTGACTGTCTCAAATGTGATTTGAAATTACTAATAATGTAGCACTGTTGACTAACAGCATTATTCTCTCTGTTTACTTTGATATGGTGTGGCACCTACATACACAGCAGAGAACAGTAGGTGATAAGGCAAATGTTGTTGTAATCCTTCAGGAATATCAGACAAGATTACCAGGAAGCCTTAGTTCTTTCCTGGTGTAAAAATATGCAGAAAGGAACAAATTATTTCAATGACTCTGCCACTGTTGAGGATCAGCTGTTAAGCTGCAGCTCTGCATCTTCTTTATACCAGCAGGGATGCAGGTACTGGCTGTCAGCCAATCTGTATGCAATGACCTCTCTGTGAAAACCGCATTGCATGTTTGTGAAACTGGAATTATCAAATTTTAATAGTGTTGGATTTTAGAGTATTTTTTCAAGCAGTCTTTGTCACAGTATTTCAGATTTCTAATTCCATTTAAAATCAGTTTATTTTAAAAGATGAGAACTTTTTCTAATACAATATTTTTTTCAGTGCTTCAATTTGAGTTTACTTGAAATCCTATTGAACAGAAACTTACTATAACAGGAAAATTCAAAAATAAATACCAAAGAGCAGATTTAGTCCCAGTTTTACAGCAGAAGCCAGTGCAATGTATTGGAGGCAGACTGTATAGAGGGAGACCTGCATGGTTGCTGGGCAGCACTGACCCAAGTAGTCTTGAAATCCACAAAATAATTTATGTGAATATGTGTAGCTGACATTTTCTGGCATCGTTGTTGTGTGTTGCAGTCAGTGGGCTGGTGGTTGTATAAGATGTACCACTCTGGGTATAGGCCTGTAAAAGCTTTGAGGAACTTAATCTCACCAGCAAGATTAGAGTTTTCCTGGAAATAATTTTGCTACCTGCAAGAATTAAACTGTTTAATCCTTGGCGTGTTGGATTGCTGCAGTGCCCAGAGCATGATTATCCACAGCAGCATGCTCTCTCATGGATCTCCTTCTTTCTTTTCTCTTTGGTCTCTGTAAGGTCAGAGTTTCCTTTTTTCTTTGCTGTTTGTCTTGTATCTCTCACTTCAGATGGGAAGCAAATAGGTCTGAACTGGAGTACCAGTATGTCAAGTGCCATGCCTTTCTACTGCCACTTTTATTTCTTCTGGAGATTTAGCTTATTTCACTATCATTGTTGACTTCCTCTGAAAACTCTTCTGCTTCATCCATTAAGTCAGAGGCCTTGTGCTATCATTCTGTTAATTCTTAAGTTTGTTGCTATGCTACAACCTTTTTCTTCTCAACTTTGTCCTTCTGTACCCCCATCCTTACTCTTTCTCCATGAATTTGTACAAACCCTCTCTGGCAGTGTTGTCTCCTGTATGTACCTCCATTTCTCTGATTACCCTTGGACTCCTTTTGGCATCTGTTTTCCACTACTGTCCTCATCCTCCAGTGGATGCCTCACCCCAGGTTCTAGCGAAGCGGACCCCAGTCACATCAAGGCAGAGATCAGTGAGAATAAGTGTAAGCAAAGGTGCTGGTTATAGAGTCAGGAGATACAAAGCCCTAATTAAACAGCACATGTTGTTTCAAATGCTGTATGAAGGGAAACCCATATTGAAGATATTGGGAGCTCTTCCCAGGTAAGGAATTCAAGGACTGAAGTCAAGGTGGTAGGACAATAACTGCTACTGTGTAAAAGCGGCTACAGAGATTATATCACAACACTTCACATTTTTACAAAACAGTATATGCATTGTATATTACTATAAAACCAAATATTAAATTCTGTCTTTAAATTACATATTTCTTTGCCTTAAGAGAGACTTAGTCATATTCTGTTGGGCATACTGATGTGCAAAGAAGACAATGCGTTGTATGAGCAACAGTATGTCAATATTTGTAACAGTTTTTGATTAAGTATGTCTCTGAAAAAATCATTACAATCCCATCGTAATTATTTTACAAATTTAGCAGTAATAATATCCTGTATTTTTTAGTTACATGACTTAAAGCTTTCTCTATCTCTGCAGATGATGTAAGATACATTCATTGGGCAGAATCAGGTATATGCAAGTAGATTTTAAAAAAAGGATCTTTTAAAGAATCAGATTTGATGTATGGTATTTTACAGTTAAAAACTAATGGCCAGACCTCTATTGAAATTTACCTGTGCAGAAAAATACTGAAAGACCATGAGGTGCCTCAGCTAGAAATGAAATAATTGGATGGCATTTGTACATTTAATTGCTTAAGCTGTTTCATAAACATGAAGAGAGACTATTCCAAAGCAAACAGCACTACCAAACTGTTAAATATTCATTTTTTAATGATTGCACTCTATAAAAGTTTCAATGTGCAGAAGCTCAGTTGTAAAACCTCACACAAAATTGATGAGTGAAATCATCTGCAAATTCCTCAGACAATTAATTTTAAAATTCCTCCTTGTGCTTAGTTTTTCTCTGTCCTGTTTTGTAGACCTACATTAATTATTGTATTTCTATATATATTTACATATATGCCAAACTTAAAGAAAACAACACTTTAAGAAATGAATTGTAATGCAACATCTGGAGGAAAAAAGTGATTTCATGCAAGATTACATCACACAGAATAATAGTAGTAGCCCTGAAGATCTCGAGATGTCTGCATTCCATTCTTTTCTCTGCCCTGCTAGAATATAGTAATGCAATCTATTCAGATCTACTTAATGATTTAATTAATTTAGTTCTCATATCACCTGGTGAAGTGAGTAAAAACTTGTTTTTCTGACAATGTTTGTGGGATAGCATTATGAACAGTTCCTTAGATTATATGTTTTGAGATTATTTTTTTAATTTCGTTGTGTAAGTATTTGAATATCTTACCTGGGGAAGGTTAAAAAAGCTTAATTTCCAAAGCTCATGCTGATTAGGTACTGTCAAGGTTTGGTTTTTTTTTCCCAAATGTAGAGGCACCAAATTGGCAATCACCTTGAAAAGCCTGAATTTCAAATTTCAGTGCTTCTGCTACATTTGACTTTAGGAAGTGACTTATCTAAAGCCAGTGACTTGTGAAATTTGGGGGAGGTGGGAAAGGCACTGCCATTTCTGTAATCCATGTTTCGCTGTCCTGAAGATTTTTTTGCGTAATCACTGTTCGAGTTTATGAAGCACATGCAAAAACATGTACGTTTCTTGAATGTCTGCTGGTTCCTTATCTTTGTGTCTTTTACTGTGATGTTGTAGAGCTTGGATCATATGGAAACCTAAAATATTATGACACAATGACTGAAGAAGGTAAGAAATATTTTAGAATTGTTTGTATAAGCTTTTTTTGAAGCCCTTTAAGCGCCTTTAATGTGTTTACTTTGTCTATTTTAATTTTCTCCATTTTTTAGTAACTCCTTTTTGCATGTGTGTCTTCATTGACAGTGCGATTAGTTGTGGCTCTTTTTTCAGGTTTTTGTTTTCAGCATTTCAGTTTTGCTATTTCAGATAAGGAAATATTATGGAATGCTTTTATTAAAGAACATACATGCAAAACCACACGCAAGTTATATGGCATAGTGTAACATAGATTGTAGGTACTTGTTTTATGCCATGTTTTACAGTGCGTTCAAGAAGATTAATTAATTTTGGGTTGTTCAAATGACTCAGTTTGAGAACAGTTATTAAGTCACTGCAGTTTACTGTATTATTCAAAAGTAATGAATAAACTTTAAAAACTAGGCATGACTATTCCTGGAGTATTAATTGTATGCTTAATTGCAGTGCAAAAATTACACAATTTAAAATCCTGATTCCAGCAATACAAGAAGGAAGTAATCAGGGCCCAAATCAGGGCTCAATGAAATCTTGTGAAATTTTTCTGCTGATTCAAAAGCATTAAAATGTATTATACTAATTCAGGAAAACAGTTAACTGTGTACTAAATTTCCAGCACATGCTTTCAGTCCTAGTGCAGTCAGTATTTCTATAATTTGGAAGTTCCCCTGAAGTGAGACCTGATTGTCTGTAGGATCAAGGCCTCTTGTTCAGCTCTCTGATTATAATACCGGGCAGATGGTTTCATGAATATTCAGTCTAGTAATTAGTGGCATGTCTGAAGATGGAAATAAGCTTGAGGCTTGTAGAAAAGTTAGCTGCCTATTCCTACTTATTTTTAATGTTGCGAATATAAGATGAATAGCTTAATTCTCTGTTTTTAAAAGCAGTTATTTTCTAGTTTAGATTAATCTTGAAGTTTAATAGGTTTGAAGAAAAGCTTCATTATATGACTTATTCATGATCATTTCTCCCGGGGAGGGGATGGAATTTATAACTTCTGACTATTTCCCATTTTCTGTATCTGCTGTTGATACTCAAATATAACCATACTATTCTGGGGCTGGCTGTAGGAGATGGTTCCTTGCTCCTTCATGCCTGATGTTGCAAGATACTGTTTTCTTCTGTAGCATGCATGAGTTCATAGGGCAGTCTTGCCAATCTGCCCTCTGTTGCCCAGATTCACCATCTGATCTGCACGGCTGGCACCAATGTAAGAAAAAATGTCTGAGGGAAGATTTTACTGGGCAAACAGTGGTGTCTGTGTTGTTTAAATACAGCTCTCAAGCACCTGAAATGCGTTGTTAACCTAGGCCATTCAGATACGGCTACCAGAGCTAAAATTTTTGCAGTATGTCTCATCTCAGCCTTCATTACAATCAAGATGTGAAGGTCATTTCTCATTGTAGCCTCAGAGTTGGGTATGTTAAGGTTTTTATTTTTTATGCTGAAGTATTAAATCTGGCATTTCAAAAGTAGTCACTATATTAGTAGCCTTCTGATATTCATAAATACTCTAATGACAGTTAAATGTAGCCTTTCATGGGAAAATACCCATGCAAATATGTTGCGTACAATATATGTATATATTAATACTGTGCCTATGCTGTTAATATTCAGTATCATCTCAGAAAGCACTCCTCGTGAATAAATAATACAAGACCATACCGTAGCAATAGCAAAAATCCAGTAGCCAAAATAAGAAAGGAAGCTCTTTGTCTTTAGGAGTATTAACACTGACAAGGGTCTATGATACAGTTTACCGACTCGACTGCAACTGTCATCATCATTTTCACCTATCTTTCACAAAACAAGTAATGAATAGTGTATCGCAGAAGCTGTATTTAGATCAAAGTGTGATATATTTTGAACTTTCTGTTTGGATATTCAAAAGTGTAATCACTGTCACTCTGCATCACACTTATTTGTATTATCCATTTTCCTCTTTCTCTTCGTTTTTTTAATGAGCTTTTCATACATTTTGTACAGAAAGTCAGTTACAGAAACATGTAAACCAGTTACAAATCAATGGATTTTTTCTAATACCTCCAGCTCCTCAAACTCTGGAGTGGAGATAGATAGCAAATCTTTCAGTCCTCTGGCAGAGAAGCACAGGCACATCTATTCCTGCTGCTACATCAGAACAATCAGAGGCAAAAAGTGATGGTTAGGTCACAAAATACAGTCAGATATAGCCTGATGGCCAGAGGGCCATTGTGTTCCAGGTCTTAGCAACTGATCTGTGTTGTTTTGTTTGCTTCTCTTTGATGTGCAAGTGACTTTACATTAATTGCAGATCAGTCAGGCCCAACTGGGGGAGAAACTATACGCTACCAGATGGGAAAAGACCCTCACAGTAATCTTGTGCTGTCAAGTAACTTCCATCAACAGTCTACAACATGACAAAACTGCATGCATTTTAATTTGATGCTTCTGCAGGATTTTGAAGTTAGAGGAGAAAGCATGTGAGGTGGATTTCTGGAGTTGATCAGTTGTGGCCGGCTAGTTGTGTTCCACAACAGGCCATGAGCAGGACTGGTAGGTACAGTTCAGACTGTTCAACAGCCACAGATTTCAGACTCATGAAAGCTTACCTATAGCTCGATAGATGTAGTAAGTTGCATTTGATTGGGGACTGAAGACTAGACAAATGGTAGAGTCTTGAATTTTTTAAATAAGTGAATGTCTGAAGATAAAACTATTTTCCTATCAAATCAAAGCCTTTTTCTGACCCAGGGAATCTGTAGTCAGCAATTTAGATTGTAGTCAAAGGACTGACTTTTTAATACAGCCTTGATCAGGGGGTGAGTCTCTGCCAACTGATGCCACCTGGAGTCAGTCATGCAAATCAAGGCATAGCTATATTATACAATACTGATTTGTTTGCATATATTCAAATAAAATCAATTTAGTTTTAAGCTACCTTCTTTGCTAATCACCTGGCCTTTATCTCCTGTTCCTTCTACCCCATCCTTTGTAAACTAAAATGAGCTTCAAAACCTGATTTCAGCAAATCTTGATTAATTTTCTATAACAATCTATTTTATTTCCTGTCCATGGAATCAAGCATTTTCATTCACCTAAATTCTCATTATACCAGATGGAGTAAAAATTACTCTTAGGTAGTCAAACCCATAATAAACAGGACTGTGAAAGAGGAAACATAAGCTCCTACCTTGTCCTAGAAAGAAGAGTAACATAAGATTCCTATGATTATTTTAGTAACCCCACCTAAAGATGAGACAAAAGGCATGAGAAAAGATCTAGGCTTAAGACGAAACCTTTGGGCCTTTCTGTAAATTTGAATGACAGATATATCTTGGGCTGATCCTTTTTCCTGGTGGCTCTGTGCTTCCCCTTTGCTGGACAAGTTTTGATTTGGTTTGAAGGAGGAAAATGGCAGGGAAAGGGAAGGAGGAGGCATAGCTCTTCTGTCTTTTGGTATCTCACTGTCTTCATGCAGGCTAGTACTACTACTTTCCTCAGTTTCATGCTTTTGGTAGTTGGTGTTATGTCTTTGAATCATTTCCTCACACTGTTATCTATGCTGAGTGAATCAAATGAAAGGTAATGATGTAAAACAATGTAAGATGAACTGCGCATGTACTGAGAAATAAAAATAAATCAAAATACAGTTTCTGTTTCAAATGTTAAGATTAATTTCCATGACAGTGATTTACAACTGTGGAAGAGTGTCCTGAATGAAACGGTGTAACTTACAATGTTACAAAGTTAGTGTAAGAAGTTCTTCCAAGAGATGGGAGGAGGCTTTTGGAAATGGGAAAAAAATTGGAGACAAATTCAATTAAGCTAATCTAAACCAGTGTGAATCTCTGTAGAGACGTTTTCTTTTCAGTTCAATAATGGCTCAAGTTTCTCTGTTAAAGAAACCTGAACAAATTCAAACAATCTGAAACAAAAGACTAGAGTATCGTTACAGAATTCTGCATCACTTTAATTAAACTTCTTAAATTATACCTTAAATTAAAAGGTCCTGAACCTTCCTGGAGTAGCTGGTGACATGGATGGTTCCACAGATGTTTCTCAGAAAATGTCTCAGTTGCATCATTTGCATCGCTTGCAAAAAATGTGTTTGTGTATCTGGGGCATCACAAGCCAGATTCTCAAACATATGAAACTGAGTTGTAATCTGAAACCTGAAGCAATCCTTTAGCAAACTGACATACATGTTGTATGAAAATTATGGAGGCACTTCAGTATCTACACATGCTTTTGTGTAAGCATGTTTTAAATGCCCCTAGTGTTTCAAAAGAAGTTAGGAACAGACGTGACTCTTAGCATTTCAGCTTAAAATATTTGGAAATATGATTTGCATTTTTTCCGCTGTTTTTTCTTTCTCTTACCTGGTATCCCAAGCAATTTGCTTTCTCTCTCTCTCTTTTTTTAACTCTTTGTTTCCTCTTCCCCTTCTGACAAAAATCTCTGCCACTGATCCTGTGCACTGAAATAATGAGATGGCTTGCTATTTGTGATTGTGTTCTACTCTTAGATACTCTTCTGCAGGCAATTTTACTCTATGTACCATGTACCAAAAGAGAGAATTTTTGCAATATATTGTGAATGGCTAATTATTTTTCTGGAGCATGATGTGTTTGTGAAAAGGTAGGGGCTGCTGAAAGGACAGTACTGCTTATTAAATACTTGTGGTATTTTTATTACATTCCAAGTGATTTTCTGTTGACAAATTAATTCCGCTTCCCAGCAAATGATAGCTGCTAGTCCCTATGGGCTGTGCATATGCTTATTCACATACAAAAGTGTTGGTACAGTGGTTTAAAGCTTCTGTTTGTGAGAAGGAAAGAGGATTTCTTTCTTGACTAATGATTTATTCTTGTATGGCTTTCGTTTTTGCTTGGAAACAGTGACTGTTACCCAACTAACTGGGTTCATTCATGACTTCTCACTGTTACTTCCCACTGTTAATCAATTATGTGATTCCACTGAAATATCTTTTGGTCCTAAGCCTGCACTGTTTTTGCCACAGGGACACCAACAGTTTTCAATGGATTTTTTTAACTGGAGGTGGAAAATTAAAACAGTCACAGGCCCTGTATGGTAGTAGTGTTCTTAATTAGAAGTGTACTGTACTATAAGCATCAATTATACTTTTAAAAAAATTTAAAAAATACTGAAAGAGCAATAGCAATGAGGATAATAATAAAGAAAGATAGATACCTCACCTTTCTACACGACATAGAATGTCATAAGCTGTTCAAAGAGCCCTTACATAGAAAGATCAAGCAATGTATAGGAAGGATTAAATTAATTTCACTTAATATTTGCCTTCTTTGACATTGCCTAGTTTGAATGCGTCATTTGGACTTAGTGGTCAGCTAAGAGTGACAGGACCTCAGACCTCTATTAGGATGGGATGAGTTGCCCTGGAGACAGTCTAGATGATGAGCTGCATGGTTAACCTTGTGGGACACAGAAACTACCTGGCAGGTTGAGAAGAAAATTTACCTTTGTGAAGCTTGTATGGAAATCGTGTTCTGGAGGTTTCTTCTTCCCCTTCTGAAGTCTGTGGTAGAAGCCACAGGCACATAGCTGAGTACAAAGTAACAAAGTTGACCACAGTCGCCATGATGTAATAGATGGGTTAATCTGAAATTCTGTGTTACTGTACTACTAGCTGAGACCTGTAACTGTTTGTGTTTGTTTTTATAGTACCTGTATTCATCTGTATTCATCTTCCATTTAGGCTGAAATCCTACACCCGTACTTCTATAGGTGGAACTTTACTGACTGCTTCCGAAGAAAAATAATAGCTTCTGTTTTTCATTTATTGTTTAATTTGTTGCTCAGTTCTCTGAATAGAAAAAAAAAATACATTTTTGTTTCCACTAAAAAGAAAAGAGGTATATATGAGAACATCAGGTAGTGTTTAATAACATGTTTACTGTTTGAGGAGGTATGGAAATGGATTATCAGCACTGATTTGTGGAGCCGAAGCTATGGCAAAGAAACAGATTCTCAAAATGGCTGCATTTTAATAACAACAATGTTTTCTTTTAGGAAAGTTCAAGGAAAGGGCCTCAATTCTACATAAGATCGCCAAAAAGAAGTGCCAGGTGGAAGACAGTGAAAGGCAGAATGGAGCTGCTAATCATGGTGAGTGCAGCAGTACAGATTTATCACCTGTTCCCAAGGGCCTTTTTCACTCTTTTATTTTGCTTGAAAATCCTTAGGGATTAATTTCTCCTTCTATTTAATTTATGATATTTTAGATTCTGATTCCCTCTAAAAAGAGTATTAAAATTATGGATGGAACAGGAGCTGGGTGCAAGAAAGAGAAAGTCAGTTAAGGCATCTAGAAAGACTCCCAGTAGAGCTGAGAAGGAAAAAGCAATGCTGGTTTTAGATATGTGTTGAAGTGGCAGAAATAGATAGACAAAACTTACTCACAGTTTATATGTGAAAATTTAATTAGTTTATTGATCTACTCTAGGAGAATATGTGTTTTATGTGGTATCACCCTTGTCACAAAAAGAAACAACCTTCGTATTTAAAATTTGATTCGTCTACCCACTACTTGCTGAGAGTCATTTAGGCCCATGTATGCTGATTGTGCAAAATTAGCTTAATAAGGTTTTCCACTAAGGGTAAGAATTTGTACTTTAGTTCAAAACTTCCTGTACTAAAAGAAAATCTGTACTATGTCCCGTTTTCTCTACTTCACCTCAGCACGTTCTCTGCATTAGAAAACCAGATGTAAATGTGTATGATAAAAGCTGAATCATTTTATTAGTTAATACTTTTTCTAAACTTGTGCTATATTTAGATACTATATTTAGATACTATTTGCTTCCAGAATCAAGCAGTTGGATGGGACACTCTGTTAATAAACCATAATGTGGGGTTAAGAGAAAACACACATGCACTGAGATAATTACAGATAGTCTGGCACTCCTCTGTGGCTGTGATCTCAGATTTTTAATTGAGAAGGATCTCAGGATAGCAGTAATATAACTAGACAGCTGTATTTACTTCTGTGCACAAGAGTGTACCATGAGGCATGTTGAACTTGAGTTAGACTTTTGATGTTGCTATTCCCTATAACTTTATATTGTCCAAGGGATTTTTGGCCACTGACATTTTTATCTAGTACATACTTAAAGAGATAATTACTGTTTAGAGAATTCCAAGATAGTAAAAGTAAGTATAAATTTGGCTTCAGAAACTAAAGGCACGATTTTATCCCTTTATTTCCTGTAAAAGTTTAGCACCAGGACTACAGGATTCTGTTTTAAAGATCATCCTCTGTTATTGGATGTTATTAGGCCATCCATTTACTGTTTTCCCACCTTTCCTCGTGAGAGGGAGCATGATTACAGCTTGGAAGTAACTTTACTAATTGCAAGGCTTAGTGTGTTATAAAAGTTGTACCTTGTTGAATGTATCCCCTCACTGTAAATGCAACATACTGCATTCTTCAGTATCTGGGGAGAATGCTATATGTCACTTTTTACCTGAAGTATTAGGCTCAGTGAGTTTAGCATAAACAAAGAGCACTGAATATTGCAAAGAAAGTAAATTTTTCTAGGACATAAGTACCAGTAGAATAGTTTCTTCAAATGCAAGCTCACCGCTCATAAGAATTTTATTCAAATTGTGTACTGGTCAAAAGGAAGATAGAATTTTTGTCTCTCTCTTTTAAAAGCAGATGTTGGTCCACCTTCAGTATTTCATAATTTACACAGACAGGATATATGACAGCAGTTTCACTAGCAGATTTGTTACTTAATATTATGTTCTGTTGTTTTCCCCCTCTTATGGATGTTGCCACAGAAAAAAGTGCAAAAGTGGAAGTTGCAGTAACACCACCAAGTGATTCAGGACCAGTGCAGAATGGAATTGCCCATAACGTTGAAGAAGAGGTTAATGTCTTTTTTATTGTTCTTTTAATTTTTGTATTGGTAAATATCTTGAGTGCGTGATTGTGTTTTTTGCTGAAAGTATACATCTTAAGAGCAAGAAGCTGTTAGTATTAACTGTCTACAATATATTTCTACAATATATTTTATCTTCACTTACAACTGAACCTAATGTATGGCTTGCCATGTATAAAAGCTCTTCTCTTGTCCCCTTGCCTTTCAGTGTAAGGTAAGATGGTAGTCTGGAATGTGTTCTTTTGGGAAATGTAGTTTTACATATCAGAAAAGATGTTCACAGACCGAAATGTAGGTAATGGCAATTGCTTGTCTGATTATCATCACACTGCACAAAACCTGTTCTCTTAAGAGGGTGCCCTGTCATGTTGTGCTTCATGGGGTAGTTCTAAGTGTTATAAAAGAGGAGCTGTACACAAACAGCTACTCCATCCTGCCTTCTATTATCTTGAAAAAATAACAAATGAAGCTGAATGCAATATAGTATACTAGTATTTCTATGACTCTTATTGCGTATGGTTAAAATCTGCAGAAGAAGTAATTCAACACTTAAATGTATTTATTTTAACATGCACCTTTTGTAGAAAAGAAGTAACTGCATAACTGTATCCAACTTGCACAATGGCTATACAGCTAGCTAGCTTCTTTCTTAAATAAGTTACAATTCTCAAGAGTAGCTGACTGCAAAATCTGACCCTGCCAGGCCCATTTTAAATGTCTTTTAATTTTTAAAAAATTTCATTAATACCTTCTACATCCAAAGTAGGCAAACAAGTGGAAAAATGCTGGTGAATTGATTTTGCGAAACTGGGGCACTAGTCTTTTAAACTGAGACAGCAAAACCTGCATAGAGGGAGAAAGTCCTGTTAAAAATAATCTTTGACACAGAAGCTTTTATAATGCTTTTGTTTGTACAGTTTACTTCTTCACCTTCTCCTTAGGCTATAGGGACTTAAGAAAGGTACTGCAAGAGATGGCTAAGCAGTGGTCTATACCATAACACGAGCTTCACATCATTGAAAATGGGATGAGCTGCGTTGTATTTACATACAGCAAAATCATGCAAAAAAAAAGCAATGGCCATGTTTTGAGTCGTCCTAGGTTTAGGTTTTGATATTTTAGTTGCTTTTGCTTATTTATCTTTCAACAAAATTGTAGTCCAAGTCAGAGATCATCTTGCCTTTTTCGTGACCTGAGCAAAATCACTGTATGTGAAATTCTTTCCTTGAAAGGTTCTGCAAACAACAGGAAAAATGAGAAGTGGTGTACAAGTAACAGAGTGTGTTTATGTCTGTTGCCTCCTTCCTAAATACAACTGTCCCTGACAAGGAGCATAATTTATATTGAAACATACTTAAAACAGGGAGAGGTTATCAATTTTTTTCTGCAAGGCTGGCAAAAAATACGGTGAAGTGTAGTAGGGTGAGTCTTTGGGAAAAGATTCTGTTTTCTTTACACAGCTGGAGGTGGAGAAATGATAAGATGATTCAGTCCAACTGGTGTGTTAGTGCACCAAATGTTGGCAGATAGCTTTAGGTCTTCACCATTTGCAGATAATTTTGGTCACTGGGAATAGAAATTGAGAATCAGAATGAAGGACCTAAAAGAGATGGGCAGGTTTTGGTATCCTGAAAGATCAGTAATGATAATGAGTCTCCCATGGAAGGGAAAGCATAGTAGAACAGTAAATTGCTTTTTCTGTTAATCTAAGTTGTTCAGACTGGCATGCCACTTAAAGATCCTTGTCAGCCCAACAGAGCATTACTCTTATGTAAATGAGATGAGTAAAATCTACGTAATAAAAAATCTCAATGCCACACTCCAACACTGAACATTTTAAGGTAAGGAAGGATCAATTTTCAAATCCATTTGCATCCTGTTCTGAGAGTCCGACCTCACCACTGCAATGCAATGTGTCTTTAGACTATTTTTTAACTTCAGAAAAGAAAAAAAAACAGCAAACAAAATCCAAAGCCGAGTGGCTTTTAGACTTCTGTTCTCAAAGGTCGGTAAGGAATGACATAGCCTGGTCTAACCTGTTACGGTGTATGTAAATCAGTCTGTGGGATGTATGAAAACTCTAATAGACTAGTAGATTTCAGTAGCTTAAGAAACTGGTCTTACTTTGCAAGATTTTTTTCCGCTGAGATTGTTCAGTGAAAACAATGAAGGAAAAGCAATCTTAAGCAATCACATCTCGCAGCAATGTCCGTATGCTATCATTTTGCATTGTAATGAAGCAGTTTCTAAGCTTGTTCAGAAATATGCAAGGTCAAGCAGCCTCATCATTCAACACAATGGTTTCAATTTTAAGCAACTGCAGGATAAGGAGGGAAAATTATTGCAAGAGTACATTACTCAGCAATGTCTTCCTCTCATCTCCCTTTAGGCATTTAGACTTTCAGTGAGACAGGGTTTGGAACTTTTGTGTTAATTTCAGCAAGTATTAGGACATTCTGAAAAACTTCAGTGTTGTATCAGAGGTGGGAGAAGTTATTTATCCTTATCCGAATGACAAGATGGAGCAAGTAAGGAGGTTTGTAACTGATGGAGGAGCGATTCTGCAGATTTAGTTCCATTAATCTGAAGGAAAAGATTTTAGGTTCCAGCTGTCACAATAAAAAATAACAATCCCCTAATAACATTTTGAGATGGCCTGCGCTGGGTTCCTCCCCACTGGCCTCTCTAGTTTTGTCTTCTTCCAGTTATAACCTGACAGCTGCTGCTATCTCAGACTGCTTCAGTTATTGATATGCTGGAACCCATTTTGTAATTTAAAAATATCTATTGGGAATTTTTGAAAAGCTGTAATAAGAATAGTCTACTCATCCACGTAACAAATAAATGGGTCTCTATGATGCTTAAGACCATACTTTGTTGCGAGGTTCTGTACCTATTCTGTACTGTACAAAGACCGTTCCTCAACATATTGCCTATCTTTTTGTGCACAGCATCCTGATACACCTTCCTAAGCTATGGCATCACTCTGAAGTTGACGCTGGGCTGTTCAGTTTCCTTCTGCTTTATGTTTTGACTTCATGGACACTAATAGGACTACTGCTGATTTATAGAAGTGTAGACAACAACAGAATCACACGCACAGCATTCATGTGACCTTTTCCTTTGATGAAGATTAGAATTTGAGAAGGAGAAATTGGACATTGTCCTCCCAAGCCTTCCTGGCTTTTCCAAACTTCATGCAGATACTACATATCCCTAGGAAGTAGCAGATCTTCAAAGACAATGATATCAGTTCTAAGAGCATCTCTGTTCAGGGAAGTAATACTGAAGGCACAGGACAGTACGCCAGCCAGTACTCATCAATAGTTTCTACTTCTCTTTCAAAAACTTGCTCATTATAGCTGAGCAACAAGAACAAACTTATTACAGCTCAGACTTGACCTACAAATGTTCTTGAATTTTGATCTTTCTGTGACAAGTATTCTCCATTTTACGCTGAGAACATAACTTGCTTCTGTTCCAAGAGTAGAGTTCAGTCTGGTGGCTTGAATTTTTGATGATTTTTCTTTACTCCGATGTAAAAGAAGTGCTGTAGTATGAGTTTGAAAATATAGTATGATATTGCTTCTGTCTGATTTTCCAGTTGTGTATGTCCAAAGATAAGGTTTTGTAATCTGTAAGTGCTGTTTAGAAAATCTCTTAAGAAAACTTACCATTAGTGCCTCCATGTCCCAGGGATGATCATTTAGAACTGAGAAAGTTAGAGACATTGTCCATCTTGAGGAACCAAGTTGCAAATATGCCTTTGCTGAAAAAAATGTCCTGAAAACTGTTGGCTGGGAAATGTGTGTACTTCCATAGCAGGTCATCAAGCATTCCTAAAACATGTGTGCAGTGAGGATACAGAAAATGTGCATAGGTATTGAAGTCTTTCTCCTGCATTCTCAAGTTCCGCTATGGTCTTCATGCTTTTCACTCGTGCAAAACAAGCATAGTCATATTAGTGTTTTTAATTAGTTTTCACTCGTGCAGATTATGGAGCCTGGGCCTAAATCCCTAGACATTATCATTTTAGTAATATGATGTTCTGTATTGGAGTTAAAATAGTCTGAAAATAAGTACGTTAAAAATTATATGTTCCTCTAGTACAAAGAGAATATACAAATAAATCCATCTTACTTATAAAACCCTTGTTCTTTTAAGAGTATCCTGCGGAACAAATGACCCTTGTGAAAGGAGTCATCGCTGCTCACTGCAGGAAGGTTGGGCAAGATGACCTCTAAAGGTCCCTTCCAACCCTAAGCATTCTATGATTCTGTGATTCTGTGAAAGGAAGGTGTCAGGCTAAGTGTGCAAGAAAAGGGGAAAAAAATAGCTTTTATGCTGTATTTTAATTTTCACATATTTGTAAATTAAACTTCTGTTTAAAAAAGCATGATACTCCAAATGCTATGATTTAGTTTTCCTTAGACCCCTCCTAGTTTCTTTAGAGTTTTGAGGTAATCTTTGTATTTTTTCCAGACTCATTCTTTCCACCTTTCCTTCTTTTTCAATTTCACAAGGCTGAAACACTACACAAGACAGTTAAGGACACTGTCAGTTAATGACTTTCACCAGGTTTCAGGAACTAGATGATTTCACTTTATTTCTGTTTCTTTTTTTCTTTTTTTTTTTTCTTTTAATGCCTTCATTTTTCTCTTCCAAACTCCACTGTCTTGCTTTTCCTTTTTTCTCAGGCCCTTAACTTCATTCTTCTTACTCCACTCTCCTCCAGGGAACCTCAACTGTCCTTTTGTTAGCCAAAGCCAAGATAATCTCTGACCTGATGCTGCTTTCAGAAATTCAAAAAGACTTTCCAGAAAATGTCCCCAGCAACCTAGTCATTTGTCCCAGACAGTAAGACTCATATAATCCCACTCCCACTGTAAGCAGCAGCAGACCTACACTTTAATAAAACCGGGATCCTCAGCTGAGAAGGACAGACGGCTGCGGTCTCCTTCCCAGCCCCGAACCAGCACAGCAGGGAACAATACCTCCTCCCACCACACAGTCTATAAGACGTTCCTGCTTCATTTACAGACATAAATTGCCTTCTCTCATGCTGGATATTGCATCTTCCTCCGGAATTTTGTTCTACTTACGCCATTCTGTCTCTTAACCTTTAGCAGGTTTCCACAAAGGAGAAGACTCTGTTATGTAAAACTGCACAGATTGGTACCACGTGTGTATGAGAAAATGAAAGAAGACTAAATGAACTCTGAGTATCTCATTAAATGTTTTATAGGGTGCCCTTCAGAGAAATGATCCTTTTGAGAAGTCCAGTTGTCTCCGCTCCCTCTCCCCCTGCCACCTTCTTAACAAGCATTTGATTAAGTGTGTTCAGTCATAGTCATTTTAACCTGTGGCTTTTCTAAAAATAGCATCCAATCTGAAGTTAACACCTTTTCCTCCCACCTACACACACGCACAACATGTACGCATGTGTACACGTGTGCATACTTTTACTTGTTTCCATGGAAACCCCACTGGAAAATGTTTACATGCCAACCATGTCAGAGGTAACTTTTCCATGAAAATATAAGGCAACTTGTGTGTCATAGGAAAATACCACAGATGCTTTATTGTTTTCATTGGATCTAATCTGCTTACCTGAGGAACAGTGTGATACAGCATGTTTTGCCTTCCCCACCAAAGGGCAGCAGCATGGTGCGCTGCAATTTGGGACAGAGCCCCCAGTGGGGACAGATCTCCCCTGGCCTTGACTACTCACTCTTGTCTGCGTCGAATTAGCATGACGTGAATCTGAGTGGCATTGTGTCCTCTGTCTCAGGCTGATTCTGGGCTATATTAAGCTTTTCTCTTTTGTGGAGAGAGGGTAGAGATCAGAGCAGCCTTTCTTGTAAGGCCGGGATATATTCCAGCATCCCTGCTATTTGATTGATCATTTAAAATACTTTTTTGAATGCCTAAACGTTTTTTCAGTTGCCACACTCAGTCGAAAGTACATGGCCTGCATTGTTTGCCAGTATATCTCTTTGTAACTTAATGAGAATGGTGCTGCCATCAAAAGGTATTGATCTTTATTTTCCCAAGGCTACTCAAGTTGCTTATTCCGCATTTTTTTCTGCTGTATACCACTTTGACATACTTGAAAACTAGGACAATGAAAAATGGTGTGAAGACAAAGGCTTATTCTGGAAATGTACCTCCATCACATCATAGCTGTTACTTGTCATGGTGGGCTGACTGGAGTTTTGACTATTACTTTCTGAGTATTTCTTTTCAAATTCTCTGAAGAGTGCTGGCAGTAACATGGGCATAAAAAACTGCATATAAGCTCCGGGAGCTGTGGTTTCAGGAATTTGTGCAAGAGGCCAAGAGGACACAAGCAGCAATAGCAGAATCTGGAGCAAATACCTACCTGAGCCTTGCTCCTTCCCATAGGCTCCACTCAAAAGGTAGCTCTCTTCAGTGAGTTCACAGTGCACAGAGGATTAGAACAAATTAACTGCCCTACGAAGAGTATCCATATGTAAATAATGCATTCTGAAAGCACAGGGATTTAATTTTACTCCCTACTTGAATTTTACTCAAGAATTCATGAGGAAAGACAATGTTTTCCATCGTAATTACCCCATAGAAATTGCATACTACTATACTAGCTTACTAGGTCACCTTCTGTCACATTTTCTTTTCCAAATGAGAGACAGAGGAAGATGAATAAGCGATTCAAGTCACAGACAAGAAAGCAGAGACTTGAGGCTGTTCACTGTAGGGCTCCAATTGCCTTTGTTGTCTGCCTTTCTAGTCAAATAAATTAATGTGAGATATGCTATTCTAAAGAAAAAAAAAACAATCTCAATTCTGAAAATCAGTACTTACCTCTGAAACAGGTAAGATTTTGAGACATCATAATTTTTTCTTGATTCACTCATTGTAAGAAGTTGGGTTGTACAGAGCTCTTCACTTCCAAGGAAAAAAAAAGCTGAATAGTCTTTTGCAGCATTCAGGCAAAGAAAGAAACTGCCTTTTCATAGGTGGTACAATATCTATACTTTAGCATAAGCAAATTGAACTGCAAATAGTTCCTGTCTGCAGTTTCCTTTCTTCTGGAGTCGTAATGCTAATTCTGTATTGATTAATGATACCAGAAGTCAAAATGCATAAGAAATATACAAGCATGTACAACATTATAGCTCAGCTCTTCATCTTAGATAGGCTAGCAGAATAATCCTCAGAATTATTTTTGTATTTATTTATTTTTATTACATATTATATATTTATATTAATTATTATTTTTATATTATCAATATATTATATTATATATAAACTTATATAGCATATGCTATTGCTTTTATACAATATGCACGAGTTGCTAAATAGTGACAGATTCAGTATTTCAGATGGGTTGAAGGTGGTTCCTTGTACTTGTTTTCCATTTTGTCCTACTGTCAGGAAAAAAGTATAAAAATGCATTTTGATGTTGTGCCAGAAAACCAACTGTTTTTCCAAAGATAATATGAGCATAAGCATCCATGGAGACAATGATTTTCCGATGTTTGCTGGAAGTAGTGACTACATTGTGCCTTTGGCAGATGGAATTTGCTATAAGCTGTTGTTTATAAACAAAATAGTTATTGATGAAATGTCACCATATGTTTGTATTGTTTATATAATGTGAAACACACCATCATTTCCTCTGTTTGGAAGAATTTTCTTGGGAGATTGGGAAAAGTTGTCAGACCAGTCCTGAGCAAACCAGTAACAGATTTCTTCTGTGGGATTGCAGACAAGTTTTAGATAGATGTCCTTGTATGAAGAACTTGTGAAAGACGGAGCCTTCAGAGATTTGTTACCTTTCTCATTGTTTGTAATGAGTTACATAGAAGAAGAATTGAAGTAGCAAGAATAGGGTTATCAATGTACATAGATTGGTTTAAAAGAAAAGAATGTTTTTTATACGTGTATAAAAGAGAAGAAGAAGCAAAACAACATTTCTAGTCTCATTTCTTGAACATAAAGAATCATAACTATTTTTTTTGTAGGTTTAAGATGTACCTCATTAACCCTGGTAGAATATGCAAAGGGAGCATTTCCTATTAGAGAATTAATTGGGATATCATTATTGATTAATATGCGCTACGATACCACATCCATCCAATGTAGGCATCAGTATACCTATGATATTCAGCACTGCAAATGCGTATATAACATAAAGATAGTGCCAAGCACAAGCATGAAAAAATGAGAACACAATAAATCAAAAGTGGGAAGAATTATGACAGCTAATGAGAATTTCATAGAAGCACAGCTAAGATGTCTAAACCTTTAATGACTCGTTAAGGGACAAGGAGCACAAGTAGTGTTCTCCTCTATCCTTCCAGTTGCAGGGAATGATGAGGGAAAAAACAGGAAGACCCAGCAGATCAATAACTGGCTCCAAGAATGGTGTCGCCAGCAGAATTCTGGGTTTTTCAATTATGGTTGGTCTACACAACATGAGGCCTGCTGGCAACAGATGCAATACATCTGTCCCAAACAGGGAAAAGGATCTTTGCGCAGGAGTTAGCAGGGCTTACTGAAAGAGGTTTAAACTAGATTTGAAGGGGGGAAAGGGATAAAACCAGGCTCACTAGAGATAAGTCTGGGGGTGGCACACCAATGTTTGAAGGACAGTGTGCTAGGAATCTGGACAGGCTGGATCAATGGGCCAAGGCCAACTATATGAGTTTCAACAAGGCCAAGTGCTGTATGCTGCGCTTGGGTCACAACAATGCTACAGGCTTGGAGAAGGGTGGCTGGAAAGCTGCCTGGCACAAAAGAACCTGGAGGTGTTGGTTGACAGGCAGCTGGTGTAAATCGGCCTTTGGTCTGACTTAGTATCACTGTTTCTATCTTCGCAGTCCAATCAGTCTCACCATATTATAAAAAACTGTAGAGGTTTTACCCTGCTTTATCCTCTGCCACCTTTGTCAAATCACGTATTATCTACCAGACATCAGCGTTGAGTGTTGCCTGGGAAGAGGTCTTGGGACGATCATGGTGGTTAAGAGAAAGTGATACTCATTCCAGACATTTCTGCCAGGAATTGTATTGATATGTTTAATTACTATCTAGAACAATTAGCATTAATGCTATTTGTATTAAAATAAGCAAACTGTTCAGTTCTATGTTCGTTAACATGTTCTGGACAATCCTTTCAGACAGTTCACCAAAATGAACATGGAAATACAGGACAACCATGATTGTCTGTACAGCTTCAGGTTTACTTGACTGTAATATGACCTGTGTTTTTGTGACAGCAGTTAAATCTAGGTTCACACGAAACTTTATGTAGATAGTGGATTATCATCAGAGTTCATAATGCCAACTAATGCAGCTTTCCTGTATGTTCAGTATCTTTAAAGCTAATTAGCTACAGAGTCATAGCAGGGCATGAATTTGGTGTGGGACTCATTTGCGTATAGATGAGCAGATAGTACCAGCTGACCTGGCCTAGACAAATGGGGGTTTTTGCATAGTGGTGCCATGTATGACATAAATGAGCAGAATATTCTCCACTTCTGATGGAGCCTGTGGAGGTCAAGTGATATACCAGAAGGTATCTAAAATAGCGTGACCATGTGCATGTTTAGGCAACCAAATTCTAGTGTGTATATCATGTTACATTATGTTTTTCTTCTTGGCATTTCAGAAAAGAATCATACTGAACATTGCAAGTGCTGAGTTTTCATCATATGCACTAAAATAAATCAAAACTATAGTTTCGGAATTAGTTTCTATGAACTGTGAGAATGCGTATTCAGCATGTGCATTGCAGATAGTCTGGAGCCACAGGCAGTGCATGCAGTCTTTGCCATAAATCTGTGCTGAGTCATTTTATATCACTACTGCTTAGTCCAGAGCATGATACTCACATTTGCATGGTTTTATACCTGCCAAAATTACTTCCCTTTCATGTCTTCAGCCTCAGTGCTTTGCTTTGAAATTCATGGAAGCTAGATTTACAAATAGGTTGAACTTCCTTACTTCCACTGATTTTTGGAAGGTCAGCATTTGAAAATCAGATGCTGATTATGATTTACAAAATAGGAAATGGAGATCCAGTTTGTAGCATCTGTAATGCATCCTGGAGTTTAGCGAGGAAAAGGGGTTTGCCCTACTGCACTGTGAGCTTGAATTTGGCCTTGCATTTTGGGGATAGTTGTTTTGGGGAGAGGGATGAGGCAGGACAACCTGAAGGTGAACAGGTCTCAAAGAGATGGATCAAGGTTTCTCAGGAGACATCTGGCAATCTCCATATGAAATTCTTTGTGGTCCTTTGCTACAGCCACTCATGTTGCCTGTGTGCTTGTGCTAGCCGAATGCTGTTTGACAAAGACACAAGACCAGAATGTAGCCCAGTGCTGAAGTGCGCTATGTACTGGTATAGTACTGCGTGAACCAACTTAGGTGTCAGTTTCTGTGCGTTTTGCAGACTTCTGTGCAAGCTCAGACTAATGTAAAGCATTTGTTGTTATTAAATACAGTTGTTAATCATGACTGATCTCTGAAGATGGCAATTCAGGAAGTACTTTGTCACTCAGTGATGTTTATGAAGCAGTCATTTCTGGAGCTTTATTCCAGCTGAGTCTGCTGCTTGAATTATACTCAGGCCACTGAGAAAGAGTTGCCTAGGTAACCCTTCAATTGGTCCTTTTGTGCTCAAATTTTACCTCAGTTGTGATATTTCAAAGCGGAGCGTCCATCTGATACTGATTTTCCCACCCCAACAGCATCTGCAAGAATGGAAAAGGAATGGATTTTGGTTTTAGGAAGTAGCCCCAAAAACTCTTGCACAGCACAGTCCTCCAAAAGTTAGGCTTCAGTAGATTGCAGCAGTGAAGTACAGATCATGTGCCTGCTTTGGTAAAGAGCTGAAAGCTAAAGGCAAAAGCTAACCTCTCAAGCTCCTCAGGAGCCTTTTGAGTACTGTGTGGTGTGTGACAAATTGTGCCTATGTACATTTTAAAAATCTTTTAATGATTATACCTATTAGGACCTGTTCAGTTTGCTGTCATCTGACAATCATACAACTTGGGAGTTTCACATAGTGTAGGGGTTAAAAGAATATTGTCTGCTGTTGACTTCAACACATAACTGTCAAAGTAGCTGCAGCCTGTCAATGTGTCAAGAGGCAAGTAGGGATTTGCTTCCAGTCCATCGGTGTTGGGTGATACAGTCATCGTGGAAGAGCCTGAGCTAAGAGCTGGGCTTGCTGCTGCAGATACTGAGCAGTTCAGGGAGCTGAGTAGTTGAACAATTCAGGAGTTCATAGTAGTGGAATAACTAAGATCAGTTCTTTAATCAAAATTAGCAGTAAGTAGAAAATGTTAATGAACAATACCAACATATGGTGACATTTCATCAATAACTCTTTTGCTTAGAAAAAAATAACTGACATGGTCATTCAAATGGCTGCTTCGTATAGCATTGTCATAAGGTTTATGTAAGCAATCTTGAAACAGGGCAAGAAGTGACAAGAGACGTGTATTATAAATTTATGGGAAGAGTAACCTGCACACTGCAGAGGACTGAATTCTCAATTACTATCTTTTTGAAAAAGAAGAAAATAACAGCACTACATGAAGAAGTAGTTGTATGCCTCGCATACTCTCAAAAAACCACAGTTTTCGCCAGGTACTCTTTTTTTGACTTCTTTAGCTTTCACTGAGCTCTCTAGGAATCTTTCCACAGGCTTAACAGAGTTTGAATTACACACACCTGTATGAAAGAACTGTTCAGGCAATTTTTTCCGTTGCCTTATTCTGTGGTTTAAGTTAGATCCATGTACAATTCTAGAGACATTGCCTACCTATGTTAAAAGTTAAAAAGTGATTTTAATACGTACACCCAAAAGACTGAAACATGCTTGCTTTGCTTTCTTTCTGCGGAAGTCTGAGAGGGCTCCATTTTGTTAGCAGAAGCAGTCTAAGAAAAGGGAAGTGTGTGGCAGCCAAAAGGTCCTCTGTTGTGGGAGAAGGTCCCTATACACCTACTCTGTAATAGAGATGTCAGGTGAACAGCATGCACATAAAAGGGGTCTAGAGACTGATGTGAAAATCAGCTACACAAATCGGAGAGTAATGTCTTTCCTTTAGTTTTAGCACCAAGTTGTTAAGAAGACTGCTGCTCTGTGGCTGGTCTAAACATAGGAGATTCAGGCTGGAGATAAGAAGTCTTTTCCCCAGGAGGACAGCCCAGCGGTGGAGCCAGATCCTGGGATGTTGGGCCATCTCCATCCTTGGTGGTTTCATAGGTTGACTGGGCAAAGCCGTGAGCAGCCCGGTCTGACCCGCTCGCCGGCTGAGCAGTGGAGCTCCCCAGGCTCCTGCCAGCCTGAACCACCCTACGGTCCTATGAACAAGAAAATACATGTATATGTATATGTATATGTATATGTATATGTATATGTATATGTATATCTTAAATAGTAACTTTTTAAGTTACAAAAGCTTGAAATGTTAGATATATGTATACATATATATGCACATATATATATTTCTTTTTATATGCGTATAAGTTTATGTGTGTATAGACATATGCACACAGGTATCTCTGTCTCTATCCCAGTCTCTGTCCCTGTGTCAATCTATGTGGCCAGGCTTGATGCAATCCAGACGAGAGTTAATCACCTATTAGACTAGCCCACATCCCAAGGTAGAGTCTGTGGGAAGACGTACCAGAGTCACAAGGTTCCCCTTCAGGGAGAAGGCATGACACTGGTCCGTGCATTCCGAAGCACCAGCATCGCTGTCAGCATAGCTGCAAACGGATGTCTTCAGGCAGCCTGTACTGCAGGGTTACCTCATAGTCTGGCCAAAATCTTTTTACTGTGTCCTGGCTAATGTTTTTAGATAGGTGTGGTGCTAAAGTAATGTTTTCGGATCCCATTGGTTCTCACTGAAACACAGCCCTGTCCTCAGGGTCCCTCTTTAAAGAATCCCTAACCTCATTTGTCCACTTCAATATTCTGCTCACCGCAGCTTTTCTTACAGAATGAAGAGGATGAGGACCAGCCTCTCAGCCTGGCCTGGCCTGACACCCCACGCAAGCAGCTCACCTACCTTCTTGTATTACCCATTGTTTTTCCACTGTGGGCTTCCCTCCCAGATGTCAGAAACCCTGTAAGTAACTGTGGTTAAGTCAGTGTGTGAAGTCAGTGAGTTCTGTACAACAGGGTGGCTCTCTAACTAAATGCCAAAAAGGGCTTGTAGTGGATTTATGTGAAAGTAGAGCTCATTATTTTTTTTAACAGTTTCTTCTTTGAAGAAGAGGTCACAGCATCAGTCTTCATATCTTCAAATGGGTGCTTATGGGCAACTGGTTGGTAATAGCTCTGTAAAGACTGCCATTCCTATTCACTAATATTTTATGACACAAAGTGAAAGCTCTTAAAACTTCTTCAGGGCCTTCACATCTGCATTTCTAGATCTCCACTGAGTGTCACAGAAGTGCTAAGGAAGTCTGTCCATCTGCAGTGCCCTAAAGGGTATGACTGGAAAGATTTTAGACTGTCTAAATTTTCTCTGTGGTTCAAAAATAATAATACGCATTTCTCTTAAATGCATGTTCTACTAGATCTATGTCTTCTACTCATCATCTTTTTATTTTCATGCTAGAACAAGATCTGTAAGTCCTTCTATGTGTAAAATACTTGCTAGTTTTTTCCTAGACACAGCTGGAAGTAATTTAAGACAGATTATTGATACAAATGACTTAATGTGACAAGTTATCAAGTCACGGAAAGTAAAAAGAAAATTCAAGAGCTGAAAAAATCCTTTAGTAATGTATTCATCTCTTTTCCTTTCTGGATCAAAAATACGTTCAAAACTGCTGCAAGAGAGGGATACATAGATTATAAGCTTATAAATCAACACTCTGAATTCTTTTTTCCTCCTCACACACACTAAAAACTTTCCCATCCTATGCACTGAAAAGCTGCAATTCACTGCAAGAAACAAGCTAAAATAAGACTCTGATTTGTTTTTGGATAAAGGTTTCTCAGAGGATATAAAGTGACATTTTCCCTTCCAATCTTTAACCTTTTTTTCCTTAAAGTTTTCAAGCAACTCTAGTAAACACTTTTTTTTGATAACATAAAGAGCACACTACAGGAATTTCAAGGTTGTTTATTTCTGTATTTATGACCTCCTCTTATCATTCAAAGCCATTCCTGTAATTTTTTAATAATTTTGCCCAAAATGACCTCTAAGAAATAAGCATGTGTGTTATTTTGAATTTTGAAAATCTGAAATTAACATCAGTAGACATGTAGCCTTACCCAATATTCTGTACTGTACAAATGAGAGCAGTTGCTAGAATAATGGTTTCGGAAAGCTAATAGCTCAAGAAGTCGCGTGCAACTCTGTGATGCGTGTGATTGTTAGTGCTAGTATTGTTCACAACAGAACTGTCATGCTGACATCCTCCAGCTAAAATACCCTGCTGTAACATGAAAGATAAGCACAGTTGTATATGCCAGATACGTCAATGGGCAACAGAGTTTTAAAATTTCATTCACTGAAAGCAGTAGCTTTTCATACAGAACTAAAAGTAATGTAGTTGGTAATTACATGTAGTAATAACGGAGGAGGTAACAGGCTGTATTGGTATGACAAGCTGCTTACTTTGAGCATTGGTATCAAAGAATTAGCCAGATGGTTGCATAAACTGTCTAACTTTTCAAGGATGCTCCATTAGTATGTTTGTCTCTAATATATTCTCACTTATGCCTGTGTGCCATCCCCGCTATTCCCTTCCTAACAAGAACAAAACCCAGTATCACAGCTCAGCATGTGCATCAGAAAACAACTTTCCATGAAATCTGTGAGGCAAAAGTTAAACCTAAAATAATACTTAAATAGATTTTGTAGGTAGGTCCACTGTCTGGTGCTTGATTTGCAAGTGTGGTAGTTTTAGTCAGAAATCCATATTCTGCATCAGGATGCTCAGATTGGCATGTGGATATATAAAAGGAACACTTGTGTGCTATATACTGACTTGAGAGACCATATGGAGCCTTTGACATACTCTGTAGGTGTCCACTTCACAAAAATGATTCTCCTTTGCTCCTAGAGCCTCTTTCCTAAAGTATATTTTATCCCTACATAATGGAGGCAGTTTGACTGCATTTACCTGTACTGTATCAAGTTATATTTAGTTCCATGAGTCCCAGAAGCCCTAGAAAAATCATTTCATACACAAGGTCTCTGAGTATAAAGTTAGCAAAATCCTTCCTGCCTTATTATACTCTGGTGTACGCATGTGCAGATTTTTATATACTTAGTGTAGATTACGTCAGCTGACTCTTAGTTGATTCAATAGCTGACATGTTTTAATGTGTGTTTAGTGCCTTAATAGTACCTGCTCACATTAAGCCACTACATATTAAAATCCTTGCTGTAACATCAGTAATGTTGCTGGCAGTACACCAGAGGTAGGTGTGCCCTAGGGGAATTTTGTACCTGAATTTTTGTTGAGGTGTTTTGAACAATAATGGGTATTTTTCCTGTACTAATTGCTTATATCCCCTGTGGCTCTGCAAAGGTCACAAATGTAACTGTGCACCTCCTGCAGTAAGGGATATTGAAAGATTGAGAGGAAAATGATGTGACCAAGGTGGCCCAGTGGGTCAGTGGCAGACATTGAGCACCATCTCTTTTGTTATAGCCATACAGCACTTTCCATCCTTTTGTGTTACAAGCCAGAAAAATGGCTAACGGGGCTCCAGTCCTGCTGTCACTGGACCCATATGGGGCAGATCGTTGTATCTCTGCAAATTCCCATTGCCAACAAAGAGATACAACTTACATGAACTCTCGTTACCACGCAGAGATGCACTGTTACCAAGGGGACAAGGACAGGATGTTCCTGCACAGATCCAGTTACAGGAGTAGGTTCTGAGTAATCAGATTTAAGCACTGTCAAGTTTGAAAGGAAAATCAAAGCTTGCAATGCAGATAAATTTACGTACAAGACAAATATATGATTCATTCAGGTTAAAGGTAAATATGTTGGTAATAATACTGGCTAAAATTAAGACAGTTACTTTGCAAATTATTGCGCACTCAGTATCTTTCAGGATCAGGCTCTTAGAAGAAAAACCTTCATACGTGGATCATTCCTGCTACTTGAAGTCCTTTTTTTTCAGACACTGGCATGAAATCAATATGTACAAAGAAAAATGTCCTTAAGATTTCTGATAGACAGGAACAGTACCAGTCCAACCAATCTCCAGAGAAACTGCAAAATTCTTTCTCTTTTGTTAAAAGAAAATAGCATATGAACTGAATGAGCCATGGCTTTTCTCATTTGTCGGTTACCATGACCACAACAGAACCAACTGGTAATAAACTGGGCGCTCTGTCTTTACAAGGCAACCATCATAACAGCTACCAGAAAAGGTGGAGAGAAGTATTGCTGTCTGCTGTCTCTGACTAATTGTGCTAGGAAAATGCTTGGAATTGGCAACTCTTTGTATTTCCAAGAGCTAGGGAGTTGCAATGAGATAAATCTCAGAAGAATGCTGTCATTAGTTACAAAATAAGCATGATTATTATTATACTCTGGAGATAAAATGCAGCATCAGAAGCAGAATCAGCACCCTCATTACTGCTTTTTAAAAATTTCATCTATATGCAAATTATATAGCAGCATCTATGGAGTCCATTCTTCATTTCACCACCTGTAATATCTACAAGCTTTAAATTTTGCCCTTTTTGAGTTTAAATGTTCCCCCTTTTAAAATAGGTGATTAAGCTGTTAAGCCTATTTAAGTACTCTTAGTCTTCAACTGCTGCTTATCAGTTAATTTTCCTGGGAGAGGGTTGGCTAAGACAGGCTAGAAGTACACATGCTGCAAAGTTACTGACTTACAATTCTGAGCCATCCGAGTTCCGTGTGTGTCTGAGTCAGATAGCCAATGTCTCGTTATTTTGCAAGAACCATTTGGTATATTTAACTGCATTGACAGAGAGCTGTTACTGGCCAGTACAGCTCTTGCTGTATTAGTTTTGCATAAGCCAATGTATGCTTTTGAGTGTTGTATAGTGATTATTCAAGTTGCATTGCTACGAGGTGCTCTGTGTAGATTTTGTGACCAGCTGCAACAAGCTTACCACTTCATCATCTCATTCACCATAAGTTTTGCCAGAACATCCCAGTTTTTGCAAGGAAGACAAAAAAGGTTGAAAGCGGAAGGAGTTGACTACTAAGAATCGTGAAAAAGAAGTGCTAGCTATTTAGTTTAAAAAAATAAAACGGCTTTTTAGATTCATTTATCCCTTCCGGACTCAGTTCTGCTCCCACTGATGTCGTATCACTATTTTAACAGGCATCTTTGTGTTCCTGTCGAATTGTGTTCCTTTTCAGACTAAGGTCTTCTGTCCCCTAATGTATGTAAAGTTTTTATTTTAAAATTAAAAGTCCGGCTGATTAGGTTTAAACATCAGAAGCTCATTATCAGATTTTCTGAGTTGATAAAAATTTAGGACTCTGTTTTGAAAAAATAACTGTCTTTGCTCTGTAAAGAGTTAAGAAGCAGTTAAGAAGCAGATCATCCAAAGTACCCTGGGCAGTTCCAGAATCAGTGCCTGTGACAGTAATGGAATTTATATGAAAAGGATGTTTCTAGGTGCCGTTGTGGCTATTTATGCCTATATTTAAAGGTAATTCATTTAAAACACATACTGGAATGATTTTCCGCCTCCAACAGAAGTTCAGTTATTTATTTATATATGAGGGGATTCGGGAGCATTATTAAACCTGTACCATCTTTAATGTGTGTTCCTATATGTTCCAGTTATGCAGTTGTATAGGTCATGTTAGTCAATATTTATGAACTCAGTTTTCAGCAGGCCATTTAGCATTATGGAGAGTGCCCATAGGGAGTGAGTAGGTGTTCTGCAGCACCGCCTACAGCTGTACCTGCTGCTGGAGCAGATACAGACCTTTTAATTGTCCTGGCTATAGATGAGTGTGCACAATTGCCATTGCTGACTTTACCTTTTTCCCATCAGTAATGACCTGATCTCATTCCATTTAACATCAGCAGAAAGAATCTCCACAATTTCAATGAGCTGCAGACCAGCCTCACTCTTTGCTGGTTCAGCTGACAAAAGACGGTGTCATTCCCACATGACCAGCTCTGATGGCCAGCCCAATTCACTGCGCACCTCTTAGTACACAGCCACCCATGCTGATCAGTTCCTAAATGTGAGGCTGTCCCATACAAATGCCTTTTGTGTCTGTTATACAAGAAAAGTTGGCTGTGCAGCTCCGTAAACTCCCTGAAAAAAAGAGGGCATTATCATGGCTTGAGCAAGCTGAGGTGGCAAAATCCAAACAGTATTTTCTCTCCAGACATCATGTTCAGGGAAAACCCTGCAGTCCTGTCAGCTCCCACAACACCTAGGAATGACCCACAGCCTAGTGACTCTCCTGGTGCAGCACAGGTACATCCTGCAGTGGAGAGAGGTACAGGCAAGGTGTGCTTCCCAAAAATTCTGGAGGCCCCTGCAGAGCAAAAAGTGGAAGTCAGTTTAGCGGGGATGTAACAGGAAAAGGTAGTGCACGACTGAGCAGCAGCTGGAAGAAGTATTCAAAGTGGTATAACTTAACTTCCACAAGCAGTCGTACTGGTTGTTCATGCAAATTTGTAGGACTCTGCTAGTGGCATGTCAGAAGTCGTCTGGGCTGAGGGTCTCTGTTCAGAAGGTCGATACCCATAAAGATCATGGTTTTGTTCAAGACTTCTTGTATTCATTCACAGTACAAATTTCATTTTAAACACTAATTTGATTTAGACAGTGATTGCATGGTACAGTACTGCAGTCATGTTTCTTTCCTTTAGTAGTTAACTTGATCTCTTTTTGTTACACAGATCTAGCTAGCCAATAGAAAATATGCATGATGCAAAAGACTGGAAGGAACAGAAACCAAAATAAATCATTAATTTGAATATAACCGATCCATTGGCTGCAAGAATACTATCTATTCAAAGTTTCACATTAGTAAGGGAAACACTGAAAATTAAAATGAAGTTGCTTTGGTGTCATGCAGATTTTTTAATTCATTGAAGGGCCTCAGAGTGTGCTTTACGTGTTTTTATAACAAACTTCTTTACAAAACAAAGGATGGCAAACGTGCTTAATGTATTTTCTGTTCGAATTGAGAAAGTGGGTTGTTTTCGCAAGGAAAGTAAATGCTGTAATAAATTTTAAATGTGTAATTTTTTAGCTCTGTCATTTGGCAGCCTGTGTTATACTGACAGTGAAATGTGTTGCATGAAGTTATTAATGTATAAATGAAAGATATGGGTATCTGTTCTAGCAACTTGAAGGCATTCTTGCTGGAAAAGCATGAAGTTGTTAATAAATTTAGAAGTCAAGCCCCCCTTCAGTTAAACACATATGAAAGCTGCGGCATAACAGAATATGATACAAATGACAATCCAAAGCTTGCCACTCATCATACAAGTTGTTAGGAGGTGTCATTTTACAGCTGAAGTGATTGGAAGAATGAGGCATGGATAAGTGTATACCAGTGTAGGGAGTCAGTTTCTTACTATTTTTGACATTTATTTTGATCATCTGATGCTGATCAGAATAGTTGGTCAGAACAGGCGACCATAAAAAAAAGAGACAACTCTCATTTTGAGAAGGAAGTACTAGTACAGCATGTCAGGTTCAACATAGATGTTCACTATTTCTCTTTGTTTCTGTTTCAGAGGTCAAGAAAATTTTTTCCTATCACATTTTTTGGCTCTATCAGCTGGATTGCGTTTTTTTCTTACTTAATGGTCTGGTGGGCACATCAGGTAAGAAGGTGATACTGATACAAAATACAAGCCCTGCATTGTGTTTTGCACTGTGAGAGATCGTTTAGAATCAGAGTCCATCATCTATCTCTTGCTGCGTAGTGCTTTATTTTAGGAGCTGTAACCATGTATGAAGTAAATCACTGCTCAGTAAACGGAAAGTAGTTCATAGAGCTGTGGTTGTTCTGCCCACAGGACCTGATCATTCTGGTAACATCAGAGCCATCAGTAACCACTTGTCAATACCTACTTGTTCTATTTGACAGTCTTTCTCCTGAAGAATGTGGAAATCTGTGAAAACGGGTAATTCTCTGATCTTGCCTGTATTCTCTAACCTAGTTGGCAAGCTCCAGGAAAATAATACTGGTTAAAGAGGTTTACAGCAGAAAAAATTTCTTCACCACAGGACATTTTTCTGCTGTTTTTGCTTAAACCCTTTTAGGTTGGAGAGACCATTGGTATTAGCGAAGAAATCATGGGATTGACTATTCTAGCTGCTGGCACATCCATTCCCGACCTTATTACCAGTGTCATTGTAGCACGCAAAGGTCTGGGGGACATGGCTGTATCCAGTTCTGTTGGAAGCAACATATTTGACATCACAGTGGGGTAAGTCCTCCAGCAAGAAAATTGTGTGTGTTTTAACAAGTCTTTTGTTCTTAGCATGTTGCCATGGTTTTGCCAAGGTGTTGCGTTCATCAGTTTTATGCCATTGATGCTTAAAAAGGAGCGTGATGCAAATATGCGTGGGATGTTACTATTTCAAGTGCTCAAAAGTTTATAAACATTTGCATGAAAGAATTGTTACAGCTTTGTTGCCTAGTTCTCTCTTTGATACATTGCAGAGCTGCCTAGTCAAGTGAATTGCACTTAAAAAAGTACGCAAGAGCGTTGCTCCAAGAAGGAATTTCTGATGCTTTTTATGAGTTTGTCAGGTTGCTGTTGTTTGCTAACGTTACTACTCATTGTGCTTATACTAAAGCTTTCTTTGTAAATGATGATCAGGAACAATTCATTGCCTCTCCAGTATTGAACATGTTTGCTGTAATAAAAACAGAATGTCATTGGCTTGTGTAGCTCGTTTAGGCTGTTGTTGACATGTGATTTTTTTATATATCTGGCAAGTCCCAGATTACAAGCCAATTCTCTGTTAACACAAAGGACCCTTTGTATAGCTCTGACAATGTGAAGCAATGTAAGATTGTGCCGAAATGTGTTATTTACACTTTACTGCTTCATGGCAGCTCTAGGATAATGGTGTGTGGCATGCGGTTCGAATTAAAATTTGTTTTTAACCTTTTGAGACCAAGGTAGATAAGGTCCAGAAATGTTGTAATCTATGCCTCAGTATTTCAAAAATGTACAGGAAATGCACAGACAAACTCTGTCTCTATTCCCACATTCCCATCTTTAACACAGGATGGAGACACTGAGAGTCATGTCCATACTCTCAGTTTCTCCATGTTCGGCTGTTTCCTGCTATCACAGATGCAGAAGAATCGGTCTAGCCAGAGTCACAGTCCCAAACAGCCTAGTCATAGAACAGATCGTTGGTTTTGCTGCTGAAAATATATCAGCAGCTGCACAGGTACAAAAAAGGGTTCCTGAAGTTAGAGTGGATGGTAAATGGCTTTTTAACTCCGTCTGTTATCTAGTGGCAGTACCTTTGGACAGAGCAGAAAAACTGAGACACTTTTTTCTATTAATCCAGAAACATGGAGTGTTTGAAATAACATCTGTAAGCAGCAGACCTGCAAAATATATGAAAATGTTATTCACTACCATGTTCTTCAACTTAGAGCACGCAGGATGCATCACAAAACTTTTCTCTTTTGCAATGCTTTCTTACTCTTCTTAAAATTTTTAGTCTTCCTGCCAATAGAAATGTTGTTCTCCTGTACCAGTATGCTAGACCTGGTGTATTTACAACAGAAATGGTGCATTTGAGCTGTAGACTGATGTAGTTAGTTCTGAGGCTATAATAAATTCTTCTCTGTTGAGCTGCTTATTCAAAGTCTGAATGGTGTGAGCTTCTGACAGCTCTCTTCATGCTTTCTAAGCCTGCTAAGCTCCAATCAGTGGCTTAAATATTTATTTCAGCTTGACATCTTCCAGAGGGATGTTGCCTCATTCTGTGGCATCAGAGATGAGAACTGCAGTGACAGCAAATACACAAACAGAAATTAAGCTGTAGTTCAGTTGAAGTTCACATTTTAACAAGGGTTTATACAATAAATGTGGATCAAGGCTTTTAAGGGCCAAATTTTGGGCGCAGTGGCTTGCAGAGTCCTGGTTCTTCATGGCAAGGACATCTCATTACACTACCCGCCCTCCTGTCATGCAGGCTCTTGGAAACAGAGTGAAAGCAGATTCTTCCACAGATGGTCTGAAATCCAGAAACAAATGAAAGGGGTCTTCCAGCTCACAGACAGGATACCAAGTGATTTGTCAGCCAATGGAAATATAATTCATCAGTGTAACTGGTGGAAGAGCGGAGAGCCTAAATCCCATGTGTTCTCCCCAAGAACCACGAGCAAGCTGACAGACTTATGTGCATATTAGAAGAGCTGAAACTCTTCCTGCCTCACTTTATGCAGGAAGACTCTGGTTGTATTTTGAAATGCCTCCAGAAACTTTGTAGTGGCCCTTTCTGCACCTCTTCAATGTTTCCAATTTATTTTTCTGTTTCTTAACAGCCTTCCTCTACCGTGGCTCCTGTATGCTGCGATTAACAGCTTTGCCCCAGTGACAGTCAGCAGCAATGGGCTGTTCTGTGCCATTGTCCTCCTCTTCATCATGCTGCTCTTTGTCATCCTTTCCATCGCTTTCTGCAAGTGGAGGATGAATAAAATCCTGGGCTTTCTCATGTTTGGGCTTTATTTTGTGTTCCTGATTGTCAGTGTTCTCCTGGAGGACAAAGTGATCCAGTGTCCTGTCTCCATCTAGTGGAAAGTGCTGTTTCTCGAGAAAAGAAAAACAAACTATATATATTTATTCAAAATAATATATATATCAAAATGAAACAGCAAAAAAAGCCACAATGGAAATCTTCTATGAGAATAACCCATGGATTTTTAAATTCCCTCTCCCTCAATTCTAAAAGTGAGAAATAACAAAAAGGATACAAAGGGTGGATCTCAGAGCTGAAGAATGACCGCTGCTGGACAGTGCAGTCACACGTGAAGGGCTGAGTCCAGCTGTGCTGAGGTTGTCTTTGTCTGCTGCAGAACATCCTCCGTGCTCAGTACTGGAGATGCTGGGCACGCACGGAAACGGTGAAAGCTACTGCTTCTCCTATGCCTATGGTACCTACCTGCAGACTTCTCGTTCTCTGTAGTAGTATACACAGACAGACACACAGCGTGCAGCGTACTCAGTTCTTAAAGCTCTCACCTTCTAAGGGGAATGCTGATACTAACTATGAGGAGGGACCACTCGATACACACCCTGGTATGGGATTTTTCTGATAATCTGCTGAAACTCTTGAGTGTAAAGCATATACCGAGTGCGTGAGTCACCTACAGGGAAGAGCCTGCGCATCTCTTCGTATGAGGGGGTTTATATGACATGATTTCAGCAAAGCCAGGGAGTTCATCAGTGTTTTGATCCTCTGCATCACAGGTCTGTAAAGGCAATCAACAGGATGTTAATGGTGATTTATTACATCTTGCAAAACTTCAGATTCCAGAAACTCTGGCTCTGGCACTGAAGGGACCACGCTGCCAGGCCGTTTTGTAACCGGTGCAGATTTTCATTGCATTCACATGCGAAGACCAGAATGGGGATACTCTTTCTTCTCTAATAGCAACGCAGCATGCAGAGATCGTAGAACTACTACGTGAACACATCATTTTTTCTAATGCAGCAATACCGACAACAGTACCAATGGCTTTCAGATGCTGTTATCATTACGAGTTTGCCTTTTCATGCCAGAAGAAAAAGGCTAATTTACTTATGCATAGTATTTCATAGAGGAAATAGAAGTAGTTGTAAAGTTGCAGCCTAATTGCTGAAGTGGATATATGTTTTACAGGCTATCTTTCGCTATTACTTGGAGTGTAATGACCTTCACAGCTACATATAGCCATCGCTGGAAGACATCCTCAGCTGATGTAAAAAGCTGGGGCAGTTCATATTTGCTTTTGTAAATCTTAAAACTAGGTAGGAGAAACTAACGATTTAAATATAGTGGAGCTGCAGGAAACCTACATGAAAAATTTTCAGTATTTCTGGAAGTGTGAATGTGTAAAGAAGCCCAGGAAGGAGTGAAAGTGCAGTATTCTTTTAGTGAAATCCTGTGAGAAGGATAAAGGCCAAACGAACAAAAAAATGAGGAAAAAAGCAATGACGTGTTCATCTTTCCTGTAGTTTGGATGATTAAAAAAAAAAAATGGTAGGACTGGAATGGGTGTTAAGGAATTATTTCAGATAATCGTCTTTTGTTTGTTCAAGTCTTTTGTGCAGTTAGAGTTCATGAAATTTCAGCACATTTCTGTGACCTGTTTCAGCATTGTTTTGTATTCATATTGTGCTCACAATGGCAATGCCGTGCTCACAGCTGTGTAGCAGAAGGCTCAGCACATTTTGTCGTGTCAGTTTTTCTGTGTTCCATGCTGTTTGCTTCTCACTCATCCTCTTTGTCCTTTACTGTTTTCCTGTTATATGTGTTTGTATATAACAGTATCTGGTTAGAGAGTAAGGACTTGACAGAAAACAATGGTAGAGAAAACAGTAAAAAATACATATTAAAAATTACTCAAATGTTAATATTATTGATATCATGAAGAAAAAAGTGAGATACTAATGAACAAAAGTAAGAAAACTAGAAGTTACAATGTCTGCTACTCATGTCTTGTCCTAAGGTATTAAGCCCTAGCTACATTCAGAATCAATATTTGATCTTAACCTTACATTTGCAACATCTCTTGCTTCTTAGTGCTTTTTAGTGTGAGCTTGTCTCATTGTGAGCAAAAATTTGTCTCTCTATTTAAGATCCTTCATTGCTCCAAAATTGTCCCCTGCCTTAATAATAGTGCTGCCCACCTGTTGGCACTTGGTTCTACGTGGGTACAGAATAGAAATTTCGGTATATAAATACCCACAGTGCCCTCTACTGACAAGAACAGCAGTCTTGCAAAAGCAAGTCTGTAACCCAAATGCTGAGCTCAAATGAAACAGGTGTCCCAAAATACAGAGCTGAAGCCACAGTGTAATCTGTTCCAAAAGAGTCACCAAATGCTTTTCTTTCTGATGATAGTGCTCAGAACAAGTGATCCTTTCCCAAGTGAGCAGAATAAGACAGAGCAAAAAAGAGGCTCTGCGAGATGATGATAGGTCTGTGTATACGGGCACTTACAATACAGAAAGATGCCCAGATTCACTGCTCTGACATTTCAAATCAAGAAACCAATGAAGGGTAAGAGCCTGATCTCTGTTCAGTTCGTTACTCTTTTTTTGTTTTGTTTTGTTTTGGATGAGTTCATGGCTAGAATGATGTAACTCCCATGCTGGAAAGGAAAAAGCCCTGCCTGACCTTGAGAGCTGTAAGAGCATCCTGGTGCACTGTGCAAAGTGAGGGCAGCAGCAGCAGCAGGGACTGCTGGCTCACTGAGAGCAGGCAAGGAGAAAAGGGTAACCGATCAGAAGTCCTACACACTGGGGATATTTCATTCCAAAGCCTGAAGAAAGAATTTTATGTGTAAGGCTAAGGTCTGCTATCCTGCAATGGCATTTGTATACTGTCTTAAAATACATCTGACTCATTTCTTTCCCGTGTCTGCTTGCCCCTGTCAACATATTTGTTTTGGAAGGTATTAAAAGTAGTTTTTTCCCCTTAGGAATGAGACACCTCATGGCTCCCACTGCCTTGCACCTGCTGGGCAGATCATTATTCAAGTGGCTGAGTAACTGTGCTTTCAGTGGCAGCTCAGCTCCAGAGGCAATAGGAGAGATTTCAGCTGTATGGTGCTTTCTGTGGGGTCTGGCTGTGAAAGCTGGTTGTACTTACTGAGGAAGCTTTGTACGTAGCCACTGGTGTGAAGTGTTTCAGGATGCCTGCACGCTGATGTGCTCTTTGATTATAAGGCAACAGCTGTGCTAGCAGAGAAAAGCGAGGAATGGGATGAAGGGAGAGGCATGTCCCCTTATTCTGTGTCGGAGGAATTCAAAAATCTTAAACTGGAGTGCTGAGAGAACAGCTGAGAGCTGCAGCAACCCAGTGACTGGATGTCCATAAGCAGTCCAGGCGTAATGCTGCCAAAAAGGCCCACCACTTGCTAGGACACTTCTACTTTACATTGACAGCAAATTTCCCAGCATAAAGTCTTTCTCATTTTTCATAACTGTATCAGTGTGGGATCCATGAACATCTCTCAGCATTGTACATCTACAAGTCAAACTTAAATTTCTGTTTTCTTCAGTCAAAGTTCTGAATGACTTCACTAGGATCTGGTTCCACAAACGACCCAAATTCTACAGCAAGTTGGTCGGCATTGAGGCCTCTTCCACCTGCCTGTAAGCCTGTGTTCATTTATGCAATTGATGCTGCTGTCCACATACTCCTTATGAAGCATGAATCAGTAATTAATACAGAAATTGTTGTTATGATGAAGATCCTGTTCTAGCGTACTGTTTTTAGGACAACATCAGGTTGGAAACACAGTGAGGAAGGTAAGAATGCACCTTCAGGTTAAATAGCCAACTCTCTGTGGTACCAACTCACCAATGTCAGACATAATTTTTGGAAGGGATTTCCAGTAGCATTTGCTTAGGATCGTGGGTAAGATTGTAACCTGTTTTAAAGATTTTCTGCACTAACTTCATTGGAATTAAAGAAAAGAATGGGCCCCATCAGTACAAAATACCGTTGGAGTCCTACAAGTACTTGCTGTTTTCCGCTAAAAAAAAAACCAACAACAACAAAACTGTTTTCCCTCTGCAGAAGCCACCATCGTCGAATCTGTAGGGTAAATGCTATAAAAGCGTGATAAAAAGTGTGATATGAGGATGATCTCCCTGAGAACTACATGTAGACGTGGAAAAATCTTTCAGCAAAGCTCTGTGTATTTTAAATTAACTATTCTACTGAAAGATAGTGCTTTCTTGTATCGCAGACAGGCTCTCTGTGTCTGTATGCCTCTGCTTATTTATTCAATTGATGTGGCTGTCTGCACAATCTGCACGAAGCATAAAGCACAGCGAGTGACAGAGAAGCTTATTTAGATGTCATTTGATGTTTATAATGGCAATGAACCTACCATGTAATTTCCACATATGCTACTCTGAAGTAGTTTATGGTCACTGTCACTCATGGTACTGTTGTGTGTGGATATGAAGGTCCACAAAGCAGTAGGTTAAACATGGTTAATCCAAGTACTGTAAAAAATAGATGCTTAGAAATATTCTTAATGTTTGGGTGGTTTTTAAGGGATTATTTCTCTGCTTGTCTTTTACTTCGTTACCTATTTTGCGAAAAAGGGGATATACAATGTTTTTTAATTGTTCTTCTTTCAGCAGTAGTTCCCTTAAAATAGCATCTTGTGGTCCATATAACTTCTGTTCTGAATCAAATATGAGTCTGTATCAGATGAATTTATTTAATCTATAACAAAGAAATAATCCCTTCTCCAGGAACGGTCCCACTGAAATCTGGAAGATTTCTGACATTAGTTTGAGCAACACATAGATTTTTGTCTTAGGATCCCGTATTTCATAAATGCACTTGTGTAGCAAGCATAATTGTCCTAGGAGCTATGTAACAAAGAGAAAAATTGCATCCACTTGTATTCTTGGAAACCATTTTACCTCTTGTAAATAACAATGCCACAATTAACTGAGAAAGAAGCACTGTTAGTTCATTTGAGCAGTTGATTCTTGTTTTCCTGATACTCCTGGAAAGTGTGATGCAAGAACTTGCAGCTGGAAACGTATCTGCAGAAAGTGATTTTGAGATTAGCAAATGAGATAGTATGCACTCAACAGTGTGGAGAAGAGTCCTGCTCCAGCCCTCCAACAGATGTGGGTTTCATTCCTGGTTGATGTTAAAATGACCGTTCTTGGATCTGTTGCCATCAGTTACAAGAATATCAGTATTGAGACATCTGTGATTTCTACTGGGACTGGGGAGAGTAACTTCCAGAATGAAGTTATGCAATTCAGGGCACCCATCCAATACAGAAATCGTATATGGATCACAGCCCCATAGTCCAGGCACGTTGTCCTGTAGATCTGCTGTGTGTTGCTAGGTGTTGGTGTATGGCATCTCAGGACTTGTCTGCCTGGATGGGTGCAGCAGCTAGTTTGTACGTTCCCCTGCCTGTGCTCCTGCCTGGCTGGACATAAGCCATGTCTTCTCCAGAAGCCATGTAGTCACATTAGTGTGGCACTGAGCCCATGCTCCCAGCCAGCCGGATGCAGGTCAGCCCCAGCCTAGAAGCCATGTAACCACTCAGAGCATGGGTGGAACAGACACACAACTGGCCAATGATTCCTACGTGAGCCATAAGTGGCCTAGGACAAGACTGAGTAAGAAATTATGTAATTCGACATTGGTAAATGAACTGTACATTTATGTAGATTTATTGTAAATTCACCGCGCATCAGACACAAAACCAATCCAAACAATGAAATTTGTATGCATTTTTAAAGACCTTGCACTTTACTGGTTTTTTTTACTTTTATTTTATGTCACATAGTTGTCTTAACGCAAAAAGAAGCCATAAAAACCCAGAAGACTAGTATGGGGTTTCTAAATAAGGGGATCATTAATTTCAAAGTAAAGAATCCATTTCATGTCTCTGTTTAAGGTATAATGTAAAATACTGTCAAATAAATGTACAGTAAAGCAGGATCTGGTTTTGCCTTAGTGAAGCTGTGAGTAAGTCAGGCGGAGTTTGCTCACACTCTTGAGCTTCCCTGTGGGACGGTACAAAATGCTGCACGCTGCCCTTGCGGCAGGGGGTCAATTCTGCCATCGTTGTTCACCCCAGAAGAAGGAATACAATGCTTGCAGAGTCAGGCCCATAGAAGCAATTAAATCATCCTGTTACTCTAATGCTTTCTCCCACTGAGATCACGGTACAGGAAGCTCCTCATATTTTAGTAAGTTTATAAGAGATGCGTTACTTCTGTCATGCCTGCTTTAAAGAAGAGTTTAAGTTTTCAGGGTCAGGCTATCCAACAGAAATCAACCATTTCTTTTAATCCCCCATAAAATTAAGTAATGCCAAAGGGGGATTTTGCTTGGTGTTGTGTTCATTTCCATTATCAAGATCTCTGCTACACAGTTTTAATTTTGCAATCCTGACTCTGGGGAGTTGATTTACATGAGTAGAAATTATTTCTGTCACACAAGATGGCAAGATCAGGCCACTGTATTGTCATGTGAAAATAATAGTAGCATGTTATAACTGACAATCAGATGCTATTTTTGTAATAAAGCTTTTTTAGCTTGTTTGTTTGACTTTGTAATTTTCATACTCCTTCATTTTTCATTTTAAATTTATTGAAAGAAAAATCTGAAGAAGTCCCCCATCTTACTCATTTCAAACTTAAAAAAAAATACATTGCCATGGAAGCCAGTCCAGGTAACCCTTTGAAAATTCCAGTTTTTCTTGTGTGTTTATGTGTGTGGATCATTACTCCCTAGATGAAACACTTGAATCTCTGAGTCGGTGTATTCTCCGTGAATGTAAGTTTGTATATAGTATGAAAGTTACCTTTATTTGTAGATAGGCTCTTGGAAATAATCCCTTCTATCAAAGGTCTTACTTCACTGTATCTACAGAATGGTTCAGTGTGGTGTGTACACTTTCTCACCTTATGATATCAACACAGAGCTCTTCATATAAATAACTTTATGTAATTGAGTTGTCTAAGTGTGAATAACAATAACAACAATAAATACTAATAAAAAGACTTAACGGCATGTCATTTTGCTCAATATCTTCTGTCTTAATTGTCTTGAACAAGCTATGGCTCTGAAAATAGGGTTTTAACTACCTGGTCTGGGCTGAATGATTATCTGCAGTACTACTCTTCATTGTAAGTGTTCAGGCAGCATTCACTGCCTCTTGCCATGTCACAGTGCTACCTGCTGTGCATACACAGAGCAAGAAAGACGTCTGTGTTCCAGTGAGCTTAAAATGTAGCTAAACAAAAATTGTTCATCTGCAGCCCAACGTGAATACACTGGACGACAGCTTCCTGGAGCTGTGTATGTCTGGAGCCGTGTGGTCCCGTTTGGGCCAAGTTCCCCTACATTTCCTTACTGACATGTTTGCTCACATGTTGGTCTGCATGGCATTCTTCAGTTTGACACCTTCTCATTTAATCTTCAGGCTGCACAGTCTGTCGTATTAGGATGCTTAGGGTTTTTTTAGTCTGGGACCTTGAGTTTGATGCTGTATTCCAGAGAGCAGGGCCAGAGGGGAAGACTACGACGGAAACTGATAAGAAAATTATCAGTTACAATTTATGTCTAAAAGGACACTTAATAGGCTGCTTTCCTTCCTGTCCCTCTGCAGCCCAGAAGAAATGGTTTTGTGCACTGTTTCAATTTGGTGATAGTGAAAAAAACACTGCCCTCTCCCTCCCGTCCCCAATTATTTGATATTCTTGGTTGCTAACTGGAATGAAGGAAAAAGGAAACTACTCCCAGAATTTTCTAAGCCCCTGTGAGGATCTAGACCTTCTCTTGTCATCATGTACTGCCTGCCTTGACACCATGTCATATTGCTGGTCAGAATTTGCTTCCCACAGCAATGACCAACTCTTGCTAATTCGGTATCTGCATTTTCTTGATTAAGGGATTGTAGCCTGATCCTTTGTAGCTATGAGATATTGCTAGCCAAAATGAGCTCTAAAGAGCTTGACTTATGTACCTCATGACATGCAAGATTATTCAAATAAAATTAGTTTGAGTATTGGAAACACTAGCTCCTTCCAGGCTAACATGCTGTGCTGTTCGGCATTTGTGCCTCTGTCAAAAGAGTCAGTAAACCCATTTTCTGTTATATTTTATAGCTTATTTTTGAAACAGTTATTTGCTAAAATTCAGTTTGTACCTCACTTAGAGCAATGATTATCAGGAAAGCTCTTCTCAGAAACAGACTGAAAAGCAAAAATTCCTTAAGGTTTGTTACCATTAATAAACAATTTTTCCCCAAAAAAAGAAGTTTCCTGGACACCCTCTCCCCACCACTGCCATCTGTCCTGCTAAAAAATGGTTTAAAACCTGCCAAGGTGTTGTCCTGAGAAGGGCAGGGGCAAGCATGGTAGAGTCAAACCTGACCTGTCCTCAGCCCCGTTTTTACTGCCCTGGGCGCCTCCACACAGTTGTCCTCCCTGGTCCCCACAGTCCCCAGCATCCCAGATAAATGCTGTCACAAGGGCTGCCCCACCAGCTGAAGGCAGGCGATGCTAAGGGCATGAAGGTCTCAGACCCTTTTATGCCTCATGAGGCTCGGACAGTGGGAAGGACCCGCATCTAGAAGGAAATCCACAGCCCTGGATAATGGGCTTGAAAGAGTCACAGTGTAACTCACGTTCCCTGCTTGAAGTTTTTGTTTTATTTGTACCTGGGATTTTCACCCTTTTCCATCTTAATTAGTATCCCAGTGGGCCACTTGTGCTTCTGTGACCTCTCACACCCCCAAGAGTACTGAGTTCTGAGGGAGCTGGCGGATGTCATTGCTGAGCAATTCTCCATCATCTTTGAGAGGTCCTGGAGGACAGGAGAGGTGCCCGAGGACTGGAGAAAAGCCAGTGTCACTCCAGTCTTCAAAAAGGGCAAGAAGGAGGACCCAGGGAACTACAGGCCAGTCAGCCTCACCTCCCTCCCGGGAAAGGTGATGGAGCAGCTTATCCTGGAGGTCATCAACAAGCAAGTGGAGGAAAAGAAGGTTATCAGGAGTAGTCAGCATGGATTCACCAAGGGGAAATCATGCCTGACCAATCTGATAGCT
>Ga0065711_1000632_pt1 | contig 107879 bp, 67 predicted proteins | sample Hoacrofraction12_FD_59098 | JGI IMG/M metagenome (GOLD analysis project Ga0065711, IMG submission 59098) | Hoatzin crop microbial communities from Cojedes, Venezuela - Epithelial fraction 12 v2 (version 2) | ecosystem: Host-associated > Birds > Digestive system > Esophagus > Crop | place... | reverse complement strand
GAGCCAGTGGCGGGCCTCCCGTAGGATGCCAGTGCTCGGATGGCTTCACGCTGGGTGTCCTCAAAAGCCCTCAGAGCAAAATATTGCACATTGTGCGTGTGTTGATCCAAAGCCCAGTTTTGCTATTGTTTTCAGTGACATTTGATTTGGGCCACAAGGCCCTGAATCAACACAGTTCTGAGCCTGGCAAGTCAAGAGACTGAAGCACCTGATTAGAACAAGGCATTTTTTTTTTTAAATTATTCCCTGCCTGGGAACTTACCCTAAGTGTAGAGTAGGGTTTAGAAGGACAAACCGCCGTCACTTCTGTGGAACTTCAGCAAAGCCTGATGCGCTTTGCAGAGCACCTAGTTGTGGGCTCTAAAAGCAGACCCTCTTACGAATGAAACACAGAATATTCTCATTTGGAACAATGGGCTGTGTTCATTCCTTGAACCAGATTTATTGGGATACTGAGGTTCACAACATGCAAAGGCAAGGTGAGGTAGCAGACTCCTGGTGAAGGCCATTTGAAAAACCTCATTTCAGAATGGCCAGTAAATGAAAAAATACAGCAATCTTACAAAAATGTATTTCAGTGCAGAGAACTTATTTGTCAACATTGAGCCAAGGGGCATGTCTCACACGTAGTTTCAAATGAAAAAAAAGTTGGCAGAGCCCTTGCTACAGCTGTTCCAGAGGAGTAATTAAACGGGAGCCACTTGGAGCCAGCTCCGGGGAAAGTGTACGCCTGCGGTCTCGGAGGGGGAAGGACTCTGTGTGTGCCTGCATGCATGTGTGTGTGTGCACATTGCTTTTTGGTTTTGCTTAGTCACATTTGTATGTTATTTTCCTGTGTGTCCATGGCACCTTACTTCAATGAACAGTTTCAAAGGCATATGCTGTTGAGCAAAGAGGGGAGAAACTCCCCTGGTCTTTTTTTCTCTTATCTCAGTGAATATGTCATTTTTTGATGCTTTTCCTAGGGCTTCTGTGACCTATGCTTTACACCACCTGGCTGGTTTAAAATTCATGAGTCTTTTATTAATATGACAGACTCTGCAAAGGTGACCAAAAAGTTATGGAGACAGATGTCATCAGTATCTCTCAAGGGTAAATAAGTGAAGTTTGCTCCCTTTTTGTGTGGCTGGTCTCTGTTCCAGGTCTTGGCACCTTGGCTGAGCCACTAAGACTAACTCATTTTTGCTCCTCCCTCAGATGCTCTGGATAAATGTTAACCATAACTTTCACAGTTTCCTGTATTTTCCTCAACTGTCAAAGCCTTTTTCTTCTGCCTCTCCTGCTGGACAACCCACATTTTGCACAGATGTGTGATGTAGCTGGAAGAGGTCCTTATAACTCACAAGAAGTCACAGGGCGCTTTCTACCACTAACAGAGCACATTCTGCCCTTCAGGCAAGAAAACAGGTCTTTGCTAAGGGTATCGCTAACTCCATGTTGAGTTGGCTCAGCATCTTGTTCTCATAGAGATCTCAACTGAAAAACTATCTCAGGATCTGCTGTGGCTGGCCCAGTGATGACTAATATGGAGGCAGGGTTAGGCAGAAGTAGGTCTGATGCAGATACCTGGCCCTGCTGTTGGAGAAGGTGGCTTATTTCTCTTTGCCCCAACATGAGACGTATTCAATAACACACAACACGAGGAAAGGGAAGCAATGTCCATTCTCAGAGAGCACAAGAATATTTGGGCTTTGGGCTGATGCATGTGGGTCCATTCAGAGTGGAAAAACACAGGCTTGGACCTAAATCATATAAAAACATCTAAAAGTGTATAGAAGCCTCTCTAGAACTACTGAGGTGTCTTGGGGATATATCCAGTTTAGAGTACAGGGAAGGGGGAAAGGGTCCCAGTGCCACAACTGCAGTACTTAGACAATGAATTATCATCACCAGAGTGGATAACTTCTGTTCACTTCCTTCCAAACTGCTTAGTGTTTTGGATCCCGGCAAAACTGCCTGGATCCAGCTCACGTAAGAGACCAAATGTCAAACCCAGATCCAGCCACGCTCTTGGCTCTGGGACACAATTCATATCTGTGTCCAAGCTGCACATTGTGGGTTTGTTCTGGGCTGAGCATACTGCACGTCTCCTCCAAGACAAAGCCCCATATCCATGCTGTCCATATCATATTTAACCTTACAAGATTGTCCCAGGAAGATTTTTTCATCTTCGGAAAAATCCGCTTTTGCAAACTGGCATTGTGCTGGGCTCATCTCTTCTTTCACACTCCTTCCCAAGGCAGTTACTTGTCTGCTGTAATTTACTCTTTAATGCAGCACTTTCCTATTCTGTGAGACAACAATCATGAAGCATTTAAATTCCAATTGAGTAGGGCTGGAGTGCAGAGGGGCTGCGGCTTGCGCAGCGAGGATAATGGGAACCTGAGACAGGGGACACCAGTTCAAGGCCCCCCAGGAAGGAAGGCTACAAGCTTCTCCCTCACATTCCCATCTCCCTAGAGATGTAAATCAAGAAAATGAAGGGAGGGGAAGAGGAGGAGGGGGTGTTTATAGAAAGAAAAGGGAAAATGGATTGAGTTGTGCTGAATTCTAAGACAAGGATCAGCTACACAAGAGAACTATTGAATAGCTGTGAAATCTGGAATTGAGCCATCAGAAAAGCTGCTGAGCTGCATGTGAATCAGGTTGATTGTTTTTGAGAAGCACCTGATTATTTTTTTTATTTGCCCCTCTCTCTCTCTCCCAGGCTGCGTGCTTAGCCTTGGAATTTGAACATGACTGCTTTTCCTTGAGATAGAGACATTTTAGGGAGCAGGAGAGGAGGGAGGGCGGGGGAGCGTCTCTGAATGTGAAGGCCATGGTATCTGGGCCGGGAGCTGACAGGTTCCCCACTGCTCCCGGCAATAGCAGCGAGGAATTTACACTGCTGGCAGAAAGCAAGCAGGAAAAGTAAAGAGCTGTAACTCCCTGGGACACGGAGGAGAGGGCTGCTCAAAGGGCTGCACGCTGCTCCATTGCTGGGCTGCAAGTACGTTTTGCCCACTCCTCACCAGCCTTGTGCTCCCAGGAACTCACATTTCTTACCTTTTCTCCCAGGACTGAGCAGGCGCCTATTTCCTGCTGAGTGGTCCCTGCTGGACCTTGGGAAAATGAATTGCAAAGCCCCAGTTTAATACTACACTTATAATCACAGAGCCTGTTTCGCCCATCTGAGTTGATGGAGTTACAATTCTCTCTGCAGCCTTCCCTAGTGAGGGAAGCAAAGCACAGGAATGTTAAGATACTGTTTTCACGATGAGCGCTGTGATTCAGGAGTGCCTTAAGAAGCCATACTGAAATAAAAATAATAATAAAAAAAAGCAAGGCTGCTTTTAAAAATCTATCAGTTTTCCTAGGGTTATGGAATGACTCGGGATTGCAAGAGTGAAACCTTGCCTCTCCTCATTTGGTATGGCTGAGAACCATTTCTGTTCTATTTTATTATTATTGTATTGCATTATTGTGTAATTTTATTGCATTAAAAATCATGTGAATAGCACCATGGTACTTTACAAACAGAGAGCAACACAGCCACTGCTCCAAGGAGCCTTGTTAAACTCCCTCCAGATTTTACTCCAGAGGCCTATACTCTATTACCTTATGCAGAAAACATCTACATTGTTTTATTGTTGTTTATTTATTGAACACTGAGAGTAAGCACTGCACTGGGCGAACTTGCACAGTATGGACAAATCTATCAAACTTCAGTTCTTCTGCAATGGGATGTGCTCATGCGGACTCTGCTTTCTTCGCTCTGTTGTGGTACCTTAACTTAGCCCAGCACTGCATCCTCTCCACCGCTCCAGCCAGCTAGCTGATGTGAGTCAGGACCCCCAGGCTTTGGAGGGGTCTCCAAACCCTGTAGACCATCTCTGTCTGTAGACCCTCCTCCTCCCATCCATGTTGGCCATGCTAAGGGTCTTGGAGCAGCCCTGGGGTCACTCTCAGTGACACCTTCACCCCACAAGAGCCTCCAGCTCTTTCGAGCCTCTGTGGAACCCACACATTAGGCCAGAGTTAAGACAAGCTTTAATATCTGTTGGCTGCCACAGCAACTCAAAGCAACTGGGATGCTGCCATGCTGAGGTCTGCAGTGATGCTGGAGAGACCCATGTGAGCCGTGTCTCGGGGCTGGAGGCAGGGAAGGCTTCACGGCAGGAAGGAGCTCACCGCACCCGGCTCCCACAGCCCCAACCTCATCAGGCACCAGATGGGAAAAGGCTCGGTCCTCTGGGGGCTGTTTCTTTCCTTTAAATGGACAGGACCCTCTGTGGGATGAAATACACTCACTATGGGGGGAGGGTAGGGAAGGAAATGCCCTGCCATCCCCTCTCAGCTCCCAGTCTGCTTTTGTGCTCTTGGCCCACGAGCAGACCCCTGTATCCCAGCACCGGTTACATACGAGGTGCTGCCCTGAGAAAAAACTCACAGCAATTACCGGCCAGCCATCCCGCCGGGCAGAGGGCCTCTGGAAGAGCCAGGGCAGAGGTGGCTCAGCTCCGGCGGGAGGTCAGGGGCAGCGGGAGGGCAGCGGGAGGGCAGGCATTGTGCCTGGGCCGTTGCTGCCCGCTGCAGACCTCGGCCATTCACACGGAGCCCGACTCTGGGCCCCTTGAAGTTAATGAAAAGACTCTCCGGGATGTCAGCGGGTTTTGGGCTGAGCCCTCGGTGCGCAAAAGCAGCTCCACATTCTTCTCAACTCAGCAGCACCGTGAGATCCAGGAGCACCCAGAGACACCCAGGCTGAGGGGGTCTCAGGTAGGTGCAGACAGCATCTTCCCATGGCAGCTGCTAAAACACATCAGAGGTTGGCAACAAGTTTTTTCTTTTTTTTTTTTAAAAGGGAGAAAAAATAATTAACCTTCACCTCAGGTCCCAACTGGCATAACCACAGATCAGATTCTACTAATAATTTGCTTGCCTAAGTGACTCATAATAAACACTGAGTTTACTTTTGCTTTGAGAGCAGCTGATCTTTGGAACAAACCGCCCACAGGCGTAAAATCATGTCACCCATTTTCAGAGTTAACCCTCTGCATGCTCACGCATCTCTGGACCCCGCTAAACTGCTGCTTGCAGGAAAGCTTAGTGTCTGGGGATTTTTGTCACCAAACATGAAATAATATCCAGAGAGGGTGTGATCTCCTCTTCACCTATTTCAAGCCAGAATGCCTTTGCTCAGGTCAGTGGTCCCAACACATGGGGTCAGGGATGCAGGTGAAGGCAGGGACTGGCTGTCCCATCTAAAATTGCTGAGTGGTTATTTATGCGTATTTTCTGTAGTGGTATTTTTTCCTTATTACAAGTCCTTCTGAGGATCCTTTTCCCCATTAATTACAGACGAGCATGCTCAGCCTTTGTTCCCCTTCAGGCCAGCCTGAACCTCAGCAGTGCTAATACAGGGTTTGAGGGGCACCAAGACCCAGCAGCGTGACCTCAGAATCCTGATGTGACACCATGGGACACATGGGCTGATGCCAGTCTCAGAACGACACATTGCTACTTGTAAATAAAAAGAGCCAGGGCCTGTTTTCCTAGAACTAACCCCTTTTCCACCTCCACTGCCTAGGTGGTGAGCCCTGGCTCTGTGCTTTGCCCGGGTACCGCTGAGGTGCACAGACCACGCTCAGGAGGAGCCCCACTGCGATACCGTGACCCCCTCATGCAAAGGCAGAGACTACAGGTGGACGCTGACTGGGGTGTGCAGCTGTGTGTGCCAGCAGTGACACCCTGAAACACCCTCCTGTCTGCAAAATATGAGCAGGGCACCTCTCGCAGCACAGCTGCAGCACAGGAGCGACTTGCACCCTGTTTTGCAGATGAGCATAACAGAGTCTGAGCCATGGAAGGGCTTCCCCAACGTCATACAGGAAAGCCCTGTAGTGTAATTTGAGCATCAAACCCAGCTCATGGAGCAGATAATTGCTCCTGTTCTGTGCATGTGCTTTCTACCCTGCCCTGTGCATTCGGCTCAGTGTAAGGAAGGTTTGCAAGTGCAGCAAGTTGGCTGCAGGCTGCTGAACACAGCTCCCTGTGGAGTCCTCAGACTAACAGGTTTTTGGAAGATAATTTTATTTCTGTCCACCCCCAGCTTATGGTTTCAGCCAAGCAAAAACCTGCTTGACCTAATTTCTCCACCTTGCTGATCAAAGGTCATGTTTTACCAGGATTATTCCTGTCTTCATTGTAGGCACAGCTGGTAAACAACATGGAGATTTTACAGTATTTAACTTTCTGATAGATTTATGGAGGCTCCCTGCCTGACTTTCTTTGCTTCTTTCAAAGCTTTTGCACTCACCCTTTGGATGATACCATGCACTGTGCACCTGCAGGCCCAAAACCCAAGCTGAGCCAGAGAAAGGAGCTGCGTGTCAGCAATTAGCCACCCACCCTCCCCGCAGCCAGCTCTGAACCTCCGCTCCAGATCACTCGCTTTCAGCAGAGCAAGTCACGTCAGATCAGCAACAGCTCAGACCAGCTCAGGTGCCGTGATGGGCATTGCCAGGCTGCCAGCGCTCCTGCTGCCAACTGTGAGTGAAGCAGAGGAAAGGGGCTGACCCACTTCCCTGGGCTAGCAGAGCGTATCGCCTGGTCTGCAAGCCGGCACGGAAAAGCTGTTCCTCCACGGTGAAAACAGTGAGGGCTGGGGCTGGCTCACCTACTAGCCTTTTGGCCTCGATCTTGTAGGCTTAAGGAAACAAAAAAAGAAAAGGTTTGCTGGTCCAGCAGCCATCTAAAGAGTTTTGCAACCTTGGCAGCTATAGCACGCTGCCTGGGAGAAGATAGGAAGGTATCTCCATCCAACACTTCACCTTCTCGCAGCGCAGTCGTGGTAGGAAGGGTCCAGGCTGGATTTCCCAAGTTGCAAAGCCTCCCACCATTTGGATTTGAGGGACAATTTCTGCTGTTCCCTATTTAAGCAGCTCTAGTACAGATAGCAGAGGGCAACAGTCCAGGCCTGGAGCTTCAGCCCTGCATGTGCCGGCATAACACTTGGTGGCAGAAGGAGAAGAGGGTGTCCCTGTGACCCCCATGTGCTCCTGGGTCCCTGAGCAGAGAACAGGGACCCTCCAGCTTCCCAGATGAGGGTGCTCTTCCCGTCCTAAACTAAAAGCCTGGCTTCTGCTACACCTTCCTCAAAGCAGTGGTTGCATCACCAGCAAACCGGGCAGTGCAGTTTGGGAGATCCTGCATTTGCCAGCGCATTCGTGCCAGCAAAGAGATTATTCAAATCCTCTCCTGAGGAGCCAACGAAGGGGAAGCTGCACTACTTGCAAAGTTGTTGCCTCTGTACCACTGTATTGATCCACAAGCAGAGCCAGTGACTCAGAAGGAAATATTGTTTCATCTACCAAACAATAGTCTAAATAAATAGTATACAGCTTATTTTATCTTCCTTCCATCAGCCTCCACCGGGTAACATAACTTATTCAAACACCACGAAGTCATACTTCCCTGCTACAAATTTTTTCAGTTATTTATTAAACAGTGGAGGTTGGAATGGGCTGACTCCTGCAATGGTCAATCATTCCTTCTTTTTCTAATTAAGTCAGCAAAAGGTGGTATAGGAGTCCAGAGGTAACAACTCATTTTCTGGTACTGGCTACTGCTTTGGTAAGGTTTCAGGCCCGGATCCCGAAATAAGGGCATCGCTCCTTCTTCAGAGGCGTTACATTTGCTAAAAGTAGCAGACACAAGGCTTTACTTGCCCTCTTGCCCTGGGGAAAAGACGCATGCTTGCACTTTTTCATCTATTTTAACTCCGAGTTGTTTTATTTTATTTGTAATGAGGAGGTCAAAGAGGATGCAGAAAGGCTCTGGAAACATCAGCCTATCTGCCTGAGGTTTCCAGGAACCTCAAATCAAGCTCTAACCAGAGCACTAAGCAAAGCCTGAACTGGCTTGTGAGTCTTGTAACTCTGGCTTTCCCAAAAATGCCCCCACATGTAAGCTGGGTGTAACCCCTGCACTACCTAGGACAACCGGTCACCCTCCTGTGTCCTCGTGCATCCCACAGAAGCGGGGGAATAGCTGCATCGACAGTGCACGTGGGAGATGTGTGCAAGGACCTGTTTTCTGGCTTCAGAGAGGAAGCTTAAATGAGGCAGGGAAAAAATCAGAAATTTTTGAGAATTCCCCTTTGAAAATTCCGGCTGCTGATGAAAAAAACAGGCTTCTTATTAGAAAATTCTGCTGCTTTCTGAAGCATGTAGCAGCCAAAAAGGCTGAGATAAGAGCAAAGTGTCTTCAAGCAAAGATATTTAAAAGTGTTGGTTAAATTCCCCTCAGCTATCAATAATCTACTGATTGCAATGGTACGACAGGAGATGGGGCCTATTGGATTCAGGAGACTGCCCTGATTTTTAGCAGGAAATAGTGTAAATGAAGTTAAGCTGTAATTTGTGGATAATTGAGTGATCAGCGACAAATGTTCCTGTGGCACACAACAAGCTGTCATGGAAAAAGTATGCTGCTACAGCTACGTGTCACATGTGGTTTTAAACTGATTATTCTAAATCTTCCAGTGTCTCTGCTCAGTGCTTGTTAAAAAATATCCCCCAAATTTGACCTTTACAAATTTAAAAAGGCAGTGGGAGATAAGTCAGAGGAGATTTTGCTGCCGACTCAAGTGGACTCTGGCCGGGTTGCCAAATGGAACACTTATGGGGGTAAAATGAGATGCTCGCCCTCTTCACTTAAAGAAATGTCATGCAAACAAACATTTTCAGGTCAAAAATCCCAGATGTGCTGGTTTCCCAAGCGTAAAATAGTAACCCAGTGCAGAGAGCTGGTGTCGCAGCTCCAGTTTGCACAGATAGGCTAAGAGTAGCCTAGAATCACAAACCTGAGCCTCCCCAAATATGCTCTGTTTGGAACATTGTGCCATAGAAAATTAATTGCATTCCAGCTCCAGGGAGCATTAGCACTTCTCTGAATTCAGGACCAGCCTGAGGAGCAGCCGTGCCCTAGGCGAAGAATCCAGCCCCCTCCTGGCCTTTGCCCCTTTCTCTGCAGGACTGAAAAGGAAAAATTATAATAAATCACAGCCTTTAGAGACACCTACTAAACACTGACTGGAATATAAATTTATAAATAAAATAGGAACTGAACATACTTAGCACTCGACTGTGGCTTTTCTTCCCTTCTCACTTTCATTTCTTCTTTCCTTTCTTCCAGCTTTGTTTCACACATTCTCCTCTCCGCATCCCCTCCCCCTTGCCTTCCTCTGTTTCCCCCCCTTTGTTGTCTTTTACTTTCTAGCCCCTTTCCAAGAGTGTCCTTTCTCACCCTTTCTGTTCATCATTCCCTATTGGCTGTTAGATCTCTTTCCTCCTTCCTCAGCAGTTTTTTTTACTCTTTTCTCTTCCTCAAGAATGTCCTGAAGATAAGAGAATGGCCCTCTGCAGAACAATCTGTACCTTTCAGAGATTGCATCCTTATCATTCTTTTCCTTACAAATAGCAGTTCCCATTTAAGATACCTTAGAAGTTTTCTCAGGACTGGCATTTAGATATAAAAGAATCCAGAATCACTGGTTTCCTGCAGAAAGTTTGGCATACATTCAATGCTTGCAGTAGATGATACATTACTTAGGAACAAAGCTGTTATCCTTGTGTAAGATTTCTGTGGCTGTGGAAGGTTTGAGCATGCAGGTAGTAAAAAACTGATACGTACCAGCAAAGAGGCTTAGTCCTGGCCAATTTATACTCTGTTATTCTTACAAGCTTGAGTTACTGTGAGTCATGTAGAGTGCAAAGAGTAAAAAAACTAATTCAAGATCCTACTAGCTTCTCTATTCACAAGTTTTATCACATTAACCATCTAAATCTCTCCAACATGATATAACACCCCCAATGGGGATGAATTATGTCAATATAAAGTTGCTCATATTGCTTGAGTTACAATGTCAGGGGAAGAGAATGAAATATGTACATAAGGCCCTTTTATGTTGGGATACTTGTTCTGCCTGAGCAGCTGCAGCTATGAAAGTCTCACACTGCTGGTCAGTAGAGCTCCAGCTGTACAGAAACTATCTGTAATAACCTGATAATGAGGAAGAAAAACTATTTTGTGAATGAACAGTTCTTCAGCAGAAAAGCTGTGCAGTTTTTCCAGGATCCTGTGGTATCCCGTTGACATCTGGAACATAGTATCTTCACTATCACGGCGGTTACGACACCTTTCCAAGGGAAGCATTTTGCTTACTCTGTTTCCCATGAACGCCCTCTGCTCTCTGTCCTTTTCTCACCTGCAAGCTCCAGGTTGCTCTCTATGTCCTCAGTACTTGTCTTGTGGAGGCACTGTTGAAAGTGAAGAGGCAAACCCTGCTTGCTGTTGGTGCCTGCATCATAGCCGGGCTGCAATGCCCAGCTCCTGCCACCTGCACAGGTTGAGAGGGGTGCTCCATGGAGGAGTCCGTGGAAGTCTGGGAAATCTGACCTTGGTGTTTCCCCTCCATCCATAACCAGCATTGACACTGTTGATTTTCCCACTCCAGCTCTCCAGCAGATTCCCCAAGATGATGGCTGGGATGAGGGTAATGTTTTACCCTGTACCCATGAATCCCATAGCCGTGTGTCCCATAGGCATGACCGCCAAATGTCAGCTTAGGGATCTGGCCAGTATACACCAGGGCTCCTTCCAGCCCCATGGATAGACCAGAGTATGGTGGTGGGCATTGGCACATGGCCACATCTCATCCCACCAGGCAGTAAGCCAAGTGTGGGTGCTCCTGGTCATGGAAACTGAGAAGCATTTCCAGGTCCTGCTGCAGGGACACCTCAGAAGTCCCAAGAGAAGAAATGAAAGTGTCAGACTTCAGACTGAGATATTGGTCAGGGCTATACTACCACTGTCATGGTGGTGTGTAGAAGTTTTCGCACCTAGGTGGTAGACGATTCAGGTGTATCAGGGACAAAAAGCTTGATCTTATCAACTTCTTCTTTCCAGGATGCCTTATTGTCTTTAATCCATTAGAGTCAACAAGATGCTTTGCCATCACTTTCAGTGAGCAGAGCTGGAAGTGGGACTTCTCAACAGAGTAAAAGTCCGAATACAGCATTGCTACTGAGAACAGGGAGTCTTGTTTAAAATATTGAAAGCATCTTTGTTCCTCATCTCTGCTCCTCAGATGGAATTTAGTGTTCTGAGCAAATGTGCATTTTTTCTCACAAGAAGAATAAACTTAATTGATCCTTTCATTTTTAACTCTGTGCCCGGTGGCAATCGGTCACCTCTTTGCAATAATATCTGCAAAGAAAATAATCTTTGCTGGATCAGATGAAAAGGTGGAGAAAGAGTCACAGAATTAACTGGCAGAGCAATCTGGTTGTTGCCCTAACATATGGGAATAATAAGTGCCAGCCAGATAAAACCTGAACACTGAGCTTTCATTTTGTTATTCTAAGCACAAAAATAAATATTTTTATGACTACATATAAAAAGTAAAAACAAATAAAGTTAATATGTAAAAATATACATTTTGCTTCATTATGTGTAATAATACATATTGATTTCATTATGATATTTTTTTAAAGATCAGTTTGCCTGGGAATAGTGGTCTAGTCCGAAAGTGCAGTCTGCCTTTTTCATCCCATCTTTCTAAGGTGGTGTGCTAGTGTAGAATGAAAGGGAAATATTAACTAGGCTGTATTATAAAGAGCTATATGCTGTTTGGGGGAAAAAAAGGCATTTGCAAAAATATTAACTAAAAATATATTTATTTTTACAGTTGAACATGTCTGCCTGTTTTTCAGCCATGGACTTCTCTGGGCATGAAGAAGAACTACAGAGGGAAATGGCAGTAGCGCTCCAACTGTAAAATGTTTTAAGCGTTAAATGCACCGGGTGGCTTTGTTCATCTTTGTGCTTCGGTCTCTACAGCCCCCCTCAGAGGAGGGGCAGGGCACTGCTGTAGACATGAAGCTCAGATCCAGCAGAAATGTGGAACCAGGACAACCAGAGCACAGAAAGGCACGATGTTTTGCAGCACTGTCCAGGTACAAGTAGCAGTGAAGTTGCCCTTCGCTGGTGTTGGCATTGCACAGGCTCTGCCAGTCCCTCACAGCACCTCCACTCACCCAAACACTGGGGCTCCCCTCTTCACCCTGTGCATCTCTCGCAGTGCTTGAGGACCTCAAAGACTGGAATTATGGCAAGTGGGTGCCTTCTGCAGCCAAAGGCTTGTGTATGGCCTCACATGCAGCTGTGTCATTGGGAGTCCCATTTTCTGTCACCTCCACCCGCCTGTCGAGTTAATCCAGTGTGTAGCTGCCCCGTCCCGGTCTGCAGGGCTGGCAAGCGAGCAGCTGTCAGGCTTTGAGCGTCTAACTGCATTTCATACACTGTGGGGGGAAAGCTGGGAGAAAAAGGTCCCTTAGGACAAGGACAGGGAATTTTACAGGCACCATGGAGGGTAACTGCTGTTTTCTTTTATTATTCATGAACTAATTTAGTCCAAGAGAGAAAACGATATTTATGTAGTTCTTGGGGGAATTTGTACAATAAAAAGACAGAAAACAGCAAAGCCCAAAGGCAGGCAACCTTCTCACCATGCCTTAAGGTGCAAAGCTTACAGTAACTGCAGTGGTTTTGCTAACACTGAAGCTGAACCCACCTCCTTCTGCGTTCAGTTTCTGAGAGCTTCCTTTCACTCTCCAAAAAAATAAAAACCTCTCTATTGACTCCAAGTTGCTTTGGCCCTATGCTCGTCCAACAGCCCATCTGTCTGTTTGAACTACTATGGGCAAATGGTCCCACCAGTGTCATATCCCTCTATTGATTTTGGTCTGGGTGATGACACAGAGGTTAAAGATCAGCGTATATGTACATTATGCAGACTCCAAGGAATGCTGACATGAGGTGTTTGCAACAGCAAGAAAGTCGAACTGAAGAGCATGTTCAAAATGTTAAACAGCAGACCTTGGCTTTGCAAACATTAGTGCTGGCTGCATATGGGAAACTTAAGCTTTTATATCCAGCTAGCCTATTCTATCAAGTATCACTTAGTCTGTGGGCTGATTTACCGCACTGCTGCACAAGTGATTTAGCAGAAATGGATTCTTTTTAAGAAATGTGCTTATTTGTTTAAAAGCCAGTTATCATGTTGTGGATTTGGACCGAAATTGACTTTTTTTTAATCTAGCGAGTGGGTGAGTTTGGCGAAATTTTTTAAAATCTAATGAGTAGGTGTATGTATTGCAAAATATTTCTGAAAGTGGGCAAAAAAAATGGTTACCGCAGATTTCAGCATTCCATACTCTGGATAAATTAAGTGATATGTCAGCATTTGTTTTCTTATGGAAGCAAATAAATTGTGCCTCTGAAAAGAGTAAAACAACATGTAGGTCTCCATTTGTTACTTCCTATAAATTGTCAGAGAAACTCTCCATAAGCAATGCATGTCCCTGAGAAAAAGTAAGATATTCCCAAAGAGGGCTGAAGTGCTGGATGGAAAGCCAGAGTGGGAATGGGTTGACTCTGAAAGCTGAGGAATTAGGGTTGACTCTAAGAACAGAAACCCAGGACAGAAGTGCTGGGCCCATGAGTCTGTGAAGAGATTCTGAATTCATTGCAGCTTTAGTTTTGTATCAGATTTTTTCCAGACATCTATCTGAATGCTTCACATCTGCCAGATTGGGTTGAAAACCATGAATGGGGCAGTCTAGTCCCCCTATTTTTGTCTCAGCCAGAGTTCCACTTGCATTGCATTCTTTTGTCTTCCAATCTGAGAGTAAACAAAGCATAACCAAGCATTTCAAGAATTTCCAAAAGGGCTGGTTCAAATACAAGTTCAAGAACAGGCAAAGAAGTGATCTGGTTATTTTGGGAAAAGGATATTCTCACAATCTCTGAATGGCCGATGGCCTCAAGGAGTCTTTGTTTATCAGTTGGATCCCAGCATGTTGAACTTTGGCCTTCATTTTTTTGGTGATAGTTGGTGGAATCAGATTTTAATTCAACAGGCAAGGAGAGCTGCTCACAAAATGCATTGTTGAAAATGCCTAAAATGCACCTTTATTTTAAGTTTTCCTCTGTTTGGAAGCTCTGTTGCTTTTTGCTCCTGCTTGGCTTCCTTTTCCAGCTTCTTCCCGACTTTTCTGCTGTGACTAACTCTCCTCTGAGCCACGTGCAGGTATTCCACATTTTCACCGTGCCCTGGCTCATTTCATGATATTTCTTGTTCTCAAAGTTCTGCCCTGAAGTCACACCATTGTGCAAGATGTAGGATTTGTTTCAAAGCAGGCTAAAGACAAACAACAGAATATACCATCTCAGAAAGATGAAGAACCTGGATTATTTTTAATCTTATGATCTTCAAACTGACTCCATCAATTCCAAATGTCTGCTTGAAATAATGGGAGTAAATCAAGGCAGAATTTTGGCTCTTCTTCCTTATTCTGCTCTAGTTTTATGTCTTCTTTCATATCATCTTACTCTATGTCTCCCCACAAAGATACCTCTTTTGGAAACACTTGGCTCCATGGCCTCATGCCATGCTTTGTTTACTCTGTATCATACTACTCTTGTGCAAACTTACTTTGGTGCAGGGATTTGCTAGGCATTGGCAGAGCTCTGCTTCTACACACGACTTCCGTGATAGGGAAGCTTTGTAAAATAAGCTGAACACCTTTGCAAACTGTGAGCTGGATAATGCCCTTGAGTGCATTTGACTTTAAGGGCCCCAGTTCTTTGCTAGAGAAAACAAGTTAGTGGAGGTGTATCCATTAATAGCAGCCAGGAGACTGGCCTGTTGATACGGTTACTAAGTCTTCTCTCAGACAGTCAGAGGATGGGCAAACTAAAGGCAATCTCCCTTTGTCTGGGTTTTCCTAAGGCTGCCTAATAAACCACATCTTCTGTGAGCCTTCTTTGAGGAGACTTTAAGGGTTGTGCCCTTCAGTTTTGCTAGTGCACATATGCATTTTTGCCCAGGGAAGATGGTGTTCAGCAGACCATATTCTCAAGTGGAATCAATCAGTGAAGGCCAGTAAATGCAGGGAAGCTTTTATGCAAGCTGAGACATTGGCTCATGGTCATCAGCAGAGGGATGCAGTAAAGGACAAGAAGGGCTTGGTGGGAGCCGATGGCAAATCTCCCGTTGGCTTTTCCAGAACCAAGGCTTCACCCAAGTGGGTGTGTGCCCTGCTTTTACGGCAACATGTACCCTGCAGCCTTTAGTAGGTTAATGAAAGCATCATCCTTGAGCTGCCATAAACAACATTTGTGGTCATGCATGCAGTTCTTGGGACAGGCTTTATCTCTTCTCATTGTTTGCTCTATGTGTTTTAACACAGAGCCTCAGGACACAGCTTGGCTTCGCTACAGCATTTTGTATAAAGACAACCCTTAAGCCAACCACAGCTAAGACGCTGTAATTTTCAGAGACATCATGTACTTTTTATGCTCCTTAAATCAACTGTAGTCACAAATCCCTCTTTGTATTGGCAGCTCCTGTGAAAATAAGCTTTAGGAACCACTCAAAAAAACTGTACCTCTGTGATGTTTAGCTGTGTTGCCTGGTCTTGCCTGCCTGCTAAGTGTAGCCCTGCATGGCTTGTCTTCAATAAAAAAGCCAAAAACATTTCAGAACTTGCAATTTACATTATATAGCATACTGTGGAGCCTGGAATTCCAAAGAGAGAGACATCAACCTGCTAAAAACTAGCTCTGCAGAGATTTTCTGAGTGCAATCTGCCTGTATACCAGTGACTGTTCATCCTTGCCACTTGCGCAGCTCTTTAGCACATGTTACTAACCATCATGTAAAAAAGGCACTTTAAAGCTGATTGTTGAGAGCAGCAATGGAGCTAAATGCACTATTCATCCTGCATTAAATTTCAGGAAAACTGATTACTTTCATGAAGGCTCCAGACTTTGTGCTAGCAGGATCTAAGCCACTTCAAAGACATGATCTGTGCCCAAACGAGCTTTCAACCAGACAGGATCCCTGAAGGTGGGGCATCGGGGTGGCCAGGGAGACAAAGGGCAGCCGAATGGCATCATGAGCTCCCAGCAGCACGGGGCAGGTCTTTATGCACGCAGTTTTTGGGGCTTAATGAATAGATTTATAGTCCTGCTTGGGTAATTTATTGTTGTCTAATTAGATATAAGATTAATTAACTAGCTTGCTGGCCCTTAATTACAAATGTGGTACCCTAATTTATTGCCATTTCTTCCAAATAATGACTATGTTCAAGTAATGCTAATTTATATTCTGGTAGAATGCAAACGTAATGAACCTGACTCCAGGTTGTACAAAGGCCTCTTCACACTGCTCCAGGGTGTAATAGGGTCTTAAAGTGAGTGCAAACTTAATTTCTGCCCTCCAAGGAGACTTTCTAGTACCAGCGTACAGTGATTCAACTTGAGTCAGCAGCAAGCGACATAAAGGCCATGACTCGCACAGCTGCTGAGAAACTGGGATCAAAGCAGCCGGCCTCATTGACTCGGGTTGGACTGCCATTATACAGGAGAGCCCCGAGGCCAGGCAGTTGGTGTTTGTGTAGCACAACCAACTTGAGCAAGTGGGGTTTGCTCCAGTCGTAATTGTTGACCTGATTTTGCCTGCCAGCTCCCTTTCCCACTTATTGCTCTGTTTCGTGTTCCCCTCTGCAAGCCTGGAGTGGAGCAACCCGAGTGTAAATCAGAGCTGGGTCTGGGGCTCAGAAAAAAGGGTTATGAAATGTCGACAGGAGAGGGATGTCTCTAGGCAAAGGGAGGGCTGGATGCTGAAGTGTGTAAGAGGAGCAACAGCCTGGACAAAAATGAGGAAAAGTGGTCTGGAATACCTGACCTACAACTCCCATGGGGCATCTTGACAGCAATTTGGGGCAAAATATTGCTGGTTGCAGCTGCAGCACCAGGGTCAAGGTAAAAGATTTTGTTTTATGGGTTTGTTGGTTTTGTTCCCCTCCTCCTCTTCCTCTGCTGAAAACTAGATCCTTAATGGAAAGAGGAATCAGTATAAACCTGTACTCTGTTGAAAATGCAAGCTTGTGTGAAAACCCCGGATTCATCCAAGAAGTATTAATATGCCTTATGTATTGTGCAGTGCCTGATTTGCAAAGCACCTCTCTATGATTTAAAAAGCTTGAAAATATTTCAAGTTCCACTTCGTTTGCTCAGTTACTTCCTCAAGAAGCAAAAAGCAACAAGTTCACTTTCCTAGACAGTGCAGAAAATAAACTGCTGACCAGTCTCCCAGCAGCCCCTCCAGCTCCATGGATCTAACTTTCTCAGCACAACAGCGTGCAATGGTAACAGCAGCTCTAACCAAAAATCTCAGTCTTACCCTGCAGCAGGCCATATGAGTCTTGCTCCCTGTCCTATTGTTCCTCATGATATTTTCATATTTTTTCCCAAAAGTCTTTTTTCTCCTGGCTCTGGAGAGAAGAAGGGAGTGTGCAAATATGATCACCTACAGATCTGGAAGCTTGAATTCTTTGGCCCCGGTGTATTGCATGTCTTTGCATTTTTTAAGCCCACAACACAGCAGGAAAGAACTGATGAGTCATCTGAATCCTTGCCTATGATCTTGACCACTGAAGGAATGACAAAAATTATCATTTTGGCTCTTTCTTTGGTCTCTGAAATGCTCCCCCACCATGTTATTGATGTGTTCATCTGGATCTGGCCTGTGCTGGTCTACAAATACCTAATGAGAGCGACTCGGTGCAGGTCCTGACCACCAGACTCCCCGCAGAGCCCTGCTCCTCTGGGTGACAACGCTTTGGAAGTGAGTTTGGGTCTGAATTTATGACACAGACTGATGCCTGGGTATCAGGTCCGGTAAAAACAGTGCTAGATAAGGATACGATCAAGCCCGGTATTCCCTGTTTGGATCAATATTTTTGGGACCTGTATCCCAGGCTTGTGATTTTGGGTACAGCAAAGGAATCATGTTTTCCAGAAGCACAGCAGAGCCACATAAATGTCAGAGGGATGAAGAAACAGCCTCAGCAGTGTTCCCAGCACTGGCGATTAGGTCTGTGTAGCTGGAGCAGAGCTCAGAGCACCCATGCGAGGTTCATTCTGGGGAAAGAGCCCTCCTCTGCAGCTCCAGCCACGCGAGCAGGAGCCATGCCAAGGCGAGGGGCCGTTAACTCCAACAAGACTACCTTCATAAGGGTTTGGTTTGAGAAATCTGTCTCTAAAATTACCTTGACCCTCTGCCATAGGTGTGTACACACAAGCTTTTTAAAGGGAAATGAAATGAATCTTCGCTCTATCTATCCCCTTGTGAAATATAAACAATTCCTGATGGATTTGCAGCTTACGCTAGTAACCGACAGCTTGCTAGCTGCTGGCATGATTACTTACAGTCTGGCAAGCACCAGACGACGGCGATGCCTACAATGTGTAATCCCTGAAACATGGTATTTTTCAATGCTTGTTGGAGACCAGATCTTCAAATCTGCTCAGTTCTCATGTAAGTAGTAAAACAAATGGCCAGGGTTGAAAGCAAGTAAACCAGAGACTGACTTCTGCAGAAATCCTGGTCCAAATTGATGCAGTAAGACAAGCAGAACTCTTCTGAAAAGTTTACTTTAAGCTGTGGGTGCGGAGCACTTGGAGAATGATCCTTGAATTTGCACTTGAATGACCTGGTGTTTTTCTATATGAACCCTGCCTATGTCCTGTTTCAGGGCAGTTGGGTGCCTTGATGGGATTCTTTCTGTGTGAGATTCTAAATCACAGATAGATGGAGGACTGACTAGGCACAACACATAAAATTCCTTATTCGCTCACATAAAAGCTACACAGAAGGGCACCACCCTTGCATACACCTACCCTTATTCAACGAGCAAGCTGGAGCTAACCTCTGGGCCAGGCAGAAATTTGGGAACTCGCTCTATTTAAAAGTAGGTCCTGCTTAGTCTCAGAAGCAGCATGTGTGGGGACAAAAGCACCCATTTGCACCAGCCATGTGGGGAACAGCCTCAATTCAAAGAGCTTTTTCCAAAGCAAAGGTGGTTTGAGCATTCAGGAGCCCACCTTCAGCAGAGATGAGGCTGCACCAAACCTTCACCCAGATAGCAAACACCTCTGTGGGACCATGCAACACGAATTCACCGGTGACACAGAAAAGCGTGAGAGAGTGGGACTCCTTCACATGACTGGCTTCGTGATTGCCTGACTGAATATGTGCTGAAAATCAGGGTCTGGCTGCACATGGCCACGTACTTCAGGTCTGTCACTGGAAGGTGTCAGCCAAGCAGGCAAGAGGGCCACTGCCTGAAGACATGCAACGAGCTCCTGCCCTTACAAATCCGAGGTGATGTGCTCTTCTATCAACTGGGTACTGAAGTGATGACCAGGCAGTCTTCCAGCTGGCTGTCACCACCACTTCTGGGAATAGTTTGCTTCATTGTTTAGGAGAAAAAAAAACAACCAAAAAACATACCCTTTGAAAAAAAAACCCAACCTACAATGTTTTGTCATCCGTCAGGGCAGACTTTCTGCTCCCTCCTGACCTGCAAAAGGTTACAGGACTCCAAACCAGCTTGGCAGCTGAGTTTGTAACAAAGTGAAACTATTAAAGAAAACTGATAGCAGCTGAAGCAAGAGAAAAGGAGGTGATAAGGGCTGGCAGAAGGGAAAAGACATTTTCCTCTGTCTATTGAAGGAAGGTGAGAAAGGGAGTTTGTCCTTAGTATGTCTGTAGCTTGCATTGAAGATGGAAGCGAAATGCAAGATCAAGGACAGCAATTGGCTTTTCTGCTCAAGGTGAGTGACCCAGAGGTGTCTGTGGTTCAGGTCTGTCTTTTACAGAGGAAAATCTTCTAGAGACAAAACTGGGCAGAGTCTGCAGGTACCAGAGCCTGCACTGGAGATGCTGCTTTGGCAGGTGGTCCATGAGCTGCTATCTGTTAAAGAAAACAGCTGTCAGGAGGACACCATCAGTACAGCACTTCTATAAGCATCGCTTGCAAAGCCCCAGCTGCCCCGTGCCTGTGTCATCTCACTCGTGAACAAAATGATTTATTTTCTCTGTGTCCTCCATTTTTGTCTTTTGGCAACAGGACACATGCTGGTTGCAAAACTCATTTAAGCGGGCTGTGAGTCATCTGAACCATTTCCATGAGCCTGTATCATTTTCATGCACCAAATGTCTTTCGAGCAGCATGGTAGCAGTACATGAGAGGTGCCCTGTTGTGCCAGCCCAGTCGTCTCTCCTTTCCAGTAGCCTGCATTTCACTGGGGCTGGGGATAAAGGAACCAGAAACACTGCACTGGACAATTTAAGAATATTTAATGAATGGTAGAATTTTCTTTCCTACACTGCTGATTGATGCTTGGCGTGCATCCCGAGGCATGGGTGCTTTGACACCGCTATGACAGAGAATCCAGCTTGCCACTGGATTATTGTTATATATTATATATATCATATAATAATTGTTATTATAGGGACATATATTACATTATGTCCCTGCTCATTGCAGGGGGATTAGGCTAGATGACCTCTAAAGGTCCCTTCCAACCCAAAGCATTCTACAATTCTGTGATTCTGTGATTATTGTTATGAAGCTTCAGGGCAGGCGCTGGCCCAAGGTGTCAGCTCGAATGTGGGTATGAGCACAAGCCATTTAAGGCTAGCTGGGAGAATGACTCGTGTTGGTAAGGACTCAGTGGCATGGTTGCACTCCAAGCCCTGACGATGCAATTCTCTCCTAGCCCTCAGTCCTTGTGTAATCAGAAGTGATTTCTGTATTGGAAACTTTCAAAACAGTTGCCTAGTTCAGACGACATTACAAAACTTGAATGACTATTGAAATAATGGGATCCTAGAAACGGAGGAATCTCACTGTGAAATCTGCCTGTATCCCTGACAAACACAACCTTTTCCAGAGAGGGAGATGTCACAAGCCTGTTTCTCCTAATTTTAAGTGTATTTAGACTTATCCTAATACCTACCCTAAATGCATCAGGAGAAATGACTGTATGCTGTTACAGTTCTTTGGTGTTCCAGCTAAAATTGTTTTTCTCTTACTAACCAGGGCAAACAGAAGCAGGTTTGTGCTCATGCAGGGCGCAGGCAGGTGTGATTCCCTGCAGCACCCATCTGCAAGGATTACATTGCCCTCCGTTCCCGTGCTCCAACACAGACATGTCTGTGGGCTGCGTCATCCTTTCCAGTTTTACAAACAGCAGTTGTTTTATGTTCTTACCTTTCCATGTTTTCTGAAATTGGGTATTGCCATTTCTCAGCAACATGGTTTATGTATTTATGTAAGCAAGGTGCATGAACCTGGTTAGTGGCCTTTTTAATATTCTTGTCTTTTTACAGAGCAGGACAATTAGCAAAGCTTTTAAGTCAAGAGCACACAATTTTTCTTGGTCCCTGCATCAGAACTGGGTTTTTGGTAGAGCAGACTGAACACCTGACTGATTGAATTTCATTTCTGGCTCTAATCCGACTTCTGAATTTTGGCCTGAATTTAAAAAAAAAAACAAAAAAAACCACAAGAAAAACCCTAAAAAGGCCTAATCCTCATTTAGAGCTGGGGGAAAAGAGTGATTTCAGCTCAGACTGGTGGAAGTTGCAAGTGATTACAAGACAGGTACCAATTTGAGTGGGGATGCTACAAAGTGAAGGCATTAAGCCTCTTTGTCAGCTTCCAGGCCTGACTGCGCTTTCCAGTACCTCTGCCTACACTTTTCCAAGAGGTTCCTTACTGTGTCCTCCCCTGGGGACTCCTACCTGAGAACTGGGATCCACAAACTTTCATGGAGCTGCCACATCTTACCTTTGCAGTTGAGCTATGGGAAGGTAGAAACTGTTCCTGATTCTGCTAAGGTATTGTCCTTGCCTTTCCTCTTCCATCTGTGTCAATCTCACGCTTCCAGCGTGAATCACTTGAGAATCAGAACAGCTCTTGTATTATAGGTCTCGAATTATGTCTTTCACAATCACATCCTGGTTTGTGGATAAAATTATGGTAATTCAAATTATACGTTACAGTAAGTCATGAGCCCTTATCAGTCTTCTAAAGGTGAAATGACAAAGTTGAGTGCATTTTATCGGATATATGTGACATCTCGGCATCACTTAATCTAGCAAATTGTCAATTAGCAGCTATTGAGAGCACTCTTCTAGCCTGTAGCTCATAAAACCTCAAGCAGCAAGTGCTGGAGAACTTCATCTTGTCATTATGCTGTGTTTGTGTCTCGTAACCTTAATCTCGGTCATTCCAGTTACAGACGTCCTCATCAACAATAGAAGTGATGCACACACTCCCACCTGCCTTTCAAGACTACTGAGACGTGACTCAGAAGCCACCCACTAGATTGTTCCTATCTAAGAGCAGCTTAGCACGGCAGTGCCTGTGCCCTCCCCGTACGCTAGCTTCCACTACAGTGTAAGGTTGTATTAGACACAGCGCATGAAATACACTGGCTGGAGTGCTGCTGGTGAGTAGTTTGGTAGGGCCTTTATGAGTTCATCTTCATTTCTGGTTTCTTAAATACATCAAGACCGTAAAAACTGAGGGGCAACTTGAAGCCTCTGCACTACTGCAAAATGCCAACAAGTTCTGCGTATACCAGAACCCAGGAGCTTTTGTGAGTAATGACTGTCAGGCTCTGGACATTGCTCTCAGTGAAGCACCTCTCCTTTGGTGGTTTTGAGTGTAGCGGTCAAAACTATTTTGGCATCACTTGCTGCTCGGGCTGCCGGGCCCAAGCACAGAAACATTGCTGACCCAAGCCAGGCAAACAGCATGATTGCCTTCAGCCTGGGAAAAATCTTGTTCCCACATGGATCTTTGCAAAAATAAAGACGCTTTTATTATCTTGGCGTTCAAAATACACCTGGGTTGATAGGGAAGGAAGGGATGAATGAGTACCTCTGAGCTTACCTCAGTGGGGTTTGCAAAGAGCAGATCTATGACATGGATGTGTCCTCAGGACCAAACTTCCCACATGAGATCTAGTGGTCAATGGACACTGTTTCCTGAACCCAGCTTACCCAGGTGAGACTGGAGCCAGAGATCCTGCTTATACCTCTACTGCATCTCAGTGATGGGGAAACCGAGAGCAGTCAGATGAACATAAAGCTGCAGCTGCCAGAAATATGGAGCATGGTTATTTAAACCTCCATTCAGTTACTATCCTCAGCACCCCCTCAGTTACCTGTCTTGCTCTTAACTAACACGTCTGTGCACATCTTCACCCACAAGCATGAAGTGTGTCCATGTCAACGAGGCTGGAAGCCAAACAGCCCCTGATGATTTTTGGTGATTAGATTGGCCCCTCGCAGCCATAAGCAAGCTGATGCAATTAGAGGTCAGCGCCCCTTGCCTTAGTGTGTGGAGCTGTGTGGGAGCCATGCTTCACACCGTTAGAGCAAATTCACACCCAATTTTCATTCTGACCCCTTACAGCAGTGTTATCTAAAAATGTCTTTTCCTTGTGATAGATGTGTAAGTAATTGCACGCTGAGGAGGCTGGTTGTATGGGCAGCTCGGTGGAGCTTTGGGCTATGCTTATCACATTTTTTGTGTCTTTTTCATAGAAAAGACATAAAAAGTGAAACATGAGCTGATGTGACTGATTTTATGTACTGTGAAGCAGGGACCTTGAACAGTTTAATATTTTACCACCATCAATCAGTCTTTTCTCCCCAGCTGAGAATACGTTTGGACTCAGCTCACTAAAATTGCTGTTTGTGTCAAAACTAAAAAAAGCAAAAAACCCAACAAACAGAAAATATTTTGGCCTGTCTCCTGAGATCTTTTAGCTAGTAGCTACATTTTATTCTTACGTGTGTTCTGTGATGTTAACAGCACAAGCTATTTGGTGTAGGATAGTTTGTACAAAAGAAATGATAAATATTTTTGTATGTGGTGGACCCTTAAGTTGTGGAAAAATATGCACATCACTGGATTTTGACTGAAGGCCTTAAAATATTCTTAAAGACAAGCAATATCTGTTGATTTGCTTTACTTATTTTACGTAGGTCTGTATGTCCTTGAACATTAAGGGCCTAAAGCCTGAAAAAAAGGAGGAAAATCACAGATGCAGATAAGAACTGTGTCTCTGCAAAATCTAGTTATCTTCTCTCATGACTTTTGTTACCTCACCCAGGAGAAATGCCTCATTTTTTCCCCCAAACACACTGGACTTCAAACAGGAAAAAGTTGCTTTACACAATGGGAAGGGGTGGCAAAAAGAAACTGAATAATTTCCCAGTGTGACCAGTAACAAACAGAATACACCATGTGGCATACATCAGCCACATGGGGGTTTGTTGTACTGTGAAGTTTTTATTGCTGTGGGTTTCAGTTTTCTGCATGACACATGAAATGACAGACAGACAGAAGCCCCATAGGCTCTGACCAGCAAGAGCCATTCGAACTTCACAGCAGCGCTCAGAGCTGCAGACCAAGAACAAAAACGAACGTGTGGGAAGAAGAGTGTTTCTCAACACAAAAAAACAACAACAAAAAAAGCAAAATTTGGAAAGGTTTCAGGCGTCTTACAATGGAAAGAGTGTATTCTATGTAACTTCATAACTTTCCCATTGAGTTATTATTGCTTACTTCAGTAGTCAGTTATATGCATAGAAAGGCCATTCCTGCCCTCCAGAGATCTTTGCCAAAATAGATGTGATGAGATAAATGGGGTGGAAAAGCCTTATTTTGTGGGGTTTTGAGACAGCAGGAGAGATTGAAACCTAGATCAGACAACTTATTTGTGTGACTAAATATCCTTCTAGAAATAGGCTTTAAAGACTTGGCTGCTCTTGCGTAAGAAATCTGTGGTAAGGCTGAACGCCCCCGAGACTTTCCATCCAGAAGAAAAAAGTGGAAGCCTCCTGGTGTTCCCTACCTCTGCAGAGCACGTCTGTGTTGGACATCCTTCTGTCACATCTTGCAACAGCTTCAAGTCACCACCTTCTTGAAACCTGTGAAATCTGCTCTCTAAGCAATCATGGGGAGTATGTGGTCTTCATTTATCCTAGTTAGGGAATTGCTGAGGAGGGTGAAGCCAAGAGGGAAATTCTGCTCTGTCTTGCTTGTATCTCCTACTTCCCGCCTAGTTCCTGCACGTGTACTCTCAGATCATCTGAAGCAGCATTAATTAATTAATAAATTGTCTTTATGTCTAAGATCAGTTAGACAGAACAGACAAAGCTTTTCCTTTGTTACTCTCCCTAGCTCCTGAGAGAGCATCTCTCTTGCCCTTTTCAGAGAACATCTTTTTTTAATTAACTTTTTTATTGAGCTGTTCAGAAAAATCAGAATTACAGAGCTTCAAAGATACAATTAGCATAATTTAACAGTAACATCATTAATGAGGACTGGCATGCATTCACCCAACAGGGTATGATTACACAGAGCACAATAGCGGCTTCTTTCTGCAATACCGAGCAGTCCCAACCCAGGCCACCATTGCCTTTCTGTTGCACAAGCTGAGAATTGCCTTCACACCCCGCTCTCTGTTCCACACAGGGATCCTGTAGCTCTTGCAAATGTATGAACGGCCTGCAAACAAAATGACATACCGTCAAAGGAAAGTAGTAGAGAACAAACTTCTAACTGACCATGACAGGGAAGTAAATGCCTTCAAAATGTAACTACTCCCTCTGGCTGTTTCAAAAGCTCATGAAGAGCTGAACCAAAAAAACAACCTACAAACCACAGAATGAGTGGAGTATTCACGTGATATTGGAAGGTTGCATCAGGCATAGCTGAAGTAACATGAATTCATAAAGAAAACTTCAGGCAGAGAGCTAGAGATTATCAGTCAAAGGGGATCATAAAAGATGCCATGTGCCCACCTGCAGACCAGCCTTAGTGAAGTGGACGGATTTAGTGATGGAGACCTCCAAGTTTTGGGTGAGCAAACTCTGATATTTTTGGCTGGAAACCATCTCAGTACTTGTATTCCAGCATTGGTTAGGTTTTTCTGAGATTGCAAATATTCTAAAACCAGAGAAGCATCATATGTGTGGTACCTAGACACATGTTGTCCGATTTTATCAGGATTTGCTTATGAGAGGTCCCCCTTCTGCTACAGACATTTTTACGTGTAGTAACAGAGCTGTGGATTTTACAAGCAGGAGTACGGCACAAGCACACAGGCCACTATTCAGAGCACGTGTTTAACTTGGAGTACTTAAACTTAACCAAGATTTAACCATGTGGTTTGAACATGGTTAGACAGTTTTCTAGCCCTAACAGTGCTATATAACTATGGACCCAGGGATTTTTTACAGTACATTAGATTTATGCAAATTCTGCACAAATTTTAGTACAGACTTCACAGTCAGCAAACCTTTCCAAACTGACCTCTGCAATTCCCCCTGCTTAACTTTATTCCATTCTTTCAGTGTTTCCTTGGGGAATCAAGAATATTGATTCTCTTGTGTGAACCCTCTGAATGCTTACCCATGTGTCTTTAACTGGAATTTGTTTCACAAAGAAAAAAGCATTTGCTTCTTGACTTCTCCTTGCATACAGTACCCTGTCTGTGCCTCCTTTGCAGAGGTCGTGGTTGCTTCCCTCTGTCCACCCTCCACCCTCAGGGTCGTGCATAGTGATGGCAGCCTGACTGGTGCCAACAACTGAAAATCATATTTGTCCAGCAGCTGCATCAGACAGAGGTGGGAAAATGGCAAAATCTGCAAAGGGACTTCAGTCTAACACGCTTTTGAGGTGCCCAGAGCCAAAACTTAGACCTTCAAAAGTCTGTTAGCTCCGGTTTAACTGTTGGTATATCTAATGATTTTATGCCCATTTGCGACTCTACGTCTGTCTTTGCAGCAAGATATCTATGGGCTGTGTGAGATGTTGGGCTGCAAAGGTGTTGTGCTGGCAAAGCACTCATTCCAATTGGAGAAAAGCCACCCTTTCAGGTCATCTCATGAGATCTGTCTTCTTGAACACTGGGAAAGGCAAACTGTGCTCAGGGTCTTTCCCCAGCCTGTGTCAGTATTTTGTGTGAGTTTGGTTTTTGCCACAAAAATTTGGTTGTCACCAATCTGTGTTTAAAATGAGACAATTAGATTATTTGGAGCTCAGACAGAAATTCCTGGGGAACCAGACTCAGGATTACAGTCCTCAGCCCTAGCAGGGCCACAAACTCCTCGTGGGAGAAAAAAGGTATTACAAGGACTATTACAGAAAGTAGCATAAAAGTTTGCTTGCTATCTCCCTTGTTTTCCTTGTAACAAAGGTCAGATTGTTGTCCAACCTGCTGGAATTGTTGAACTTCTAATTTTTGATGCCTTTCAAATGTTTTGGCTTTCACTGGCTCGTCTTTTGAGGTTCATTCAGTGTTGCACCCACAAGTACTGATTTAGAGATTGTGCAAGGGCACATTGTGAAAGCTGCTTGGAAGCAGGATACGTGCTAGCCGTGCTAAAGTGAAAAAGTGCAGGGGTTGGAAGTTGCAAACAGAGCTGTGTATACAAAATTCATTTTCTGGCTACTCCCTTGAACTGAGAACAGCTAATCTTAACAAAACAAAAGCAGACAGGCAAGAGACACGGTCCAGAAAGGCACAGTCAACCTGACTTATCAAACAACTCTGTTTACCTTTTGACACTGTTTTATTCCATTAACAATTACTGATCTAAGACAGTTCTGCTAGAGTATTGGAAATCTTTACAGCTCCAGGGGAAAAAGTGTATTCTCTTAACAGTTTTGTTAGCTCAACAATTTATTCTGTATTTGTATTGGCTTTGATGTGAGAGCAGAAAGTGAAAAAGAATGTAGAAAGTGGGCAGTTTCATAATACAAGTATATTTATCGAGTGAAAGAGGCTTAGGAGACAAGGAAAAAACGTAATGTGAAACACTGCAAAAACACAATTAGGAACGTAAGTATGAAATTATGCACAGTCTAACCTGATTTCAACCTTTGCTCTCCTGGTATGAAGGTAAAGTTTTTTTAATGGCATTTCCAAAAAAACAAATACCTGCTTTTATGATCTAAAATTCAACCAGGAAACTGCACCAGCAATTGGCATCACTCTGCTAGAAGGAAGTCTTGGTGTGCGGACAACATGATGGCTCAACACTTTTTAAACTTTGGAAAGGTGCCTGAGATCAGCAAAGTCTCCTGAAGAGTCTTGGGATTAAATTTATCTGAGGAAGGAGAAGGGGAAGAGCAAGTATGAAAATATTTTGAGGATACTTCCATGGTCCAATCAGCACTATATGGATTCAGTACCATCATTAGTGCTCTGCAGAAAGGCTTGTGAGCTTAGAGAAAAGCTCATATCTTCCTTCCAGTCTCATCTCAGAGCCATGATGGTCTGTGTATATATTACATTTACACCAGTCTTAAATGTGTTCCTTCTCAGTGTGCTAAAGCAGCCTGACTGGCCCCACTTTAAGGAGGAGAAGGATGACACATATCCAAAGGCTTCTCTCCACAAGGAAGTTGCACAAGGTGACAAGTGACAACCTCCTTCTGATCACACTCCCTTTCTGTCTCAAAGCTTTTTTTTTCCAGTTTGTCTCAAGCTCAGCTGTAAAAAACTCTGCTGTACTGGAACAAGCATTTGTGGAGACCTGTTTGACACCAGGGATTGTATGGCGAGCCTGTTGGGGAGAGGTGAAGCCCAGGTGCCAGTCAGAGGGGAGGCAGGCAGCCCATGACATGGGAGGACACACAGCCTGTGTCTTCCAGATCCTCTGAGGCTAATCCCTGGACCCTCCTGGCCTCTCTCCCATTGCTCTGCACAGATGTGGAAACTCTTACACACAGTATCTAGGGACCTGGATCTTCCTAGCTAACAAAGCTTTCTTGATCTCTTCACTAATAAGAAAGTGTCATCCTAAGCATTTGGCTTGGTTTGGCCTCAGTCCATCTTTTCCTCTCCTGTTCCAGAAAAAATCTCCTTTCTGTGTACATAGTTGCAGATGGTCATGTACAAGCTTTGCATGCTTGGGAAAAAACTCATGGATGCACCTATGATGACAAAAGGTTTATCGCTTGTAAACCTCCCTAGTTGTGTACAAGAGGATATGAGGAGCCCTCAGTGATTTCCTGTCCAGAGTCAATCTTCTTTCCAGAGAACAGATGTGCTAATGAGAAAAGGATGAAAAGATCTTGCCTGAGTCATTCCTTGGATTTACCTGATTCGGGGTAGTTCCTGGGATTCCTTCAAATCACCCTTCCCTTTCTCTGGTCCCTGTCAGGGATTCTAAACTGTTTTCTCTATCCAGGGGCCTGGAACATCCCACCTGGAATGGTGGTGGTGGTGGGTTGTGCACAGCCCTGTCTTCAGATGCTACTACTTGCTGGCTGACCATGGAGATTATCCATACCTGTAAAGTGAATGAAGTACAGACATGTTTTCCGTACACAACCTTAGATGAGCCATCTGGAGACATTCATCAGGCAGGAATTTGTATGCACAAATTGGGCATGTGTACACTCAGCCACCTGATTTGAATCTCCCAGGGTATGTTTTCTGTTTGCACATAGGAAAACACCTGTTGTCACAGTTTGAGAGGCTTGGAAAAAATCTATCTTTTTTTCATATCTAGTGCAAAATCTTATCATTTGAAGAGTTCTTGAGAAAGATTGCGAGAGAACACCTCCCAGCTGACCCAGTCTAAAGGACAGGAGAATCCAAGTTGCTCTTTCCTCCGTCTTCTTCTTTTGTTTTTCATGAGAGACTTTTCTCAGGCAGCAGGATATCAGATGTCCTACGCGGCAGACAAAGAATTCTGTTTCGCCTCTTAGTTTCTTATCCATTTGTTTTCGATGGGGGAGTTTGTTTTCCTGTATGATTGGAATAATTACCCTGACAAGGCAAAGGACTGGGACAGATGTTCTCCCTAACTGATAATAAAAGCAGTGTCCTTCAGCTTTTTGCTGGCTGTGAAATCCACTACCGTCCCATGTTATCCCACAACGGGATGCAGGCAGTGAATGCTTTAGAAAGTGGAGTGCTGTTGCTGGTCTTCCTCCTTATTTCAGGAGGTGACAGAGCAAAGTTTGCAGGGTTAAATTAAACTGTATGCTCACTCTCTACAAAAAGGAGAACAACTTTTTTAAAAGCTCCTAATTGTTTCAGGTTATCTGTCCTTCACAGGGCAGAATTATTATAGTTTCGATGTTTCACCATGAAACGGTGCTGCCAGCTGTCACAGCTCAGGGAACAGTTAATGGTATTTCTGTACAGCTGTTCATCAGACCATAAAAAACTGCAGTTCTCCTAAAAAAAAACAGCTAACAAAACAAAACAAAACCTTGGCATCAGTTCTTTAGGGAGAATAGTTAACAAGTGTCCAAAATACTTGTAACTGCAAAGCAAATTCTTCTTCCATTTGTGAGGTAAAAATGCATTTCCTCTGGTGTGAAGGGAATCAGCTTACTGTTCTGGGGTTGAGTTAGGAATGGTTGTGTTTAAAATTCAAGGGAATTGGTAGTCTCCACTCCTAGAAACTCCACTTCAAACCCAGGTCCAATTCCTGTCTGGCTATAGCAGGAAAAAGGCAGAGGAGTTGCAGACTGCACCCTTGCAATGCATTTGTGTGGACGGACCTCAACTAACCTCACATGCATCAGGTTCTAAGGTTGTCTATGTCCTGCTAAATCCAGGTTGCTCCTTTCTGATGGACAGCAAATGCCTCAGTGTCATGCTGTAACACATCCATAGCTACGCCAGTAATTTGAGATTTGCATTTCTGGCAATGCGTGAAGGATCTAGCCCAGTTCTGCTAGATCCCACAAGACATGAACAGCACAGGGGAATTTACAGTGTAGGTAGAAGAGCCAGAGAGAGGGTGTGAGGATCTTATTTAACTTCTTCATCTAAACATTTTGACCTGTCAAAAATGAACCTGTGTTGTCATGAAGGGCCCTTTTTCAACAAATTCAAGTGCATCAAAAACAATTGAAATATTTCATTTGGCTGCTTTCTAAACAAAAAATTTGGGTCCCTAGTTTTTAAATGAGAAAATTATTTTGACTGAATATAAATGTAGGCTGGTAAGTTTTTTCTGTTTTTCAACAGAGTGGTTGAAACCATAATGATTTGGAAATGATAACATATTTGTATTGGCCCAAACAGATCTCTTTTTTTCTTTTTCAAAAGCTCTTTTTTGTTTCAGAAATTCATATTCTCTGTCTTCTTTGTATTTGGAATGGAGGCAAAATGTTCACTTCAAATGTTTGGAGGTTACGACATTGTTTCAAGCTACTTAGAGCATGTATATATGAGGAGACATGAGTGTCCCCTTGATGCTCTTCCCACTTCAGTTTTCCTGAAAGACGTGCACTTAATTAAGCTGCTTTAGCAGCTTCCTTCAGCAGGCAGTGGAGAAGAGTGGATCCAGAGGAGGCCACAGAAATGATCAGAGGGCTGGAACACCTCTCCTATGAAGAAAGGCTGAGACAATTTGAATATTCACCCTGGCGAAGAGAAGGCTTTAGGAATACATTACTGCAAGCTTTCAATACTTAAAGGGGGCTTAGAAGAAAGATGGGGACAGACTCTTTACTAGGATCTGCAGTGAGAGGTTTTAAACTGAAAGATGGTGTATTTAGAAATTCTTTATGACGGAAGCATGGAGACACTGGAACAGGTTGCCCAGAGAGGCTGTGGATGCCCCCTCCCTGGAAGTGTTCAAGGTGAGGTTGGATGAGGCTTGGAGCAACCTGATTTAGTGGAAGATGTCCCTGCCCATGGCAGAGGGATGGACTAGATGATCTTGAAAGGTGCCTTCCAACCCAAAACACTCTATAATTTTATGAAAGGTTTGTTGGAGGGCCCACCACACTGCGGGTTTCTTTACTGGCTATGGAGGGAGATCCAACTGCTGTCTTCAACCAGATTCGTTGCCTGAATCAGGGGAAAAAAATCCCACTTGACTCCCCAAGGTTGCTGTCAGAAGAAGAGTGCAAAATCCACCTCCTTTAACTGGGTCAATGCAAGACTTACAGCCTCATCAGGGTGACGACTAAGGTGACTTCTAACAGCTTTCATGCCATTGGGGTGCAACCTGCTGGGGATTTCTGTAGCATGGGCAACACAGCTGGTGCTTTCTAACTGACACTTAACTCGCTGCAAGCCCTAGAGAGGGCTGATCCCAGGGAATCCTATCTACTCTGGCTTGGTTGCTCAAAGCGCCTCCTTATCATCTACAGTGCTCTGCTAGCTCTGTTCTAGCTAGGACTCCTGACTCTTTGCATCATCACTGAAATCCTAGTCACTTTTACAATTTTAGGTGATTCATTTCTAATGTGTGTTTCTACGCCAGGCATATGGAAGGCCTCCCATAAGTGCAACACATCTCTGTCTAGCCCAAAATACTGTGAAAATCAAACAGAGATCAGTCAACAGTTGCATAAATGTCACTTCGTAGCATTGTGTTTAAGGGGTCTGTTTGCTACAGTGATTCCAAGCAGCTGAAATACCTTCCTATAGCAGTTACCCTAAAACTGCTAGCAAGCTTGTATGCAAAAACAGTAACTGGTTAGAGTTGACTTGTTCCAAAAGCTGCTTTTTGAGGATTCTAAATGCAGCCAAGACTTTTTTTCCTTTTAGACTGATAAGGATTGTTATAACTGTGCATTGAAACAACATCAGGAGACTAACAAAAAGTTCTGAAATTCAGAAAGGCATAATTAGTGGCAATTTAGTTTGGTGATAGACATTAGAAAGAATTTAAATGTTTTTGTAGGTCTTTAAAGCAGTAAAATGTTAATTGAAAAGAGCAACAGCAGCTGGATAGTCAAAAGGGTTTCCCCTGTGGAAGGACTAGATGGAGAGATGGTCAAAATATGAATAAGCAGTTTTGTGAAACAAAATCTGGCCCACAGGATACCAACAGAATAGTTTGAAATGAAAAAGTCTTAAAAATACCTTGTCGTTTTCACAGCTATAAATAGTTCACTACAGTACAAGTAATTTTGAGCATTTTTTTCTGTCTTCCTCCTTCCTATTGGCAGTCTGTAATTTTTCCAAAGTTGAGAAACTTTGGAAAATATGGATAACGCAGAAAAATATAGAGGAACTTTATTTATTGCTGCACGTCTTTTTTGCCAGAAATGGGACATCTGAAAACTCCTAATTAAAATATATCTTTGTCAAAAAATGAAGGAAAGTGAATTCCAAGCAATTTGCCTGATTTAAGTGAAGGGACACCAGCTGAGTAATTTAGAAAAAAGACTGCCAAGATTTACAAATACGCTTCTGTCCCAGCAAGAGCACCCAAACTGCTCCAGCACTCAATTTCCAGCTCTCTAGCTACATGTGAATAATTGTTTTCTTCCCATGAGAAAATGTTGCTTTCACTTTTACTGAAGCATCATATTTCTGCAGGAGAATCTTTCCTAATGACAGGTCGGTAGGTCTGTTAGCTCCTGTGTTTGTTTGCCTGAGTATGTTACAGGGTGCTCCTGCGTTTCTTATTCAGAAACACCTTGGTTTAAAAAGCTGGGTCGTATTCATAGCATGATCTGACAGCTCTCTACTCTTTACAGCAAACTCCCCCAAAAGCAGAGGCCACTTTTATTCTGAAAATACTGTCTGCAGTGCACCATCTATTGCCAGGGTCTACCTGCTCAGAAGAAAATACCTATGACCACAATCATGCATTACAAGACTTTGAAGAAGATTCATGAAGATCCTGCACCCAGGCTTTGAAGGCTTTTTCTGATATAGGAAAGTCCCTGGTTAAAATAAAACCAGAGTGGGTTGGAAAATCTTTTTGTGTCAAAGTCTTCACAGGCTTCAAAACCTGATCTCTGTCCCTGTGCAGGATCTGCCCGTGTTGCTGTTCTCCATGCACCCATCAGTGCCCATCATACTCTTCCTTAACTGGGCACTTAGTCTCATGGCCCACTCACCTTGCAGATGCTCAGAGCATCTGGGACTGTCAGCCCCTTTTCAAGCTGCAAACACTCTGGCTGCCAGCAACAGAGCGCTGAAGTGGGTATGGCAAGAATCACATTTTGTGGTCCTCCCTGGAAATATGACCTCTATGTGCTGTGGGCTTCAGGGCAGTGTTGGTGCTAACCAGATATGAAGACAGACTTTTCCAGTAGCCTGATGGCTCCGAGAAGATCTACTAGAACAAAGCCCATGCTGGGGTTTACTAAACAGTTGGTAATAGCAAATGGCTGTGAGGGAGGATGGCAGGAGCTTTGCAAAATGCAGCCCAGAGACATGAGTAAGCATGCTTGGCAAGATGCAGGGTGCTGCTCTATACCCCAAGAGAGGAGTCAGACATACCAGTAGTGATTCCTCAAGCACCCCCCGCCCAATACCCTTGCAAGTAACAAGATGCACGAACACGTTGGCTAAAATCTGTTCCCTCGACAGCCTGTCTGAAAAGATAAAAAAAATATCCAAGACCAAACCCCTTAGCATCTCTTTTGCAGATAACTCTGGACTAGAGCTGAGTTATCCAAGTAATGAGCCATGCCCAGTTCTCCACTCCACTTTAATTTTTTCAGAATATAAAGTAACAGGGACGGTGAGAAATTGAGCAAGCAACATGAGAATGGAAAATAAGGCAGATGATAACTACAACGTAACTTCACCAGTGCAATTGTATGGAATTGAAAAGTCATCTCAGCAGCCCCAGGACATGTTAACAGCCCTAGAGAGTCCAGACATAAAAGTAAGATATTTTCCAAACTTCAAATGGATCCAAAATTTCCAAGCAGGAGGGAATTGTTTTAGCATGTAGCTTTCTAATTAGATGTTGGAAAAAATTAGTGGTGGAGTAGATTCTTCCCTAATTTACACAGAAGCAATTGCACTTTAAAGTACAAGAATTACTCTAGGTGGATATGGCCTTACTTAAGGACAGAATTTAGCCCAGCATCTTTAAAGTTCATGCACCTACACGGTCAGAAACTCGTGTGACTTGTATGGGAAATGGTGGCTAAAATTTCTCAGAACTGGAGTTAATTAATGTTAATTTAGTTCAGTCTTTCTTGCAATAAATGGATGTAAATGAGGCATTCCCAGTGGAGACAGATTTGTAGCAGGCAAAACAGCTATAAAAGTAAGAACAACAGGAAAATGAAGCTGATCTCTGATAAGGAAGTGTGAGCTAATTATGAGCTTTCAGCTAGAACACAAAAGTAACACTACTAACCCCAACAAATAGTAAATGGCTAATCTGGCAATTTATGGTGATTGGCAGATGAAACTTGCTGTGGGAACAAGAAAAGAGAGGTGACGTAGCTGCTCTGTGCATCACTCTGTAGTCCACCGTATGTTACAAAGGGCAAGGTTCTGACACAGCTCAGCTATGCAAAATGATGTAATTTAATCCTGTTTCTTATAAAAATTTCCCCGGTGGCTCCTTCTTTCCCATCACAAGGTTTCTCCACCACTTATGAGCCAGTTGTCTGATCCTCTTAATTTCCCTCCTTTTCCAAGATCGGGTTTTGCTGAGCCTCCTTAGGCTTACTGTAGACGCAATTCAGATGGGATGGAAAAGAGGAAATTAAAAATGAAATCACTTAGCTACTGCAAATCGCATGGGCTGGGGTGTTCTCTCCCCTATTTCTCCAGGAAATCTTGGGTTTGCAGCTTGCGTTGGCTTTCAATGGGAAGGGGAAAGTCCTTACTGGCATTTAGTCCTAGGGAGCACAGTTCACTCTTGAGGCACACCAGCACAGTTAGTCAAACATAAGAACAGACAATGGTCCATGTGGTCCAGTAGCCACACGGGACATTCATAAGGAGAGAGAAGTGGGAGAAAGATAAACCTATACTGATACCTCCGGTTCTGTATTTTTCCAGCTTCTGGTATTATGCTGTATTTCCTACAAAGGTTTGAGACTTCCTAGAAACTGCATGAGCGTACACAGCATTAACTTGGATTGTTCTCTGGTCTCACCTCAAGGTCCAGGTGTGGTGGGAACAGATTTTTTGATCTTTGAATCAAACAGCAAGCAGGGTCAATGTTTGAGGGTTTTCAGGAAGCTGTGTGTAAGGATGGTACACAGGGCGAGTGTGACACTAAGTGAGCTTCAGAAGTGACTCATAGATAATCCACTAAACCATCTGGCACTGCCTTCACCTGCAGTTGGCTATACCAGCTCGATATGATGATCTGATTTCCCTGCTACACTGTGAGATGCGGAAGGAAAAGGCTCTCCCAGAGGAAAACAGAACAGTGGCTGGAGGGGAGGGACCAGGTACCCCAGAGACCAGAGCAGACATGCTCCTGCAGCAGATGCTGACACTCCAACCACATGTGCTTGACAAGTTCCCCACAAATGTCATAAGATAATCCAAAGACAAGGGCCAGGAATTGGCTCAGGTTGGGGCACAGGGTCCCCACAGCCGAAGAAAATAGGCACATCTGGGTTGCATGGGCTGGGGTGTGAACTGGGCAGTAGCACAAGATCTATAAGTCTACCAAAGGCTACGGATAAGGCTCAGGAGACATCAGGATGGAGAGTGCACAGCGGGTATGGAGATGTCTAACTCATCAGACTGATAGTTTGAAGATAGTTTGATGAAGTTCAACAAGGCCAAGTGCAAAGTCCTGCCCATGGGTTGGGGCAATGCCAGGCACAAATGCAGGCTGGACTTTGAGTGGACTGACAGCATCCCTGTGGAGAAGGACTTGGAGGTGTAGGTTTATGGGAAGCTCAACATGACCCAGCAATGTGTGCTCGCAGCCCAGAAGGCCGACCATCTCCTGGACTGCATCCCCAGCGGTATGACCAGGAGGCCAAGAGGTCAAGGGAGGGGATTCTACCCCTCCGCTCCGCTGTGGTGAGACCCCACTGGGAGTCCTGTGTCCAGCTCTGAAGCCCTCAGCACAGGACACGGACCTGTTGGAGCAGGTCCAGAGGAGGGCCAGAAAAATGATTCGAGGGATGGAACAACTGCCCCGTGACAATAGGATGAGACAGTTGGAGATGTTTAGCCTGGAGAAGAGAAGGCTGTGGGGAGACCTTATTGTGGCCTTCCAGTACCTGAAGGGGCCTACAGGAAAGACGGGGAGGGACTCTTGATCAGGGAATGCAGTGACAGGATGAGGAGTAGCGATTTTAAACTGAAACAGGGTATAATTAGATTAGGTACTGGGAATAAATTCTTTAGTGTGAGGGTGGTGAGGCACTGGCACAGGTTGCCCAGAGAAGCAGTGGCTGCCCCCTCCCTGACAGTGTTCAAGGCCAGGCTGGATGGGGCTTTGAGCAACTTGGTCTAGAGGAAGGTGTCCTTGCCCATGGCAGATGGGTTAGAACTAGATGACATTTAAAAGTTCCTTCCATCTCAAACCATTCTATTATTCTATAAGTCTAAAGTAATAGTTCTTAGTCTGGGCAAGAGGAACATCACCATTTCTCCATGGGTAGAGGTCTTTTGGTTCAGGTTTGGGTGTCTGATGTTGCAGTACGAAGCCAAACAGATGACCCTGACCCAGAAGCCCCTGTGGACAGGCAAACGCTCCTGAGGGAGTTTGCATTGCCTCCATCTGCAGCTGGTGGACTGCAGGCACCCAGTTACCAAAGCACTTCCCAAAATTTTCCCCAGCTCCTCCTGACCGCCAGCATGTGGGATCTGCAGACCAGTGCCATACACTGCGGGGAAACCGCAGAGCAGCATTTAAAGCTGCATCCTAACTCCTCTTGTCACCTCCCAGCCATGTGTGGGATGGGGCTAATTATGCAAACAGCAGGGGTGGATTGTGACAGCCTGTGGGACTGGCTCAAGCCCAACAGGCAGCACAAATGCACGTTTGGCTCCATGGCTCTGTTACACATCAATGAAGGAGCCTTCTGAGCCCATAAAAGCAGCCAATGTTCCTGGTGTGCATTGATGCAGGTCCCTCTTGTGCTGCTGCTGGAAGTCTCAGCAGAGACTGGGGAGTTTATTAAAAAAAGTGAGTAATTATGCAGAGCAGTTCACATATCCACCGCACCATATGTGTACAGCCAGTGACCTTTCTGGAGGCTTCTGCGGCACACCCTTCAGCACGCTTGCCACAAACATAACAGGTAACCAGAGACCTGCACCAGGGAGCACTTGCTGACTGCAATGAGAGCTGCTAAATGCCTCTCTGACAATGAGCATTTAAAGAGCAGTTTCCTTTCCATCTTTAACTTTTCTTGCCTTATTTATTAGTGCGAGGTCATTTTGATTATTAACCCAAGCCCTTTGCTTTCTATGGGCAAGTGCTTCCACCCTCACGCTGCACGTTTACACGCCACCTCTCTGAACATTTTATTACTCGATTTTCCTGTTTGATTTCCCAGGGTACTTCAGTTCCTGTTCTGAGATACGGCATGTTCAGAGAGTTAGTTAAAGACTCGCAGATCTCTAGATCTTCAGGGATAGATTCTTTTCCTCCTCAGTAGCTGACAGATGGTTATTCTTCAGCATATAAAATCTAAATTGTACGAGTCTGCCCTGCTGCAGAAACAAGTTCTTAATAAGATCTTCGTTGTGATGAGAGGAAATAGAGGAACAACAACCCCAAAGTGGGGGTATTTAGAATTCAAAATAGACTCCATGTGTCCATTTGCTAGAAATGCACAGCAAAATTTCACATCTGAAGGGGACTTCAATGGCACAAAGGCCTGGTATTGGCTCGCTCCGAAAAGATGAGTTATATCTATAACAAACTCTCGTGAGTGGCAGCTGTTTTCTGAACCAGTGGTAATGATATGCCAAATCTGCCTTGTGCACAACCCCACATGCAAATGTACATGCAGGAAAAAAAGAGTCTGCAGCCACCCAGGCTTAGCCAGGGTTAGACCTGCCAGGGCTGTGGAAATGGGCACCTGACAGGTCTGGCAAAGCATCAAGGCTGAGCTGAGTTCATCAGGAAGAAGACAGCTCACAGCAAGCACGAAGGCCTCTCCAGTTGCCTGACCTGCAAACTCATGTCATCTTCTGATCCTTCTTTGTTAACACCCTGACCACTCTGAAATTACTTTATAAAACCTCAAAAACCTGCTATGTCTTTGTCTTAAAAATCCCATTCTGGAAACCTCTTCAGTTCTTTTCTGCATAACATTATGGGACAACTCTGGCTCTCCTTGGGCCAACTTCTGCTCCAGTTAGCACTGGTATGGGCCAATTCCCACATCAAGATCTGGGCTCATTCCACTGACACCAACAGTGTTAATGTGGTTGTGAACAGATAGCTCAACCCAGCCCTTTTCATCATAAAAAATGTGGGATTTGGTATACTGCAGATATGGTGAGTGCTAGTGCAGTGGGCACACAACAAGCATGGTCCTTTGGTCAGCATTGCTGCAGCACCGTGGCTGGCGCGGCAGCTAATTGCTCTCCTCACCAGACAGCTCTTACTTGTTCCTGCAATGCTGACCCATCCAAGGTTTCCAGTCACCTAAAATATCTGCAGATTTTGCTCCTTCTCTGTCCTAGGATAAAATAATAAATATACGTGTGGGAAATACAAATACCCATCTTGCTGTGAGGGGGCTTCCACTCAGGCTGGCTGGGAAAAAGTGACCATTGGCAAGACATTCCCACAGGGGAGAGAACCTTAGTGTTCTGCCATTCGAGAGCTGCAAAAAAGTGTCTTTATTAGCTCTTCATTAGCTGCAGGCTGTGAATGGACTGACCTCAAACAGCAATCCTCTGGCATCCCATGGGTTTTATTAACCTTATCAACTGAATAACAAAATAACTGCATAAAGCCAGCCTGTTATTGATCTTTGATTAAATCTTCATAATTCTAAATCAATAATTCAGGTCACTTAAAAAAAACACTTGCTCCTTGGATATGGAGAACAAAAGTGGGCAAAACAATCTACTAACCTCTGGATTTTTCCCCCACGGTATCTTCTAAGGTACTCTAAAAGATACTCTTCTTTTCACACTGTGTCTCATTTGAACTTCATTGAGATTGCATGGAAGCATCAAGTAGGAGTTGGTATTTGCCTTCCTTTTAGTGATTGCTTCAGAGAAAAAGGATTGGGCATAAATGCTTTACAAACTGGCATTATCAATTATTTTGACTTAGTGTCAAATACCTGTATCCTTCTCCTCTTCCTATTCAAGGCCCTTGAATGAACTCAAATCCACAAAGCCCAGTCTTTGAGCCTGCTGTTTTCTTGGCATTACTCTGGCTCTGAGAATCAAGGCATTCATAGCTATGCTGGACTTGGAGCAGAGGACACATTCATGTTTGCTGAATCTAGACTTCATCTTTCCTACTCATCGAGCTTCCTATTGCTCTTACAGCATCTTCGTGGCCCTGAAGGGTCATGCATTATACGGGAATCAGTCAACAAAGGTGAGGATTAGGGGCTGAAAGCTCTTGATCTTCAAACTCTTAGTAAAAAAAAGCTGAGCATGGTCATGGCGATCTTTTGAGGGGTGCCCGGGGAGACACGGTGATTTCACCAGCAGCGTGTAAAACAATCCAATGTCCATGCTCAGACTACAATTTTAGTCCTTTTATTGTGGCATGTGGACGGTCACCTTGGCTCTTTGGCGGGCTGATTCTTGGGTCTTTTCTCTGAGGATAGCTTTTTTAATTTCTTTCAGGCCAGGCATAAGGTAATTGGAGCAGTGCAATTCAGAGGATGCCAGCAACAATATGTGCTTCAGAGAGGAGCTGTCAGCCAGGCAGAGAGGGGTGACAGAGGAGTGAAATTCTTCCATTCGTGTGAAACAAGGGCCAAATGCCAACTGCTAGCCCTCATGGCACTTGTCATTGCTACAGATGTCCTCTCCTCACTGGCGCACACTTCTATGACCCTCTGCCCAGGGACTGCCAAGGTGATCATGCAGGAGAGCTAGCCACACTGCAGAGTGCTTTCCCAGCTCAAAGTCTGCAGAGGAAGATGCACTGAACCTCAGAGAAGATGAATATAGAAAGCCGTGTTCTGGGAGTTGTTGTTCTGTAAAAGAAGAATTTTACCAGTGCTTGAATAACTAAGCCCACTGTGTTGCTTTTGCCCTTTAGGAGAACAGTCTCTTCCCCCATACACATGTACACTTCTGTCCTTATATTGGCTCCTCACCTATTTGTTTCCAGCCCAGCAAAGGTCTAAGGAGCGCATCTCCGTACTCCTGCTCCCCATGGACTGTTGCCTTGTCGTTTCCAGCAGTGCCTTTTATCTGCTGCTGATCTGCACAATTACCTGGGCTACCTGACATCTCCCAGGAGGTACTCCAGCATCGGGAAACCTGAAGAATGAGCTTAATATCAGCCCTGGGTAGAGCAAAGGGGCCCAAAGCTGCTCCTATTGGAAAGTCATGAAGGAACAGTTTATACGAGCTCTTGCCCTGCTCTATCTGAAAGTTAAAAACTGCAGCAAGAAAATCTCATTCTATGAGGCAATTATGTTGCTCCTCTCCCCACCAGTCACTGAGCACCTCTTAAATCACCTTTAATAAAATGTATCTTCACAACTCCCCTGCAAGATAAGAGTGATACCATCATGCTTGTTTAACAGATGGAGAGCCAGGGCACAGACAGAGCACTGTCGCCTCATCACTTTTCTTTTATTAGGGAGCTTACCTCCAGCGGTGCCTGGTTATGTCTTAGTCAGAGTTCAGCCCTTTGAACAGCCGCTCTTACATGAAGGCTCATGAAGGCCATCGAGTTGCCACGGAAGCAGTGGACCAAGAAGTTTGGCTGGTTGCATCACTACGGTTCTTGCTGTACTGATGTGGGTGCAACTACATTGACCCTGAACGTGCAGGAACTGTTCACTAAGCTAAAACTCGTCTGTTTAAAACCAGACATTGGTTCACTTAATTCATGAGAAAATGTAATTACTGTTGGTGAGAACAGGTTGTATACCTCAGAGAGATAATTTTGCTTCATGCTCTACTCTGTCTCCTCTAATTAGTACTAAAAAGTGTTTCCTTTTGTTGTTCACCCTCTGCTCCCCAGACAGGGAAATTCTTGCTACAGTTTTATATTTTCTGAAGTTTGTGCATTTTCAGAATTCATTGAAAATCTGGTAGCCACATTATGGCATGTAAATTTCACATCACGTGGAAAATCATCCGTGCTGTCTACATTTCCGTGGCATGGCTTTACACTCGTGTGAAGCCAGTGCTCTGACCCCGCCACCCTGACTCTTGAACCTGGTTATTTCTTGTGCAGCTCACACCAAACCTTGATCCAAGGAACTGTGCCTGTCCTATGCTTTCACACGACATCAATCAAAAAAATACAGTTGGATCCTGAGCTGCTGTATTCCAGCCGTGTAGACAAGACACTGAGCCACCTTTCTGCCTGAAGAACCACCTAAAATTGCGCATTGACCAAAAAACCCCAAGATTTCCATTCCTGCTGTGCAGCACCATCTGACTGGTGTTTTCCAGATGAAGATGCCCCCCACTGCATAGGTAGCACTCACAGCCTTGCAGCCATAGCTCGCACAAGGTGGGCTTCTGAGATGAAGAACCATGTTGCATTTGCAGCGTGTGTGCTAAAATCTGAAGAGCTACTGAGTGCTGTGAGATGGGAGACGGGCCGTGCCCACATGATAGAATGCCAAATCTTTTCCTGTTGCTCATTTTTCTTTCTTTCCTTTCTCTTGCTTCTTATCTGCTGGTATATGACACCTGCTGGGGAAAGTTGGCCTGAAGCCAGCAGGAAGAGGGAGCAGCTGAAAGTTGCTTGTCTGATTTCTCTACGGAGAGCTCTCCGCAGGTTTTACACGGACAATGAACAAAGTGCCATTTCTTCCTTTAAAAGGGCAAAGAAGAGCGGGTGGGATAGCAGGGCTCTGCAGTGCAGATTTCCTCACAATCCCAACTTTATGGGAGAGTAACACAGATCAATCTTGAGTTCTCTTAATACGGGACAGAAAGCCAAAATTCAGTCATCAAATGGCTCGGCAGGTGCTAAGAGCCACCCAGACGGGCAGGGTCTCCTGTAGTATAAACAAGTAAACTGTTTGATTTCAAGCTCCAGCTATTTTGCTCAGATACCCCTTGTTTACTAAGTGCTGAATGGCACTCAGCATTTACAGATGTAAAGCCCCTGACTGGGAAGGTCATTAAAATTGGCGGGAAGATTGGGTAAAATCTGAGAAAATCCACAGGGGAGCCCAGCTAATTAATTATGGTTTTGTAATGCACCTAAGAGAACAATGTCCAGAGCACTGAGCTGTTTGAAGGGGCTGTTTAAAAGCAAATTAAAGCAGAGTATCTACTGTAAATGTACGATTGAGCTGTATGCTAAACACACAGTCAAACTTGTTTACCCTGCTCCTGAGCCCTCTTGAGTATGGTAGGTTTGAACATTTGAACACAAATGCCACTGGGTTAGGAGAGGCTGTGAGAAATGAAGCAGGCAGGGAGGAGAGAAAACATTCACTGGAAAAAAAAAAGTAGTGAAATACTGCAGCAAAGAATGAAAAATAAATAGAGGCAAAAAAGGGGAAAATGAAATATTTGAGATAGAACTGAGTCCACTCACGACCCTCTACAAAATTTGTAGCGCTGTCTCTGGAAAAACTGTTTGTGAGGAGTAATTGTCACGGTTTGGAAGAGAGGCTGCTGGCATCCTCTGCCAGGCAGGCTGGGGCTCCCATTTGGAGGCAGACCGGCAAAGCCAGGGCAAGCGCTGGTGGTTTGCTCCCCATGGGCGGCCCCTGCCCTACCAGATCTTCATTTGCCACGTGGGGACCACCTGTCTGGAGTCCAGTGAGGGCTTAGCAATGGCCCACCTCAGATTTTGGGGAAAATGTCTGGACTCTGGTGAGCAACACACCACCACAGGGTTTCCAGCTACTGCTACACCCAGCCCTTATTCAAAACTTGCTGAACCATCCCAGTGAAGGAAGCATCTGCCTCCCATCTGCTCCCCCCCTGTCTGCAGGGGCATATTTTATACATAAGCACAAGAATTTGTCTTGAGTCAAAAAACTGGCTTTTGGAGTGGGCTGCAACCCCTGGGCTCCTGGAGTTCAGTCGTTCCCCACAGCTGAGAGCTTGATTCCCGCAGTGAATGTGGCTTTTTCATCTGAGACTGTAACGAGATACCTTTGGCAACTCCAGTTGTTTCACGAGGGGGGAAAATACAGCTCTTTCTGCTGATAACCTCTTGGTAATTTGGCACAACCTGCTAAAAACACTCTGAAAGGTTGTGGCATGTGATGCAAGACAGGTGAAGATGGCTCTTTGGAAAGCACACGTGCATACAAACTCGTAGTACCTGTCCTTTGTAAACTGCTCAGTGACCAAGGAACAGTGACCCTGGAGGACTTCACGAGCTGTCAGAGGCAACGTGCATGCATTCCTGCATGGGGCTTGGAAGACACCAAGTGAAGAGAGAAACCATTATGTAACTTGGAAGATCGTATTATACAATAACTTAAACACACACCAAAAAAAAAGCTGTATACCAGCCAACTGTCTCAGAGTGAAAGATGAGAGTCGCAAGATTCGTAAAGCCTCCTATCTGCCAAATCTTGCTGAGCATGACAACATGCCACGGTGCTGGGCTAACCCTGTGCATGATTATGACTCAGCTTAGCGGGAGAGGTAGGGCAGGGCAAGGCAAACTTTGCTATCAGCATCTGCTTAGAAATTGAGCTATATTTACAACAGCAGGGTTGATAAAATGTCTGTTGTGTTTGACTAACACCACACATTGCAATACACAGGTTACCAGAAAGGGACTGGATTGGCAGCTAAATTGTTTAATTAAGATCAAATTACCAGAGGGCTAGATCTGGTTCTCAAGATGTAACACGGAGATTATTGACAAGAAATGAGTTTTAATGTAAAAATAGCAGCTGCTACCAGGTACAACACGTAGCAGCTGGTGAGAGAAATCCAGTGTTTGCAACATTGAGCTTTGCCAGCTACCACCCATCACCAGCCTGGCATTGCTCCTGTGCTCGCCCAAGGGACAGCTGGGCAGGGCAAAGGACCAGAGAACAGGATTAGATGCTGTCTCGAACACACACCTCACCCCAATGATGGACCTCTGCAAGGCGCTGGTCCCTTTGTTCAGGTGTCCAAGGGCCCAGCCTCTGGGAGGGGTGCCCCTCCTGCTTGCCTCTGCCCTGGGAGGTCAGACCAGCCCTGTCTCTAGCTGGGAATCGGTGTGGCAAGAAGGGAAGTCACTTCACCCCTCCCCATAAAGCAGTAAGCTGCTCCTATGCTGCTTGTCCCCTCTTTGGAGAAGGACTAGCAGACCTAAGTGCAGCGTGACCTAACCTTGTAAGTCCCTCCAGGTTTCCCGGTAGTGACTTCTGTGCAGAAACAGCGACAGACACCAGTTGCAAGCACAAGAATTTTCTGTGAAGGTGTGAGCCTGCATTGCTAAAATCCCTTCCCCTTTTGGACATTCTGAAAGGTTAAGTGGCTTTCCTCTGAGACAGCAGGACTTCTGGCATCTCTTTCCTGCTTGGCAGCCCGTATCCTTCAGTTTTATTTATTTTTGCGATGTATTTCTTTCTGTCGAATGTGAATAAATTTGGCCAATGGACCAAGGAGTTACGAGGGAGATTCAGACAGAGACGGAGACATGACTATGGGGTTTGTTTGACCTTCATTTTCACAAGGAACCAGACTGAGATCCACCCACTAATGAAATATGCCCTGCTCCTTCTTATCTGGTGAGACACTGGAGAGTCTCTTAGCTTCCTGGTGCATTAAGCTTCACTTAAAGCAAAACCTGCCTGTGACCTGGCGTCACCTCTCCATTTCCTTCACTGAGATCACTGCACACAAAGCATTTCAAAAGCAGGATCTGACTTAGGGACTCAGACCTAGGGACCCAAACTCTGCCTAGTTTTGCCCACAGTAAGCAGCCCTGCAGCTCTGACCAAAGCCAATAGGAGCTGCAAATATATTAGTCACATCACGTTATGGCAGCGTTTCTTAATGAACTGTTGGTTCTTTTGAGACTTGAGTTTCTTCGTTGTAGCTCAGTGCTCAGGAGGGCAGGAAGAAAGAGAAGTGTGTTGGTCTAATGCTGAAACAACTAATTTATGTACTTACACTGTGACTTAAGAAAGTTCTGCTTTAAATGAGTTTATTAAGTGGAGTCAGGATGTCTGACAGCTAGCAGAGCCTCTGCAAATAACTGCAAATAAGACAAGGCCATTGGTAGTAAAAAGTAGCAATCCAGTTAAAAAAAACCTCCTCCGGTTGCAAGAGTGCTTGAAATATTGTACTCTGGAAATGTTTGTATTTTAAGCTGTTTTAGTGTACAGTACAAGTCATTGATTTTGTTTTTTCTTGATTTTGTTGCTAAACCTGCGAAGGGAAATGTTTTTCTCCGCTTGCTGGACAGCAGCCATGAATTAGTAATGACCGACCATGTTTCAAAAGTGCATGTGTATTTTAATCTGCATTGAAAGCCGTATTTATCTTCTTTCTGGAAGCTATAGGAAGTTTTAACATCTCTGCTGCTAGCGAGGTGCAAACTGCTGCAGGAGGGAGGAGAGCCTGGCTCGGGGCTGGGTAGCGGCTGCACATGGATGCTCTGCATCCCTGCACAGGGGTATCAGCTCAGCCTGTGCAGCTGACAGGCAGCTTTGTTCCGCGTCAGGCTTCATGACTTTGTCTCACCATGCAAATTAACCTCATCCTGTTGAGATATTTTCCCAGTCTTGACACAATCCAGCTATATCTCTTGTTTCTTGATGTTTTTGAGATAGAGATGCAGCATCTTTATGCTGATGGACTCTTGGTGAGCCTCTCAAGTGAGAAGCAAGAAGGTCTCAGCTACTAGAGGATATCTTTGGCACTTTGAGCAACAAGCTTGTGCTCTATGTTTCTTTCTGATCAGCATCCTAGACCAATGTGTTATCTGAGAATGTAGGCGTTTATTTCAGAGTGATTGCCCAACTTCATGAATTTATTGTAGCTTAATCTGCAGCAATTGTGTTGGTTCCTCTATGGATGCAATTTCCTTTGTCCAGGGGAAACTGTGGTGGAGAAGGAGGATCATATAGAGACTGATGTGCTAATTTGAGATTTGAGGACCTTGGTTTAATTCCTTGCACAGGCTTCGTTGGACAAACCACAGAGTCTCCTAGTCCTCCCTTTTCCAGAATGAATGCAGAAATTTCATTAAATTTGCCTGCTGGGGTAGAGAGCAAAACACACCTGAACAAAGCTACAATGATGGGGCTGCAAAAGTGCCTCTGAGAGAGATCCAGGTGGGTGTGCATGAAGAGATTAAGTTCCTGATCCTCATCTTCTTTGTACAAATTTAGATGGGGAGGAACCCTGCTAACAAAAAAGGAGTAAGAGAGAGCAGTGAGCTCACATGATTTACAGTGGTAAGGCTCAGCAATGAAGTCTTCTGCTTCTCAGTAGCCTACTTGAAGCAGCAGACTATTTGTCCTAATTCCCCTTTGTTCAATTACACCAGTCACTTTTCCTGCTAACCAGACAAGCAGAAATAGTCAGCTCAGCTCTGCTGCTGTTATTCCTTCTACTCTAACTCTGCCATCAATACTTTGGGGTCACTAGGGAGGGCAACAGTAGCAGTGGTAACTTCATGGCTGCTCTGCAGGTTTCATTTGTACAAAACGTGCTACTGGTAACAAATAATTCTTTAAAGACAAAAAAAGAAGCCAAAACTTTCAAAAAACTTTTGGGCTTTAAAAGTGTCATGAAATGACCACTTTTTTGCCTACATCAGCTTCACAGTACTTCTCTATTTGGGTGGAACAGGATAATCTCTGAAAGCCACACCCAAGTAATTCCAGTATTTCTGCTAATGTGTGTACACTTTGCTTTTGTAACCTGAACTAGCATGTTCCCAGCTAGCTCAAGTATTTCTGCATGGCACTGCATGGAATAAACACATTCCAGTTGCCCCTAGGCCAATGTCCTGTCTTATGGCAGTCATTTATACCTACTGAAAGCATTTCCTTTTCCTTCTACCTCAATTTTTCTTAGGTCGTGTTGGAGTTGACAGTCTGCATGATAGATGGATAGAGCAAAAGACAAAGGTATTGTGAAAGAAAAGAGGTTAAAAAGAAAAAAAGAGGCCTCCAGGATCCCATGAAAATATATGGGAAGTAATAGATAGGAGCATATAGATGGAGTGAAGAGGATTTAGGATGTCTGAGGGAGTCCCTTAAGTTGATTAAATATAAATGTTGTGCAGAGAGACCTTGAACAGTAAAATGCGGAGAAGCAAGAGAATCTGAGATGTCGAAGGGTGCAGCCACCTAGTGATACTAGCAAAAGAAGCATCTTAAGGAAAAACAAAGTGAGTTTCACAGTACCATGCAACCTCTGGCTAGTGTGAGAAGAGATTTGAACTGATTTCTTCAACTGAAAGTGCAGTATTGTGCAAGTCATGCTCTTGTCTTGTGTTTCTGTTAAAACTAATGAGCACCAGAGATGTGGGCATGACCATATAGAGTCATACAGCTCCATCATGTTTATGAAAATACTGGACATGACAGGTTATCAACCAGAAGTCCTTCTGTTCCGGAAAGTGGCTCAACTGACTTCATCTGCCATCTCTTGGGTGAATGTTTCTGGGCTCTCTCTGGGACCAGAAGAGAAAGACTGAGTCTAGTATTGGGATGGGGACAGCTACATGACACAGATTGTCAGCGACAGGTAAGACTGAACTAGTGTAGTCNTCTCCACTCCACACCCGCAAAGTTTGGAGGACCACAGCTCTCAGATAACCAGAGAGACAGTCCAGATAACAACAGAGGGCTTTAAGGTTCTTGTGGCCTTCAGCAGCTCTGACGCCAGAGGAAATCCCTGTCCTTCCTGACAATGACGTAGATTGAAACTTCACAGCACCACCCAATGGACATACCGATTCAGGTTGACCCTTCAGGGCTAGTGGATTTCAAGATCTGGAGACTGCTGTTTCACAGACGTGTGCACATAGACAATTTCAGCAGAGACAAGCTAACCCACAGCGACCTGGACAGCTCATTTCTCCTTTCACATCATGCAGACTCCTAAGTGTCTGGTTGATCCAGATGAACATAGCATGGGATAAAGTGGTTTCCAGCCCACGCCGTGCCATCAGGTTGTTCTGAGCAAACGAACAAGGCCCTCGGGGGTCTTTGCGGACAGCCCGGCACCAGTCTTGAGCTCCGGGAGCTTGGTGTGGAGATGTGTTGTGGTCTGACTCAGGAGAGAAATGAGGGTAGTGGCCTCCAGCTAGTATTAAGCGGACGATGGCTTGCACCATAAAAACTGCCACAAATATTTTATTACAGCCTGGCAAAAAGGACAAGTTTTTGCTTGTGCAGAAGCTGGGGTTTTGCTGAGCTGGAAACTGAAATACTCCTCAGACCAGGACAGTGCTTCACAGTTCCCACAAATTGTCATTACATTGCATGTAGCTCTGTAAGCTGCACGATCTGTTTATGTCGTTTATCTTTCCATTCCCAAGTGCTTGCCATTCTGTGGGCTAAAGCTGAGGCAAACATATACATTGAACAATATGCTCTTCTTGCACAGAGTTTTTGGTCTCCTGTTTGGATTGACTAGTACAGGGATGTCTTCGGGGCACTGAGTTAAAAAACAGACTTCCTTGTCTATAGTGCTTGTCTACACTGCCAAAAGGCCCAGTTCATCTGTAATAAAACTCCAGGGGGAGAAAAACCAAAACAACCAACAATCAAACAACGGACTTGTAACACGGCTGGATTTGACTCTGATTTCCAGAGTTCAATGTTAGTCTTAAAAAGCTAACATTGATTCAGAGTATCTATTGCGGTGCCAGAAGCTAAACCACATGGTGGGGGAGGGCAAAGGGAGAGGTGGAAGCATTTTGCAAATGGAAGACTGTGTGCATTATTCAGGCTTTAACATTGCTTGCATTCACAGAGCAATGCCCTACAGTTTGGGAAAGCATCACAAGCACAGCTCCTGTTTGGCAGGATGAATGAAAGGCATCTTACAGAATCTGTATGTGAGACCATTAGCCTGACGTCCGAGAGACTGCAAAAGCTCCACTGATAAACCACACCTCTCGAAGGACGCTGGTATCCTTACATCACCGACACAGGCAAAGCCCTCAAACTTGGGCAAATAAGGCCTTGTCTACTGGCTGCTCTCCTCGCCAGTACTTTCCACTGTTGCTACCCGAAGGACGCAAATGTAGGGAATATCTTGCAAAAAAAAAGAATGATTCTGTCTCATCGTTTAGAAGGTAATTTCATGAGTTTGGGTGTGGGTTTTGGAATTAGTGCTCTGGCACGAACAAAATCCCAGTCATTACATTGCAGTTCTCTTCAGTACCTCTTTGTTTCTACAATGAAGGGCTGTGCTGTGGACCCTCATTTTCTAGAAGAGTATATACTAAGGCATTGAGGAGAAAGGCAGCTCAGTCAAGGCTGTGAAGCAGGCCAAGAGGAGACCGAAGATTGAAACCAGGTGTCTAGCTTCATAGCCTTACCCATAGACAACATAACCTCTCCAGGGGATGTGTAATGCATCTACAGATGGAACAAAGTTAGTCAACAGCATGCTAAGAATTCCTTTGACTTCCTGTAACCTTGTTGAACCAAACTCCGGTGTTGTACCGAAGAAAAAACATGACAGGTCTTCAAACACTATTGAAATCCTGAATAGTCACAGCCTGTGAGTATCCAGCCAGTTGCCATAAAACTGACTGATACTGGTTCACTGGTGGAGAAGTAGCCATTTTCAGACAAGTTGTTCTAGCTACCAGCTTCAACTCTTCTAAACATTTAAATACAGAAGCTATTCACAACCTTATATTTTATTGCTCTGTGGGTTTATTTGTGTGTCTTAAAGTCTCTTCCTGAAGTGTTTTGGATTGGTAGCTGTTTGAAACACAGACTTGCCAAGTCCATCTTCGGATAAACCTCATCACTTTTAGAGCAGTTGTGTGGGTGTATTTGGAAGCTGCCCAAAGCAAATCCCAGCTGAATTGCATAATTCTGGTGTAGAACAAAAATATATGGGGTGGGAAGAGCTTGTGGCAGTTGAGTAAAGGAGAGGAGGAGGAAGACTGAATGAGAGGAATCATGTTAAGCATAAATATGATGTGATTGTAAGTCAAGTGATACGCTAAACATGCTGTGCATCTGAAAAAGAAAACTTTCTTTAATAGCAAAATAGGCTTGAAAGTTCAGGCTTCGTCACTCATGGGATAATTGGTTGCAGGTTGGAAGGGATACAGGAAGATCTCTAGTTAAATTTCCTGATCAAACAGGGCCAGATATGAAGTACTTTGTCCTGCTCTCCGCTGCTTACATCTTTCTGATTAATGTCTTTGAATGACACTTTCTTGACAGCTCTCCTTCCTCATGATTGTAACAGTGAAGAAGAGGAGAATGAGGAGGAAGGCATTAGTGATCAGAAAGACTTAGGGACTTTATTTCTCTTTCTCAAAGAAAAGATGAAGTAAAACAGGAAATTATTCTTTTGGCTGACAACAAAAAAATCAGTGTTGGTTTTATCCAGTTGGGATATCATCAATATAAGCCCAATGAGGGGTTCTCATGAGATGCCAGTTGGAGGAGAACACTTGTCTGAGTAGTCTACTAGTTATTCTGCACTTGTGATGGCCTTACCCTCGCACACTCCTCCTACCACACCTGAAGTTAGCCAGACAAGCTAAGAACAGGAGAGCAAATGACATTTAACACTTTCCTTATCCATCCTGATAAGAGACACCATGGTTTGGAATCAATATTCCAGGAAAGTTTGCATATCCCCCCGCCTGACTGCCTCGAATGTTCCTGCAGCTTAAATACACATCAACACAATCTAAGAAACCCAAGATAGGGAGAAAAACATGTAAGATCCAGCTGGGCTCAGGGACACTAACAGATGTACAGTACAAATTAATTCTTAGCACCCTTGCTGTGATTGCTAATTCTGTCCAAGATTTCTAGGCCGGTATGAAGGGATAATTATTCACATAACCGTGAGGATTCTGGGCTGAATACGCCAGGACTGTAGTGCCTCTGTGTCCCAAAAGCATGCCTGTTTGATGATCTAAGCAGTGGCTGGGTTAGTCAAACTACAACTTTTAAAAAATTCTCACACCCTCTTGCATTCCCAAAGATTTTTTCCGGAAGTGCTTGGATGTCATTTTTAAGACCCTAAAAAGCTGTGATATTCAGAAGCAACTTGGCACTTTCTGAAAATTGGGCTAGTACAGCAATAAAATCTCCTAGATTGTGCATCCAGGCATTACACTATGTCAAACTTCTGATCATATCAGAGATCTGCCAAGGTCCATGAAGTGTATGAGTGGTATTTGACAAATACCAACAAACACAGAAGAGCAATCCTTGAGGCATTAACACACTTTGGATGAGGAGTTTCTACAGCTAAGATGGGAAGCAGGGCTCTCATAAAAATGAACATTTGGAGAAGACTTACATTATAAAAATGGCTGGTTCTGGAGAGACTGCTTTACATCAGAAAAGACCAGAATTTTAGAGTTATTTTGTAGCTTCTGTTGCTATCACAGCACTACATCATTTTTTAAAAGTCCATGGAAGATACCTAATTCCCAACATTTTCAGTGTAAATTAGATACCTAAGAAGCACCTATTTGCACCTTTTAGATGCCTAAATACCTTTAACAGCCTAGCACTTCAGAATTAGGCTGGAAAGGCTGTGAACTGAATTTCAGGTATCGAGCTGTTATTCTACTAGCATACCAAGTATACCAGCCTGCATTCTGCAGAAGACCGAAGCTTGGAAAAAAAAGCAGAGATAATGAAATGTCAATACTGCTTGGAAAGCATTATAACTTAAATTTGCAAAATTACGCAGCCACTAGGAATAAGTTCTTGGTGCAGGGTTCCTGCTAGGAAACAAGTAGAATTTTCCACCCCGGAAAACACAAAATGTTCTTCAATGGATTATCAAAAAGTCAACAAGAGATAATGATATTGATGCAATATCATGTCAGTCAATTTGTTATTGTTCCTGCCCTAAATAGAACAATTATTTTCATGTTATGCTTGTTGTTAGCTAATAACTGTGGTGACAGATGTCTAGAAATAAGGTGGTGCTCAGGTGGTTTCCAGGCAGAGCGATTCAGAGAGCTGTCAGCAGAGCATTTCTTGAGGAGGTACTAAACATAACAAGTAATTCACATCATTCTACATTGTATCATTCCAGTGGTTTGAGTTTTCCTAACTGTTGTTGTTGCAAACAATTAGTGTTTCTCTGATGCTTGTTTGAGGACAATAACGGGAAGTACCTTGTTTCCTTCAGAGAAGTAACTTTAATTACCTATAACGCAGTATGATTATCATCTCGCTTTGATTAGAGTCTTTACAAGCTCCAAGCCATGCAGGCTGGCCACTTGATCATGGGCCTGGCTTCTTTACACACAGTCAAACATGGTGGCACTTCCACCACCCAACCTTTGACACTTCACACCCACCATGGAGTGTCCTCAGCCCTGTTGCCCTCATTGGATGGACAAAAATGGAGACAAAACCCATCCTCACACAAGGATCTCACAGCAAAGTAATTTAACTTCTCTGTGCCCTACTTCAACAACTAGTAAAATGGAGGTGATAGCAATTCTTTGCACATGTTGGACACTTTCTACTGTGTGCCCTATCACTTAACATGGTAGGAGCCTTTTTTTCCTATGCTTCCCATAGAAGCGGAGGGAACTCAACACCACTCAGCTTTCAGCAGGATAGTTCTCTTCCTCATCAGTGCTCATATTTATACATTTTCCTGTAATCAGACTGAGAAATTTACATCTCATGAGCCAAAACTTCCAAGCCACAGAATTCAAACTGAGACAGACAATCACTGCCGAATTTTCTTTATAGTGATTCTTCAGTTATCCATAGGAGGACTATGTTACTCTTTAATAAAAGCTGTGAAGTCATTCCCCCAAGTCTGACCGCATTACTCTTCTGTAAAAGGAAATGGAAGAAGCGTGAGAATTTGAGTGTGAAAAGACCAACAAATTTGCATTTCTAGGCTTCTACTTTGGGTTCCTCTTTTGATGTTGACTTTCCTTCTCAAAGCTGAAAGGACTGGTTTGTCTTCAGTCTCTGGTAAAGTTTTGCTTAAATTAGAGGTGATTTATTTGGGGGTTTTTGGTGTGGCTCGTTTCCTATGACCTGGACCAAGCCCTCAAATTCATTTTCTTTAGGTATTTCACTCAAATTCAAAGGTCTTTCTGTTGAAAAGGGAGAAATTACAGAGATGGAGGAGGAGTAAAGTTTTACTTGGTGCTCCTCACATCATTATCGTCCTTCCCTGCTCTCCATCCCTTTACAAAATGGCTTTTGCTTCTTGTTCTCTTACCAAGACTGTTCTTCATTTCTGTCACACGTTCTTTAATTTTGTATAAATACCAGGAAGAATACTGCAGATCTCACACGGGCAAACCTCCCATTGAAACCAATGGAAATGTTACCTGCGTATGGTTCTGAGAGCTTGGCCCTCCACTAGTAACTCAAAGGAAAGGAAGAAAGTCTCTGAAAAACCAAAACACTCTGTGCTCTTACTTATAAAACAAGGGGCAGGAGGTGGAAGAAGGTTGAGGCAAGGTTTTGAGGGGGTTATATTTAGAAAAACACCTAGGTTTGGCATTGCTGCCAATATGAGCACATGGAGTTTCAATTTGTGGTTTTTCTTTATGCTGTATATTTTGAAATTGGAATTTAAAACAAAATATCCATCTCTGTGTCTGACTGTGTATATAACAATTTGTCATTTCTTGGCGGGAATTTGAAACTATTTTTAGTGTTCAGAAATAGTCTTTTCTCCCTTTCCTTCACCTCCCTCCCCCCATCCTGTTTCCAAATTACTCTTTAATCAACCTTACAAGATTGTTAGAACTTTCCAAACTCTTGAAGTAAGGAAAATAGTGACAGGAAATTAATAATTATTGAGGAATGGAGCTATATTTTAATTTCCTGGCCCCTTTGGAGTTAAATGTTGAGTTAGAGCCATTTGTCAAAACGTTGAACAGAACAGTTACCTGCAGATTCGTTTTAATGAACTCCATTCAAGAACAATGCTCTCTGAAAAAATATATATCATTAGGAGAATCAGGAAATCCTTCTAAAGCCAGAGCACTTGTGCTTTATACCAGTGCTTGAATAAGAATAAAATCCCTCCCATGGGAGAGGTCTGGCAGTGCAGTTCGTGTATTGCTCTTCAAAACCACAGGTTTTGTTAGCAGGGACATCGGCTTGGAGTCCTTTGACCTTCTGTAAGCTGCATCATATGCTGAACCCCAGGCATGCGAGATCCGTGAAGTGTCTGACCTGGATTACCTAACAATGGCATTGTGACCCCTAATGATGGCACTGTGACCCCTTCAAGCTGACCACCATCATTTCCTAATCCACCTTAGCACTTCAGTTTACAGCAGCAGTTGTCTCTGAGCTTGGACTAGGATGAAGATGAGCACAACCTACCAGGCCACTGCTCCTCCTCTCCATCCCCCTCCATGCCATAATCGCCAAAGTGCATGAATTAAACCATCTTTCTGCTCCACCTGTGAAGTTAGGGCTCTTCCCTGAGCACGATGTTGATACATTCTACTGAACCCAGGTGTCTAAGAACATACAAAAGACAGAGCAATGAGTCAGGGCAATAATCTTCCTTACCTACTATCCTGTCACCCAACTAGTGGCTAAAAATGGATGTCTTGGGAAGCATATAAAGACCAAATAAAAAATCATTGTGTGTCCCTGCAAGTTCCTCAAGCTCTAGGACTTTGTGGCGTAAGGATTTCTTAAGCCACTGGCTGCTGTCCTTGCATTTAGTATTTCATTGTTTTTTCCTCTGCAATATGGTCTAGTCACCTTTTGAAGCTTTGTAGACTTTCAGTCTCCACAACATCCTGTGGCAAAAGATATCCACAGCTTAACTCAGTGTTTTATGAGGAAATGCCTCCTTCTCTTTATTTCCAACCTGCGGCCTACTAGTTTCATGGCTGACTTCCTTAAATCTTTTATTAGAAAAGACAGTGAGCTGTCACTTCCTAATTGCCTTCTCCACATCTCTTTCAAGTTTATAAATCAGAGCTGTTTATTCCGTCCTTGTATGGGTGCCATGCCATACCTTGAAAGCTTCTGTATACTTTTTCTAGCTCTACATTAGGCATGATAACATTTTTAGGTAGCTGTTACTGATGTTATGAATTAGACTTACTTCCATAGCTCGAAATGCTAAACTGGCTTTTGGATCACAACAATTCCTTGCTGCTTCGTTTTTAGATCTGGAGAGGGTTTGTGTGCTCAATAGTGTGTTGATGGGTATTTTTTACGATTCTAGCTGATCTGAGAAGGATGCCCATTTACACACCTTGTTCATCTAATCCACTTGCAACTACAGCAGAAGTTTTACCACACATTTTTTAAAGATGGAGAATCTGGAAGAGTATATGCTATTCAGGATGTGTTTGTACCATAGATTTACAAAGTAGCATTAGGGATGTTTTCTTTTTTGTTCTCTATTCCTCTCCAAATAGCTCTTAAATTCAAACTAAGGGGGTTTTTTTGACTGTTACTGAACATCAAGTTGCTTTTTATAGAACTGCCTGCCATCCTTCCAAGATCCCTGTCTTAAAGGCTAATAGTTGAGAGCACATCTGAAGAGGATATAATTATGTATGTTAATTGAGGGGGGTTTTTTGTTAGGTGCTTTACCTCTGATTTATCAACTCTGAATTCCATCCAGCATTTTTTCATCAGTATTGTGGAGCTGATTTATTGCCTCTACAAATCTTCATAGTGAGTGTTCATTTTTACCCTGACTGGTCCTGTCTAGGCTGATGAACAAGCTTTGTACTTTCACTAGACATCAAGGTCATTTATATATGCACAGCTCAAGCACAAGTAGAGATAACTTTAAAAGCCCACTGGCAAACATTCAGGATCTGACCGTTATTTCCTACTCATTGTTTTCTATCTTTTAGCCAGGTATGTATATTGAGATCTACCTATCTCACAGCAGGTTCTCTAACAGGCATTGGTGGGGGACTTTGATGATTGCATTTAAGAAATCCAGTTAGACTTCATCAATCAATTGACTCCTTCAAAGAACACTAGCGGGTTTATCTTCCTGTCACAAAAGCTGGTCAGATTATTCCCCAATAAATCAATAAATGTTATTTCTTCGTGTGTCAAGATTTTAGTCTTTATTATAAGCTCTAGCATCTAACTTGACACACGTTGCTAACTTGTGTGTGATCACAATTAATATTGTGATGTCAATATTAAATATTGACATCACCTTCACAACTTCCCATTTCTCTAACACAAAGGCAGGTTTAAATGAGAGATCATGCACCACAGCCAGGAGATCCATTATTTCAAACTTACCTTTCTTTAGAACCCTTCAACGAACAGTATGGGATGCTGCCTATTTGTTTCTCCTGATATTTCTTAATTTGTTCTATTTTTGACACTTGAAGTTGAGGCAGCTGAAGTATGTGCTAAGACCTTCATGGTGAATAAAAATGGAAAACAAAAATCCATTTCTCTTATGTTGTTACTTTTTCTCGCTGATACTTTCACACTTCTCTGTCTACAGGTCTGCACAATCTCTGCAAGGCATTCATAACATAGTTAGCTAATTAATGATTATTACATTTTTATGCCTTTTTTAAGTTGATCCCAAACTCCTTTTCAGATTTGTCTTTTCGCATTTCCGTATTTAATCTACTTGAAATTGTCGTCTCCTTTTTTCCTCATTTGAACACAGCTTCATCTCTTTTAGGAATATGCCTTCTTTCTTCTAACAGCCTCCCTTATTCTGTTGCTTAGCTACCCCATATTTTGTTTGTTTCTTTGGTCTCTATACATTTCATTTTGATAGGTAATATGCATTTGATCTGATCCATCAATAAGAAGGAATCCTCACAATTCTTTCATCTTCACATAATCTTTTTGCTAACTGGTGTTTCATGCCTCAAATAGACTGGAATAAGCATGTCCCTCACCAGTTGTCTCCTAACCAATGCAGCTTTTGAAATTCTTTTCTTAACTTGTCAGTCTATCTTTACATTTTTCTTGTTTTTATTTTAGATCCTTCAGTTACTCAGCTACCTGTGAGGATTTGCATTCCTGCTGAATCTTGTGTTGACGTGTAGCTCTGCTTCTGACAAATCCTCTGAAATCCAGGTAAGGTCTCAGCAGGTTTGAATAGACATCTACTCAGAGATGTCGATCACCAGGATGGCTCAGGTCCATGCACTCCTGTTTGTGCCTCCGGACAGTACCACAACACCACATCAGCTTATAAATAAATCTAAGTGAACATCTGAATCCATTCTTTTTCCAAATGCTGTGTAAAGATATGTTCAGGCAAGGGCAATATGGACCAGGGTTGGCACTGGAGCAAGAGTCAGCAGTACTTGATGCTGAAAAAAATAATTTCACTTGTTTCTCTGTTTTTCCTGAGTCTCTTTGTCTTTATCTCTCCACTCAATGGCTATTCCATCATATCTTAGAAAGTACAACAATTTTGACAGGAAGGATTGAGTAGGAAAGGTCGATAGTCACCTGATACACAGATGACCTAGGCTTAGCACCCTGATCTGAATCAGGCATATTGAAGTCTTGGGTCTCTGTCATTGCAAGTGAGGCCTTGAACACTTTTGTCTTGTTGACAGTACTGAAAAGTGATGGGGAGACAGGGATTTCTCGTCATTCTGTCAGAAATGTCATCCCCAACCTGGTGGAAGTAGTAGCTGGAACTTACATTAGAAAGTTTCAAATCTGACCAGCGTTTTCAAATGGGGCAAAAAAAATGTTTCTGTCAAAGCATCCTGGCTAGCAATCTTGTTAGCAAGTGACTTGGGAAGGTTAATGCCTTTCTCAGTTTTGAAGAAATTACTTTAAGTTTTTCAGCCTGAGTTTTTCTTAATGTCAGTGGACATTGTGGTTTTAAAATAGGACAAATCAGAGACTACTACTGGCAACTCAGGGGATCAGTAAATCCCTGCAATGTGATGAAATTCACCCTGCAATGTTCACAAACACAGGTCAACAGGAGGCTAAATGGATTCATAGGGTTTGGCAAGTGAAATGGAAACTCTGAAGATTACTGACAGGCTAACATTATAATATCAAGAAACTACTCTTTTGAGTATCCATGGAAAGTGTACAGCAAAATCCTGGAAAATAAACTCTGATGTGAAGCAGCCATCTGTCCAAAGTCTGGATTTATGTTTCTGCTGAGCTTTATGAAGTGTTTTAGGAGCACAAACTCTGATGTAAAACTTTAGGTTCCTTCAACAGGTGTTAGCTGTGTTGGGTGAAGACACTCAGATCTATTGTGTTGGACGAAGCACAGGAGTCGTGAGATGTAAAATCGTGGTCACTAGGAGGCAACAAGTTTCAGAAAAGATTGAAAATACAGATGTGGACATCTGGTTTTCATACTCATTACTAAAATTATATGTTTACTACTCTTTAGCACAGATGTTTATCAACCTACACATTTGTAAAACAAGCTGTATGGTCATTTTCTAGTGTCTCACACAACTGGCAGAAATGGACAGTATATTTTATTATTTTATAAAACCTTTCTAAAGCAATGGTCTGTACCAGAAGCAGGGCAGTATTTGTGTTGTGAAAAAGATGTATCTGGAAGTCCTTTCTCAAAAAATGGGGATGATGGAAGATATTTTAGGGATGTTCATTTTTAAGTACTGGCTCTGAGATTTAAGAATAACTAACTGAGCATTTGCGAGGGCCAAAAAAAGTAATTCATACACTGAGAATCACTGAATCATAGAATCATAGAATGATTTGGATTGGAAGGGACTTTAAATATCATCCGGTTCCAACCTCCCTGCCATAGGCATGGACACCTTCCACTAGACCAGGTTGCTCAATACCCCATCCAGCCTGGCCTTGAACACTTCCAGGGAGGGGGCAGCCACAGCTTCTCTGGGCAACCTGTACCAGTGCGTCATCACCCCCATGGTGAAGAACTTCTTCCTTGTATCTAATCTAAATCTGCCCTCTTTTAGTTTAGAGCCATTAACCCTTGTCCTATCACTATATGCCCTTGTAAAAGGCCCCTCTCCAGATCTCTTGTAGGCCCCATTCACATACTGGAAGGCTGATTGTACTTGGGTACTGGAAATCTTCAGTGAAGGCCATTGCCTTACAGTTTGAATCATGTAACATGGACGGATTACTCAGCATGGATTCAGCAAGGGTAAAATCATGCTTGACCAGTCTGATAGCTTTCTATGATGGCATGACTGGCTGGGTAGATGAGGGGAGAGCAGTGAATGTTGCCTATCTCGACTTCAGCAAGGCTTTTGACTGTTTCCTGTAACATCCTCACAGGCAAGATCGGGAAGTGTGGGCTAGATGAGTGGACAGTGAGGTGGATTGAGAACTGGCTGAAGGGCAGAACTCAGAGGGTTATGATCAGCGGCGCTGAGTCTAGTTGGAGGCCGGTAACTAGTGGTGTCCCCCAGGGGTCAGTACTGGGCCCAGTCTTTTTCAACTTCTTCATCAATGACCTGGATGAAGAGTTAGAGTGTACCCTCAGCAAGGTTGCTGATGACACCAAACTGGGAGGAGTAGTGGGTACACCAGAAGGCTGTGCTGCCACTCAGCGTGACCTGGACAGGCTGGAGAGTTGGGCACAAAAGGAACCTGATGAAGTTCAACAAGGGCAAGTGCAGGGTCCTGCACCTGAGGAGGAACAACCTCATGCACCAGTACAGGGTTGGGGATGACCGGCTGGAGAGCAGCTCTGTGGAGAGGGACCTGGGTGTCCTGGTGGATGACAAGTTGACCAGGAGCCAGCAGTGTGTCCTTGTTGCCAAGAAGGCCAATGGGATCCTAGGGTGCATTAGGAGGAGTGTGGCCAGCAGGTCGAGGGAGGTTCTGCTCCCCTTCTACTCTGCCCTAGTGAGGCCCCATCTGGAGTCCTGTGTCCAGTTCTCGGCTCCCCAGTTCAAGAAAGATTCACAAACTGAATCATAGGAAGTTCCATCTGAACACGAGGAAGAACTTCTTCACTCTGAGGGTGATGGAGCACTGGAACAGGCTGCCCAGGGAGGTTGTGGAGTCTCCTTCTCTGGAGATATTCAAGACCCACCTGGCTGAGGTCCTGTGCAGCCTGCTGTAGGTCAGCCAGCTTCGGCAGGGGGATTGGACTAGAAGATCCACAGAGGTCCCTTCCAATTCCTACCATTCTGTGATTCTGTCATTATCCCCACATTATGAAGACGGAATTCCATGGCTGTTTATGAATTAAAACATTTCTCCTCTGTGATACCTCTTCACCATCAGAGCTGCTTTTGAAAATATTTTTTTTCTAACAAGCCTCCTTGGCAGAAAGACTGTCACATGACATTTCTACCCGAGAAAGCATCAAATTGACAGTGGTTTTCAGGAAAAAACATTGATCATGCACTAGAAATGTGCACTCTTATTGGCAACAATCACTTGATTTGCAAACATCAGAGAAAAGTCATCACCCATGCATGGTAGGGTCCAGACAGGAGGTGGAAGGGTTCTCCTCTGCAAAGGAGTTGGTGGTATGGGGCACACTCAAGAACTCCTGCAAGTTCATATGGTAGGTATTTTTCACTAACAGCTCCAACTATTCAATATTATTTGCTCTCTTCAGTGAATTCCCACCTTAGCTGTTCATTTGAGGAGACTGGAAACCTGTGCTCAAGAGAAGGCCAGAATTAAATAATAGAAGTGTTACTGAAAGGGGTATGAATTTGTGCTGCTGCCTGCCCTCACATTGCCAGATGTCCTTTCATACCCTTTCTAACAGTTTTCAGTTTTGTACTTCTGAGATTAGTTCTTTAGTTACTAAACCCATAGCTCTTAAGAGCTTTCATATCCTTGTGTACTTGAAAAAAAATGTTAGCATATATTTTATATTTTGATGTGAAAGGTACCTAGGTTTCAACTTTTAAACACCTGATTTGGCAAGATGAGTATGCTCAGAAGAGATATGGCAGCAATAATTTATAGGCTTGAGGGGATGGGAGAGGATCTTCACATCCAGTACAACCTAGATATTGCTTGGTGCTGTGTCAGTCTTGATTTTACAACATTGCTTCCGTTATGAACAGATCCATATATTCTTGTTGGATCACTTTGCTTTAAAGCTCATTTAAAACAAATGTAGCTTTGTAGTGTTTGAAAAATCATGGTGACAAAGCAAAAACCTCAAAATTAAGCATAACTGAAGTGTTCGTTAAAACAAATCTGAAGCCAGCCTGGGATACTTGCATTTTATTCAGCCCTGGTGCTGGAATAATTCCCTCCAGGAGAAAAACAAAAAAAATCTGAACCTCCAGAAGGAAAACAATTCAGTCCAGCCTAAGAGTATTTCAGACAGTACCAGAAGAAAAACTCCATATGAACGGAGTCTTTTTTAAGCAACAAGGGCTTTAAGGTTATTTCCAGGGAGTTTCAGGGCTGCCGCTTTCTATGAGAAAATGTTATTCCTGCTCAATATGCCAACTTTTTCAATGTTATATGCCTGAAGTCAAGCCTTTTCATAGGAGCCTCTGCTCTCCACACCTCCAAGAATCAGAACTGCTTTCCTGTTGGAATCGAAATCCAGACTTCTAAGGGTCAGTATACCTGTTTGTAAATGGAGGCAGATGTTTATAATGATGTTGTTTTCCTTGTTAGGGAGGATATTTATTGTTAATACCAGAGCGGCAAACTGTACAAAGTGAATTTGTGCAAGAATTCAGCAAGACCACATCAGGTCTCTGACAGGAAGGACCCAAAGAAAGGAATTAGCAGGATCGGATGTGGTGATTTCTGACAGACGGCCAAACCTAAGAGGTCAAAATAAGAAGCCAGTGCAAAAATAGATTTATGCTTAAAATGAAATGCCACAATTCCCATTTCTAGCGCTGTACCCTGGATTAAGCAGCTATTGTGTGATAGTTTGTGAATTCAAAAACCCTGGGCTCAATGAGCCACCCATTTCACCACAAATTAGACCACGTTCAACAATGCTGCAGCAGCAGCATTTCTAGTGGTATCATCCCTTTTTGTTCCCAAAAGGGACAGGGATCTGCATGAACTTGCCCAGTGATGTACATCGCAGGCGCTGCTTTGGAGCTTCGTACAGCCATCGCAGGCAGCCATGCCAGCTAAGTCCCACTGCAGATTTCCCTCTCTCTTGACCCCATTGATCACCTTGCCCAGTTTTTGAGAACAAGGCAATATTCTTCAGCCTGGAAGGGAATTGTTCCCGTTGCACAAGATGGGCTGTCAGAGTGCACAGGAACACTTTCCCTGCGTGTATGAGGCTTTGCTCATGTGGAGGACATAACTGCAGCAATAAGTACCTGCTTCCTGAGGCAGGCGAATAAATGTCTTGCAAGAACAGTGTAAGAACCGACATTTGAAAATTCAGCCTAAAAGTTCTGACCTGTGCTGAAAATAACCTTGACAGATTGCAGGGAGAGATTTGTTGTGTTGTCACAGCATCTCGTGGCCTTAACTATTCAGCTGGCAAATATTCAGCTGGCAAGTCAGCTTCTCCTTCCAACCTGTTGGAAACGCAATTGCCTGGGTGGGGACGATGTCTTGGAGTGAAGCCCCTTGTTCCAAGTGCCTCATGTTTAACCTAATCCTGTCTTTCCAGGTCAGGCATCTCCAGAAGTAAAAAACCTACAAATGGAAGATATTTGACAATGTTTTTGGAGAAGGAAGAGTCCAGAGCCCAGAAGAGTTTCCAGCTCTGTGCCTAAGAACCTCTTTATCAGGGCCAACAGTTTTCCACACTTGTTTTCATCAGTGTCTTTTCAACTTGCTCAGTGAGCTGTTTGCAACAAAACATCATTCCTTATTGATTTCTGCCCCTCGCTATTGCTAGAAGGCACCGTAGACGGGGATCGCTGTTCGTGTCTCTTCCTTTGAAGAGCGGGAGGCAAGTCATTGAATCAGAAGTTGATCCACATGAGGACAGGGAGCTGAGCAACGCACCTGGAAGTGGATCTGTGCTATCCCAGGGGACATCAGGTTTCTACCTACCCACAATGGACTTCTCTTTTCTTTTCACACCAGCTGTGGGAAGCAGCAATGTAGCTGGTGACTACTCATGGAACAGCTTTCCCAGGTAAGCTGTGTGGTGGCTCTGGGAGTAATTAACACCATCTTCACCACAATCTGCCCATGCTTGGGATGCAAGTGCCCAGGCTGCTCACTGCACATCCCATGGGGCCTCCCGTCTGCAGGCAGGGAGCAACGCACAGAGTCTACAAAGCCTCTACTCTGCTCACTCTTCCGAAAAGGTCATCATTCCTCTCCCATGAGCCAGAGCAGCAGGAAAATAAGAGGCCACAAATTACTGCTGGAATGGGGCATGCATAGGCATGGGTACAGTGCTTCTGAGGTAATTGCTGAGGTGGCATGGCTTTGGCAAGACATCAAAATGCACAGCTGGCTAATATAGACCCCTCTTTTCTCCAGACCCACCTCAGAAGCAGCTATTGATTCTTAAGGCAGTAATATTCATCTGGCATCTCATTCATTCCAAGTTAATTGCTTAAATGGGTGGAAAAGGAAATTTGTGAAACGAAATGTGCTGCTGCATCAGGCATAAAGGAAACTTCGTCCCTATTAAGCTGGAAATGCTTCCCAAAGACAACACATAGGCTTTACTGTGCCGAGGCACTTAAGTTCAATTCTTCAGTGGGGCCACTGTTTAGAGAGATCATTACTAACTCGGTCACAGCAAGCTTCTGTACTTCAACTTCCCAGTCACGCAGTTTACTCTTCAGGATGGTTTCCCCTACATCTTAAAAATATGACCTTGGAAAGAATCACTAAATAAGTAAATACTTCAGTCTAGCAGGGTTTTCTTCTTAGATCCAAACCCTGGCACAGGTTGAAGTCTTGCAACTATGTCCTATCTGCTAAGGAGGCTTCTGTTGGTATTAAGTGGCATATTGTTTAGAGAAATAACACATTTTCGTTGGGGAAGGAGAAAACATTCCAAATAAGCTGCTGGTCAAACACACATCTTTATGTGTGTCAGCAGCTTGGGAAGAAGAAGGAGAAGGGAGTAGTTTCATTTTAAGTGTTTCTGTGAAGAAAAGTTATAGTTTACATTACCATGAATTTCTCCTTCAGAGTGCTTCTCATTTTCAGGATGCAATTTTGTGCTTCCTTCTCGCAGCAGACTTTTTTCACAACCTATGTAGCAGTGTTCCTTTAAGAACTAGCTGTTTCACCTCTCTAAATAAAGCTACTTTAGTACCTGTATTAATTCCTTGCATTTGCCATTACTATCGTACAAAATGACTTTTCTGCTGAGATAATAGCACTGCAGCTATTTTTTAACTATTGAAAACTACTGGCACCTTTTTAAAGAATCTCTTTTAATGTTTTTATTCATTATTAGTTTTTAACACCATTTTCATTTGAGACTCCCACTGTATTGGCTCACTGTTAAGCAAGTCCAGAGAAGATTTTTTTCCCTGAGTGTAAGGCCTGAGGAGGTCTGAGCGGCGTTTAAGGGATTGGCCCAGGATGCCGTCTTGGGGTCTCCTGCCATTAGCTTCCTCTGCCTGTGAGCAATTTTCTCCAGAAAAAAACATTCAAAGGAGATTTTCATCCTCTATGGAGTGTTTTTTTCAGCTATGGTACTGCTATGCTTTCCTTACACCTCAGCTACCAACAGCCTCAAGAAGCCAATGCAACCATCTACTGCCAACACAGAGACCTATTCCTCTGCTCCCATGGTCCTCAAGGCTCTCCAGATCGGTGGCAGCAGGGTAAGTTGTGTATTGCCATCTCCTACAGGGATCCAGTATGGTCTGAGAGTTCTGGAGAACATCTCCTCCAACTCCAAGCCCCTGTTCAGCCTAAGTTTTCAAATTTTCTCCAAGGACCCTGAAAAAATCTTCTTTCTTTTTTTTTTTTTCTGAGAAGAATGTCGTATTGTGGTGTTTGGGCTTTTGTTTAAGAGGTGAGATGTAAACTACTGTGCAGTCAAAGTTGGCAGGTGAGTTGCTTGCAATGATGATAGGGCTGATCCAACAAGGATATGGTTGAGTGGCCAGTGCAAGAGTTAAAAATTTCCAGGAGTCAGAGGCGATAAGTGAGTGAGAAAAAGTGGAGGAGGAACTGCAAAGAGCTAAAGGGAACTGTCAGGATTTTAAGTAGAGCATGGCAAATCCAAAAGAACAGGGCTGAGAAAAAAGTCAGGAATTTCTTGAAAGTGGCAGAACAAGCTTGGCGCAGTTTAATGCAAGTCTGTAGCTGTGAATTCACTAGCCTTCCTTCAGGCATCGGCAAAACAGGTACTAAATCTTTAAACTCAGTGTTCTCTCATATCCTACCTAAAGGAACATTTTAGCTGCTTTCTCAGCATTGAAACACTTCACTTTACTACTCTGGAAGGAGATAGCTGCAATGAGGTAGATGATGACAGAGATACTTGATGCTCAAGCAATGGGAACACCATTGCCTTGCTGGGTGACCAGCTTCACAAAGACTGAGGAAAAGGAAGTTTAACCTGGAGCTTTCCACTTTAAGCTCATCCTTTTTCTATCAGGCATGGACACAGACAACAAATCATCCCTCCCAATCCACATCATCATCTTCCTTATTTCTGGAGAAATTCTCCCGTGCAGTTCAGAGGGTTTCCAACTTCAGTACTGCTCCCAGGATCTGACCCCTGAGGATTGCTGCTTTACTTTCTGCATAGAAATACAAAACTAAAAGTTTCTGTAGAAGTCCCTTACAGTGAAAATAAGGAAACTGACAAAAAATGAAGGCATTAATGCTCACTCACACTCACATGCCACCTCTCCTCATCCTTTTGGCTCTTGTTTTACACTTGTTAGTGCAGTGCGTACATTAGAAGTAAGTTCAGTCTTGCTTTTTTTAAGGGCACTGTTTTTAAACACAGGAGGTTTCAGCAAAACAACCCCCACAAACATGGAGCAGGTGCATCTGGAGAACAATGAGTTTCATCAAGGGGAGGTGGAAATGAGTCACAAGAGAGAGGCACTTGTAAAAAAAAAGCCCCTAAGAAGACTACAAAGCTGCACCTCTGAATGTAAACACACTTTGTCTTTCAAGCCGAAACCCTGCTACCCAGTGGAGGGGTCGTACAATGTGTATAGCATCATCTACCAAGGTAGAAATTCCAGGTAGCCACCATCAGTCCATGTCTGTCGTTTCTGCTCTAAGGTAGATTGGCTGAGTGAAAAATGAGCCTTACTTGTGACACAGTTCAATGCTGTAACAGCGGGAGGCTCTGCCCAGAATTGTAAATTTTAATGCGGGATTTCACAATCTCAGATTGTTCTTAAGTGAAGCTTGTAAGAAAGAAAGGTTGATAGATGTTTACTCAGGAGTTTGTTTGTGATTTGGCTGAGGATATGCTTCCAGAACTCTGTGGCCGGTGCTCTGCACTCTTCTACATCAGTGTACTGAGTGTTGTAAACGGTTATCGGGTAACCTCCTTTTCAGAGGAAGGGTGTACAAGTTCAACAAAACATTGGTGTCCGAAGGAGCTTGTGGTGAAGGAGCCCTCTAAAGAACTATTAATTGAGCTAAAAAGAAAACCTTGTGAGAACACTTTAGCTTTCATAGGTTTCCTACCCCTGGGGAGATGTGTAAGGAGGGAGCTCAAAGATATAGAAACACACTCGTATTTGCCTGTTTATTTGCGCTGGTGTCAGTTGTCTGGTACTTGATAAATGCAGGAATTGTATTCACTGAACTGCTAGGATGATGAAATTTTGCTTTCTTCATCTGCTGTGGTTCTGGCAAGAGAGAAAGGATAACTAAGTTGAAGTTATTAGGAAAATCAGTGGTTGAACCCTGGAATTTCAGAGCGCTGCTCAGGTTTAACTGACCTCTCTCAACAAGGAGAAAACCCACTGCCTGCAAATTTTAGGCTCAGGTCAAGTACAAAATTCCTGAATAAATGTGCAAGCCCTCCCAAAGTAGTGAGTTTGTCGTATTGAGGCTTTCTTGCAACTTCTCCTGTCCATCTGCCTTCCAGAGAGATTAGAAATGATGCTAGAACAACTAATTTCTGGAATTCAGGACAAACTGGGAGTTTCACAAAACACTGGTCTAGGTTTAGTTCCAGAAATAAGGGAAGAGTATTGCAGAGCACTCAGTTATTCTGCTATTGTTTCCTCTGTGAGAAAAAATATCATTAATATATCCGGACAAACTTGCTTTGCTTCATTTCCAGCCTAAATGAACATTTTGCTCTCAGTTCGGCTTCAATATATGACAGCAAAAATGAGAAAAGAGCCCAACAATACACTAACAGATTCCAGAAGTACAATGTCAATAACGAAGTCACTGAGCCCTTTCCAAAAATGTGAAGTATTTGCAAGATATGATGAAGTGAAATAAATGGTTCGTCTTAGGGATCATAAAAGAAGCCCTGTGAAATGTAGAAAGGATTCTAATGATTATCTTATCAGAAAAAAAGTAATAACTGATTTGTATTCCAGATAAATTGTAGCAATTTATTAGAAAGATTGTTTCATCTGTAAACTAAATGGCTTGATTCGTAGCATGCCATTTCCACTGAGAGCAAATTTCAGCCTAACTGAAAATCCTCTTTTGCTAACCATTTTCATGGTCTTTCGTGTCAACATTCCACAAATGCTCATGGTTCTGCAAACCTAAAGTGAAAGCCATTTTCTTAGAAAATGTCAGTAATAAGTCTAATAAAACTAGCAAAAGGCTAATAGGTCTAATAACAGACATCTAATTAGTAGTAGTTCAAAAGTCATCTTGGGATTAGATGTCTGTGAAAACTGTTTTTCCTACATGCTAAAGGAAGAGTTGAGGGGTCCAAAGTCACCTCCAGGACAGGCAGCAGATAACTGGCAGGCATCTGAGTTTTGGACAAAGTTTCCTCCAGGGACACCTGGACAGCACATAGGCTCTAGTTTCCTCCTGTGGAGCTGAGCCTCTGGTGGTTTTGCTTTTAAACTGTAAAATGGACATACCTACTGTATTTTCCTTCCTCACCAGAATATTATGAGACTGATTCAGGTTAAAACTCTCAACTGCTGGCTCTGAGGAACTGGGGTCATGGAAGTGTATGAGATGTTACTTTTCACAGCAACATGAAGAACATTTGCTTGGTTGTCTGGTAGCTGAACAGATTGATTTCTATGCAACTGCTAGGAAATGAATTTGGGAATGTTAGATTTCTGTTTCTCATTACCTTGTTTCTGTTCTCACAGGGTACTTGCTGATTTGTCATATAGGCTACATTTTTGGATTTACATAATAAGATTAGCTGTCGCTAACTGTGGATATCACTATTTATTCAGCTTGTCAAGATGGATTTTTTATTGCCTAGAAGCTAGTGTCTGCTATTTCCATTTTCCTGAGAAACAGGGGGCTTAAGACATATATCTGGAAGCAGCCTATAGTTATGGTAGATGAGATCACAGACCTCTGACCACACCAGAGATTTCAAAGAGAATTTAAACACCTTCAATTTAAATACCTTAAGCATTGTGTTGGGCTTGGTCACACTGTCCTACCAAGGTCATTTTAGGCTAGTTCAGGTAACGGAATCCAGTTCTCCAGAATCTGAGTACTACTGCTGTGGTGGCAGCTCCCTTTGTTGCTATGTTTTATCTTCACCAAGCATGAGTGAATGTCAAGCACTTGATGATGGTTAGCAATTAATGTCTAAGAGGACATTAGCTATAGAGTCAGAAATGTAGAATCTTTTGTTGCATTGGTTCATCCATACACCTAATCTGGTTTTCATTTCCACATACTTCAGCCTGAGACCCCTTGCTATGTAGCTGATAGAAAGGCACAGACAGCTTTGTAAGTGTGATTTCTGAGGAATAAACTCCTAAATTAACAGCTTGGTCTGCAAAGAAGAATTTGGTAAAAGAAAAAAGGTTATTCTGAAAAGTACCACTGTTTATAATGTCCCTGGAGATCATTATCACTCCAGAATGGCTGCAGACCTCACAGTGGCTGGAGAATATAGGAAATCTTGTGTTTTATCGTGAAATGTTTTTTTAATACACTTCAGAAAAAAAAAACCCTCTGCTGAAATTCCTGTACATTCAAAGGCAAAATGTAAATGTCTCCCTAGAGAACAGTCTTCTGGATGATTGCGGAAGAGAAGAAATTTAAATTCAGGTGAATCTAAAATAAAAAACAACTACTTACATGTAGCAACATTATTATAATTCATGTGGGCATCGCTAACCTCTTGCTGAATTCTTAGAGATGACAAAACTTATTTCTGGCGGTAGCTTTAATGTTGAAATGTCACACTTGAGCACAGTGTTTTTTCACACTCTGACCTTTTATTGTCTTCCTCAGTTTTCTGGAAGACTTTTGCACTTCTGCTCTCTCTGCTTATCAACAGCCATGTTGTGGGGTTTTCTAAGGGGTTTTTTAGCTCTTATTTGTTACTTCCTTTATTTTAAGGGAAAAAAATCTCTGCCATTAGAGAACTGTTACAGATCCCCTTTCGTCTCTGAGGCTATTTCTGCACTGAAAGCTCTTGGCTCATGACTCATTCCACCAATGAACACTGGCACCTTGATACCTAATGACCTTCATAGTTGCATATCTTCAAAGCTGTGCCTTTGGGAGCAGAGTAAGGGCCAGCATCAGCAGCAAGAGTATGGCCCTACATGAGATATCGATGTCATCCAGGATGGCTGTCCGGTATACTGCCCATCAAGGAGGCCCTCTGCTCAGCTATCTGTAGGGCACATGAACACAGGTCTGAATTGGCTGAGGCAATCCTGTGCTCAGAGGTTCCCAAAAGAAACCCATCAGGAAAGCCTGGATGTTTGCATCCTAATCATTAAATAAATAGCCCTGATAACAGTGTGGGCAAACCTCCTCCGTCTCATGGATTAACACTTTATCATTACAATTCACAGAATCTAACACCTTGTCATTATTTTGACAATTGTTACTGATATAATTCTGGCTGATTTTCCCCATTTTCATGCTCAATGAGGAAATAGTTTCTTTGGGAGGAGAATTCTGAGCTGCTATTTAAAGATAATCCTCGATGCTTCCCTTGACACATTGTGCAGCGACAACCTGGCAATAGAGTGAAGGGCAACTGGTATGGAATTATTCAAAAATGTATTTTTTTTGTCAGAAACTTGTAGGATCAGATGAAAACTGAGTTGTAACTTCAAGGGAGGAGGCTGAGGTACTTTCCCATTTCATGAAAGAGGAGTCACTGGAGACAGGGAGACTCGAGTTGAAGATCCTACTGCACTTCATGCAAAATAAGAACTTGAATCTGGACCCCAGGCAAGGTGGGAAATCCTCTTTCTTGCTCATGTTTCAAAAGATAAGACATTTGTTATGATGCAGGAAGAAACACCTCAGAACTAGCAAAGATTTTGTGAAATGGGGTTGTCATCGTCCTGCAGAAGACTTCCCTCCTGCTGAGCACCTTCTGCTGACCCTGCACGCAGAGAGCTCTCCTCCCCCAGCAGGAATGGGCAGTGAGGGTGCAGGACCACCAGTCTCACACCAGCTCCGCAGCAAGCAACAATTTCAGCCTGGGTTTCCCGTTGTGTAGGTAATGATTCTAATCACTACCATTTCATATCGATTTTGTGAATTCGCCCTCTGACTTTATTAGAAATGCCCCAAAACTGAATAAGCTAATTTGCTAAACATTCTCAAAAATCAAGTTTGTGTTGTCCTTAAAAAATTATCTTCCCATTTTTGGATATAAGTCTAAAAACAACCAATTCTTTATCCTCTTACTATCTAAATACCTCAGAATCCACAGTGTAGTTTACACCTCATGTGCAGAGAGGTTGTAAGTGTATTTTTGATTCCACTCGTGGATGAATAACTATGGCACAGAGCAGAGAAGGGATTTGCCCAGGGCCATACAGATACTTTGTGGAGGAGCAGGGACTTGAACCAGCTTTCCCACATTCCTTCCCTGGTTCAGTAAGAGAGATGTTTTCAGTCAGTAGACATTACAGGGTTATTTGTCTGACCCCGACCTCACATTTCACAGCATAGGAGTCAGGTACAACATTTTCTGCAAGTTTGTTTAACTTTGCTAGTCTTTCCATTTATCTGCTTTTCTGTGGGCCTGCTCAGTATTTCCCTCAGAAAATTTTGACTGAGCAGGAACAAAAAGGGCTTTCGCCATTTGTCGAAGATCTCCAGGTTTTGGAGCAGCGTGGTCAGATTGGCATTTGTAGTGCACATTTCGTGCAAGTCAATAGGCAAGTGGCCTTTCTGCAAATCTGCTGTGTTTCTTCTTCGCCAAGTAAGTTGCTGGTACATACATAAATCCCTTTTTTCTTCTAGAGTTTCCTTTTTAGAAATACGCAAGGCTTGCTCTGTCCTTTTCTAGGCTATGGGAAGAATGAGTTATTTTTTGCATCTCCAAAGTATCTTCACTGGGAAAATCCAGAAACTCTTGCAAAATTTTGGTGCAAGCAATACTCTAAATTGCACAGATTATGTCTACTTAAAAATGCTACCAACCTCTACAGTGAAGCCCAGCATATTTCAAACATAATAGGAAGAACAGAGGAAAAAATTATATGATTCACTATTTCTATATCTTTACTGCATTGGTAAATCCTAAAGCTGTACATGTGAGAGAGGAAAAAGTTTTTGAGGGATTCTAGGGACTGTTCCTATTTCTGTATGTGCCAAAAAAATTGTTGTAAAACTAATTTGATTTATCTTCATATCACTGTGTGGTAATTTCAGTGTGGGGGTAACACCTGTACATCAGCAGAGATTGTGGACATATATATGAGGTGGAGGGCAGAACAACAATAACACTGCCCACCTCTTTATTAATTATCCGATAAAAGATTGCTGGTGAAAAAAATACGTGTTATACTGTCCTGACATTCAATGCACTTTTGTGTATGAGCTGCTTCACTAAGGCTTCTTGGTTCCAAATATTTTTAGAACTGTTTCTGGTATTTTCCTACTTAGATCTCATATATATCGTACCTCACAAGCTTCCCCCTGTGCTCAGCTCTCCTAGATGGCAGAATTTTTAAGGACACTGGCTTACGAAACATAACTGGCATCTGTATCCCTTAGAAGAAATAGGACTCAGGAGAGAGTTTTCTGCAGTGATCATGAAGGAAAAGTGGAATTCAGATTCATTGACTGCTGCAGAACTGCAGCATTTCCTCCATAAAATATAATGATATGTAGTGGTCATCGTACGAGCAAGATGTTTTATACCAATACATGTATCTTTATGTGAAATACCAAATTACTAGTCAGTTCAACATCCATGCAGTTACCAAATGTGTCTCCAAAACGGAAACCGTGTTGCTGATGCCAGCATGAGGTCTGCTGCCCCTCTGCCGCCATGAGGCTGATCCAGAAACTAGTGGATGCTGCCACCTCGTCGATGCATCAGACCTGTGGGGCCTCATCCGTGTGTCTAACCACAGGTGACTTCACCTCTCTGTGCCTCCAACAAATTACGCGCCAGAGTGCCAGGCTCCTTTCGAAACAGCATCGTGACTTCCCATGGAGAAGCACCCACAGAGGGTTAAGGAAGGTTTCTGGGCAGCAGCTGAGCTAATTCCTGCTCTCTTTTCCACCAGAATAAACCCAAAACTATGTGACAGAAGCAGAGAAGCACATCGGCACATTAAACTCAATGTAAGCTTGGTCCTTCTGCGCCTGCACAGTGCAGCACCTTCCTTGTGGACATGGGCACGTACCGTCTGCGAAGGATTTGGCCCAGAGCTTGTGGACTTTGTCCTCATTCCCCCTCTAGACGAGCTCTCCTTGTAATTCCAAAAACGTAGTTCAGTAGCTCAGCACAGCTTGGCTGATGACGAGAGGACGCAGAGCAACTTTGGAAACACAAACTGGCACGGGGAGAGAGTCTTTTTGGCTTCGAAAGGACAGCGCACACGTTCGGAGCCAGAATGTGTAAAGACTTTTGTTCACAAACAGAAATCCCTTGTGCTGACAGGCTCCGAACAGGGCTGACGCTTTTGTGAACGCAATATGAAAGTTACCTTGCATTGGGATTATCCAAGTGAAAGGTTTGCAGCAAAAAATCGACTGGGAAAATTTAGTGGTGGGAGAATGGTACTCGACATTAAAAAAGAAAATAAATCAGCTGTGAATACTCTGCTGTTTTGACTTTGTTCTGTCTTTAAAATCACCCAGCAAATGTTTCAGGAGAACATGCTTCAACCCAAGGGTGGCTCATAGTCTGTTTTTTATAAATATTCGTTAATCGAGGTTTGATACTTGGTCTGTAGGGTGACTCACATCCGAGGCTGTTGTCTGTTTGTATCTCTCAAGCAGCAACCTGATCCATGCAGCAGCTCTGTGAAGGGGGGGACTCGCTTCCCCCACCTTATCCATGGAGAACCGAGGTTAACAGGGCCAGACCCTCGGTACCAAGTCACACAGGGAGTCTACAGCCAAAATGGTCCTGCTGCGTCTCAGTGAAGGATCACGATGTCAGAGCCACGTCTTCTTCTGGCAAAATTGTTCTCTTCCAATACAGATTGGTTCCAAAAGGGTTCTTCACTATCAGGCAAGAAAATGAAGTGTCCCCACAGCCACTCTTTCCTAGACTCATGTCTCCCACCTGGGAAGGGGTGGGCTGTCCTCTGGAGAAGCTGTTGTTTCCGTAAGCTGTAGATGGAGCATAAACAGGCCAAGCAACTCACTTACATGCCTTCAAGTTTGCTGTGGAGGAAAGAGGCTGAAGCCAGATTGTGCCAAAGTTTCTGTTTCTGATCAAAAGACCTATACTTTACAAACTACTTTTTTTTCTAATTTCTTCTCAAATTAATTTCAGACTATTTTTAAAAAATGAATGACTCAAATGTCACTTTTCTCTGTGAACTTTCATATGTTCCAGCTACTCTGGAGCAAGTATTCTCTGAAAAGGTCACAAACACAGACATAATAAAATCCCCAGATAATTTCCAACTCTTTCCCCTCACTTCAGGCAAACACGGGGCTCAGTGCTTCACCACTGCTGTTTATTTCACTACAATGGTTTAGTTCCTATGCCCTGTCTTCGCTAATTATCTTGAACGGAGCTAATTATTACTAGATAAGTTCATTTATGGAACATGACTAACCTTCAGAACAGAAGTGTCAGCCAAGGCTAAAAATTAATGGGTTAAGAATCATGAGATTTATAAAAAATCGTAATTAGTCTTCGGATTGTTACTTTTTCTTTGCAGATAGCTGAGCCTCACAGTCCTTAATCTCAAGCTTTATGCAGTAAGGAGAAACGTCTTGTTGCCTAGAGGTGCCTTACTGCCTTGCGTGGCTCCTGCTGGGAAAGCATCAACATTTGGAAAATCCTCAGTGCAATGTGGGGACCTGGGAGGGCTGCCCTGGCCAAGCAAGAAGCAACGCGACGCTCAGAGGAGGACCACAATGCCAAGGAAAGCAGTAGATTCACATGGTATAAGCTCATTTGAGAGTAGTTTGGGACTAACATGCTTGCGTGGTGCCCCTTCCTTGGGTCAAGCCCTAGGTACGCTACCACCGACTGGCTGGGACTAAGGATTCAGGGGCTTTTGTATTTCTTGCACACCAGTCACCAGACTGTGGGTGTTCACATCTCACCCCCTGTCCCACCAGGCTGTGACCACTGAGGAGACCCAGGGCAAGGGAAGGGAAGCAGTTTTGTGGGAATTTCAAGACCAACAGCAGCCCTGCGAGATCCAACCCTGAGCCCAGGTGAGGATGCTTTAGGTCTTTAAAAGGACACTTTCACCTGCCCTTTTCTCTGCCACAGCTATGTGAAGTAGCATGCTATTCTCCACTTTCAGGACATGCCCCCAAACATGTCTTTCTTCTCCCTTTTCCACACCTATCAAATTACTTTTTTTTCTCTTCTTCATTTCTTTTCTCACTCACCATCTCCACTCGCATGAGGGACTCCACGGAGAATCGCCTGAGGGTGAATAGGAAGGACTGGTCCACTGAATATGTGGTTAGGACTCACAGGCACAAGCATTTTCCAGCAACACTGAAAGGATTAATTGAAATGTTGAGCCAGAGCAGTAATTATTTTACCAAACAGTGAAACTCTATTCAGCCCTTCCCTCTTACCTGCTACTGATGCAATCAAGGCCAAACGGAGCCAGGATATAAAATTACCGCTGCAGTTCACCAATACTCTGCATTTTAAAAGCAACTGAAAGAGAGAGGTGCCCATGATTACTGTGTAAGAAAGAGGGTTTTCATGAAACAAATGGGTGTAATGCTTGCTCTAAAGCCCTAGTACTGCTTCCCAGCAAAATAAAACATACAGGACTGGACTCTCTTCTGACTTTCCAGAATGAATTCATTCACTTTAGTAGAGTTACTACGGATTTACTCTGTGAGATCAGAATCGGATCTGTGCAATGCAAGACACTAGAGGTGCTTTTTCTCTACTTTGCTTTACTTTCCCTTGAGCGTATTTTTATCTTTTTCTATTTGCAGTTCAAATAATTGGAAAACAAAAAAAGTCCCAAAGATGAAACTAAACTGGGGTGGAGAGCAGGAAGTGAAAATACTCCAGTCTTCATGTTTATTCTTGCCATAGGAGTAAACAGGGCTTGGTTCAATGCACAGCTCTGTCACAGAACGTTGTGTTTGCTGCTCCTTCTGTCGGTGAAGCTGCACCGACTGCCGTGAAGTCACCACTACAGTGAGCAAACAGAAACCGGCTGATGCTCAGGTGCAGAGTGGACAGCAGCTATCTCCTTCCAGCTTTTAGAAACTGGAACTGCTGAGCGATCTGCTTTGTCAGACCCACACAAAGTGATCATCATCCTTATGCTAACAGCGAAGGGCCCCACACTTTCATCACTATGAATTTGCCTCATCAAATCCACGGGGGCAATGCATGTTTACCCCACCTACATTTGCACGCTCTGTTTTACCAACCATCTCCATACATTCTTGTTCTTTAATCCACTTGGAACTTTCCAAAAATTTCAACCACTTTTGCTGAAATTTTCCATGTTTCTTTTCTGACCAAAGGTGAGTTTGGATTTTTAAAAAGCCAGAGGAAAATTCCATTGGCTGCTTGTGAACTGAAATGAAGTGCCAAAACAAAGAAACGTTTCCCCTCATTTGAGAGGGCTGGTAGCCACATCCCATTAGGGAGTGCAGCACCAACCATGCAACACAAGGGACCTGCTCACAGACCTTATGAAGGCCACACCCCACAATTCAATAGGGAGTAAAGACCTACAACTGGACTTGCACAAGCACTGTTAGCTTGGAAACCATAAAATGCAGCAGGTTTCTTTATGTATCCAACCCAAGCCCTGCTGAAATCTGCAGGCATCCTTCCATTGATCTAACCACAACTCAACTATACCCAAACGTCAGCAATAACACCGTAACATGTACGACTGCTGTCTGGGCATTGTCTGTGGCTAGCTGGATACCTGCTGCTCAAAGAGCCTGTGAGCTCACTGCATACCCCTCTGCCTTATATCCCCCTATTTTCCCCAAAGCAAGTATTTTTCCTAACAGCTATCCTTGTTCTAACCTGAGTTGTCAAAAATTACCCTCAGTCTCTGAACAGAAGAGATGGCAGTAATTTTCTACATTTCCCAGCTGACATAGAACTTGTTAGTCCCATTCCAGAAGAACCTGACCCTGGGGTAAGAAGGTCCTTATAGAGATTTTCACTGGAGGAAGGGGGAATATTCCGTCACTGAAGGGATCTTGAAAGTTTGGTCTTTTTTTGCTATGGATGAAAGTGAAGCTGTAGAGATCTCCCAGATCCAATAACAGAAATCTCCTCACAGTGTGGCTACCTTCATATCTTTGTTTTGGAAAGTGTGAGGCAGACCAGAATCTCCTGCTATTTCATTTCTATTTTTCTTCTTTCATTTCTTTTTCTCTTTCTTTCTGCCCATCGCAGTCTTATCCCTAAACTTCTTTTAAATGCTTCCTCTCCATGCTAGTGCCATAGTGGTATTTGCCTTACTGGGTACAGAGTAATGTTGTTCAGCCCTCAGAAGGAGCTCTCTGGGGTAGGACTGGAACATGTTAGGGAAGTTTTTTATGGCCTCTGTCTTGGCTGACACACTGGGATTGAGCTGGGTGCCTCCGGAGCTAAAAGCCCAGGTTGTTGCAGGCTGAGGTTCAGAGCCAGGCTGCGTAGCTGGAAGCCATAACAACTCCTATCCTCTGCGGATTAGCACAGAGGGGGACTTGTGAGTGGTCCGTGTGATATCTGTTCTGGAGGTAAACAGAGGATTTTAGTCTCCTGGGCTGTCAAACCAGCTCTTTTGACGAGCTCTAAATTCACTTAAAGCCATGTAATTTGAACGTGCTGTGGGGTCCAAGCCTACTTCACCCGTGATACTGCGTCAATAGGCCCATTAAGATTCAGCCAAGTTTGTGTGGTTTGTTCGTAAACAGTCACCGCAACGTCTCCTTCAGAGATATAAAGGCTCCTCTGCCAGAGCACAATAGGGGCTGCTTACATGGTGTGAATTCATGACTTAAAAATCATTAGGGATGGAAAAGTGCAAAAACAATTTGTGCTTAAAAGATGTTATTAAATTCTCGCAACTTCACCAGCTTGTGTGTATTTTCCCAGATAGAGACCTTGTATGCTGAGCTATGATTTTGTCAGCACTTGAATGATAAACACAATCTCGTAGGGTTTTTATAAATCAGACACAAAATTTTACCATGGGATGTAACTTTGCACACAAACCCTCAGCTAGGAGAGAAACACGTTCTTTTTAATTTTAGGGAATTTAAAAATCGTGTAGATACCTCTAAGTGCCAGGATGTTGCAGGACACTTTAGATTTTCTCTTAATGAATAGAAAATTCCATGCAGAGAAACATCACATTTCACTGACATTTGATTAGACTTAACAGTAACAGTATCAAAGCTCTAATGGTTCAAAAATGCTGTCTTGGCCCTGAGATCATTCTCCCAGTTCTTCTCTGAACCAGCATCAGATACCACTTTCCAATCATAAGAACTAGAGGTGGTCTTCCATAATGTACTGAACATGAGATTCAAAAAGAGGAGCATTTGGCAATTCCGGTACAGGCTGGACATCCGCACATAATAATTTCTTCAACAAATCTATCTTTTTTGTTTGAGCTATACCAACTGCTTCAAACACAACATCTATGCTTATCTTAAAGATTGCAGAGTCTTTAAGATTCTGCCATGGCATCTCTAGGTAGGAACCAAAGGTGTTGCTGTGTATAGGAAAACTCAGGTAAGGAGAGAGAAATCAGGAAGATAAGTACTCCACAGATGCTGACTGAATCCACAGGGGAACATATGGTTGCGAAGGAACAATGTGGTGAGTTGTTGTTTTCAAACATCTTAAAAAAGAGCATGGTTAAGAAAAGACTTTGCTGAGAAATCGCTCGGATGAGAATTCACTGTTGGTCTTCCTTGCTATCCCCAGTGTGATAGAGCAGGACACCAAGAGAACATGCACAAAACTGGGCAGGGTGAGAGCACTCGTGAGAGTACCGAAGGCAACCAGACCACAGAGCCGCAAACCTCGAAGGAGTGGTGCGGACCCATTCTCTTATTTTTCTGCAGCCCCTTGGTTAGAGCAAAGGTCTGGCAATTTGGCCATGGCTGTCTTACAGCACAGGCAGCCAAAGCAAAGTCTTCTTGCAGCAGACTGTTCCTTGTCCAAAGAGGATTGGCCAGGTTGAGTTACAGCTATCTGTTATAACGAGCAATATTTGCTTTATCTGTTTTGTGCCTTACATCATCTGCGTGGCACTTAACAAGTTTGCAGTAGTGGGTTAACACTTTCTCTCTTTTTGCTTGTATCACCCTTTGAATGGCTGTGCTTGCAGTAGCAGGAGTACAGAGCTGTTTGGATATTGATACATCCCCACGCTGAAGGCCAGGGAAAGGCTCCCACTGATTGGAAGCTGCGGACAGACTTCTTATCAGGGCCCATTGCAATAGGACAAGGGGTAACAGTTTTAAACTAAAAGAGCGTAGATGCAGACTGGATATAAGGAAGAAATTTTTAACAGTGAGGGTGGTGAGGCACTGGCACAGGTTGCCCAGAGGTGGTCGATGCCCCATCCCTGGACACATTCGAGGTCAGGTTGGACAGGGCTCTGAGGAACCTAATCTAGTTGAAGATGTCCCTGCGCACTGCAGGGGGGCTGGACTAGATGTCCTTTAAAGGTCCCTTCCAACCCAAACTATTCTATGATTCTGTGACTGTTGTGGGGCCGAAGCCCCACTGTTTTTTCAAGAGGAAAACCTATAAAAACAACAGAGAGGCAGCCCTGAGCCCCTCCTTCAGTCCCTCTCCTCACGACCCTCTTCAAGTCAAATCCCACTTTTCTAGTCCACCCTTAACTCCATCAACTTTTGCGGCTTTCCAAGTCCCTCAACACTCCGTTCTCCTTCAGGTTTCCTGAATGCTCCTGCACACAGACCTCCAACAACAGCTAAGCTGCTGGTTGCAAGTTTTACGGAAGGGGTGTTGAGATGTGTCTCCGTTCCACTTCAGTGCATTTGGGGGCCTTCCTTAGCCCCTTGGTGTGGCTTTAATGTTTTTTTGTATGCCGGGTGCTCTGCCCATTGCCTAAGCTTCCTCCTCTTCAATGCAGGGCTCTCAGGTTTTCAGCCTTCCATGCGGAAAGGACTATTCGTCTTACACTGAGTGAAACTTCGCGGAAAGTGAATGAACAGAAGAGAGCACTTGGAGCCCAGACGTTGAAAGGCTCCTTACACAAAACACAAAAGAGCTTTTCTTCTCATCAGTGTTTTCAGGAGACAAAAGAAAACACATTTTCTGAAGTGTTCCTCTGAGATATTTTGTTTTGAAGTGGTTAAAGAATTTCAAATGTGAGATAAGGGGGAGACACTGGCATGGAGCGAGGATAACAGTTTGTTCCTCCGAGGGCTGGGATTAAATTGCAGGGAATGCTGGCACCCAGCCCAAGCTCAGCTTCCCCAGCCCCAACACTTGCTTAAAAAGGTAGAACTTGAAACATGTGCTTTGCACTCTCTTCTTATCATCGCCCTCCCGGCTTTGACCATTGTTTATGTGCTCTGGCATTCACAAAGCTTGCATCTAGGCTTTGCTCAAGACAGTGTTGATAAGCCAGATGATGAATGTGAAAAACTCCTCTCTGAGAGGGTGTGATTTGGGCTATGTTTCAAATCGCTGGCAAAGGACTCTCCTGTTGTTTTTCGTTTGTCTTTACCTAGCGTAGGGGCAGTCCCATTTTGCAGAAGGCTGCACCATGCGAAGCGGAGATGCTCTGCTTACAGGTGACTCATTATCAGGTTGACAGTGCTTATTGCTGGATTATGTCAGCTCTTGCTTTGACATGACACAACTCAAGATCTGTTCCATGTGCAGTTCCCACTCTCTCTCTCCTTACCTGGTGTTGCTCTTTTTTTCAGCAGCAAAGACTTGCTTGCAGATTTTTGCAGCTTAACATTGTTTGAGCCAGAAACCATGCAAATCACTCACAAAGTCATCCCCTCCCAGTTTGCAGGCGTTGCTGACAGATACGAGATGTTTCACCTGTCTAACCCTCAACACACATGTTCTCACAGCAGATGGGTGAGTGGGGATTTTCATGTACTCAAAGTGAGCGTGGAGTCGCAGATTAGCCAGGTCTGTGAATCAGAAAATATTCCAAGGCCCTTTTTGTGTGTTGACAGAGAGTGTCAAGACCTGTGTTTTCCTACATCCATTTATCATGGCTTGGTATGTTCAAAAATGTTGTTGTTCTTCATTAACTCTTTCATTTGTAAAAGGCCAGGATCTTCATGCTGTCGTTGCTGCCACATTCCTGGGTCTCCCAGGTTAATTGATTAACAAAGCAGAGCTGCTGGTATCTGTGGAACAGGGGACATCTTGTTTTAGTGTAGATACTACAATAATTGTCATCGGAGGCCTGAGATAAACACAGAGGCCTGGTAAGCAAAAAGAAAGAGACAGTGCCCTGCAAATTTTATGTGCTAAACAGCAAGACAGAGCAGCATTTTACCCTTTTAAAGCAAGGAAGGATGTGGAAGGTGATGGAAAAAAGGGCAGGAAATACACAGTGACTTGTCTAAGATCACATAAAGTGGCAGTGGGATGTCTAAGAACCCAGGTCTCAGCAATGTGTCTTAGCCACAAAGAAATCAGCTTGTAATTTTAGGTGAGCATATCTTGTTAAGCACGTGAGCCAGCTTACTTGTCCTGTCCAAGTAAGAAATGATGAACAGTCCCGTGTCTAATCAGGCAGAACGCAGGGATGCACACCGAGCCATAAAGCTCCCTGGCTGGCTGCTGAACTCAGCAGTTGTAAGTTGATAAACTCTGTGCTGCTCTCTATCTCATTTTCTGACAACAATTTTGGCATGCCTGAGCCTGCCTGGGTTACAGGTGATTCTGCGTTCATAACTCTGCTCTGTCCCATTATAAAGACAAGTCCCAAATCCAGCATATGTAAGCACAATCAGTATTACTGCGTGGCTTAGATTTCCCCCTGGGACAAAAGGCAGTCACAAAGCCGACTTCCCCGTTAGGGTGCCAGAATGTACTGGGACTGGACTGGGGATACAGAAACCCCACAAAACACAGACAGGTCAGTTTGAACCTGCCTGTGGCTTGAACGGAGACTGCTGTGTGATTTGGGTTGGGTCACTTCTGTTTGCTTTAGTATTTTTGGACAAAAAATATGGATTTTAGCCTATGTATCTCAAGTAGTTGTATCACAGAGTTTGGCCTGTGCTGTCTCTGACATATTTTATACATGCAGCTTTATTTAAGTAACAGCTGGGATATAGGCACATATGTCATCTATCAAAGACTGAAGAGGGAAATGCATGAGCTGGTGCATTTTTGTACACTTGCTGTCATCACATTAGTGTAAAAAGAATTAAGGCTCAAAGGAAAAAAAAGCTTATTGCTCCATCTGACCATGGAAATCTTCTTCCTTTAACCTTATGCCCTGCATGGTTGAGCAACTGTACGGAAAAGTTTAAGTGGATAGTACACAGATCAAAGGAACTCCATCCATTATAAATTATTTGAGTCTCTTGCACTTCAAAATAAACCGGTCAGGTTCTGTTTGTGTTCTTGTGGATTGTTGTTGTTTTAACCTGTTAGTATTTGTTTCTTTAACTTCTTGTTTTGATGCTGATCCTGTCTCCTCATCCAAAGCCTAAGGCAATCATTAAGACTGCAACTGTAAGCTCTTTGGAGCTAGGACCCTTCATTTGTCTCCCTCGGAGTAGCGGGTAGCTGCTCTGAGTATACAAATAAAGGTCAGTGATTTGGGGCACTTTCACAGATGGACAAACCTTGAGGGACCAAAGTCCCTGGAGAAAATGATGTGTCTCTACCAGGCTTTGTAGAAGGTGTCAGAATCCCAATTCCCTGGGTAATATGGATGATATAGGCTTGATACGGTTGACAGGAGGGACTGGAAAGGTCAGAGCACATCTTTATGGAATAAATGAAATTCCACTTGAAGCAAGATGGTGTCTGGCTTCGAAATGTGTCGTTTCTGTAAATTCACCTCTCAATATAACCACAAGATCCAAATACCAGTTACAACTTTCTTTAGCCCCTCTCAGACAACAGACGCAGCTGGACTTTGAAACACCAAATTTAAGTTTGGATACCCTTTGTTCTTTATGCCACTTTAGAGAAGTTGGTGAGGCGTAAGGGAAAGACATGAAAATTGTATTTATCTTCTGCCTATCTCATCTGCAGATCTACAGATTGGCTTTCCTCATCTTCATAATTTAGAAAAGATCCAAAGGTTATCTAATCCAGTATCTTGACTCTGACAGTAGCCAGTGGCAAATACTTGAGATAACTGCATTAAATCATGACTGCGGGAAAATTTGAAATAATCTCTCTCAGAATATCCATTCTGCGCTGAAATAGTTAAGGAATTGCTTCAGCTCTGAACCAGAAGATGTACTATCCTTTCAAATGTATTTGCTGTTATGATGTGTAGCTTAGACCTGCGTATCCGCCTTATTGCTAGGAATGCACTTTTTGGAATATGGCTAAGCAGCTCCCTGCAGCAGTGAGTGCGGCGTGCCTTCACGTGTGGTACCAGGAGATGGTGCTTCCGTGGATATTAATGCCAGTTGCTCTGCAAGCGACAGTGCTTTTGTATTGTGAGTTCGGAGAAACACCTTAGGAAGTCTCCCAGCAACTTATTTCTATCACATTTTCTGGTATTTGTCTCTTTTCTCACTTGATACGACAACCACTTACATGGGCCCCTCCAGCTTAAGGAACTTTGCTCTTAGGAACATTACTCCCAGGAACGAAGGCTCATATACACCTCAGCTCACTTCAAGCATCCCAGCAAACAGTCCTAAGAAGATCACCCCACAGGCCAACTGAGATGTCATGGTTATGACCCTGCAAGTGCCACCCTTTCTTTGTGGCGGGAGGAAAAGTTGAGATTCCCAAAGCCATGTGTCCTGAGTCGGGGGGATCCTTCACGAGTTTGTTTACAACCACCCCTACCTGCAGTCCATCTGCATGTCCTCTTCTGGTCCTTGTCTTGACTTAGTGGAAACATGATGTCTAGCCATACCCTGAGAGTGAGGGCTTTTCAAAATGTGGCAGGACTTACAAACATACATTAAACCAGTTACAGATTGCAGTCAGATTTGTTATTAAAATGCTACAAAGCTCGGCAAGTAATACCAGCTGAGTTTTGCCTTCACAACCTTCTCATGTCCTGAAATACAGCAAGTGCCAGATCATGTCTTTCCCTTTCCAAGCTGCTGGGTGGGAAGAGAGCAGTCATGCTGCTCCCCATTAACACCACCACCAGTCTGCTCCTCACAATCAGATTTTCTCACAGAAATCCAATGCCTTGCATGAGTTGTAGGTGGGTTTCTAGGACCTAAATTTCCCTGGAAGCATTTTCATTACTCATAAACAACATTTTCCACAGGCCTGTCTGTAACTCACTCTCTGGAAAGACTTGACATGGGTGCCACGTATCTCCACAGGCTTCCTCCTGTCCCAAGTTTGTTTCCGCTGCAAACATCATTTCACTTACATGCAAGACTCTTCAGCCAAAACCTTAATCTGAACTCTGAAGAGCTTTCTGAAGAGCTTCCCCCTCCCTTTCAGCATGTTGGTTTTAATCTCCTGTATGGAAAAATGCTGTTAAACACACATGGACTGATTTTGCCGTCACCAGGATTGTTCCAGCCTTTATCCTACTGTGAAATGCTGCCAGATCAGGAGAGCAATGTTTTAGCGTCACCCTGCCTGCAGCATCTGACAACACCAGACAGGCAACAGTCCCACAGTTCATGTTTAATTTAATCCGTGGCTGCCAAAATTCATGGATACTGTCAAAAGACAGGAAGAAAAGAACCTCCACAGGGCTGTGGTCAGCTGAGTGTTGAAACTGGAGTAGCTGAAACACGAGTCAAGGTGAGGCAGCATATAAGTAGGAATTAAGAAAAGAGAGGCTGAGCTGTGAGGATAACCCAGGTCTGCTGTGTGTCCTGCAGTCCAGGCTGCAACGCAAAGCTCCTCACAATGCTAGGAGAGCATCAGATGAGCACAGACCTCGGGCTTAGGGCACCACAGCAGGCTGGGCTCTGCTCTGCTCCCCCAATGGAAATGATGCTGTGGGCAGGGCTGTGATCTGTATTTCTGGCTCTCCTTCTCTTTGTGGCTAATGTGAGAATCGTGGTAAATGAATGCATTTTGAGGAAGAACCACTCTGGTTTCTGGCTGAGATCACCTCTTGCATACCTTAACTTTGCTGGAGAAAGCGAGGTCCATGGGGTGAAACACTCCTAGACAAGGGCCATATAAAGCCATGCATGTACGGCTATACAATACCTTCCACATCATGCACAGAACTCAGCATGATGTGAGTGGTTTCATACCTGTACCCACCCTCCAAAACGTGCTTCCTCATGGCTTTGTATGTTTTAGCAAAATGTCTGGGCAAATAGTGAGCGATGATTTCCTTCAATTGTTGCCTCCATCCTCCACCACCCTCAAAACTGTTGGTTCTAAAGGAAATTCTAAAAGGCCTTTGTTTAAGTCCCTCCCTTTAATTGAGTGCATTGTACAGAGATCAAAGCACTGTTTTTAGTGGGTCTTGGTAGGCAGGAGTTTTTCTGAACAGACTCCAAGCTTTTGGTGCAGAATGGGTCAAAATGACCTTCTCTTTCCCCCCTCCCACATTCATACATTAGTGACTGCTAATTCACATTAGCTGGCATGGACTGAACTTAGTTTCTAGATCAGTTATTCTTACAGCCTTATAGTTTTCACACAGAGTGGAAGAGCAAACAGTGCTCCTAAGTTGCACACATTTGAATCTTGGAGTGCTGTGCATTAGGAGAGAGACCATCCCACTCAAAGGCTTTTTGACGGATACATTTCACCTCTACCTGCTTTCTTTTCACAGGACCAGAGCAGAGGGAAGTGGAGGGAAGACTGAACCCACAGCAAGCTGCCATCAAAGAGGTCCAGATTTGACGTGTGGGTGCATTTCCTGATGCAGTACTCTCATAGGTTGGCAAAGCAAATAAAAGCTCATTTTACACCCCTGAACATAGAACTGAAATGTCGAACTTTGGCAGAAACATTTGTCACAATGAGGAACATGGACTGTTAAAGACCTAAAAAAAAAACAAGTAAATTTTATACATCACCCCTGGGGAAACCCTCCTCCCACACACAAGTGTCAGATGCTGGTCTTGGCTTGACTGTTTCCTGAAATGTTAAATCACTAAAAAGGGAAAGGAGATGGCCACCTTAGCATGACTGGTTTCAAAGCTTTGTGTAGCTAATGACCTTTGGAAGGAGCCATTCGTCACCTGCAGGAAGTCCTGCATTTAGACAGGCTAACGGGTTATCAGAGGAAAGCAGCAGTGAGGTGGCTCCAGAGAGAAGTACTTAATGGAAAAGGGCAAAAAAGAAGAGCAAAGGATGATAATGTGAGGGTTTACTCATAAACAGACACATTTCACTGCTGCCAAATCAGCAACCTTACTAATGAGGGTTTAGAGAGTCTCTTGCCAAACAACTAATATCGCAGCGTGTTAAAAAGCTCAGGATTTCTAAATGCCTGCCTCTAAATCTCCAGCCAAAACCAGCTGAATGCTTCCTCATTTAATACTCAGTAAAATGTTTTATTTAAATGTACCATAATGCATTCAGTGTTTCTATTACGCTGCAATGCAATTTGTATCATTTAAATCCTGAAAATACCGCCACTTTGCAGGTTTGCTCAAGCTACCAAATACATCATATTGCCCGCTGCTGCTATATTGGAGAGTATTTTGAGGAGAGACCGTAGTCCAAAACAGTATTCATGTTACAGTAGTTTCCCAGTCTCAGACAATTTTTTCCCCTAATTTTTAAAGTCTACAACAATCCATCTGGAATTTTACATCCATGATCTGCTAGAAGAACGGGCCTTTCTTTCTGGAAAGTTTGAAGTAAAAATGGACAAAGCGCCTTTGAGACCTGGAGGTTCAACAAATGAGGTGTTTTCATTCTTGGAAAAGTTGCCCAGTTTGTGTTTACTTTGGCTCGTCTGATCGTATATGGCTGGGGCTACAGACAACCAGGGAGGATCAATGCTTTTCACCAGCTCTTAGTAATGTTGTATAGAGACAAGGACTGGAGGCCTGGCCCAACAGATGCAACTAAAAAAATGGGCCAACATGCTGGAGTTTAAAGCTGAAAGTCTTAACATGGAAGATCACCAAGTCCAAGAAGCAACTAAATTACTTTTGCCTGAATGGATGAGGGTCCTCATGTGGTACTCTGAAGTGATTTGAAAGGGAGGAGGACTGTCAAACGCAAATTAAATGCAACACTGCTTCTCCACTGGTGCACTTAGACCTTACTCCCTTGCAGAGCTGTTTCCCAAGGCTGCAGGAGATGTGTTCCTGGGCTGCAACTCTTAGTGCAATCTCCACTTCCCAGCAGTGCAATTAATGTTCTACCTCTACCACAGACCCCCAGCTAACCACAACCCACCTTGGTTTTCCTTGACTTTATACATATTTTCTTCACCTCGTGACTCGTTCGGGTCAAATCACTTTTGACTTTTTCAGCAATTGGAAGTGCATTTCCCACCTGTCAGTCACCCATTTGTGATTGTTCTACCATTACATATTTGCAAAGATGCAACTGGGCTGAGGAAGTCTCTGAACCACAAACTGCTGAATCTTGTTGTAGGCTTACCCTTTTCTTATGCTCTTCCTTAGGCATCTGCTACTGGCCAAGGCTCAGAAACAGGACAGTAGGTTACCAAGATCTTTATACAATCATTCCTACGTCCTTGTGCTCTTGCAGTGCATCATTTATGCTATACTATAATAACTGTACTTCTGTGTGACTGATGAGGCTGTGTTACTTTTCAGGAAAAATGATGTTTCTTCTTTTAGGTGGACCACTGATCCATGTGTGTTTATCAGCTATTCTTTCTGTCTTATCCATAAATGAAGTGAATTTGGGACCGTCTGCTCAGCAAAAGGGGTGACTGCAGTCACGACAGCTCAATCTAGGCAGGCTGTTTACAACAGTGCTGACAATATGGTGAGGCTGGCTTTAGCAATGTCACTATGAGTAAATAGCACAGTCCCAGGAGAGTTCATATGCTGCCACCAAAGCTCTTGCTGTGGTCTCTTGCTGCTACTGTAGTTTAATCCAAACTTGTACCATCTGATTCAACTTTCTGCTGGAAAGCTAAGTCTGCCTGTAAAGACTCCTGCTTTCCCAAGCCTCATACCCAGAGTGAGCCCAGACTAAGGGAATTCCAATGGCCAAAGCTGTTCTACACTTCCGTACACAACTTGGTTTCTGGAGTGTAACCTTAATTCAACCTACAGACATTGGAAAGATGAAAGCTCTGCTGAAACCATGTGGCCTCACTTCCACAGGACTGCAACAGTCAGCCCTGAATTTTGAAAAGCTTTATGTGCTTTGTGATGCTTTGTGATGTCCTTCGTAATCACATGAGATATATACAATGATAGGAAAAGAAAGCAGATGTTTTTCTTTTCTAATAAAAATATGTGTATGCAGCTACACAAATAACTTTTGCCTGACCTTGGCCAATCTGCTTCAGTAAATATCATGAAAAGTGTCCCCTAGGAAGAGTTCAGGACATTGAAGAGTTTGGAAAATATCTCGGATAAATCATAAATAAAACAGTCTGCCCTCCAAATTAAAAGCCAAGCTGATGGAGGAGTACAGTTCCTGAATGTGACACTCCATGATCACAAGGTCGCCTGTGTTCGGTTGCATACACTCAAGTACCAGTGAAATAGCAAACCTTTTACAAGGAGGAAAAAAATCATTTCATGTCCTGGATGGGAGAGTAGATGGGAGAGGAACTGCATAGTCAAGGCTTGTGTCACTTGATCTGCAGCCTTCTAGGCAATGTAACTACTCTTTTCAATCTACCGCATAAGCTGCCTGGATAAAGAAGCTGTTTCTCCGCAGCGTGAGGGTACTGTCTGTCTCTGGAAAGTCTCAGTCAATTGGAAACATAAGTGGCAAATGCTGGCAGTGTTAGTATAGACCTTTTTCCATCACCCATGCTGAAAGTTGTTTTCTGTCTCCAATCTCTTTCACATGAATAGTCTGTTTTTGAAAAGAAAATGTGTGTACGCAAAGGAAACCACTGAAAGCAACAGCAAGAAAACATGTTTAATGTGCTCACTTGGGTGCTGTTGTAATCTGGGCACTTTCAGGGTTCACAAACTGTCCACTCCATAGTTGAAAAATCATAGATAAGGCTTTTCAAAATCCTGAGATCGTCTTAAGAAAACATGAGACAGTTGAAAAATTAGCAACATATTTTCACTGATTTAAATTCATCATGGATCGTATTCTCAGCCTCTTCTTCGCAACAGCTGTTTGAATTTTTGTTTTCATTAAAAGGTGAATTCTTGTGTAGCTGCCCATATGAAAACAGTCATAAAAAATTCACAGAGGCTAGTGATTTTGGTTTAGTCAGATGCTTACTCAGATACATGCAGACAAAAATGTCATGGTCTTACTACAGGTTTCACAATGTTCTGTATTTCTCCTAAAGGTCCACCAGCTAGAATAAAGAAATAAGTATGAAAATTCAGCTTTCAGTTAAAAAAAAAAAAAGGACTTCAAGGCATTAACATTACAGAGAAATATTCATATGTGTGAATCTGAGAGTCAGATGGTAATTCAGATCTTAAAGGTATGACTTCTACAGGACGATGTCACAATTTCCAAGCAAGTGCCTTCGATATGAAGGCCCAGCTCAGGGGTTAGTCTGTGGGGTCGGGATGTTAGCGGTATTCCCAAACACTCAGATGAGCTGGGTGAAACCTCATCTGGAGTCAGGTGCACAGGCAGGACACTGGTTTATACACGTGCCTGTGTTGCAGGAGGAAGTGTATAAACACAGACCTGTCTGTGCATATGCAAAAAAACCCAAACCATGTGTTAACAGCAGCAAGTTCTGGGAGCATGGAGAAGTGAGTCCATCCCCAATTGCTTGCACCACTGTAGTGGTGTAATGCAATGGTGCTTATGGCTTGCAAACCTGGGACACAATGGCTGCAATCAAGAAATGCACAACCTGGAATCATCTTGAGGCGCTGTGAATTCTGAATCCTAAAGCTGCCGTCTAAACCGCAGCACATGGAGCAAGTTCCCAGCAGAACTGGGGCTGCAGCAAACTGCCCTTCCCACAAAGGAAAGGGTCCTCAAACCCCAGCAGATGGGATTCAATCCCAAATAAAGAAGTCTGGACTCAGACTAGTCCGCCCAAGTAAAAAGTTTGCATCCTCAGAGCCTTCCTGCTTTTAGAGAAGGATGAATGGTTTACGCCTTTGAGCCTTGTTGTTTGGAAGGTGACAGTAGGAAGAAAAGTTCTGGTGCTTTCAGAGCATCCAGAGGCACCCAGACAAAATCACTTCTTATACACACGCCGCAGCCGAGTCCCAAGCCCAGGTCTTAACGAAAGAGCTCACACTAAAGTGGCAATGACAAACCAAAGGCTAGCCCAAATCGAGGGCTAGCACATGAAGGCTGAGTTTTTGCGATGTATATAAAACAGCCACAATGAATACTTCAAGAGATCTGAAATCTGTTTCCTTTTACCACTTATACGAGCCACTAACCAGGTTTAAATCTCCAGCCTTTCACTTCCTCCACCGTAAGCACCTGTTCCTTGAGGTATGGTGCAGGTAGCATCTGTCCCCAGCATCCCCTCCAGCGCAGGATGACACAGGCATGTACACTTACACAGTTCTTACAGGATGCAATATGGTACCAAGCACTGTCAGTCAGAGTATGCTTCCCTACACCAGTGGGTAACCTGCGGATGGCTGGAGCGATGCCTTACCTTTGGTGCCTGGGCACCGAGGAAACAGGCTCCACCTCATCTACGAACACAAGCTGAAGAATTAGCTCTTCTGCAGCAATCACAGAGAGAGATTCTTCGGTCTGTACGCAGCATGAATATGGGCATGTTGCCCAACACTGAAAGAAAAGTCCAGCACCAGGCTCCCGAGGCAGGAAATTCAGCCCGTGCTATCTGAAAGCCATGGGACAAAGTGGGTGAGTCTGGCTATGGAGGGTCAGACCTTTGCACAGCTCCTACCTCTGCCCACAAGGACCTCAAGCAAACTATCTGTTAACTTAGGTGTCAGATGGGTGAATGATAGGCAGCTCCGCCACAGGGCAGAGGCATGAGGTCGTGGCTCAACACAGCTACAAACAGCACATCAATATTCACTCCAGGCTGCAGAAGTGCTGGGACTTGTTTCTGAGCCGGTACATAGGCACATTCCTCCCAGCTACAGCATGGCTGCAAAGCTTCTTCAAACGCAGGCTGGAGCTCCCCGTGAGGCTGCCAGCCTGCCAGAAGCAAGGCCAGATCCTGCTCCTGGGGAAGAATGAAGACAGCAGCCCTGGGATGGAGCAGCTTGAATCCATTTTCCCAGATTTTTATTCAGGGGATGTTTTTGTTTATCCGATTCACCCATTTGCATTTGCTGCTTTGCTATTTCGTCCCACAAGAGCTTGCTAAGAAATTCTTCATGGCTGTGAGCACTGGCAGGGTGCAGCCTTCCACCAGACAGTCGCTGGGACTTTTCTCCAGCTCTGCAGAGTGAGTCACTCCAGCTCTCTCTCCTCCCCTCTTTTCTCTCTCCCTGTGCAAAGAGACGTTTGTGAGACACAAAAGGATAAAAGTCCTCCTGCGAACTGCTGGATGAGTGCTGACACTTCTTGCTGTGCAACTGATAGGACTGAGTTTACAAAAATAAAACTCCAAAATAAAGAGCTCAGGAGACTGCTAAACTAGAGAAGAGCCATTTGCTCAGCTGGGGAAGTCTTCTGGAAATCACCTCCCCCAAGGGATTTCACCCTGGTTTCCATCTATTGAGCCAAATCATTTTTATTTTGATTAAAGCATGACGTCCAGAAAGGCGTAGAGTATTGATTTGAAAACGCCTTGCTTCCTCTGCATAGTTTGTGGTAAGGGTTAATCAGCCTTGCTGTTTTAATTGTTTTTTACATGCTTTATTTCCCCTGTGAATTTGACTGCCCTTGACTTCCAGGCTGAGCTTCTTCTTACTGGTTCTTGTTGTGCTGCTTTCTGGATGAATTTGAAAAGCCCTTGTACTGCCCAGTATCTCTGGAATGTACTTGGACACTTCATCAAGTCAATTTGTTGTTCAGTCTTCTTTTTATTGTCTTATTTATCTGAGGGACAGGAGGGAAATCGGGCATATGGTGATCACCCCAGCGAAATCACAGGTAGCTGGGGCTGTGGCCAGCTCTGCAGGGATTACCCCAGCAGCACGTCACAAGCATTCACTCCTGGTTTGCCAGGAGATCCTGGAGATCATTCTAGTGGTGGCTCATTTGTTCACTGATTTCCTCCAGAACCCATCCCTGCCCTGGAAAGCATGTAGGCGATGCTATGGGGGAATGAAGTGACATGATGGCATAGCCACTCAGTGGCAGAGGGAGGGCAGTGAGCCCAGCCCAGTGACCAGAGCACTCTACCAGGAACCAACATTTCAATCATAGAATCATAGAATCATAGAATCATAGGTTGGAAGGGACCTCTAAGATCATTGAGTCCAGCCATCCACCCAGCACCACCATTCCTACTAAGCCAGATCCCAAAGTGCCACATCTACATGTTTTTTAAACACCTCCAGGGATGGGGACTCAACCACCTCCCTGGGCAGCCTATTCCAATGCCTGAATTTGTTTTCATGACTTCGTTCCCCTTTACATAGTCAAGCAACCACCTTCCTTTGCATTGGCACCTTTAGCCTCAAAGTCTGTTGTCTTCAGTTTCTTGTCCTTTCTCCCTGATCTGTAGACTACAGACTCCTGGGAGAAGGGTCACAGTCTCACTACGTCTACATGGCACCAGAGGCATCCCCTGTGCAATGTGGTGAAGTTGTGTTCCCAGCGTGAGACATGATACTTGTTGGTTGACACGGGCCTCAAGGCCTTCTCCAGTGCATAGTTCTTCACGGGAGACTGCTTCCTGGCTTGTCCAGCAACTTTCTGTCAAAGTAAGGGTCCATGCCTCAGTTTCCCCAACCAGTGAGAGCATTTCAGTGAGGTTATCGGTGTCATTCATAGAGGCACACACTCTGCTGGTGGGAGTGGGATGAGCAGTCTAGTGAAGAGGTGCGTTAGGTGGTCCTGCTGATACGAAACTGCTCTTGCTGTCAGCAACCCCTCTTTTTATTCTTTTGCCCATGAACTGGTTGTTTCCTTAGGTTTCACAAGGAAAGGAACAGCCCTCTCCAGTCACAAACAAAGGCACTTTTAGCTGCAAATATAGAAAGCTCCCATTTTACAGTCTAGTAGCAACTGAACTGCACACCCTTTCACTCTGAATTGGACCTAGGATTTCTTCCCTCAACTTTTTCTGCCTCGAAATCCAGGTTGGTTTGTTGAAATAAGAAGTAAACATAATGACTTTAATGGGATGAGCTTGCGGGACTGTTGGCTGACTGAGGCCACCCAGCTAGAGTTCAGCGTGAGACAGTCTGCACCTTATAAGGCCAAGAGATGAAGGCATTTAAAACAAAAAAATAAAGGATCTGAACATGTTATTTAAATCATGGTGCAGGCGATTTTTTTTAATTCTTTTTTTCCCCTTCTGGTTCATGACAAAACCTGAAATATGCAAGTGAATATAACGTCTAACATTTGTTAAACCCAGACTGAAGGCCAGCCAGATAGCACTGAAAACAAACTGTGAATATTTTAAATGGAGTGAGATATACATGACGGAGTAAATAAAGGGCACATACCACATAAGAAAAATTGGACAAAGTTCAAATGCTATTCGTCTTGGAGAAAGGCTTTTGAGCAGAGCAGTGCAGCTTGGAAACACACGTGCATTAGAGTCTATTATGGTCAGCCAGCTTTCGGGGGCAAGGGGAGTCGAATCACTAAAAAGAAAAAGCAAAAAAAATTGACAGCCCAGGTATTGCACACGATTAGGTAATCATGACTCTGAAGAGTTAGCAAAAGAGAATAGGGGTTGTATTAGGCAATAGATGGAAGTGATCCAACATGTCAAGAGTTCAATGCTACTTCTAGATCTGAAGTGCTAATAAAATAAGCTCCTAAACTGCTGAAGGCACATGTCCAGCCCTGAATGCTTTCCAGTTCCTTAACAGCTATTATTTTTTCTGTCTGATACAGCATTTTTAACTCTACTCCCCCAAGCCCAGAGAGAGTCCCAGATTTTTTCTTGTTTTGTCTTTCCTTGAGTGCTTATGCAGTTGACACCACTTTGGAAATTGAAGCTGTTGAACTGACATTCCTGCTGTGCATAATACCACTTTTCCAATGTTTAAAAACATCTCTTACTCTACTTGTGGATTTGATGGAAATGCCAGCTATGAAAAAGGGCAATATATACAGCACATACAAGATGGAAAAAAATTGGCTTTAATTTACCCATAAATCATGAGTTTGCTCCGTGCAAGCAATAGGCCCAACTCTATGACTGGAGAGAAGTTGCTCACAAGAAAAAAAAAAGATGATCCTTCACACACTTGGAGAAAGATCTGAGAACAAAATTAGTTTTTTTGGAAATGACAGGACTGGGCTTTCGAGCTGTCAAACAGAAGTGGTAGCTCAACACCCTAGTACCACTGATGGAAATTTTGAGGCTCTCAGTGGAGTTGAAACAAGGTGTATTGGGAAGTTTGCAAGGAAGTTTATTCCCATGAGAGCTGGAGACCTACTTGCAGGTCAGCAGGAGAGTTAACAAAACTCTACCCATGAACTCCTGCTCCTGAGCCATCCTCACAGCCCCTTCCCCAATACCTGGTGCATCAGCCTTCGTCCTCAGCCAAAAACTGACAGCTCTTGGCAGCCCAGCTCAGCGTGGCTGTTGGTTTTAATCACACTGCTGATTTTCTGTTTTCACTTCGTGCTCACGTGTCTGTTGCCGATGAACCCTGGATTTTAACAACAGCATGTCAAAAGAGCTGTTCAGATGCACTTCAGTGTACGAGCAGGGAACGCTCATTTGTCATCTTCCACAATATCAGGCATCTCTGGCCTGTTTGGCTATCTCCACGGGACCTGTTTGCAAGGGTGGAAGGTGACAATATTTTTCCAAATATTCTTCTCTCAATCAAATGACAGGGGTCTTTGTGCTACCTCATGGGAGTCCCTCTCACCCCACACTGCCCTTGGAATAAAAAAGCAGAGAACCACACTGTTTAAATATGCATATAAAGCTCTGCTGCACAATAGATTAACTGCCATCAGCTTTCTATTTAGTGCGAGGAAAAAACAGTAGAGATTTTTAATTGATAATTCAGAAAGACACCCCATTGAATGGTGTTAATAATTACATCTGCCTATTCTGAGCTCTTCATCTACGCAGGGGTAATAGAGCCTTGTCCCTCAGGGACTGGAGCCCAGCTGAGAAGGCGGGACACCAAGCAAAGGAGTTGTAATTTGTATTTTGTCAACAAAAGCTGCTTAATCCTCCAGAAAGGCATCCTTCAGAGAGGCAAGCCTTTGTCCCAGGGTTTTCAGAGTGGAGGGGGAGGATGGGAAGGGAGTGAGAGAGGGAGAAAAGGGAATTACTGGCCACATGTAATTTATGGTTGAAAAGGTTCATTTATAGCTATCCTACTGTTGTATGCTTAGCCTGAGACCCTACTAGCTTCTCATTCTCTCATCAAGTTTGCCTTTTGTGGCTATACGAATGGTAATGATTTGAGGAGAGGTTGGTCATGGTTGTTAAGAGTCATCTACCGTGATCAGAACTGAAGTCTCAAATTGATATTCATGTTTAAATACATTTCACCAGCATGAAATTTAGGGTCCCTGAAATAATCATCTAGGAGAAGGCAGTCATGATGCAGTACTATGCATAGATGTATTTATTAGCTAGGTTTCAGTTTGTTTTCAGTAAGTTTCACATGACACAAAGAGTACTTAACATCTGGTAGAAATGATTAAGCGTATATGAGGAATAAATAAATAATAAAAAGATCAAAACTGGAGTCTCAACTATGAAGCCCTCTGAGCTCTGGTGATCTGAACATATCGTCTGGTTTTGCTTTCAGGTCAGATCCAAACCAGAAGACACGTATTTCTCACTCTGTAGCTTGGGTACAGTGAAAGCCCCCTGAAACATGAAGCACTAAGCCCTGTAACTGCAGCAGCTATGCGATATTTATGCTGTGTAAGGCTGGCACCTCATGGGAATGGGCCCCAAAGCAGCAACACCCTGTTCCCCCATTTGACTTCCAGCCTGGACAGCCTACACAGGTTCCCAGTCCAGAAATAAGACAGAGCAGTCATATACCTTCACAGCAGGTACATCAGCGGGCTGGCCACAGGCTAATAACAGAGCTGGATGCAGCCTTTGCTCTGACTGATGTGCTCACCCTGAACTTTTCAAGGTGTCATTACTCACGTCTGGAGGCAGGCTCGCCCCCAGACCGGTGCAGTGAGGACCCTCTGCCCCAGGAGGCTTTCTCTGAAAGGTGGAAAGTAGCCCACTACTGATTACCAGGGAGTGATCTACAAAAAGGCTGGGCTGAAGCCAAAGAAACTTCTGCCATCCTCAATTTAAAGCCAAGGGACCAAGTTCTTTGTTGTAGCACCACTTCAAAAGAGCTGTGCCGATGCACTTTGGTGTATGTGTATTATATCTGTCCACTGACGGGTGCCTAGCCAGGCTGGTGTTAGCAACACATCCTTTTTTGCGATGGGCTTCTCCTGGCTTCAAGCACAAGTCAGAGAAATAGCTATGAGATAAAGGCTGAAACAGGAAGATCCTTCTTCTTCAGCACAGGACTAAAAAGGTATTGACAGAAAGGGAGGTCCATGTAGGCATGGGGCAGTAGGGAAGGTAAGATACAACAAGATTTGACTGCAAACCACAGCCTGGCCAGCAAAGTGTTTGCTCTCTGCCATTCTCTGGAGGAAAGCGTCCTGTTCTCCAGGAGTTCAGAACAGGGTGTATAGCGCTGTGGCTTAATGATTGCTCAGGCATCTCATTATTGGAAATGCGATGCCAAACTGCACATCTAAATATACCCAGATCTGAGGACACTTCAAATCCAAACTCGCCGCTTGATCTGCGTTTTGTTACTGGGCTCTGTGTCTGTGACTGACCCAAAAGCCTCATCTCAATATATATCCGCATCATGAAAATCAGTCATTCTGAGCTAGGCTGGCGCTTTGGTCAGTCAGGCTCCAGAACTGGATCACAACTTGACACTTCTTATTATCCACCCTTACATGTTTTCCTTCCCTCCAGCTTTCTCCTTTCTTCCTTCTTCTTCCCTCCCATCCAGCCCCTTTCCTCTTCATCTTTCTAAATAAAATTCCACATCCTGTCCCATTTCTAGATGATGGCCTTTTTTTTTACTTCAGAAGCTAATTGTCATAGAAACTCTAAATAATATGAAGTCACCAGCCCAAGTTCAAGACTAGTTTGAGAGTTTCCATTCTCTGAAAGAATTTCATTTTAAAGGGTGAACAAAAGCAGCAAGGGCATTTCTGGGACAAAAAGAAAAGGCACTTCACAAACCAAATCAATAAGTGTTCCTGCAACAGCATCATCATTAATTGATTCATACGGCATTTTATCAGTGCACCCGTTCAACAGGAAACTCACTAATCAGGCAGTTCTTCTCCTCTGTATAGTACATACCATGAATGATTTTTTCACTCAAAGGTACTTTTCAGGAGACTGATGGGACTAAGCAACCATGACGCCAATCTTCTTGCACCACCTTCATTGAATCCCACACCCTCAAAACCTGAAGGAGGTTTTACCTAGCTTGCAGATCTGTAACACCACGGCTTCTTTATATGCTGACAGCTACCCAGTCTATGAGCATGATAGAGTGCTTTTTCAGCTCACTTTTTAGTGAATAGAGAGTTTAAGGCCATTACCACGTCTCTATATTCTGTCCAGCTTTTTCTCTTTTCCACTGCAGATGTGAGTTTCATAAATGAGAACAGGGATAAATTACAGTATGTGCATATGGACAGGGCAAAAATAATTTCTAGGGTGAATCCACTGAAGGGAAATACTAATGTAAAATCATTACCTAGGTAATGAATTTGTCCCTTCTGCATTATCCCTGCTAATATGTGTAGTAAATGTCTCTGAGTAAATGTCTCTTAGCAAATGTCTTTTAGTGAGGGCTTGTCGTGCACCTGTAACTGTGTTTTAACACAGCAGCTTCCTTGTCCATGCCTTTCTAACCACCTTTGAACTTGCATGTGAACCATTAGGGCTAGGTTATTACCTGGTTGCTAATCTTGGGTCGGAGTAATTTGTCCGTGGCATTACCTGAGTTTACAATGGAATCGTAGCAGGGGAAAGGGAGAGCATGGTGCGTCATGTAGCCAAAGTGGACACCTGGGACGCTTTTGGGTGGCTGAAGTACATATGGTATTGGTTACGGTACAGTATTGACTGATATTGATGTATGCTTGCGTTGATATGCTGCAGTCGCAGTACCAGGGGTTACTGATCTATTTAGAGGCGTCGTGCTTTGTTTAATCCCTTTGGTCGTTTGGTAACTATTTGCATTACCTTTCTTTGCCTTTATTATTACTGAAAGGGGACCAGCATGCTCTTAATTGTAAAAAAGAGTTGGACAGGTACCTGAGAAACCAGAAAAACAGGATAGGAACAATATCTTGAGGAAAATGTACGGCTCTTACAGAACCACCAGTGACTAGGGAGAGGAGCTGCTGAGACCAGGACCTCCTCTCAGTTATTTCCCTCTGTATCGCCATGTCTCCACGGATTACGAGAGGTTTTCTTGGTCTGTAAATAAAACCAGAACCAGAGACCTTTTTTCCCCCCTCTCATCATTCACAAGATGATGACCGAACATCAGATCACTTAAAAACCATTAACCAAGAGCCTTTTGCTTAGGCGGGAACAGAATCAGCTTGACCGAAACACTCTGCTCTGTGCCTGCATTTGTGAGAGGGTAACTCCAAATAACACTTGGGGTTTACTCACAAAACAAAAACAGTGTGTTTCTGTTGAGTCAATGCCTGTTTAAGGATTTCTTATGCAGCAGACTAGCTTCAGAAGGAGACACTGTGCCAGACTGCTCAATTCACTTAAACTTTTCAGTTTGTCTAAATCAAAAAGAAAAAAAAAGTCACTTTCAGCAAGAGAATTAAATAGCTGTGTTAATTTATGCCTACTCCATGTTCTTTAGGCAGTGCGTGGAAGGGAAGTCCTTGCCCATGTTTACAATTTTTGTCATGGGGAAGGTAGGAGGAAAAAAAAGCTAAATTCCATTTATCCTTTCATAACTTAGCAAGCACTGTCTGCTCACTGCTAACAGCTGCGGTGGTCCCTTTCCAGAATTACAGGATCTTGTTCTATACAACTTTTCTGGTTTTTGCTGCATTTCAGGGAAGAAAATTCATATTGTCATCAAGAAATAAGATTTAGGGCCGTTCCCTGTTCTGCTATCTGCTTCTTGCATTAACCAGAAAAACACTCCACTGCTACCAGCCATTTCATTATCTGTTCTTATCTTGCTGGTTGAAATTTTCTCACTGGTTATTTCTGTTCCCTGAGAAATTATTTTCCCCAGAAGCAGCATTTTCCCAACAAACTGCCAGTATTGTTACAATTACCCATCTTTTTTCCTCCCCCCCCTCACTTGTTACAAAATATTTTCATTGACGGATGAAAGTCCTCAGGGATCTCCCGGGGCTCTGAATTCAGTCCCTTGGTCTCGGGACACGCCATCCCTGCCAGAAACTGCCCAAGCACCATGAGAGCCCAGCCCTCGCTCACTCCGCTGCTGCTGGAAGCCTGTTCCAGAGCCGTACTGCTCAGGTGGCTGGAAAACATCTTCTAATTTCCTGACTATGTTTATTAGTGACCAGTTTATAACTATTTGTTCTTGTGCCAACCCTGCCTTTTGCTTTAATAGCTCTTTTCCCTCCTTCATATTTACTTCCCTGATGTATTTATAGACAGCAGTCACATTCCCTTCAATTTGCCAGGCTGAACAAGTCAATTTCTTTTAGTCCTCGCCCATAAAACAGGCTTGCCAGGGCCTGATTATGCTCCATCCTAGTTGCTTTTCTCTGCACCTGTACCTGTTTGAATTCAGCTCTTCTGATAAAGTCAGAACAGTTTAAACTCACTGAAATATCCCACTGACTGAAGGACTGGGTTTGATTATTTTTCCAGCCAGAAGCATTATAGTAGACCTGGATATCATTTTATAAGGGCTATGAACAGAGGCTACGTATTTTTTTAGATTTAGGTATAATCTGATTAGTACTTGAAGGACCACAATACTTAATAAAGTGGCTGTTCTGTCTGCCCAGGAGACATGTGGCCGTGATTGGCATGAAGCAGATGCTTGTTCTGCCTGCGACGTCGCTCCGTTCAGTGCTGGGGGAGAATCTATTTATTTAACTCTACTGGTTAACCTTTATTTTTTAAGGTTTGCCATATCATCCATCAAATTGGGAGGATTGCTTTTCACAGGTGCAAATGAGTCATCACATGTTTGCCAGCTTGGAAAACATTTAGAAAATTTGGGGCTAGAGCTTTAAAAAAAAAAAAGAGAGAGAGAAGAAATTACAGTCAGTCTCACGGCCCTTGCTGGGATGCGGCTTCCCTGCAAGAAACAGAGATGGGTTTTCTTCCACCACATGTTTTGTGCTGGTTTCTGAGATCCTTGTCAGCAAACGTCAGTGGCTCTAAAGCTGAGCCCATCCCGCAATGAAACAGTTACCCCAGCCTTAAAGGCAGGATTAGCTACCCGAAGTGGAGCAGAGAGCCCCTCTGCACTTTTTAACACCTCATGAAGAGATCTGGCTGCCAACAAAAGGAAAATCCTAATGTGTAAAAAATGCATAATAATAAGGACTTTGGCTGAGTGGAATTCCATCACGGATCAGATGAAATTGCCTTGTGCAACTTGCTGAGGGCTTCATGCTATGCTAAATGACCTTTGTACCATGTAAAATGGGCACTGCTGCAGGATGCAGGGAGAACCAGGGACTGGGCTGCTCTTTTCTTTTCCCCCCCTATGGACTTCAAGCTTGTCAAGAATACAACAAAAACGAGAGGGAGAAAGAGAGGGAAGAAAAGTCTCATTGAATTTTTCATGAATGATTTTTGTCAGAGGAGAAGGAACATCTGTGTTTATGAAGGGTCCGGGGAGCAGACACAGCGAAAGCTGGATGTGACCATCTGGTCCTGGGCATCCAAGGAAATACTCAATGCCCCTTGTGAATGGTAAAATCCAACCTGTGCTGCAATTTTTAAGGCCACAGTTGAAAAGTGCCCTGTTTTTGCCCTCTGTGTTGCCCGCCTGAGACACTAGTGAAAGGACTGTGATTCCCAGGGTGGCGGGGGGGGGGAGTAGAGGCTGAGGTTTCGGTGGGTGCTGATGCTCAGCACTCTAAATATCAGGCCCCTGCTGCCTCTGATGAAAAGTCCATGGGTGCCCCATTGTTGGCGTGTCCTGTGTTGGATGACCAGGCAGGGCCATGTCCCTGTCCATACAGGACTGGTCATCACCCAGGGCTGTTCACGGGTGCCTACAGAACCTGGGAGGAGCTTTTCTTTCTTCTTTTTTTCAACGAGGCTTCCTCACCCTCCTCGGAGTCACCTGAGACTGACAAGAGCTGGAAAGGGGAGGCAGGGAAGGCCACAGGGGCTGGGCCTCCAGAAGGTGTTAAACACTGCCAGGATAACGATCACCTTGCATCACACACTCAGGGATACAGGTGGCACCAGAGCTGGGACCAGGAACCTGTCTCCCCCGGCTCAGACTGGCAGGAGCTGTGGGGCTTTTTTCTTTTTTTCTGCAGTAAGGGTTGTGACTCTTTTTATAGAGTCGAGGGGAAATTCTACTTAATAATTTCTCTCCTATGTCATGACTGAAGATGCCCTTGAGCTTTCCTGAATCTTACAATGCAGCTTTGAGTCTTTGACTGTAAGTCCGAAGTTTGTTACAGGGAACAGGGCAGCATTTTTTGTCCCATGGAGGTGAAGACGTGTGGAATAGGTATTCAGTGGTGGCTTTGGGACCGGACGTGCGTTGCAGAGCTGCCTGTGGTGGAGGCGGACTGAGCTCAGCACCAATGTGCTTATTGTCAGTTCTGCCTCCATCCTGCTTATTCCACTAAGGACTGGGACCGATGTGCTAGGAGCTCTAGAAACACAACGCAAAATCTTATGCCTGCCTACCCTGAAATATTGCACAGAGAGTGCTACTCACAAGTCAACAGCAGAGGATGTTCTTTTAATAAAAGAAAAAAAGAAATGGACACCCAAACTTGATGAGAATAATCCAAGGTATCTCAACAGCCATGTTGCACATGTCTACAGAAGCAGGATATGGACATCTGTTGTCATACATCCAATGCCTTTGTATTTGATCTGGCTATGCATCGAGGTTCAAACTTCTCAAGACCTCACGATTCAAACCATGGTCAGATTTCAAAATAAATGACTTTCACCTGAGCTCAGCAGGTCAGCTGCCCCTTAAAGTTTGCCCAGGAAAGTGACAAAGGGCTCTGAAAACAGCAAGCCAACTGCCGGTACAGAGCACCCAGAAATCAGCCCTTGAGTTGTTGTCAAGGCTTGTATTTCTGATGTTGCCTTCTGCTCCCAAATAATCCCATACTGCCCTACACGTACACACCCACATATCCCGAAGGGTGAACAAGCCTGAACAGGCAGAGATGAGTATCTGCTCAATGGCATTAGATACCTAAATTGCTTCAGTCTCCTGACAGATTTCTATGCTGCTTTGCAGCTCTTTAAACAAAGATGCCCCAATTAGAGATACAAAGCTCGCGGTATAGCAGGTGTTCCTGAAGGTCAAACGGCACAGGGAAAATGCAGCCAGAGAGGAGAGACAGAGCTGGGCTCGTGGGTTCTTTTTCTGCCCACTCCAGTGCCTTTTTGCATGACTTGAAGCTGTTTATTCACTCTACGTCCAAATCTCTTTTCACCTATCTGTGGAATTCATACTGACCTGCCAGGAATTTTTCATGAGTTAATTTGGTCTGGGAACGTTGGAAGAACTGCTACTGACATGCTGAGGGGGTTTTTTTTAATGTTATTGTTCTTTTTATTAATCCTTGTTCTTCCCCCAACCTCTCCCTCCACCCACTGCCAGTGGCCAGAAGGTAACTCTGCATCTTCTGAGAGCATCTGTGAGTGCTTCCACAAACCTCCTTGAACTTTCCTCCTGAAGGGCTTGTATCAGATCGGAGACCTGATCCATCTGGAGATAACAGAAGTAATTTATGCTTTGCAGCAGCTCATGTTCTTGCCCAGTGCTGAAGCAGGGTGGATTCTCTCCCTTGGAGGACAAGCAGGAGAAGTTGCCCCTGATGTCTCCTTTTCTGGTGGTGGCAGCAATATTCAACATTGATGATGTTCGTTGCCCCTTCCCTAGCTGAGACAGGCACTGAACGGACATGGGGAGGACACGTTTGACTCACTACTCTTCCTCCCATGCTAGCATCTCCTTGGAGAGGTTTTGCTCTTAGTGCAGACTTGGATCTCTGGACAAAGATGAAGGGTAATGAGGTCCCTTATGCTCCATCAGTGTTGCTCATGGTTGCGTACTCAGCATACTCAATGTGGTAGCACCAGGGTGGCTGCCCAAGGTCCCTCCAGCTCCCTGACCCTGAACAGCGGGCCTCATACCTCTTAGCAAAGACCATTCCCCAGTCCCATTACTGAACACGCAGCCCCACAGTGTATTTTTTTGCCAGCATCGCACTGTGCCCCAGAGTGCAGAGTTACTGGTGCTCTTCCAGACCCCATGAGTCCACGGCCGTGGCACGTTTACCCGCACAGGGCAATTCTGCATGGTGCCTTCCCCCATACCAACCAGTCCCCGCACAGCAACCCCTTTCTTCTTCAGTTCAAAGTGCTCTGGCTCTTCATCTGGAAAATCCTTTAAATCTGCATTACCTCTGCCTTATTTAATCTTTTCGGGAGCGCTGACATCCAGTGCATAAAAAAGAGGTTTTAGGCTGAAAGGAAAGCTGCCCCCGATCACTTCTGGGGGCTAAGTTACAAACTGAATTGGAAACTGGAAGGTGAAAAGAATATGCTACTTTTTAAGTGTCACATTTTCCTCTGCAAAAATGCCTTTTAACTGAGCTGTTGCAGAAAGAGTAGAAATAGCATCAGGCCACAGCCTTAGATATTGCACTGTGCTTTGAATGCTCCTAAATAGGTGCTTTTGGTATCTGGCTGTGATTTTGCAGAAATGGGGGCCACGAGGCACATAGTCAGAATTTTGAAATCCGTCAGACTGGGGAAGATTTATACGTCTGTGCAGAAGCGCTGAGCTGCAAATGCCCATTTCTTACAACACTTCAGAGCACAAACCAGATTCATCCTCAGCATCAGCAGCACAGGAACAGCCCTGGGCACACTACAAATATCAGAAAGAAAAGCAGAAAGGAATTTATAGGCAGCACCAATGTAGCTGAACGTCATAAATCTCTATTTATTATACTTGGAAGCCAAACCACAATGCCGCTGGGAGCTTACCTGGTTTTAACTTGAGGTGTTGCAGATTTTGAGTGTCTGAATTTAAGGATGTGCAGCGATTTGTTGTAAAAACAGTCCCTCCACGCTGCAGGACCCAGGGCAGACAAAGCACTCACATGATACTGGCTTGGTCCCCATCAGCAGAACTATTTCAGGACACGGTCAGTGAGGATGCATCCTGGAGCACATCACCTCTCCAGCAGGCACAGCTGCCTCCTGCTAATTTTTGGCCAGAATCTATTTGGTCACTGTACTCACAAACTACCTTCCTGCATCAAAACACCTGTTTATCTACGGTAGAAAAAGCATCAGCTGGCCCTCTGTGGATCCCAGCAGGACTGTCCAGCCACTTGTCCTGGGAGATGTAGGGTTTGTACGTGTCTGTGAAGGAGAGGAGATGGACAAAGTTGCTGGGACAGGACTAGGAGATGAACTGACTCACTGTGCAGGTCAAAGGCAGATGGAAGGAGGAGAAAGGCTTGCTGAAAGCAGCTCTCCAGGGCTGTTTCTTCCCTGTGTGTCTCACAAATACCATCATCTTCAACGTTTTCAGCCGGCACTGGGGTTGCCTGACCAGGTTCACACCCTCTTGGTTACCAGTCGGTGGGGAAGCTCCTACAGGGTGGCTGTCTCCGAGGCCACCCTGTCCTCGTGTTTCTGAATTTAACTTCTAACAAACTTCTGTGTCTGTTCCTTTTTCTTGTTTTTTCTTTCTCCTCCAGGACACTCACCTGGGCTGGGACCCATCCATTTTGACAGAACTTTAGTAGTAATTTTGCCAAATTAGGAAAAAGAAAGCCACAATTTCCCTTTAAGAAAGATAATCACTGCTGTTTGTGAGCGAACAGACTGTAGGATGCAGATAAGAGCAGTGTAACAGAATAAAACACTATTTATATATGAGACAGGCTGACAAATGCTGATTAAAATGTCTCCTTTCACAATCAAATGGCAAATATAAAGACATATTTTCTTATCTGTTAAGGAGGTTTCATAGCAGCCTAGTCCAGAAACCCTTCGATATTGTACAGTATCCAGTAATGTCAGTGCTCTTTACAGAAATAGGCACAAGCCTTTGTTGCGCGAGATCTTGGGTCAGTCCTTCCCTCTGACAGTGACTTCATTTAAGAGGTCTTACTATGGCTCAGTTCAATTGCTTGTGTATTGGTATCTAGAGCCAATGGACATGGCTTTCAGTCTGCCTCCAACCTCCAGAAGGTCACAGATCACCCAAACCCTCCTGTTTGATGTGTTGGTCCCATTCAGGTGTTTGAGATATTCCTAGTCTTCTCCAGAGGCAACAGATAACCAGACCAAGGCAGTCAGACTGAACTCTTAATCCCCCATGCGTCAAGTTCATGTCTACAAAACTTGAAATAGCTTTTCCTCCTTGTTTTTTAAAACAGCCTGCAAGATGTGGGGTTGACATCTACAGCAGGGTTTTTCCTAAGCAAGTATCTTTATGTCCTTCTGTAATACACATACCAAAAACAGCTTGGAGGGAAGCTCATTCCCAGTGCACCGACTGAAGGTTTATTGGTCTTACTTGAAAAGAGTGTACCCGTGTGTGTACCTCCTCTGCATGCTGTGAGCCCACTGAGTATCAAAACAAAATACAAACAATCAGAAGCAAATTGGTTTTTATTTATGCAACAAAGCTAATAGGCGTGCTGGGCAGAGGCAAAGGAAGCTCCATCTCCAGCTGCTGTAGACCTCCCTGTGAGCATCAGGTGGAGCCTGCCCTGCCCCCAGCTTGGTGGGGCTTCATCCTGATCCAGCGGTGCCTGGTAAAGTGCTGGGGTCCAGTTAGTGGAAGGAAAGAGGGGGAAGCACGGACTGTGTTTGCACCTGAGTGCTGCAGCTTGCACCCTACTAGCTTGCACATTATGACAGGTAGTGGATGCATGAGCGAAAACTCGGGAGCAAATACCCATCCTAAAGAGATGCAGACAGCCAGGAGCTGGAAACGTGCATCTGTCACCAAACCAGTGGGACTCGGCTGTAGCTAGAGGCAGAGGTGTACGGGAGGGCTGAGTGTGAGCAGCTCCACCGAAGCAGCCCCAGGACAAGCTCTGGTGCAGACAGCTCTCACCCACCAGTCCTCCCAGCTCGATCCTGGAGCAGGAGTGGAGAGCAAGCCCACACCAGCCCTAAAACAACGGCATGTGTTCCCCCATGGCAGCTATGTGGGGATGTGAGCAAGGGGAGCTGGAACCACCTCTCGCTGCTCGCTGTCCTTTCCGTCCCACCTCTTGCATAGAGAGGAAGAGCATGGCAAGTCCTGCTCCTTTCAGGACCAACAGTCCAAGACGCTTATTGGGGTGCTGAGTGGCAGCAGTCTCTTGGACTGATGGCACAAAAAGATGGAGGCAAAGCAGGGAGTTGAACACAGATCCCTTGGGGCAGGAGACCTTCCTTCTCCTCTATAAGGGAAAGCACTCCACTTGAATACCTATTTTCCAGTGTTTATGCATGCCTGAGTTTGCCATTGCCTCTCATCACCATCAGAGCCTACCTCTCCCAGGGCATCCTAAATATGTAATTCATGCCTGGAGCTGCCCGAGGGAGGACGGGCTTGGCTCCCACGCTGGGCAGACAGGTGAGCGCTGCTGGTACCACAGCTCCTCGGGGGGAATGACTACCTGATTTATCTCCAGCCAAATCCTCCCTGATGTAAATTGTAGAAGCTCTCTTGGCAGGGAGCCCTATCCCCTTATATAAGCTGAAATATTGCCCTCTGAGATTTATCCATTACTGTCAGACTGCTGAGCCGTCTGTCTTCAGCAAAAGCCCCAGAAGAGGAGAGGACAGTTGTGTTCACACTGGTTTTGTCAGCGCAAGGTAAATATTACTGTGTGTTCTCCCCTACAGCAGGGAGCCCAGCTCTGCTTGGACAGAGGTGCCTCCGCTCTGTTGTGCTGAGACACTGGCTCAAATACTAGGAATTTAATTTCACCCTGTAAATATCTTTTGCAGTTACGTGTTTGATCTTGGGGGGGGG